>Ga0207757_100114_pt1 | contig 69131 bp, 55 predicted proteins | sample A23P3SouthBayCA_2_FD_187752 | JGI IMG/M metagenome (GOLD analysis project Ga0207757, IMG submission 187752) | Aerobic enrichment media microbial communities from Eden Landing Ponds, California, USA - A23 P3 (2) (SPAdes) | ecosystem: Environmental > Aquatic > Marine > Unclassified | place... | reverse complement strand
GGGTTTATTTTTGCGCCCGAAGTCGGCCTCCACGAGAATATCCATGAACTCGACTTTTCGAGCCTGTATCCGAACGTCATCTGTACCCGGAACGTCTCACCGGACGTTATCCGGTGTGACTGCCACAGCGACCGCGACGACGTCCCCGGCCTCGGGTACTCGATCTGTGACGACCGGGGCTACCTCGTCGACGTGCTGCAGCCGATCATCGACGCTCGCGACGAGATCAAGGCGACCATCCGTCGCGAGAAGGAACGGGACGGCCCCGACGAGGATCGACTGGCTGAGCTCGAGGGGCGGTCGGGAGCGCTGAAGTGGATCCTCGTCGCCTGCTTCGGATATCAGGGGTTCAGTAACGCGAAGTTCGGGCGGATCGAGTGTCACGAGGCGATCAACGCGTTCGCTCGCGAGATTCTGCTGACGGCGAAACAGCGGCTGGAAGCCGGCGGCTGGCGCGTCGTCCACGGCATCGTCGACTCCATCTGGGTGACGCCAGATCCCGACGTCGACGACGATGATCGCGAGGACCTCGAGGCGCTCGCGACGGAGATCACGGAACGCGTCGAGATTCGGCTCGAACACGAAGCGCACTACGACTGGGTGGCCTTCGTGCCGCAGCGCGAGAGCGACGCCGGCGCGCTGACGAAGTACTTCGGGAAGGTCGCCGGCGAAGACGAGTTCAGAATCAGAGGCATCGAAGCCCGGCAACGCTCAACCCCACCGTTCATCAAGGATGTCCAGCGGAACTGTCTCGAACGGTTCGATGCGACCCGATCGCCGGACGCAGTACTCGACTGTCTCCAAGACGCCATCAATCGGCTCCACGCTGGGACGGTGCCAGCCGAGCAACTCGTTGAACGGAATCGCGTTTCCAAGCCACTCGAAGGGTACGCGCAGAACACGCAAAACGTGGCGGCGCTGAAGCGGGCTCGCGATCAAAACCTCGCTGTCCACCCCGGACAGGACATCGAGTACGTAGTCGTTGACGACGAGAAGACCTCGCGAGAGCGGGTCGCGTTGGCTCACGAGGAGATCGAGTCGTACGATGCGTCGTACTACGAGACGCAACTCGTCAGAGCTGTCGAAAGTATCCTTTCTCCGCTCGGTTGGGATAGAATAGATATAAAACGGGATCTAACGAGCGACCGCCAGTCCGACCTGAATAAATATAATTCGACGTGGAGTAAGTAGCTAATCCGTTGGCAACTATGATCGAAGAAGGCTGAATGAGTCCTTGCTGGCGAAAAGAATCCCCTGATACACTCGGGACGAGGGGAGATACATTCAGGGTGTCACAAAATGGAATGTTACCCCACACTTGCATAACAATCTATTTTGTGGGGTAACTGTATGAATCATCATCAAAACAATATACGTCACACACCGGGTTTCCGGTGAAGTGGATAACTACCCAACTGGTTTCCTAATCGATTCACCGGAAACCCGGTGTGCGTCGGGGCCAGCAACATACGTGACGGGGATCGAGAACAGTATCGAGAGGCTTCTGTAGCTCACTCGATCGTATCGGCCAATACGTCTTTGACGACAGCGGGGTCTTCGAGCAACGTGTGTTCCGTATAGCTCCCTTCAGCACTCCCACCGCTATGGCGCGATTGCTCGACGATATCCAGAAACGCGTGTTCTTTCAAGAGATCGCGAACCCGACGAAGCGAAAGCGAGTCGGAGCCTTCCTGTCGGCAGATTTGCTCATAGAGATCGTAGATTCGGGTGGTGCGGAATCCCTGATTGTCGGGCGTAGTCTCATCTTCACGGGCATTGATCGAAAGCATCGTCAGCGCCTGCAACACGTATCGTGAGTGCGGTGTCGAGCCACGAATCAGCTCCCTGAATCGGTCGGTTTCGGCGCGTTCGCGAGCCTGTGTCACGAACTCTTCGCGAACAGTCTCAGCCTCGGTCGACTGGGCTATCTCACCGGCATAACGCAGGATGTCGATGGCCTTACGGGCATCACCATGTTCGCGAGCGGCGAGCGCCGCGGCCCGTGGAATGACACCATCGTCGAGTACGCCATCACGGAACGCATCGCTTCGAGCGACCATGATCTCGTTGAGTTGAGAGGCGTCGTAGGGTGGGAAGACGAACTCGCGTTCACAGAGGCTCGATTTGACCCGTTCGTCCATTCGATCCTTGTACTTGATCTTGTTACTGACGCCGATCACGCCGATCTTACAGGACTCGAGTTTCCCAGCCTCACCGGCTCGTGAGAGTTGCATCAAAATATCGTCGTCCTCCAGTTTATCGATCTCGTCAAGGATGATCAACACGACATCGTATTCAGCATCAAGAATCTTCCACAGCCGCTTGTAGTAGGTGGCAGTGCTGATTCCCTTGTCGGGGATGTAGATATCCGTCTCGTCAGTGTTGACACTGCTCGCGATCGTCTGTACTGCCTGCGTTTCGGTTCCATCCTGCGCACAGTCCACGTAAGCATGGGTCGCGCTGACACCTTCCTCGTCGGCAGTCTGGACGAGTCGACGAGACACGTATTTGGCACAGAGCGATTTTCCAGTGCCAGTCTTGCCGTAGATGAGGACATTACTCGGAGATTGACCGAAAATACCGGGATTGACAGCGTTTGCGAGCTGACCGATCTCCTCGTCCCGGCCGACGATCCGTCCCTCCTCGGGGAGATGATTGATTTCAAGTAGCTCTTTATTCACGAAGATTGGGTCCTCCCGAATGAATAGATCGTCAGACTCGGACATTCCTTGGACACCACGTTTCTGGTGAAATGGCTTGAGGTTTTCCCCGACACACGCACACCACGTTTCCGGTGAAACTGTATGAGAGCGGGCCTACACTCCACGTGAAACAGGGGATATCGTCCACGGGAAACGAGGTCAAAGTAAGAAAGATACGCACGCGCAGCCTCACGAGAGCAAACCTGACGAGAACCAGATCACGGAAATCCGCCCACGATAGGGACGGTTCGACTGAATCAAGTAGAACACCGAAGCGACGAACGTCGCTTCACTTCTCGATCAGCGATGGAATCACTGGCAGATAAACGTGGATGGGTCATAAACCCCCGTCAGACACATGATGAATATCTGAATGATCCTGTTCCAGTATCTCTCGGTGTTGGTTTCATCGGAAACCCGGTGTGTTCTTAACGAGCTCCGTCATCAGCATCCCGTGGATTCCTGTGACTCATCGGCTGCATCCGGCGTTCGCGGTTCACTAGTCCCTCGGTAGAGCCGTGAGCTGTGCTGCGACTCATATCCTCGTTGTTTACTGGAGTTACGTTTCACCGGAAACCCGGTGTGTCTGTGCGGAGTTTTTCACCGCCATCATCCCGTTTCATTCTCTCTGCGAGTTGACTCCAGCAATCAGTCCACGACCGGTCCAGGTTCACCGGAAACCCGGTGTGTCTTCGCGAGGCTACACTGAGGTCACTCTCGTGGATTGACTGGCGCGATATACTCGTTCTTCCAAGAATCGCCCTCCCTCCATTGAAAGTAATAGTAGTGATAACCGGGCTTCGTCTCCTTCACCGTGATGTACGCGCCACTCGTCGGGACGTCTTCGTAGTCCTCTGGATCCGTCGAGATCTCGCGTTCGTCCAGCTCCTCGACTTCTTCCTCATCGACTTCTTCCTCGGCTCGTCGGCGTTCGAGTTCTTCCTCCCGCTGTCGACGTTTCCACTCCGCCAGATCAGCCGCGTACGCCGCGACTGCTTCCAGCCGTTCTGGGGATTGGTTCTCGAGTGGCTCGCGAAGATACTTCGGCAACTGCGGCGCGGGCGGTTTCTCCGGACCGTCCTCAGCCATAGTTACCCCACGAACGGCGCATCATATCAATCTGTGGGGTAACTTTGAGGTTTGATGACGTTCACCCCCGGTATCGATGTGTAAACTATCGCGTTACTCCGTGTTCCGGCTGATTCCTCGACTTTCAACCTTTGATACACGGGGGTGCAGTCCAGAATCGCCAATGAAACTCATTGATCTATCCGACGATACCGCTCGGCGTGAACAACGAGAGATCGTCTCGTTCGGCAGCGGTACTGCGGAGACCGTCGGAGAACCCTGAGCGACAGAAACAGCAGTAGTGGTACGTCGGCTCTTCACCGCTGTCTGGCGACTACTGGACCTCATGTGCCGTCCGCTCGAGATCGGCGAGGTCGCCTTCAGTCATCTCCCGTGCCGTGTATTTGCACTCGCCGGCGACGAGCGTCCCGTCGCTTCCGAGTCCGACGACGTCGAGTTCGTGGTTGCGATGCCACCAGTAGCCGATTCCTTGCTACGTCTTCGGGAGTAACGACGGGAGGGCGTTCTGACAGACGATTTCGAATATCGGTCCCATGTAGTCCGTGAACATCGGTGCGACGAGTTCCTCGTAGGCCGCGTCGCCGAGTTGAACGAGCTTCCCGGTCTGTCCGTAGACGTAGCGGAACCAGAACCGAAAGAGCGGTTTCTTCAATCGATACCGACTCTTGCGCGTCGCGCTCGGATTCGCCGTGACTGGGATATCTCGCTCCACGAGCCGTAATCGGCGGAGTTTCGAGAGGTACGACCCGAGGCTGTTCGAGTCGACGCCGGCGAAGTTGGCGATCTCGCTGGTTTCGCGGTTGCCGGTGGCGATCGCTCGGAGGATCGTGTAGTAGGTCTGTGGCTCACGGATCCCAAATTCGGTCCGCAACAGGAACTCCGGCTCGTTGTGCAGGACACCATGTTCCGAGAGGATGCACGCCTGGATGTTGTCCGCGAGCGTTGCGGACGAATCGAGCGCACGGAGGTAGTAGGGTGTCCCCCCGAAGACGCCCCACGACTGAATCGTCGTGTCTGGATCGTCCCCGGGATAGAACTGTCTTGCATCGCCGATCGACAGCGGCGGGAGATCGATCGCACCCGTCCGCCGCCCGTACAACGGACTGCCGCCACCGAGAACCTTCTCTTCCATGACGCTGATCGACGAGCCGACGAGGACAAGCGTCATGTTCGTGTCTTCGAGCTGCGTGTCCCAGACCCGCTGGATCTTCGAGGGCAGTGCCTCGTCGGACTGGACAAGGTACGGGAACTCATCGAGGACGACGATCGCATCCTGTCGTCCCAGCGCCCGCAGGAGTGCTTCCCAGTCGCGCTGGATGTCTTCGAGGAGGGGGAACGTCTCGCTGGCAGTCGCGACGAAATCGGCGAGTTGTACTCCGGGGGTTTCCTCGGTCGCCTGTCAGTAGACAGCGTCGTCGACGTCAGCCTTCCGGTAGGAGTAGTCATGGAAGCGACTTTGAACATCGAGCCATTCCTGGAACTCCACGCTGGCCTGCGCGCGGTCAACGTCGTCGATGAGGTCGTGGATCCACTCTTCGATGGTACTGTGCATCTGACCTTGGCGGGTATCGAAGTCACTGAAGGCACCCCGCGAATCGGTACTCGATAACATTGTCACTCGAATCCCGGCGACGCTCACGTACGGATGAGCGCCCCGCACCCTTCGGGGGCCGAAAAACACATCGACGGCTGCTCAATGGGTGGCTGAATAGCTAGCGGGGATCCGGTTAGTGACGGAGACGTAGCCGTTGTTCTGGTGTTGAGCGTGATTTCACAACACCGCAGTCATATACTCAAGAATCAAATCGAATTCTATGCCGACACAACAGTTCCTCGTCATGGGGGATAATCACGGAAATACTGAATCCCTGAGACGGGTAGCTGCTGAAACGGAAGATGAACACTTCGACTTCATCATTCACGTGGGAGACTTCACAAATGCTCACAACGAAGGGGAGGATGCCGGTGTTGAACAGCTTCAAGCTGCAGAGCCATATCTTGAAACGCTCGCTGCCCGGGCTGAAAACGGGCTTCTCTACGTCTATGGCAACCGAGATTACTACGGCGAGCTTGAATACGATCTGAGCGTTGGGACGCATATCCCCTCGGATGACGTCGTCACGGTTGGCGGGCAACAGTTCACCCAAGACCCGGAAGCGGTATCGAGCGACGGAATACTCGTCACTCACTGGGAAGAGACGGGAATGATCGACCATTTTCCCGGTCGGGCCTACTTCTGTGGCCATACCCATACGGGCCGATACAAGGAGCGGATGCTCAACTCGGCATTTCTGTACCGTGACGACTCAAAGGCTGATTCGGCTATCTATGGTGGCTATTTCGTTGTGACCGTCAAGGACGAACCCCCGTTCGACATCGACCTCCGAAATATCGGACGACTCGATACCACTGTCTGTCAACAACACCAGGAACGAGGCGTTCTGATCGGCCCTGACTACCACAACTGTATGTATTGCTGGCAACCGATTTTGCTGATGCGTGAGATGGCGAGCGCAGCGTTCTATGGTGTTACCACGAAGACGAATCGCGATTTCGCAGCAGAGGATGAACTGATCGAGTACGCAATCGATCTCTGGGAGTCTCCACCCCGTGGATTTCAGGAGGAATTCGCGGAGTATCTGTCGAGTGATCAGCCTGATCCACTCGGACCGCTCGTTCGGGATGATGATGGAAAGTTCGTGCGTTGGGATTGATTGTTAAATATTGGGAGGGGTAACATCCTATCAGATGGACGGAATGGACGATTCACGTGTACTCGAATCACTCCCAGATCAACCGCTTCCAGGTGAGGTTGTCAACAGTTTGACGGAACATGACACGTTCGAGCAGGTTGTCGCCGTACGTGGGTACTACACGAACGACAGCCCGGTCGTGATTCAGCTATTACTGAATCTACCGAGTCGTGGATTGCTCGCGGTCGACTATGCGGGGAATAGATGGCAGATCGTGTGGGACTCGGCAAAGGATTTCGATGCACCAGAGGATCTGTCCGATGACGAAGCCAGCCGCCGAGCGTATCAGAAAGCCCATGAACGCCTTACTAAACTCGCTCCCGATATGGAGGCAGAGTACGGGAGCTACTTCGAGAATTCACTCTCTGAGGAGGGTCAAATGGGCGCGGATCAGAGCTACACGCCGGCGGAAACGCCTGATGGACTTGTTACTGCTGACGATCTGGAGGAATAGCAATCCGGATCTCCTGACGTATCGGGTGAGATCAGTCGTTTGCTCTTCCTGGATGTGTCTGCCGATTCTGCGCGAAGTCCGCAGCAACAAGGTACTCGAGGAACTCGTCGAATCGCCCGACGTCGCTGGGCGTGTCAGCCGCAAGGTGGCACGCCCATTCGATGGCCGACCGGAAGGCGGGATCCGTGCTGCCCTTGCCGTGTAGATACCACCAGCGAGCCGCTTTGAGAACCACTATGGGATTCGCCGATGGCTGCTCACCGGCGAGCCCACGGGTGATGGACTCGATTTCATCAGGGACATCGGCGGGATCGATCTCTTCCGATTGCGTGTTTACGATATCGACTGGGATGTCGTCGATCGAGACGTTGTCGGGACTCTGTTGTTGACTCACAGGAAGTCACCTTTGAGGGCTCTCGGTGGTGCCCTCGCCCTTCTCTGGGCTCAAAAAACAGAACGCAGCGTCACACCGGCGAGACGTGGACACTCTGCCCGCAGTCAGCGAAGTGAGGGCCATGCAAAAGTCGCTTGGCTGTAACTAGAGGCTCCTGTTCACGAGGCGGAACGTATTTTCGCGTAACGATGGACGGACAGGGTATGGAGATCGGCTTGGTGAGCTGCACGAAAGCAAAAGTGGATTCAGCGTCGACGCCGAGGGAACTCTACGAGCCCTCTGCGTTGTTTCGGAAGGCTCGAAGCTACGCTGAGGAGAATCATGACGAGTGGTACGTGCTTTCGGCGAAGTACCACGTTCTCGATCCAGACGGCTCGCCGATTGAGCCTTACGACAAGACGCTGAACAACGCTAGCGTTGAGGAGCGGCGAGAGTGGAGTCAAAACGTCCTCGAACAGCTACGAGAGCGCGACTTGCTTGCAGAGGGGAACACGCTCGTCATTCACGCCGGGAAATCGTACTACGAGGAACTCCTGCCGCTGCTCGACGACAAGCCCGTCGACGTCAAGATTCCGACCGAGGGACTACGGATGGGAGAGACGCTGTCGTGGTATAATGAACGAATCTAGGTTCTACGCCGCCGATTGGCTCGGTGTCAACTGGTCAAACTGGGGGGCCCTCGATCCCGATGGCGACCACCTATCTACGTTCCCTACTGACGAGGGCCTCTACCGTATTCGCCACCCCGCCCGCGCCGGACTGGAGTATATCGGTGAGACTGGACGGAGCCTTCGCGGGCGTGTCCGTTCGCTCGCCCGCGGGGCGTTCGCTGACGAAATGCCGTACCGCGATCCACACACCGCGGCACCGTGTCTCTGGGCTGTCCAGCAGGAGGACGGCGAGAAACTGGAGGTGTCGGGTGCGACGCCGACACTCGCTGAGGATAAGCAGGCCCGAAAGGCGTTTGAGGACGCACTGATCGCAGTATACCGCCGCGAAACGGGTGAGAGTCCGACAGCGAATTTCGGTCGGATCATCGACGGCTACCGGCAGTCGACGTACCGCAGCGGAGAGGAACGCGGCGGTCCCCTTGATCCGGGCGAGACGGAGTCCAACACCGAGGATGGCGTCGGCCCGCTTGATTGGAGCCGGAGCGACGACGTGCTCTCGGAGGATTGGATGGGCCTTTGGTGGTCGTCGCCGCGGCCGCTGGCAGACGCTGACACGTCGATCCCGGCGGATAACGGGCTATACCGGATTTGGCGCGAGGACGAGGCACCGCCCCTGGAGTACATCGGGCAGAGTTCGAATCTCAAGTCACGGTTGTATCGCCACCGGCGAAACCGGGACGAGGCGTTGCTGTTCTCATACTCGGAACTCGGGGAGCACGACGCCCAGCACAAGCGCGAGGAGGTTGAAACGGAGCTTATCGGCGTTCACTGGCTGGAAGTTGGGGAGAGTCCACGAGATCAGTTCTAGATGTCCTGATGCCTGTACCTCATAGCCCATATGTCGCTCTGCCATAGGTTTTTGCCCCAGGGGCTGAATCTACTTGCAACTAAACAGATTCCCAGATGGAGAATGAAATAGAAGTTCCTTGGTCAGAGCATACCGTAATCGAGAAAACAGAACTACTGGATAACCTCTCTGATGCTGGTGAATGGCGGGAAGACAAGATTAAGGCATCCTCTTTCATCGTCAGCCCAAGTTACGGAACCCTAGATTATGACGGCTTCGTGAGTTTTCTTCGGAACAAATTCATGTTCTTTGCGCTGTCGAAAGAAGAGATTCAGGAGTCTGAACGCCCTCATCTTGAAGCACAGCAGCTCTCAGATTACAGGGATGATGCTAAGATGGATGGCAAGTGGGGGGAGCTGATTCTATTCACAATGGTTGAAGGTTTCCTTGATATCCCCATGATGTCGCACAAGCTTGGATGGAAACAAAACCCGACTGATCAGGTTAAGGGATCTGACGGTCTCTTTTTCGGGGAATACGAAGGGTCCCCGACGTTGGGAATTGGTGAGGCGAAGATGTATACCGACCTAGATGACGGGATTGAGGAAGCTCTTGACAGCACAGATCGATTCCACGGAGAAGATAGCCAACTCCGAAATCAGCACGAGTTAACGGTTGCTATGGGCAATCCGAGCGATAACCTCTCGAAAGAAAAGATCGAACTGCTTTCATCTCTTTTTACGGGGGAATCACAAGATTACCAAATGTTACATCCCATCTTCGTCGGATATGAGGATGAGGAACTGGAGGAATTCCAGACTAAACCGGTCGAGGACGATCAGGAGCTGGTAGACCAGCTTCAAGACCATCTTGAGGATACTGACTTACTCTCCAAAGTGACCGACTCTCTGGAAGATGACTACAGTCATCTTCGAAAGCACTGGTTGACATTCTTTTTCCTCCCGCTAGAGGACAAAGATCGGTTTGTAGAGAACGTCAAAGCAGCAATCTATCCTTGGGCGACCAACCATTAATGTCTACATACGAAAACGCAGCTGACCTGGAGTTCTTCAATGAATGCCTCGATACACTGATAAAAGATCTGCTCTATAATGATCTCGGCGTTACTGATTATCGTTGGGATCAGAATTCGGAGAGTAAACTCCAAAAGAGTGCTTGGGTGGCATCACTTCTCGCCTCTAGTGATGACGAAGAACACCAGTCAAAGGCTCTTTCCTTTGCGATTCTTGCATATATTGAGAAGCGAGGCACCGATGACGAGGAAATGTACGAACGGTATCTCTATATCGTCCTCTCTCGCATCGGAAATCTTCAAACGTTCAATACTGTTCGGCGAGAACAGGTAGATGTCAGCTTCGAGGAGAGACTCATTTCCTCGCTTGACTCTGCTTTGGGCCTCGAACTGAGTTCAGATCTCCAGCAGCACGAACTCGGTGATGGGACTGTCCTATCCTCCTTCCAGAGGGATATCCTAAATGCGCTTCAGGCAGGGAAGGATATCGCGATATCCGGTCCAACATCTTCCGGGAAATCATTCATACTCCGAAAATACATTCAGAGAGAGCTCGAAAGCGAGGATCAATTCGAAGCGATCTACGTCGTCCCGACTAGAGCACTCATTGCGGAGGTGAGTGAAAAGCTCTCCAGTCTTAACGATGATCTAGACGGAGAGCAGGAAATTGAGGTCAGAACCGGCGCATATTTTGAGGAAGAATCGGAGGACCCAGAAATAGATTCGAACTCGTTCTTGGTAGTTACTCCTGAGCGGTGTCTACGGCTCATCGATGAGGACACTAGGGCGAGAATTGATCCAGATCTGATATTCTTCGACGAGATACAGAACGTCCAGGATGGGCAGAGGGGTGTCTTATTCGAGGATATCATTCAATTACTCAGCGAATCTTGGCCGGAAACTCAAATCGTCGCCGCCGGTCCCTATCTTGAGGAGCCACAGGATACGCTGAGCAACCTGACTGACCGAGAGGTCGTACAGATCAAAACCGCATTTACGCCGGTCCTTCAGATGAAGGCAATTATGCGGTTCAAGAGCGCAAAAAATCAATCCGGATCCAGGCGGATGGTTGAGATCATCCTCTACAGTCCTTCTGGAGACAAATTAGAGTTCACGATAGCCGAACCGGACGGCCTCACGTATACGACGGTCAACAACAGCAAGACTAGAGCACTGACCACTATAATTGATGAATATGGGCAGAATAGCCAGAATCTGGTATATGCTAGTAAAACTAATCTGGCGGAGGATCGGGCCGACGCAATCGCGAACAACCGGAACCGCGAGATCACGTCTGCGAGAATCGATGATCTCACCGAATTCCTGAAGAACACGATCCATGAAGACTACCCACTTATCGATCACCTGAAGAAAGGAGTGGCATTCCACCACGGTCGGGTTCCAAAGATTGCGAGGGAGGAGATAGAAGACCTCTATCGCTCGAAGGTGGGCCTAGACACAATCGTATGTACTTCCACTCTACTGGAGGGGGTGAACCTCCCCGCGGAGAAAATCTTCTTGACCAGTGCATATCGTGGAGACGATGAGCTGTCAGAACTTGACTTCCAGAACCTCGTCGGACGGGTCGGCCGCGTTGATTCCCGCTTGTACGGGTCTATCTATTGCGTTGAAGCCGAAGATGACGAGTGGGTGGATGAGAAATTGAATAGCGATACGGAGGAATCGGTCAACCCTGCTACCTCACAAGCTACCGACAACCCGAACAAACTCATCACCGCGCTCGGAAGCAACGACCTGCGGCAGCTCAAAGACGCCTCAACGCGGTACACGTCGATTCTCCTTCGTTCTCGCTACCTCAAATCTGACTACGATGTCGACGAATATCTCTCCAATAAGGGGCTCTCAGACTCGGACATCTCCTCAGCGAGAGACGAACTTAATCGGACTCTCGAAGACATTGAAATCCCAGAGAAACTACTGAGGCGGAACCCCACTGTCGATCCCGTGGAGCAGAACACGCTCTATAGGCTGGTGATGCAGAACCCGGAAAGGTGGGTAATTGGTGAGAATACAGCAGAATACAGTTACGATAAACTCATGCGGATCACTCAGCAGTTGAATCAGGTATTCAAATTCACCAAGGATGATGAATACGGGATCGACCCCCCAAACCGAGAAACCAAGCACGGGGCGCTGGAGCCGATCGTAGTAGTTGCGAATCAGTGGCTTCGGGGAGAGACGTACAATTCTATGATTGATTCTAGGCAAGCGAACGTTGAGGATGAGAGCCTGAGTAAGTGTATTAGAGCGATTCTGGATCTCGTGAACGACGACGTTCGATTTATTCTGGTCAAGTATTACGGGATGCTGGTCGATATGCTAGAAGAAACCAACTACGAGATGGGTATGTGGGCAAGCAACTTCGACCAGATGTTGGAGATGGGATCGATGAACTTCGGGGAGTTGCGTCTCATGTCGAGAGGTGTAGACCGGTCGGTGGCGCTGCAGTTAGGAATCCCGCCGAACGTCGATGATGTCGAAGAATTTCTCGAAAACCGTCGAGGAAAGATCCCACAATTCTTCGCTCGACACCTAGAGTCTCAGGGGGTCTTCTAGATCATCCCCCATACCGCGTACTAACGCAGGCACATTTTTTGGATCACTTCGGCTGACTGGTCAAAGCTAATCGACTCTTGTAAGCGCTCGTAGCGCATCCTCGTACTCCTCTAACTGACCAAAGTACTTCCCCACGATATGCGGGTAATGTTATTCTTCAGATGATCTGGTGAGGGCCCCTCGAACTCGTGGACGATACACTCGATAATGAATTCGTTTTCGGCATCTGGCTCGGTGATATCCATCAGTCAATACGCTCGATCGATGGCGACAAAGCGGTAATTCGGTTCGGTTGAACTGCCTCTGCCGCGGTGGATACAACAACTGATTTCAATAGAACCGGAACGCTTACTCGCTATGACAAACTCCAGTCAACTATTGTGGCGTCATTCCTTGAAGCATTGGCCAAGCAGCGAGTTTGGCACTGGCTGGAGGAGTCCAGGGGGTTTACGGTCGATGGTGAGGTCAATATCGGGACCGGTCGTATCGACCTGCTCGCGGAATCGCCGGCGGGAGAGGTTATAGGGGTCGAGCTGAAGCGAGCGTCTGAATTCGGGCTCGATAGAGACGTTTATGACCAAACCCACCGGTATCTCGACAGCGGAGCCCTCGACCAGCTGTACTTTGCTGCTCCCGACGCCGACAAACTTGGGACCAATCCGGAATCGGATCCCATCGACAAGATGAGTATCCGTGCGATAAGCTATCGGTTAGCTGCTGGCGTTGATGAGGGCTGGTACACCCCTTCGGAGGTCCTCACTCACATTCGGGAGGCGATCTCTGCAGACTTTCTTGCCTACTCGCTGGAGCATCGCACCGTTGAGGACCTGATTCGGCAGCTGTTGGATCGTTCCCCGGAGGATAACGAGCCGATTTCTCTTGATGAGGCCGCTCAAGAGCTACGACGGACACGACTTCCAGAGGAGTTGGGTGTGATTCACGTCCCGATCGAAAAGAACGGATCCAAGTCCGACTTTTCAAGCCTGCTTACTCCCGGTGACGGACCGGCGCCGTCGATCATCCGGGATGCCGAGCCGGTCTGTGCTAGCGATGATACAACCGCCCAGATTTCGCCGACTGAAGAACCATGGGTACGGCATCATACTTGGACTCATTTTGGCGGTATCCCGGAAGCTCATATCCCGAATGATTTGGATTCGGACACGCCCTCTCGTCCAATCGACATTCTGGCCTTCGAAGGAGATACTGATCCAACAGCAGCAGTCGAAACTCCGGACTCGAATACGGTAATCGGTATCGAGGCAAAGGGTGAGAGCTCTTTTCCGGGATCACGAAAAATCGAGCAGCTAGAACAGTTCTTGGCAACCGAAACACTTTCGAGGCTATATCTTGCTGTTCCAACAACTCTTAGCGAGCGAGCAATCACATCCCTCAAGCAGCACGAGCTTAACACAGTTGGCGTCATCACCGTAGACGACACCGGCGGCGCCGACATCGCTCGCGAAGCGACGCATCTGACGCCGAAGTACGATGGCTATCTAGAGAATCATCATGAACGGAAGGTCGGGTATGGTGATCTTGAGCTCCCGTGGCTTGAACCAGTATCGAACCTATACCTCACGGAGGAAGAAGCCGAACGGGTCAAGCATCCCGATCCAGTCGCCTACGCGAAACCCATTATCGAGGCAGCCGACTTGGACGCGTCCGCAGGGAGTTGGATTGACGTCGACGACTGGACGGGCGCCGAACGAACAGAAGACGAGTTCACAAAGGAGCGAGTGCGGTACTACCTCCTCCGTGGAGAGAAGGCTGGTCCGTACCTCCTCGACTCTGAGGTCGATCAGGAAGAGATGATGGGCGGCTACACTCGCTTGGCCTTGGAGTGGTTCGAGGACACTGACGAGCCAGGGCTGAAGTTGAACTTTGGCGGTGGCTCGTGGGTGGGGGGCTATCTCTGGTTCACTGGCAAGTCCATCCAGCAGTTGCTCACGGTTCTGCTGAACATTACGGACCTCGATGGGGCGACGATCCGTGGACAGGGCAAAGTGATCGATTTGGAGACATTCCCGATTCGAGGTGACAGTGAACACCTTCGGCTGCAGGGCCGCTTTGGGGAGGAAGGCCTCTTAGAATTAGAGATCCGGAGTCTTGTCGACGAGGGCGAAGACGACGAAATTCTCGAGATGGACTTAGGTACGGGAGAGAAAGCTGGAGTGACGGCGCAGTTTACCGAGCCACAGTGGTACGATCTGGTGGCTACGATAGATCACCTGCTGGCTGGTGGTTCGTATCGAGGCCTGCCTGGGGAGTTTGACTCGACTCCACGCATTGGCCCGTTAGGCGAGGACACTTGGGACATCGGGACAGATATCGAGGAAACGTCGAATCCAGTCTCAATTGAGATGCGCAACTCGGATACCGACCTCCTCAGGGAATAACCGCCGCTAGCCTACTCGTCAGTCGCTTGGTGTTTGAGATCTTGGCGGTCGTTGTACCGCTCCAATTCGCGCTCGATCTTCTTGAGCGCCTCGACACAACGCTTGACGAGCTGGTGGGTGACTCGTGCCAGCCGAAGCGTCTCCACCAGTGCTCCCCCTTCGGGGGCTTGTACCCACAGTCTGGGCAGTCGAACCAGCGCTGTACCTTCGCTCCATCAGCTGCCTTCTCGCCGACGAGGACGTTCGCATCGATATCGAGCGCGGCGGCGTCCGTTCCCGTCGGCGTCGCCTGTGCCTTCTCGGAGGCCGTCACCGGCGAGCGGGGCGGGCCGGTACGTACACACCTTTTCAGCCGGCCATGTCGCTCGATGGGGGATCGACAATCCTAGCAGACTCAAAAAAGGCGAGGCCGCCTCGGTCGTCCCCCGACCCCGCAAGCACCGCAGGGACGAGGAGCGCAGCGTGGGTCGCGGGATGCCGAGCGGTCGAGGGCTTTCAGGAGTCGTCGACGGCGCTGGGTGTCCGGCGTTGTAGCTCGTGGATGACGGCCACTTGAAGACCGGTTACGCGTCGAGGAGCTGGAGTAATTGCGTGACGTAGGGGCTGTTCTCCCAGCTCCGATGCGGGCTGATCGTCGTGATCAGCGTACGAGCCTCCTCGTGACTCAGATGACCGTTCCGAGCATAATCCACGATGAGCCGCGGCGTCGGGACGATACGCGGCCCCTGAAGCACGGCGTGGATGAGTGGGAAGTTCGTCCCACCGAACTCGTCGGTGAGAAACCCGTCGACATCGAGAGCGTTCGCGAGGACGATGCCGTCGGTTTCGCCGTCATCGAGACCGAACGTCGGCCGGGAGTCCGGCGTATCGTCGCGTTCGTAGGGATCCATGACCGTGTAGTGGTTGCGGGCCGCGAGGACGTTACTCGCAGCCGCGCCGTGGATGTCCTGATACTGCGTGATGTCGCGGAGCTCCGCGACCACTTCTGGCGGCACGAACACGTCACACGAGGTGAGGAGATACTGGAACGGGTCCGGAGCGTCGGTGTCGACGACCGCGTTCGCACGAGGCACGGCGAGACTGACGAGTGCGCTGGTGTCGGCGACGACCGTTCGTAGTCGTGGACCACTCATCGATCGTCGTCAGCGGTGTCGACCGTCGTCACGTCGCCATCGTAGACGTCGACATCGTCGGGGGCCGCGAGATCGAGTGGCTCTCCCTCGAGGTCCGCTTTGAGAAGACGGAGGCGCTGGGCGGTCTCGGCACCGACTAATTGCTTGACCGTCTCGAACTCGAGTTGGTCGTCGTAGTACTTGGTCGCGACCAACTCCTGGAACGTCTCACTATCGGCCGTATCCTCGATGTACTCGCGAATCGCCTCGACAAGCAGATCCGTCCGATCCTTGTCGAAGAGCTCCGCGATCGCGTCCAGTCGGTCGACGAGATACTCCGGGGACTGGAAATGGACCCGTCGCGGATCGTCGCTTGCGCTCATTCTATGTGCAAGTTCTGCACATGGGCGCATAACGGTTTCGGCGTCTGCACAGAGCTTGCACATCAACGCCCGTGGGGCAGGACTCGGTCCCGGCAGCCTCAACCGCCATCCTGTGCGTTCAGCTCTTCGAGAAACCAGCTGGCTGCCGTCTCGATTCGAACGCCGTCGACGTTACGCAATTCGAGACCGTTCGTGGTGGTCCGGAAGGGTTCGTTGTCGACGATGACGCGGTGAATGACTGAGCGGACGGGATCTGGTGCATAAAACAACATTGCCCTGAAGCCTATTACCAGCGATCCGCAACTCAGATTCGTGAAAATCATACCCACGGACTCTGAGGACGTTCGGACTAGGGTTCACGTCCGAGCCGGTAGTATGGATGGGGATGATCTGGTCGTGTACGGCGACGTAAGTGCGCTTCCAGCAGGCGGTGAAAAACAGATTCTACGAAGCCTCACTGATCACGACATTCGCCGATACCCGGACGGTGCACAGATCGCGACGTTCGCTCCTCCGAATATGGACTCAGCGAAAATCCGTGACCCCGAAGAAATCGAATCAAATCCGTATCCAGGGGGAATCGAACTGAGTGACTTCCCTCCTGAAGCGGGTCAATTTTGTCACTGGTGAGTTGTTGATGCCTGCGACTGAGCGTTCATTCTGTGATGAGCAAATCGAAGCACGGCCCTGGAATGAATCCGAAGTTAGTCAGAGATATGTTCACTACTCCGAGACGGAATCCGGTTTCGAATCCTCCACCACATTTAGTAGATGTCCTAACAGTCGCTAATTCATGGACTGGGCGACAACCATCAATCTGGGGGGATTTGGGAATGCAGCCGAGATGCAGTGGGAAACCGTCAAGAGTTGGGACTCGTTCACGGAGTTCTTCGAGGGGGCAGTCCACATAGATGCGGTCACCTACTGCGAGTCTCCCGAATTGCTTCTTGATCTGTTCGAACAGCATGACGGAAAATTGGAGTCGATGGATGTCCTCGTCGGGAATCGCGAGGAGTATCAGTCGTCCGTCGACGGCGTAACTGTCGCGCGGCAGTTGCAACGATACTACCGCGAGGACAAACTGACTGTCCGCCTCAAAAACAGGAAAGTCGTCCACTCCAAACTCTATCGGATCGCCAAGGACGACGACGAGGTGACGCTCATCTCGGGGAGCGCAAACCTCTCGTACAACAGTTGGAAGAATCAGACGAACAGCGTCGTCGTGTTCCAGACGGACATCGGCTCGCAGTTGGACCAACAGTTTCGACAATGGATCGAGACCCACCGTGAACAGTACGCGGATACCGTGTTCATGGCGGACTTGGCGGATGAGTTAGAGCAAATCGACGATGATGAAGAGAAAGAGCGACGCATCGAACTGTGGATCGACAATCGAGATACGCAGTTGTCGGAGCGAGGTGAAGTTCACTCGAACGTCGGTGAGGAACTGCAGGAACTCGGCGCAGAAGTCGACCGGATCGTCAGCGTCACTGATGATCCCGAGGAGGCTGACGGGGTGGTAACGATACAACACGAATCGGCCGGCGCGGTCGAAACTGAAGCACAAGAGAATGGTGAGGCTAGTGAATCCACGATACCGTCCACGGGTGTTACGGGAGCCAAGACGCCGGAATATACGATCACCCTTCCGACTCAGGGCTTCGAAAGTGATGGATATCTTGATCAAGTGGAGACCGATCTTAAGCGCCGTGGTGCCGATGTTGGGGCTGATGCTATTACGACATCGGTTGAAGGGTACACTAACTACCTACAGACTCGGTACGATGTCCCGAAGATGTGGGTCGACGAGGAGAATCAACGTGTTCACCTGCAACACGGTGAACATCATCGGATTCTAACGGCTGATCACGAACCCTCCTCGGAGGTACTTGATGACGCACTTCAAAATATTCAGAATTATATCGAGACGATAGATCGGTGGGGCGAGACGAACAATTCACGTGCGGTAAAGGCTCACATGTACGAGGGCATCCTCTACGGACTGTGGGCACCGTTCGTGAACCTCTACGCCCGCCAGTTCTACGGAAACGTCACGCTCGATAATGCTCTCCAGTATCTCTATATTTTCGGTGAATCCGACGCCGGTAAGGACAAATTTTCTGAGTTCGTGTTACGGCTGATCTCGGACGATCTGGTCAGAGGAGGCGCCGACGCTGACGATGTGGGCAAAAACCAGATTCGTGCGCTTCGGGATCTGGATACGGTCTTTCCGTACGTTGTCTCCGACATCGCGAAGCAGAAAATCGAACGGATCGACACGCTCAGAAACTTCTGGCAAGACTCGTGGCACCCGTCGAACGATGTTGCCTATCCGACCCTCATCTTCACCAGTAACGACTCGCGCCCGAACGACTGGTTTCGCAACCGAGCGAAAATGCTCCACTTTGACGTTGCCTTCCCCTCAAACCCCGAAGACGAGGGGTTCTACGGCGCACAGGAAGATTTGAACGAGATTCTCGACGCGAACAACCCAATCTTCGCGTACGTGTCACGGCGCATCTTAGAAGACGAGATGTATCTCGACGCAGGTGGAACGGTTGACGATGTCAGGCAGATATTCCTTGAGTTCTACGACCGGGTAGGTAGAAAGCCTCCGAAATACTTCCCCAAAGATCCTGCCAATCGTCAGTACAATATTGGAAAGCGCAAATGGCGACAGGCATTCGAACGCGAGGACGTAGTCTTTGATCGGCGGGGCGACCACCTTATTGCTGACTTCGACTTGGAACCGCACGAACTGTACAGTTATCGCAAGACACTCCCGACGAAGATGCGCCCGGAAAAAAGCGGGCGTAATATCATTATCAAGAACCCCGACGACTTCGAAGAGTGGCTGGAGATGGGCGAACTGGGTATCGGAGACAGGGTGGGAAACGAAGCGGACTCCGACACGAGTGGGGGGCTCTTGAGTCGCCTCTTTGGATAACAGCGTCGTGGTGACCCCCATGCGGGTGATCGTCCACTGACCGTCAGAATTCGTCACTCATTTGTATAATCCGGAAGTTTTGCGGACACCCCCGTCGGCGGTTGACGTTTTTTTTTGGAATTATTCCGTCTGTTTCGACGCGTTCCGAAGATTTCCCCGATACTCGGCCCACGCCTGATACATCTCGACCTGTTCCGATTTCGTCATCGTCTCGTGCCTGTCTGCATCGTAGAACGGGAGACCTTCTTTCTCGGGCATCGCCATGATCTGGGCGAGTGGGTAGAGTTTCTGGTAGTAATTCTCCAGAACCCACGCCTCGCCGTGTTCGGCGACGGCTTGTTCGATGTACGGTGCTGCCTCCGGATACATCTCTTCGAGCGTGTTAGTCATTCGTAGTGTGTGTGGATATCTTGGTCGCGGTGGGCATCACGAACCTCAACCCTCAACAAATTCTCCGAGCGAGTGATTCCGGCTGTCGGTGACCCACCGCCCGATCTGGATAAGTTCGAACGTGTCGATGGCGGAGTCGAGTCCACTCGCCAACTGCGCTCGGAGTTCGGCAGCCAAACTGGCCACTGGGATGGCCGTCAATGGGTGGCTCCCGAGCGCATACCCGGTGGCCATGCTCGTCGGGACCACGACGACGACATCAGGCTCATCCGCCTCGTCAAGTGCGAGTCGAGCATCTTGATACTGGTGTACGGTCGCATCGAGATCCGCCACCGGGAATAGCGCCGCCGCCTCCCCGTACGGGAGGGTACCCCTGGCTGATTCGTAATGTCCTTTAGACATACTCATACCTATATTTATTCTTCTAGGTCATAATATTTGCGGGAGGCTCGGATGGCGTGCCGTCACTCGTCGAGAGCGCCACGACTGCAGGTTCTATGCGGACGCGATCGCGTTGGTGAAAGAAGAATTCATGCCGGACCGGGTCGCCAAGATTGAGGACCACGACGGCCGAATCGTATTCGACTCGGAGCGGAGGTTCATATCAACTGTCCGATCGAGAGAGTTTTGACCACCTCGCAGTGACGGCGTCGATTGTATCTCCGGAATCGACCAAGCCGACGCCGACCTCGGTACCGCCTAACTAAGGAATGTAACCTATCCATTCAATAGTAGCCCAGTTAGCCAGGAATCTCTCCGTCATCAAACTCCTCATCCGCAAGTTCGATCAATTTCTGCAGTCGGTCGTTGAATTCGTCCTCGAACTCAGTGTGGAGTGAGTCATCGTACATCCGAAGCGTTCGTGCCAGCCCAGTCGCAGCGAGCCAGTCCCGGAACTGATTGCTATTCATGTCGTCGACAGACATGTCCAAGGCATCCGTGTTCGACCCAGCCGTCCAGAGCTGAAGCAAATCGAGATCTTCGACCATCGCGAGTCGAGCAAAATCTGCGAAGGCAGCTCTTACCTCTCGAGATAACGCCGTGTAGGAGACTGAATCGCGGTCGAGTTCTCGCTCTCCTCCCACTAATTCGTTGACGTATGTGAGCGAACGCAGTGAGAGGAAGCCATCTCTATCCATTGCCATCGGTGGATCGGTCTCTGACTCTGCAATCTCAGACAATGACTGTCCACAGGAGCCACAGTAGTGGTGGATTGCCTTGACCTAGCTACTGCAATTCGGGCAATAGGGCACACCGTAGCTTGCGACTCGTAGATACTGAACGTTGCTCAAAATGGGAGTAATGGTCAGTCATCTCTTGGGGGTGGTTTCGTTCGTTATGGTAAGTGAACTCGCACATCGGGGCTTCGTGAAATCAGTGTGACGACCACAGCGTCTCTATGCGTTGCTCTATCTCCGTGAGGACGGTAGAGTATACTTCGAGTGGATGGAGTGACGGGAGTTCGAGGTCAGTGATTTTGGTGGCGGACGGTGGCTCGTGGAAGTGCAACCGGGAGATGTACTCGTCCGGGTGTCTATCCCAGCAGTTGCTCAACGCGTACCACGTCGACGAGCTCGCTGACCAGATTGCGGGCCGTCGCGTCGCCGATGTCCGTCGTGTCGACGCCGGCGACGTCGCGGTCCTGAGTGAGCAGTCCGGCCTCGAACTGTTCATAGTCGGCACTTGTGTCGTCGTGAGGATCGGGATCAGCCATGATGAATCACGCTGTGCACGCTGCACGCCTCTTGGTGTGAACGAGAAACGCCGTTTCTCGTTCGCACATCAGAGCGCGTCGCGTTCTGGGGACGCCGACAAACTCGGAAATGCGCGCAGTGAGCTCACGAACGCGGTCCTGAAGTTCTTCGACGGAGTGATCGGCAGCGAACTGGTTGATACGTCGCCATTCGAAGTACGCACCATTCCGCTCGTAAGCCGCTGGATATCCGTCGTGACGGGTGACGATTCCCAGATCAACGAACCGGCCCAGATACTTTCTAGCGGTCTTCGGATCACAGTCAACTTGCTCCGTGATGCCCCTCTCTGTCGTCGGCTCACGAGTCTGGAGGATAGTTCCGTAGACGCGCTGTTTGACATCGTCGCCACTGAACGGTTACTTAAAGGATGGCGGGTTATCGGGGCGTTCTGTCCCGGCCATACCCAAGTTTGCAGAGCTGTGGATATGGTTCTCACTTCCCGGAATAGATTCCGTTACTTCGAGGGTGTCCGAGTCACGCCTTCAGGCCTCCTCTGAGTTACCGGAATCCGACTGTCGGATCATCGTCAAACGGGTCTTCGGGAAATGGGTCGAGCTCATTCGAATCGTTCAGAGCTCTATCGTTGATCGGCTCGATCTCGGGATCTGTCCTCTCCGTGGCACCCTCCTCCGCAGAGGGGAAGTCCCTGATGGTGACTTTCTGTGCGTCCCGCCGTGCAGCTCGGCGCTTCGCATCTATGACTAATTCCTCGATGTCGGCACCGCTGAGGCCGCCCGTGTGATTCGCCAGCGTTGCCAGCTGGTCACCGCTGAGATCGTGTGGCACGTCCGTAAGCTTCGCTTGGAGTATCGCGTGTCGGCTCTCTTCCTCGGGCAGTCCGATCTCGATATGTGCCGCGAGTCGCCCGGGGCGAAGAATCGCGGGATCGATGTCTTCGGGTCGATTCGTTGCTCCGACGACGATGGCCGTTCGATCGTCGGCGGTGAGGTGGACGAGCAGTTCGCTGGTGATTTTTCGGTCTTCAGCGTGGGCGCCGCCGGCACCGACATCCCGTCCGCCGAAGAGGTGCTCGGCTTCGTCGAGGAAGATGACGCAAGGGCCGACGGCGGCAGCCTCTTCGAATAAGTGGCGCACTCGCTGTGGCCCTTCATTGATCCACTTACTGGTCACATCCGCTGGCCCCAACTCGACGAACGGGACGTTGAGTTCGCCGGCGAGCGCTCGGGCGAACAGCGTCTTTCCGGTACCTGGTGGACCATGGAAAAGGATTCCTCGTGAGGGCTCGATTCCGAAGCGGTCATAACGGTCGTCACCGCGTGCCCTCGCCCGCGCCGGCTGTAGAACCTCCTCGGCGAGTCGCTCTTTGACATCGTAGTAGCCGCCGATATCGTTGAAGCCGATATCCGAACGACTCCAATTGTACTCGTAGTCCGGATTATCCAAGGCTTTCACCGCGGCTCGCGAAGCTTCTGGGTTGGTCGCGTCAGCGATTTTCTCAGAGGATGCTGAGTTGATCACCTGTGTCTCTGAGTTGTCGGGGTCAGTTCGTTCATCGTCCATAATCTCGCGAAATTTCTCGTAATCGGCAGACGGCTGGTGGTACTCTCCAGTGGCGTAGTAATAGCCGTTCTCTCCACGTGGATCGTAGAACGTCAGAGCGACGAACGAAGCAGCGATTCCCAACCCGAGTGCCGCCTGGATTTGTGGACTATTCGGACTGAGGTTGCTCAAGAAACTCAACTGCGAAACCGAGACGAAGGAGGAAGCCAGCGTCACGCCCTCAGCGAGGAGTAAGAGGACCACGAACAATTCGTACACCTGCGCGAAGGGATACAGCCCTATTCCTCCCACGGATTTCAGACCCGGGACACCGAGGCTACCTGCGATGAAAACAAATAGAAGACCGAACCCTAGCCCGACGGCAGCGGTAGGGGGTAGATTGAGCAGGGGTGCAATCACCCACATATGAACGAACGCTAACGCCGTCCATGAGATCATGAAAAACAGCCGATATAGGTCTCGCTTCCGATGCTCACGCTCCATGATTCGGTATGTTGTGTACTCCACTATCGCGAAGAATCCGAGGAAAGCGCCGACGGAGAACGCAGTACCGAGAATACTCATCGAATCATCCGAAGGTTATCCTCTGAAAGTTCGCGAGGGGGCGAGCGTGGCGGTCGGCGTGGGCGAGCCGCGCTAGGGATTGTGATCATGCGAGCCGCGCGATGGTACAGCCATCGAGAACGGGTCCGACAGAGGCGCTCGCGATGGTCTATGTTCGTTTCATGGTGGGGATCGAATATAACTTCTCGCCCATCTTCTCTGACCAAGTTTGAGTACTCACTCTGTACCGGGGCGTCGCAGATTGACTTACACCGTCTCGGAAGGCTCCTCTCCGGTGTCATCGTCCCACGGGGAGTCCGTAGCCCGCCCAGGGCCGTCACGCTGCGTCGACCAGTCGATGTCGGCATCTTCCGCAGAGTCCTCCGACTGAGGGTTGTTTCCGGGCCCAATGAGGTGTTTTCCACCGCGCTTGCCGATCTGGTGGGCTGCGTAAGGGCTCCGCGTCATCGCTCCTGCGAAGACAATCCCGCTGGCCTTTCCCGTCTGTACGCCGGCTTTCCCGACCCGCTTACCAGCTCGGCCGGTTGAGACAGCAGCTTGACCCGGAACCTTCGCGGCGACTTGGGCGGTCCTGATCCGCTTCACGCTCCTAGCCGATTTCGAAGCGTTCTCTCTGAGCGTTTGTGCCTCCTCGCTGAATTGCTGGGCCCTGTTGTTGACGTTCATTGTCGTCTCCTCGCCCGCTGCGGTTTCGTAGGTTGCCGTTCCGTCGGCATCCGGGACTACTGTGGAGATTCCCTCTGCAGGTTGATCGGAGCCGGTTAGGATGCCACGGTCGGCGGCCTCGGCGACATCGAGTTCGCCGCTCTGGTATGCCTCGGTCAAGAAGTCGCGGTTCGAATCTGCCTCGGCGGCAGCATCCATCTGCTGAGAAATCATTCTCCGATGTGCGTCGATACTCTCCGAACCGACTGCTTTCCGAGCACCGAACACTCCGCTATCCCTCGCTTTGGCACCCAATCTTTTCATTGTCGAACTAGTTTGGCTTGCCGTCGTTCTGGCTGTCTTCACGCCAGGGAAACCTGTCGCCTTCCGGTGTATAGCGTCCTTATTGACCGAAAGAGCCCCAGGCGCCGTGTCCACGCTGTCCTCAGCAGGCGGCTCACGCGTACTGAGCGCGTCCGAGATACTGTTGCGCATCGTCCCCCCGACGCTTGAGTTCGCAGTTCCTGCCGAGGGATCGGTCGCCGTCCCGCCTGACGACCCACTTCCGCCAGAGCCGGCACTTCCGCCGCTCGACCCACCGCCCCCGCTCGCCCCATCAGCCGAGGACTTCGAAGCACTGCTCACGGCACCGGAGCCCGCACCGGCGCCGACAGCGACCGCCCCGACGCCCGTAGCGGCGATTGCGGCAGCAACGGTCGTCGTGAACGCAGCGTCGACGCCGAGGGGCTGGCCGGCCCAGCCGATGGTCTTCCAGATCGTGACGAACAAAATGATTGGAAAGATCAGCGCCAGCGCCGAGGCCGTGTAGAACGAGGCAATATCACCCGAACTGACGACGCCCCCGGTCGCAATCACATCGAACACTCGCATCACGAGCGCGATGATTGGGCCCACTAACAGGGCATACACTCCCATCCGAAGCCACGTCGAGGCGAACCTGCTGATCGCCTTCATCGGCCCCCAGTTCGCATACCAGAGGACGGCGAAAAACGGCGCGCCAACCGCGACGGTGACCACGATGAACTGCCTGAGAACGAGTAACACCGAGGAGAGAATGGTTGCAAAGAGCATCAACGGGACAGCCACCGCGAGCGCGACGAGTTGAATTCCTGTGCCGAGGGTAGCACCCCAACTCCCGCCGAGGTCGGCGTCGAAGGTGAGCTTGAACGCCGCGGGGGCGAGGGCATCCGTCACGCCATTCGAAGCCTCGATCAGGAACCCAAACAGCGGCTTCGAGATGGCAATGAAGACGATGACGGCAACGATCCGGGCGACCATGTTCCACAGCGTCGCCTCCTGATCCTCACTAAACGGCATCACGATTAGCCCCGCCGCAATAAGGATCGGGAGCAGGGCTATCGAGAGTTCGAACACGCTGTCCCACGCGTCGACAAACTGGGCGTCGGTCAGGATATTCGGATTGATCGTGAGCAGTGGCTTCAGCCCGAAATTGAACATCACGTTGAGTGCCCCGACCAAGAGCGATCGGAGGAACTCGATAATGGCCCGGACAATCGCGTCCGGAAGCCAGCCAAGGTCCAAGAGGTCAGCCACGGCATCCACCCTCTACTACAGGCGACAGCGACGTAGACCATTCACACAGTATGGGAAATCGGCCATCGGTGAGCAGTGGCCGCATCACGGATTCTCCCTGCGGTCTGGTCGGTGTTCATCAGTAACTTCCCCGTTGCTCGCTTGGGGGGCATCGTTCTCCAGCCCTTGGACATCGGCGCTGATGCCGTCCTCGTGGGATTCCTGCATCGCCATCTCGAGATCCATGTCCCGATTCATTACGTGCGGGAGGTCGGTCAGTTCGAGCTCCGTCAGCAGAACGCTGTCGTCCGGATTGCCCCCTGTAACAACATCGTCCATTTCGGCTAGCCACTCCTGAGGATCAAGCGTATCGTCGAGGACGTGATGCTCGAACGGGCCGCTCCGAACCTCCAGCCGCCGGCGGCCGTGGACGCTGGTCGCGAGCAAGCACTCCGAGTAATCCGAGTCCTGTCCGCGGGCGGCTGACTGGATAAACCGGATTTCGTCACTCGACAGCCCGTAGTACTGCTGGGTCTGCTCGGAGACGGACTCCGCGTAGAATAGGCACTTCACGTCGCAGTTCTCGTAGACCTCGCGGCGTTCGTTCGTCCGGACGAATTCGTGAGAGGTCTGACTCATCAGCGTCAGGCCGGCCTCGTAGTGCCGGGCGTGACGAATGTACAGGTTGATGAGGTCCCGCGCCGCCGGTCGCCCCAGCAGGTAGTGCGCCTCGTCGAACGTGACGTCCACCTTGTAGGGTGAGCGTTTGGCTTCGAGGTAGGCCCACGAGAGCATCGCGTGAAGGATGAGCGGCATCTCGCCGGTGTCGGCGAACGAGCTCATATCCATTACGACCAGTCGCGAGGAGAGATCCAAATTCGTCTGGCCGTTCAGATTGTGGTTGATACCGCCGGGCTTGAACGACTCGAACTTCGGCTGGAGATCCCGTGCCAACTTCTGGTGGTGATCGGTCGGCGTGACGATCGTATCCGAGATCGAGATCCCGCTCCTGTTCGGGGACTCGCCGGTCGGTTGCTCACCGTCCTCCCCGGTTTCGGTCACCCCGTAGGACTGGAACAGGTCGAGTTCAGCCTCATCGATCACGTCTGCCTCGCGTGCCGCCTCGAGCCCGCCGGCGGCGATCACGTTGACGCCGCGAATCAGATCGTCGAGCGTGGGTGATTCCTGGGCATAAGTCTCGTAGTCGCCGAGGATGATCCCCTTCGAGATGTAGGCATAGTGTGCCGCCTGGATGAGCACGCCCTCCTCGCCGGCTGACATCCCGTCTCGCTGGTCGAAGTGGGTATGCAGCATCTCGATCACCGACCGGATCGTCAGCGCGTAGGTATCGTCACCGGTCTCCTGCTCGGCCGTCGCCGGCGGGGAGATATCCATCGGGTTGACCGTGTAATTTCCACCGAAGCGGATCACCTCGCCACCGAGGGACTGGGCGAACCGCGGGTAGTCGTCGCCGGCAGGGTCGAACAGGATGCACTGGACGTTCGCATCCGCGAGCAGGCGCCGGTAGATCTCGAGTTTTCGGAAGTAGCTCTTGCCCGACCCTGTCTTCCCCGAAATAGCCATCGAGTGCCCGGAGAGGGCGTACCGATTCAGAATGACCGGTCGCTTGGTGTCGTCGAACCCCAGCAGTACGCCGTTCGGGTCGTAGATCGACGGCTCGACGAGGTTGAAGAACGTCCCGAGCGCCTCCAACTGAATCGGGTGGGTGTTGTCGACCGGGTCGGTCACCACCGGGGCGATGGCGTCCATCGCATCGAGTTGCTGGTGTTTGACCGGGCTCAGTTCGACGTCCTGCTCGGCGAGGATCGCCTCCACCCGGTCGAGCATCCCGTCCAGGTCGTCCCGGGAGTCCGCGACCAGTTCGAGGTAGATCGCCACGTCGTACAGCTTGGTCGTGCCGCGGATGGTCCGCTGGAGCAGGCGTTCGAGGTCCTCGCGGTCGAGTTGGTCCTGATAGGTGTCGGTCCGGCCGCGTTTTTGCTTCAACGCAAGCGAGGTGACCGCCTGCGTGTAGCGCTTCTGGAGTTGCCGGCGGACGTCCTTCGGCTCCCGTGGCCGGACGTGAAACGTCAACCGGAGGTCGACGTCGGCGAGCGTGAGCGGCACGAGCCACCCGAGGCCAACCTTCCGGGGGAGCGAGGTGACAGTCAGAATCTGCGAGACGGTGTCGTCGCGGATCTGGAACTGCGGGTGGTCCTCGACGAGCCGAGGGGCAACGATCCGCTTGTCGAGTTCACCGCGCTCCTCGAGGGTCTCCATCGCGTTCGCGAGGCCGACCTCGTCGGCCTGCAACTGGTAGGCGGCCCACTCGATGTTCTCGGTGGTCGTCTCGCGGTCGAGGAGGTGCAGATAGTTGATGGCGTGCTGGGTTTCCTCGCCGGACAGGTCGTTGATCGGGACGGACTCGATGCCGTCGTCGGGCCCGTCGATACCGAACGCGTGTTTGAGTCGTTGGATCATGGCTGAAGGGGAGTGCTTGGCGTAGCGACGGGGGGTCGAGCGTGGTGCTGCCCCGGAGCGCGGGTCTCAACCATCGCCTGCCTCCGGGCGAGCCCCGGTATCCTCGGCTCCGGTCGGCGCCTGTTGCGCTGGAGCATCGTCGACGTGGTCGAGGACGGCTCGGCGTGACCGAACGGCAAAGCCCACCGCCACGACGAGGACGAACAGGCCAACGGCATACACCGGCACCACCACCGCCGTCTGGCCGGTCGGGGTGCTGGTCCACTGGGCCGGGTAGGCCGCCTCGAATAGCGCGATTGCCGCGCCAGCTACACCGATCCCGAGTACGGCGAGGGCCTTTGCAACCTGCCGTGAGGGAAGCAGTATGACGAGACTCAGCAGGAACGCCGGGAGGCTCCCGGCGGCGAGCTCGAAGGAAAACTCTCGCACCAACAGTGGTGAGGCATCAACTGGAAGCTGCTGGGCACTCCCGAGGAAGGCTCCAAGCGCGACGATCGCGAGGACGAGGCTCACGACGAACGTACCCGTGCCGAGATAGACCGACGCTGGCGAGTGATATGTCTCGCCGCGCCCGATCGGTCCGACGCTCCGGACGTACCATTGGAGGAGACGCGAGCCGTCGACGGTCTCGACGTATTCTTTCTGGACGCGCCCGTCGTACGGGAGGTCACCGACTGCCTCGGGACGGTCCTCCGGGTCAGACGCTTCGGTGGCGGTTGCTGCCTCTCGGTCGTCATCCTCGAAGACTCCCTCCAGATCGATGGGATCACCGTTGGCGTCGGTGAGGACCTCGTCGGCAGCCCTGACGAGCGTTCCCTGATTGAACGCGAGTGGTGGCTCCCGTCCGCGGTACACGCGGTATAGCACATCGAGAACGGCCTCGCGGGCATCGAGGATGTTCGCCTCGACGCGAGTCCGGGGCAACTGGGACGCGACTCGCTGGGCGCGGGCCCACACCTCGTCGAGGTAGAACTCCTCGGCGTCGACGGACCGCGAGCGCGTGGGTAGCGGGAGGGCGTCGCGGATCCCGTCGAATCGGCTGCCACCCTCGCTGTCATCCTCGCCCTTCTCGACTGCGACTGCGACGAAGAATCGCCGGTCGCGGATGTTAGCCATCCGTAGCGTCCGGTCCAGCCACTCGGCGTGAGCTATACGGCCGTATTCGAGCACTGCCGAGTCGGCGACGGCGTCGGTATCCGTACCGGCCGCGACACCGCCGTCGGTCGCCGAGACCTCACCCACCGAGTCATTTCTATCGGACCTAGCTTCGTCGGGAACTATCCCGTCGAAATCCGTCACCGGCGTCGTCACCGCACTTGGGGCGTAAGGTGACTCGGGACCGACGAACTGCTCGATGTACTGCTCGCCATCGAATTCGGTGGTCATCGTGAGGAACTGCACCGGGAACTGGAGCCCCCGGAGGAACGTCAGGAACGAGACGTAGACGCCTGAGCGGCGCTCCTCGGAGAGCGTGAGCCACTCCCGCGGCTCGATTTCGACCAGCATCGCGTATGCGGTCGGTGTCTCGACGACGCCCCCGTCGCGGACGTTCTCGAAGTTCACGAGGTCGAGCGTCGATCGGCCCTCGGACGGCATCAGCGGATCTCCTCGCCGGCGTCAGAGCAAGCGTATCGGTCGGCGTTCTCTTCGGCGATGGTTGGAGCGTCGGTGGCCACGGCGTTTCGGGTGGGGTGTGTGGTTCCCTCCGAGTCGGGCGGCTGGGTCAGCCAGTCGTCCTGCCGAGCCCCGCTTGCGAGATCGTTCTCCAGCTCGGGCGAGGGTGCCCAGATGTAGACGTTCTCACCCGAACGGTGTCGGACGACCGCGTGCGCGTACCGAAGCGGGCGCTGTCCGGGCGGGGTCTTCACGAAGACGAGCACCCCGACACCGATCCCTACGACGAACAGGGGGAACGTGAACAGCAGTGGGAACCCAATGGTGTAGAGAATTGCGCAGGGCGCGACTGGGATCGCCATCGACTCCAGCAATCGGCGGACAGAGAACCCGAGGAACTTCGATTCCAGCAGGTTACTTGCGACCGGTACTGGATCGGGCATCTCAGTCGTCCTCCTCCACGCCCGACCGGGTGCAGCCGTGTTCGGACTCCGTCGGGAACACCACGCCGGCTTCGAGACGCTCGGCGCCTTGGATCAGCATTCCGCGCCAGTTCACGCCGTAGTGCGTCCGGATCGCTTCGAGCGCGGCGAACTGGTCATCGTCGACCTCGATGCGCGTCGACGTCATCGGGATTCGGAGGATCGCCGCCGGGCGATGTCGACGTCGGCCTTGGCGATATTGAACTCGGCTAGTCGCTCGGGACAGTCGGAGAGGGACGGTCGTTTGGAAGGGTCTTGGGCCAGCGTCGGGTGGTGAAGACTCTTCAGTTGCTTCGCACCTTGGATGAGCATCCCCCGCCACTGGACGCCGTATTTGTCCCGGATATCGCGGAGCCGCTCGTACTCGCTCTGACTGCCGAAGCAAATCTCGATTTCAGGCATTGGCTGCCTCCACTCCTGCAGCTGGGAGGTGCTCAGTAGCGCTAGAATGGTCCATACTCATGGTCGGGCTATCCCGTCGGAGTTGATCCACTTCACTCTCAGATCGCAGGTTCCTTCCGGGCAGATAACTGGTCATCACACGTCTTCTGGCCGGCCAGCCACCTTGTTCATTTCAGAAGTACGCATCTCGCAACTGTGCGCGGCCCGTACGTGTGCGCAATGCGTACGTGTACGCTTCCCGTAACCCTGGAACCGCTTTGTCCCTGGTCGTGTACGCGGTGGTAGAGCCCGCAGCTGGGGACTCCTGTGATTCCCACCTGCACCGTCTTCCGAACCGCGATACGACTCCCATGATCCAACGACTCCACACCCCTTTCGAGTATGGAATCCCAAGCCAGATTGGCGGCAGTACCGATACGGTGGACGCTCTATCCTTGGACGCCCATCTGTCCTCGATACGGTGTCCCGCCGCCGAGCAACTTCATTCGGTCAGCGGTCCGCTCGTTCGCTTTGACTCATTCCCGAACGGAGTGACTACACCGTCATGAGGAACGTGCCGTCACCGAGACTCTCAGGGAGGTGGGAGACGACAGTACTCGCGAGTGGTGTCGACTTCGGAGCACTCCTCAATTTCCCGGCTTGGACCGCCCAGGTGTTCAGTTACGCCGGGCTCTGTCTACTCCTGCTCGGCCTGATGGCGTGGCTCGGGAGTCATCGCCTCCAGCGACGCACTTGGGGTCGTCGACTGGCCCTCTCCGGTGGTGGCCTGTTTGTCGTCGGCTCGGCTTGGAGTACGTTCCTGAACCTCCTGACGTATGTCCTCGGATGAGACGGGGACGTGTCCGTCCCACGAGCGGTCGCGCGAGATGTCGCCGTCAGCGCGTCGTGATGGGGGCGGCTTCCGACTCCGTCGGACAGCCAGTCGATGCTCGCGGCTCGCCACTGTCGGGGTGGTTCTCTTGGTCGTCGCGAGCACCCTCGCAGGGGCGGCATTTGGCGGCGGACTGACGATCACCGACCCCGAGCCGGGAGTTGAGCGGACCTACGACAACACGTTCCGGGTGCTCGCCAGCAACGATCCCGATCCGGCCCGCGGGTCGAGTACGGTTCAGTTCTACGAGTACGACAACGGTACCATCCGAGAGGTCAACCGGACAGTCGTCACACAGCCCGTTCAGCTCTGGGAGGACAGTATCCGCCCGAGCGACGCGCTCGTCATCGCCAACGAGTCGGATATGTACCAGAGCGGGCTCACCGGCTACTACACTATTCCCTATCGGGATCGGTGGCACACACTCGAGGAGTGGAACACCCAGTGGGGCGAACGAGACCTCCGCATCCTCCCGCTCTACGACGCCGGCCCGAGCCAGGCAACGGACACCGACGGGGAATATACGGTCGAGGTGCGCAACCCGAATGGCTGGTGGGATCCCGTCTACGGTGCTGCGGTCGAACTAAACGGAGGCGTTCTCGAGGTTACCAATCCCGGGACAGCGATGGTACACACCGCCGAGTACCAGACGATCACCGACCGGAAGCGCGATATCGTCGAGGGACTCCTCCGATACTCCGAACTCGCTCCAAGCGAGAGCGTCGCCCGGAGCACGGCAGCGGTTCCGATGGACAATGGGAGCGAAGTGTTCCCGGCCGTTGACGGGGCATCGACTTCGCTCGTATGGCGCGGTGGGTCGCACGATATGGTTCGAGACGCCTATCTCGGCTTCATCGACGTCACACCGGGCGTCTGGTACCGCACTCGGTACGTCACCCAGACCCGACAGGTGAACACGTATATTCCGTGGGATTACCGAATCAGCGTGCCCTCGGACTACTCCGAGAGCGATTCCTGTACGGTCAATGGAAAATCCTACTCGCTCACGCGGTGGGCGAACTACCGGCTACTGGACTCTCAGGCTACGGTAACGGACGTCACCGCGGGGAACATCAGTATGCAGCAGTGGGGACCGGGCCAATGGACGACGCTGAACTACACCTCGCCGCTGTCCGAGCCGCGGCCGTTGCCTGTTGGCACCCACACCATGACTGCCACGCTCCAGATTGACGTTGACCTCCAGAAGCGCTACGGCGTTTCCAGTTCCCGGTGTGGCGACTGGGATCGAACGCGGGTCGAAACCCGATCGGTTACGCTCACACGGTCGGTGCCCATCGAGACGGTCAACAGCGACGACCTCTCGATCGATGTCCATATCTATGACCGGCCCGGTGCCGACGTCGTCTCGGTCGAGTGGGAGGGTCGACAAGGACTGGCCGCCGGCGCCGCCGGCTGGGAGTCCGTCGAGGTGCAGGTCGGCGAGAAGACGATGTACGTGACCGCCCCGTGGCGATTCTTTTCAGTGTCGCGGAATACCGCCGTTGAAGAACGAACCGAGAGCGGGACCTCGGAGATCTCCGCGTCGCACTCGTACGGCGGGCAGTACCCGGCGATGCTACGGTACCGGATGAGTCCCGCGAACGTGAGCGTCCTCGCCGACCAGCCCGCTGACCGGCGCATCTGGTGGGAGACGACCCGAGTCGACGAGAACGGGTCGGTCGCCGCGACACCGCTCCCGGACACGATCGTCGCCCCGACGAATACGGATCGAACACCGCTGTACGACCAGTACGCGGGCACTCTGAAGAGTACAGATACTGTGACCGGCGAGTCGATTTCCGTCAGTGCCGTCGATATCTGGGGGTTTCCGGTGACGACAGGCCAGCAGGTTACGCGCTACGAGGAGTCGGTGCTAAACGTGACGATCGACGATGGAACGGGGACTGCTGAAATAACCCTCCGTGAGTCGGACGGCACACCGATTAGCGGGCGGGAGGTCTACGTCGACGGGGCAACGGTCCCAGCGGTGGTCACGAACGCGAGCGGCGTCGCGACGGTCGACGCCAACAGCCCCATCGTCCAGGCTCGGTTCACCGGCGACGATTGGTGGGACTCGCACTCGACGTACTATCTGCAGACGCAGGCGGTAGATATCTCGAGCGCCTCGATTGTCGTCGACGCAATCGAAGTGGTTGGCTACCTGAATGTCGCGGTATCGAACGTGATGCTCTTCGTTGAGTGGCTAGTGCTCGGAATCTTCGCCGTGTTCTGGATGCGATATAGGCGACGCGACCCGGTGTGATTCGTATGAATCACCGTGACCTCTCATACTGTCCACGTAACCGGTCCCAGACGTGTCGCAATCGAACCGATACTGGATGTATACAGCATCAGATTCACTCAGGAACGACCTCGAAAGCCAGTATAGCAAAGTAGTGCAGCGCCAGTATCGTCACGTCTTTGTCGTCTGACTTGCTGCGAGTTTCAGTGGGCACTCTTAATCAAACTCCTACGGATACGACAGTCACACATCGGACAGCCGGGAGACTGACGGCCGAACCCCTGCGGATCTCAAATTGACCGTTCTTTCTCACTTTTAGTTTCAAAAGTCATCTAAGGTAGTCGCGGTGGGGGACAACTCCGGGCGTGAAAAATCCGAAAGTTCGACCCCCTCCAAGTCGTGATCCCTTAGGGTCCGTTTTGCCATCTTCCCAATTTCAGGAGCGACGAGGATTCCCCGTACCGTCCACGTCTCTGCTTCTTGACGCTCGAAATGTGAGACGTACCGTCGAAGTTGATCGACGTGAGCAAGTTTGCCGGCTGGCTGTTTGATTTCGATGACCACAGGATTCCCGTCGGTATCTCTCGCGAAAAAATCGATGAAACCATTCGGAGTCCGGTGTTCATGGCCGAGAATTCGCAACCCGTCCTCGATCACTGCTGGGTTAGCGCTGATGTACTCGTGAAGTTCGTCCTCGGTGCCGGTTTCCTTGAGTTCGGCATCATCCAGCGCGTCGTACTGAACGAGTTCGTGCACTTCGTAGAGGTCGACCCGAAGTCGCTCGTTCGAGCCTTTGGCTGCGTACAGTCGGAGTGACTCGTCGTTGTCGACGAACTCCAGAGAACTTCCTATCCCTTGACGGGCGACTGCTTGACACCGCGTCGGGCGATGTACGGCGATGGAGCCATCCGGCTTACAGATCACGATCCGTTCCCCGCGCCCGAGTTTTCCTTCTCTCCGACCTTCGAAGTGGACCGTGCAATCGGTAAGGAGGATCGTCACTATCCCACGCCCACGTGCTTCCATGATCGTCGATTTGAGTTGTGACCGTGATGGGGATTCCTTCTGGGAGGTAGACATCTGTTGGTACCGCTACCTCTTCGGGTGCCGTTGAATAGGTTGTGGCAAATAGACCGTACGTCGAACTCCGGGTCACCTCACGACCCTTGGCTATCGAATGACTTAGAGTGACTTTGTTCGCTCATTCGTCTCGAAGCGCTCCGTCTCAGCATTCCAGATAACTCTAAACTGCCGATAATCTTCCGTAGTCCACAGCATATACTCGCTTCGCCAAGTCCTAGCATACTCCTGCCCCCGTAGCGAGTTAATCCTCGATATGTTCGTCCACACTTCCAATAACTGTGAAATCTCTTCCTCAGTCGGAGGTCAACTGGGAAGTCCGCTTGGGAAATCGGCTGGTGCTACACGCGTGCTGATTGGCGGGTCGTAGCTCATGCCTGTCACAAGTGACGCGGGAGGAATAGTCCTTGATACAGTAGTGACCTCACTCAACTATACAGGATCGAATGAGGACGTTTCGTTCTATTTGGGAATCTGTCAGGAGGTAGAGATAGCGCCGGGGTGTCGTGACTCTGTGCCTACTTCTCAGATATTCACTCGAGAGAAAACAAGCAGCGACATGGAGATCAGCGGCTACGAGTTTGAGGGTGTGTTCACTGACTTCGATCAGATTCCCTCGGGTGACAGAGGCGTCAACGTTGTTCTCTGTCTCATCGAGGAACGACCACACTGTGTCCTCTACATCGGCACTTCCGAGGGTGGTCGAGACGGCACCCAAGAGACGAGAGCGATACGGAATTAAAGCACTGCGACGGGTAGGACGCAGCTTCTGGTTCTCCCACAACGTATTAGCTCATCACGACAGCGCCGTAGCCTATATTGCTGTAAGTGGCTGCCGGTGCGTCCTCGTTCGCTGCTCACATACCCTGCTGGGAGCCCAATATTCCGAATGTACATTAGAAAATATTTTGTGTGCTCAATTTAATACTGCTAACCAGACAGAAACTAATGCGTATCCAAATAGGAGAGCAGCTCGACGAACGCATCGAACGGGTGTACAGACAAGCTGGCTACAGTCGGAAAGGGGACCTCGTTCGGGAGGCGACTCGGCGCCTAGTAAACGACCTAGAGGCCGACTACCTCACACAGGAACAACACATTCGCGATGCGTTCTCATATACGATCAACCGCGGCGGAGTCAGAGGGCCCGTGATCCGCTTCACTCCGAAGTCCGACTCCCCAATACGATTCGAGTACTTCAGCAAAGGGAATCCTCCGCACACGACAATCCTCGATACCGGCAATACATATCTCCCCGAAAGAGCGCCAGACGGAAGCGATCTACCGGGTATAGTTGATGCATTGGAAGAAGTCGAAGGCATCGCTGGTGTGGGTGTACTAACGAAAGGTGAGATATCGGTCACCGTCGCAGAGGACAACGCGATTCCGTTGGTCGAGCCCGATCGGGATGGTGAGGGCATCGTTGACCGAGTCTACGATATCTTGGACGATCTGATTCGAGAAGCGAATTGTAGAGTGCGGACTGGTGAGGAAACGCGGCAGGATGCGAAACGACGGGCGGTCAAGGACTACTGGGACCATGCAGATCAAATCGGTCGGTGACACAGGATGAATGTACGATTCCACGAACACGACAAGTAGGTTCGACAATGCTCCCTGAAACACTAACATCACGACGTGCGTTTCTCCAACGAGTCGGAACGGGTGCCCTCGTGGGGACAGTCAATCACTTCAAGTCGGGTATCTCCGCCTATCAGCCACCACCGAGTGAGGCGGCGACAGCTGAGATTCCACTCCGGACGGGCCGCGTGTTCCAGATCTCCTCCAGCGAATGGCCAGTTTATAACTTCGGGTGGCAGACGGAGGCAACCGAAGGGCCAGCAGCTCTTGAGCGGGTACGATCGGCGGCGTCGTATTCGTTCAGTGTCGACGGAGTTGAGCTGTTAGATTTCGACAGAGCCTGGACCGATATTACTCAATCGAATAGCGGCAGGTACGAACTGAACTGGCGATACAGTACGTCACCACTCTCACCGGGCAATCACACGTTCGAATTCGAGTTGGAGTTCCCAGATCCCATCCGCACACGTGGCTCTGAGAGTCGTGTCTGGGAGGGGACGTACCGATTCACCGATATCTATGGTGTGGCTCCCGACTCGCCTCAGAACGAGGCCGACAGCGGAGTCGGGAGAGACCCCTCGTCGACTGCTAACGACACTGTCGCCCGGCCGTTGACAGGAGAAGACTAACGGATGCGACGCTCACGAACCCAGATGGGCCCCGGTTCCGGTGGGAACCCCTATGTTCGCTCTGTCGCGTTCCGTCGTGGATACCTTGAAGTCGGTATCCGCCGGGAGTTGGCTCAGTTCCCCCAACGTCTGCACCTACTCGCGATCCATTCCAGGGATGGTCCAGAGACGATACACGAGCAGATCGGCCTCGATACCGACGAGAAGACAGTGACAGTGCGATTCGAACCGACGACGGACGATACCCTAATCTTCGAACCTATTGTTCCCCTGTCCGAGACGGTTCCAGAACGAGATGTCGAGCTGCCAGCCGACGCACTCCCAATCCGGATCGTGTTTCGAGCGGTGAACGCCAAGCGACCGAGCAAGGAATTCGATGCCGTGACAGCGACACTCGAAGCTGACAACGAGTCGCCGTCAGTCACCGATCTAACCGATGGAAATCAAATCGGGACGGGAGGGAACAGATGACCAGCAGATGTGCGGCGACAGTTGTCAGACAGCCACTCGGAACGGCTAACAGTATGTGTGTCGTTCCGAACGAACGGACTCGGCAGTCGCTTGATCTCGAACCGGACGATGTCGTGGTCGTTGAAACGGGGGAGGAACGCATCATCGCACGCGTCCACGGAAGTCACCCACCCACCGATCAGACAGGCCCGGCCGTCGGACTAAACAGCCTCCATCGTGAAACAATGAGTGTCGCGTTGGATGAGACCGTCCGGCTCAAATCCTATACCCCGTCGGCAGCGACTACCGTCACACTCCATGCCGCTGCCCCAACGTGTCGTCCGTTCGGTTCCGAAGACCTCGACGAAATCCGCAAGAGTCTCTATCTGCGGCCGGTCATTTCGGGAACTCAGTTCTGGCTGATGAGCGAGGAGTGCAACCAGTTCGGGGTCGTTCCCGGTGAGTGGCACCCCATCAACGTCGTCGATACGGAGTCCGATCGGCCGCTGTATATCGATCACCAGACGACGATCCGGACACCACAGCGACGATTCCGTCTCACCGAACCGTCGTCACGAGACGAGGAATCGACCGCACAGCCGTGGGAAGTCCTTCGGTCTCGTGTTCTGACACGCGACAGTCAGACCTGCCAAAATACAGGATGTGACCGACAGGCCCCGACCGATCTTGAAGTTCATTTCATCGTGCCTCCACGGACGCGCGGAGCGGTCGCCCTCGGCAATCTCGTAACCCTGTGTCATAACTGTCATAGAGCGACGCACAGACGACGATCCAGTCCAACGAGGTGATCCACATGATCGACAACCCACATCGACTTGCACCCGCTAGCCCGGACGAAGACACCGTATTCGGTGCCTGTCGACCGGGGTATCCCGACGACAGGCCCGCTGATGAAACGGTCGCGGAGTGGATAGAATCAGTTAGGGCGGCCAACGTCTCCCGCATCTGTTGTCTGTTGAGTTCCGATGAACTGGATGCGTACGATGTCGACGTACTTGCTCGGTATCATGAGGCGTTCGACGAGGTTTGCCACGTGCCGGTGGAAGACCATTCTCAAGTGAAATCCGAACAGTTCGGACGAGGCATCCTACCGTTTCTCCGAGTAGCCGATATCGCCGGCGATCGAGTTGTCGTCCACTGTTCGGCCGGACTCAATCGAACGGGGCACGTGCTGGTGTTATGGCTTCACTACGCACGCCTATACGACCTTGCTGATGCTATCCAAACGGTCCGATCGACTGGCCGAAGACCACTCGGGGCGCCCCCGGTTAATGCGGATTCACTGGCCGACATCAACCTACTCACCGATGCCTACAAACGAGCCCTCTCGGCGGTCAAAGCCAGAACGTGGTTCCTAGAAATTGAACGGCTGCTCCTGACAGCTTCCCCTCAGATGCGCATTGAACGTACCAAGTATTGGGCACCCATCACTCATCCGGACTGGTCGCGCAGGCGCGTTCAAATTCATCCACAGAAGACACAGATCCGTCTCCTGTATCGACTTGATCCGAACGATTATCCGGCACTCTCGGAGGGCCCAGCGAGTGGCTCATTCGGGGACGCGTATCCCTCGGAATACGTCGTTCGGTCAAGAGAGGATATCTCGACGGCCGTCGCACTCATTATCCGCTCTCATACGGTCGGTCGTAGTCACCGGTCCTCGTAACTCGTCGTGTTATCCGAGGCTGCTGGATTTTCAGATTCCGCCGGTCAGCGATCTCTTCATCTGTTATACAGCACCTTTGCACCAGTAATCATCCTCTCAGAGTCCCATGCCAGTTGCCCCGGTGACGGAGACGACGAACGCCAGCCCTTGGAAAAGTATTCCACCTACGATCAAAAGAGTGTTAGCGAATCGGGAGTCCGCTCGAACCAGTCCGAGTCGAAACGGATGGGGAGACAGCGGGTAGAACGGTCTGATCGCGTGAGCATCCCGCCCGACAGTCAGCGCATCGGCAAAAAGGTGCGAGAGAAGGCCGAGAAAGACGGTCGTTCCGAGGAGCAGTGCGAACGGGAGTACAGGTAGGTTGACAGGTAACATCGAAAGCCCTGCGTACCCGCCCGCGACGACCAGCGCGGCGACCCCGGTCGCGAACCAGATCGTGTGGGTCGACCCCCGGTGTGCCAGCCATGCGTAGTCGTGATCGATATCGGGGAGTCGGCAGACGGCAACCGCCACCATACTCATTCCAATACCGAGCACACCGAAGACGGCTGTCAGAGGTGCCATTAGCACGAGGGCGGCGCCACGATGTCCGTTTTTGTACATACTGACGAACCTCACCTCACTCCCGTCGGTGTCGACGGTCGAGCAGGCCAACTTCGAGGGGAGATAGCTTGGCTGTATCGCTGCGAGAGCGGCAATTCCCCACGTTTAGCCCACAATCAGTGCTCATCGAGTGCTTAATCCGAAGTGCGCATTGCGTACGTTCTGAGTATTTTTATCCAGAGGCGCAGGGCTTCAGATGAGAACCGTCAGTATGCCTTCTGTCGCCGTCATCGTCGATACAGCGTTCAGATTGTTCGTCGTGGCCGAACTGACGGCGAAGTATATCGCACTCTGTACGCTCGTCGTCGGGGTGATGGGCTACTGGGTCTCTGGGTCAAACGTTCGCCGGTCGCTTCGTTTCCAGGGGATGATCCTCGGAGCGTGTGCGGCACTCGTGGCGATTTTCGGGCTGAGCGCGTTCTACGATCTCGTCGCGTACGTCATGGGTGGTTCAGGATTCCTCCCGCCGGGCTGGCCCTATGGGGCCGTAGCCGCCAGCGAACTACTCCCGATTGCACAGGTCGCTTCTGGGATGCTCTCGTTTCTGGGACTGGCCTGCTTCTCGCTCGGGGCAGCGCTGTGGGCCGCCGGGAGTCCGTACGGGCAGACACGAACTCGTGGGTACCACGGCGTCATATACGGTCTAGTGATGATCGGCGTCTCGATGGGTGGGACGCTATTCGCTGTCTTCACGAGCATCTTCACCTCATTATGATATCCACCGCAGACTGTAACTGAGGAGAATCTGGCGCCGAGATTAATTCTGACCAAGGTGGTTAGTAATGTGGTTCGGACTCAGTTGTCCGGGGTGGCGTGCCGACAGAGAGTGCGTGTCAGGGGGGAGGCTGCCAGGAGCAGAGGGATCAAATGGGCCTTTTGGGATGCACGCACTCTGCCCGAGACGACACGCATCCGGACGGAGTCTAATATCTACCTGAGAAACACCAATATTCTGGTGCATATGTCGAATGGCTCGAAACTCCTCCTACTGGCAGAAGAGGTCAAGTATTGGGGACAGAACGTACTTCTGGGATCTGATCAAGAGAGGTTGTCTGCCCGTTTGAATACTCTGCGAGCGATCCCCAATGGATAGTAATATATGCCCGATAGCGACGCGCTAATCCTCGCGCATGATGACCGACTCTGTCCGAACCAGCGGTTCAAAATCCTCTTGCTCAGCTGTCTCATCGCACATCCGCGGGACGACGTCCCAGATGACGCTGTAGTTCTGGTAGATCTCGTCGGTCGTGGGAAATTCGAGCCAGTCAAGCAGTTCGTTCACTGCCTCGTCGTAGGACTGATCCTGCAGTAGGTTTCGATTGCTATACGCGAGCAGGCGGTCGCGGGTTTGTTCGCTGACGGGTATCGACTTCCTGCTCATGGCTGGGACGACCTCCTCGTGAGGACGGGGCCGTCTGATGGAGTTTTGACTTCCATGGTGGTCACTGCCTGTATGCTACCAGTCGGGAACTGCGACTACGAGTTCATCTCTATGAGAGTAGTTACCAATCTTAACTGTTACTCTACATCCCACAAAAGACGCATATTCCGGGGGGATCCCAGCGATGTACGCAACGCGTACGAGTACGCATCGCGCACGGGTACGCAGTGCGAACACCTGATACTACAATCACACTTGGGCGCAAACGGCGGCCGTGCAATGATTCCCAAGCACGCTGTCGACCGACTGTCGAACCGCCTCGCTCGTCTGAAAGCCATCCTGAGTTTCGAAATCGTCTTTATCGCTGTCTTCCTCGCCCTCGTGTTCTTCACCGGCGGTGCCGCGGCACAGGCGCCGGTCGGCGGGGGTGGCGGAAACACGTCGGGCTGGGAGACGATCCTCGATAATCTGTACAACGTCCTCTACATCACGCTCCAGTACGCTGGACTGACCATACTGGTGTTGGGGTTCATCGTCTGGCTTAGCGCCCGGAACAACTCACAGCGCTCTGAAACCGGCATGAAACTCACGATGGGTGGTGCTGCGATGGTCGTGGCGTACTTCGGGCTGGGGGCACTCGTCTCCCTCCTCGAGTTCATCGCCGGGTGAGCCACCCGTTCTCGACTCAGAACCACCTCGCGACCTCATCAGTCTCCCTTCCATGAGTACACATCATCACCAGCGTTACGTCTCACACACCGGCTACCGGGTGAACGATACGCCCGCACCCAGTGAACGGTGTCGGAGGACAACCCATGCGTGAGCCAGATCGGTCGAAGCGTCGCGGTCGAATACCGGACGTCAGCGATGACGAGCTCCGCACGGCTATTGCGGCCCGACTGCAGGGGACTGACTCGGCCGACAGCGACGCTGGGGACCCAGAAGGTTCGCACACCGCAGAGAACGCAACCAACGTTGGCCCGGAGACCGCAGACGTACCGAACACCTCGACAGAGACGGGTGCGGACGGCGACGACTCCGATGGCGGAGAATCGGGTGATTCTCGGAGTGGGGCGGAGTCGAACGACACCACACGACCATTCATCAAGCTCACGCCCGCCCGCGAGCAGGTCACGCCGGGTCACGTCGTCAAGGCGCTATACGGGCTCTACCGAACCGGGAGCGGCCGGCAGCTACCTTTCGAGTTCGAACAACGCCTCTCGTTCGTCAGCACCCACCTCACCTTCGAGTTCCTGATCCACAAGCCACGGGCCACGCAGCGATTCGACTTCTACCTCGGCGTCCGCCCCTACGGTCGGGAGGCCTTCGAGACGCTTGCGGCGAACGTCCGAGCGATGTACCCCGAGTCGTTCACCTTCGAGGTCGTCCCCTTTTCGGTCGTAGAGGTATTCGAGCCATCCGATTCGGGAGAGCAGGCACAGCTCGACGCGTTCGAGGGCATCGACGAACTCGGCCAGCTAGAGGGCTTCGAGCCGGTCGACATCGAGACGGCTCATCCACTTGTGAGTGAGGGCGTAGGCGACGACTACGAGCCGCCCGAACTCGTCCGGTGGCACGGCGTCGAGACGAAAAATAACGACTGGATGACCTTGCTGTCGCGATTTAGCGAACTGGCGCTGGACGCCGATGATGGGTACCGCTCGCCACTGAGCGTCCTCCTCGAGCAGGCGCTCGCAACTGACGAGCCGTTCGTCTACCAGGTGGTGTTCACCCCGAAGCGCGACTGGACGAAAGAGGCCGAACGCCACAAGCGAAACCTCAAGATGGGAACGACGAGCATGTGGAGCGCATTCAAGCAGGAGGCTGCGGCGACCTTGCTCGGGACCTCCGAGGAAGAGCGACGCCAGCGCCACCGCCCGGATACACCCGAGCAGATCGGTGGGACCATCAGCGGGCCGGATGCCAGTGGGCAGTCCACCCAGCACAGCCGGATGGGGCAGGTCGACCTCAAACAGCCCGCTGTGACGTTCGATGTCTCCATCCGGGGCGCCGGCGACACGGCCGTCATTAGCGCCATTGCGGGGGCATTCACTGCACTCAGTGGCCCCTACTACGGTGTCGAGGGGAGCGCACTGGGCGAGGACGACCGTGAGTACCGACGACTCACCGAGGCCGAACTCGGACGGGTTGGATTCCGCGATCGGTTCAGTGACGCCGCACCGGTGATCGTGGCCAGTCCGGACGAACTCGCGAATTTCGTTACGGTTCCCAGCACGGGAGCACTTCCGAAGCCGAGTCGAGGAGCCTCCGGCGGCACGCCAGACGTGCGGTCGCCGCTGACCGCGACTAACGAGGAACTGCTCCGGACGTTCGACACCGGGATGTGCATCGGCGAGGCCGAGACGGCTGCGCTCTCACGCCCGAATATCCCGGTTCACCTCACCGCCGAACAGCTCACCCACCACGTCCTCCGGGCGTCAACGACGGGCAGTGGCAAGACCACCGCGATGATCAACGACGCGCTAACCGCCTACGAGTCACTCGACGGGCCGATCTTTATTTTCGATAAGAAGGGCGGCAGCATGGCCAGCGAGTACAAGCGGGCGCACTTCCATCGGTTCGGCGACCTCGACGATATCGTCCACCTGCCAGTTCCGGGCCCGAACGGCGAACTGCCGGCGTTCCCGTTCTTCGATATCCGGCCGCAACTCGCTGCAGGGGTCTCGCGGGAGGCCGCCGTCCAAGAGAAAGTCGATCGGTACAACGAGTTGCTCACGTACGTCCTTGGCGAGGAACAGCACAACCAAGCGTTCGTCGCTCAGGAGATCCTCTCGAATTTGATCGTCGCGTTATTCGACCCTATCCACGGCGAGGATGCCTACGCGATCAGCGATCTGCTTACCGCGGCCACCGAGATGCAGAAGGCAGTCATCGAGATTGGGCGGACGGGCGCCGAGATACAGGGCGACCAGTATCTCCCGGAGGTGACGGATAGTGACCTTGACCGAACGCTCAGACGCCACCTCAACGGTGATCCACGCCGATTTGCAACCTCCATCGACGCAGTGCTGAACCGGATCACGAAGCTCCGTGAGCGGGATTTCATCTGGCGGATGCTCAACTTCGTTCCCGAGTGGGACGACGTTGCTGGCACCTACGCTGACGACCAGATGCTGTTCGACCTGGACGCGTTGCTCGACTCGAGGAAGGTCGTCCTCATCGACACGGGCGATCTCCGGCCGGCCTCCAGCAACCTGTTCACGGTCCTGGTGCTCGATTACCTCTGGTCGTGGGTCCGGCTACGCAAGCGCTGGGATCGAAACCTCCCCGGGCCGGCAGACGGCTACTGCGTGAACCTGATCATCGACGAGGCGGCGCCGGTGCTGAAAGCCAGTCTGGTCCGCAACGAGATGATTCCCGATTCCCGGGAGTTCGCCCTCGCCTTCGAGGTGATCGTCCACTTCCCCGAGCAGGTCAAACGCGACGCGCTGGACACGCGAGCGTATAAAGAGATCCTCCGGAACATCAACACCAAGCTGATCGGAAAGCTCGCCATCGACGACGAACTCGCGACGACACTGTTCCACGAGGATCTGGACGCCGAAGGGCTGACCACCCGGATCGCCTCGCTCCCCCGCGGCGAGTGGCTGGCTCAGCTCCCCGACACCGGATTCATGACGGACACGCCGGAGCTGGTGACGCTCAAACCGCTCCCGATTCCGCCAGGTCACAGCGACAGCGACGACCCCGTCGACGCCGGGACGTATCGCCTGGATTCCGGAGGCGCGGGAGAAGCCGGGCAGACCTACCAGGAAGCGGATCACCTCCAGTGGTCGCGCACGCGATTCACCTACTGCCTACTGCCGGGAGTGAACTGCCCGCCTGATGCTGCCCAGCGTGTTGCGCGGTGGGGAGCAGGCGTCACGAATTCCGGCGAAGCCGACAGGCCGGTAGAGGCGACTGGACACAGCGAGAAGAGCGCCGGCGACGACTCCGTTAAGCGCCACAGCGAGGGCAGGAGTACCCACACGTCGAGCGAGCAATCGTCGGAACAGAACGACGAACAGCCCTCGAACGAGCATGTAGACGAACGGTCTCGATCAGGTGGGGGCTCAAACGAGTACGGAACGACCATGGGAACCGGCACGACACCCTCGGCGGGCACCTCCGCACGGACCTGCGATGGCCCAGCCGACGGAAAACCTGACTCGGACGATCCCGGCTATCGACCCAATGACGATGCCGGATCCCAAACATCGGACGGGGGTACCTCAGAACGGAACGCCAGCGACGCGGCGCGAGATGAGGCGTTGACCGACGATGAGCGCCGTTTCCTCCGGCGCGTGATCGAAGCGCTCAACGGCGAACTCGATGGCTACGACCTCACGGAGTCGATGACTACCATCAGGAACACAGCCGGCAGTGACATCGACACCTCGAAACTTGAGGAGTGCGGATATCTGGAGACCCAGCGTATCCGTGGTCGCAAGTACTACTACGTCACTCCCGAGGGACAAACGGTGGTCGACCGGACGCTGTACCGCGGGCGCAACACCGGCGATCCCCACGAGAAGGTCCAGCACAAGGTGTGCGTCGAGTACCTCAAACGGTATATCGAGCGTCAGGAGTTCGTCGTCGAGACATACTATGAGCCGATGGGTGGTGGCATCATCTATGACGTCGCCGCATTTATCGAGCACCCAGACGGTACTCGGCGCCTCCGATGCGTCGGCGAGGTGGTCACGAATCTTCGACCCGACTGGATCGTAAAGCACTACGACGACATGGCTCGGAACGAGGGTGTTCTGCGGGTGTGGGTCGTTCCCAACTACGACACCGCCCACGAACTTGTCAGAACCCTTCACGAGGCGGGACGAGTGAGTGACGTACCATACAAAAGTGTCAACAATTACGAAACCATCTCCGAAGAGACGTTCGGCGACCTAGCCGAGTGGCGAATCCTCGGAGCGACCAATCTCATCGATGCAGTGGAGGCAGTCGCAGACGAGGAGAGCGAGTAATGTGTTGCAGGTCATATAGCGCTCTCAGATCCTACTGGAGTGCCTCTCCGCGATGCTCGACTGCCCATGTAGGTCTTCGGCGAATACATAGCTTAGTAGGGTGGGGGTCGGTGTCGACTCGGCTATCCACAAGTGAGCGCAGTCGAACGGTTTGGAGACCTGCAACTCGCGGGAGGGATAACGCGCCTCGCCCAGTACAACAATCCGCTCAGACACCGCGTCTGATTCTGTCTGGACAGAGCCAGTCGTTGAGAGTGCTCGTCGGTCGTCAAACGGGCCAACACGTACCGGACACATTTCTGAGATATCAATCGAGTGAACGGCGTATCGAGCGATCCAGTGAGACGAACCTCTCATACGTCCGATACCGTTCGCTACCACGCTTAGGATTCCTATGACACCGACTCTCGACACCGATTCGATCCCTGCGAAGTTGACCGCCCTAGAGCAGTGGATCTGCTGGCGTGAAGACGATCGCGACGGCAAGCCGACGAAGGTCCCGATCAAACCCTACCCGACGAGCGGGACGGCGTTCGCAAGTGCCACCGATACGGGGACGTGGCGAGCCTTCGAGACTGCGTTGACGTATCATCGCGAGTCTTCCACCCGGACCGACGGCGTGGGATTCGTATTCGACCCCGAGGAGAGGATCGTCGGCATCGACTTGGATAACTGTCGCGACGCCGACAGCGAGTCGCTGGAGCCGTGGGCTGCCGCCATCGTCGACCGGCTCGACTCCTACACAGAGGTCTCGCCCTCGGGGACGGGTATTCACGTTCTCGTCGAGGGGGAACTCCCGTCGGGACGGAACCGCCGGGGCGACGTCGAGATGTACGACCGGGATCGATTTTTCACCGTGACTGGTATCCACGTCGCCGGGACGCCCGATGCGGTCGCTCGCCGGCAGGACGCCCTGCTCGCGGTGCATCATGAATTTGTCCAGACCGCCGGCGACGACGAGGCGATCACGCTGACCAAGTCGGCGAACCACGCGGCGGCAAATGGAACCGTAGAGGGTGTGAGTGACGACGAGACGGCGGCCCAACGGGTTGGCCCGAACTCGGGACTGCACCGGAAGTTCGGCCGGGACCCGCCAGCGGTGGACGATCCGGCCCTCGAGGCGGCACTGCATGGACTGTCCCCGGACGAAATCCCTGACCCCGTGCCCCGCACCATCGACGAGGTCGCGGGCCCGGGTGTGGACCTACCGGACGTGGAGCTACTCGGGAGGGCGACGGCCTCGAAGAGCGGAGAGACCATTCAGGCGCTCTTGGATGGCGATGATTCGTTGTGGAGCGGGCGGGACAGCCGCTACCCATCGCAGTCGGAGGCTGACATGGGGCTGTGCTTCTTTTTGGGATTTTGGACTGGCGGTAATCCTGACCGGATGGATCGGCTGTTCCGGAATTCGGGGCTCTTCCGGGAGAAATGGGATCGGCGTCACTACGGCAACGGAGCGAAGTACGGCGAGGTCTGCATCGCTCGCACGCTGCTAAAGCTCGACGACTATTACAGCCCGCCGGCGAGCGACTCGGGAGGGGACGACGGGGTCGACCAGTGGCCGACATCGGGGAGTTCGACTGGACGAGCTACTCTTTCCCCATCGACCCTAGGATCAGCCCCGCGCCGTTCCACGGAGGAGTCGCTAGACGGTGCAACGCCACCAATCGATATGGGCGCGGTTGAGGATGCCCAGCGGTTAGCAACCAAGGTGAAGCGCCAACAGGAGCAGCTTGATGCCTACGAGGAGCGTATCGCAGACCTCGAAACACGCCTTCGATGGTACCGGATTGCGCTCGATCTTCAGTCCGTGGATTCTCCTCTCCCCGGCGACGACCCACTCGAGAACGGGATCGTCGCACACGATATCGGCCCTCAGGGTGAGCCTGCCGCACCACCCGAAGGAGACCTCGATACCGAGGAGTCACGTAGCGAGAACGGAGATGTTATCCAGCCCACGAAACGGGCGTCAGGGTCATCCGAGTCGGATTATGAGCTGGAGGGCTCTCCACCCGATGACGGCGGGTCACGACTGAGGGAATGGCTTCTGCGATGGCGGCCGTGACAAGCACGAGGCGGCTCCAACCGAGGAAGGAAATGCGACGGCAGGATTCGGGACGGCGATACCTCCACCCACCGATCCAGCCCGCCGCCCGGCCTTTATCAAATACCAAGTGAGTGAGGAGGCCGAGCACGGCGCGAGGTTCCAACGCGGTGTCGGAATCGCGAGCGGCGCTCTAAGCGTCCTCAGGAGTGTTTCGAGATGTCGCAGACCACCACGACCGAGCTGCAGGACCGTGCGGAAACAATCACCACCCACTTCGACGCGATTACGACGTCGCCGAGTGACGCGTCGGCACTCAAGGGAGGGACCACCCGGCAGGCAATCGAACAGCGCCTCGACGAGCTGGTCGCCCATCAGGTTCCGATGGACGAGGCCGTTCGAACGGTCGTCCGGGGAGTTATGCGTGATGCTGGACTTGAGCGGTCGGATCTCCCGGCCGAACTCGCCAAGCTGGCCGGGTACTCGGCGGGCTCGCAGTTCGAGCGCACGATGCTCGGGGACGTTGCGGTAGCTGACCAGTGGATCGACGTGGTCGCCGAGGTCGTCGAGCTCTGGGAGCCCCGCAGCGAAACGATCGCTCAGGTCGGGCTACTCGGCGACGAGTCCGGCCAGCTCAAGTTCGTCACGTGGGAGAGCGCGAACCTTCCCGAGTTGGTCGAGGGTGAGACGTACCGATTCCAGAACGTCGTCACCGACGAGTACCAAGGTCGCTACTCGGTGAGCCTCAATTCGGCGAGCGCCGTCGAACCATCCGAGGAGGCGGTCAGCACGGCTGCAGAGGGTGTCACCATCGGTGGGACAATTGTGGCTATTCAGGAGGGCTCGGGGCTGATCAAGCGCTGTCCCGAGTCCGACTGCACCCGAGTGCTCTCGGGGGAACGGTGTGCCGAGCATGGCGCCGTTGAGGGTGCGTTCGATTTGCGCATTAAGGCCGTCATCGACGATGGCAACCGGTCGATCAACGCCATCTTCGACGCCGAGGCGACTACCGCAGTCTCGGGACTGTCGATGGCAGACGCCCAGACGATGGCGATGGACGCACTCGATACCAGCGTCGTCGTTGACGAACTCGTCGAACGTGTGGTGGGCCGGCGGTATCGGCTGACCGGGCGTATCGTCGGGACCTACTTCCTCGTGAACGACTCTGAGCGGACGACGGACGAATCAGAGGGAATCGACGCCGACGCGGTCGAGTCGGCGCTCACGACGCGCCAACCAGCACGGCGGCTGTTCGCCGAGGAACTCAACGGGACGACGGAGACGTTCCAAGAATCCGAAGAGGAGCGAACGCCCGTCTACGGGCTGACTCCGACCGGTGTGAGCGTCAACCGTGTGCTCGTCGTCGGGACGCTCACCGAGGCTGCCGACATCGGATCCGACGCCGAGTACTGGCAGGGCAAGGTGTTCGCTGCCAACTCACCCGTATACGTCTACGCCGGGACCTATCAGCCGGAGGCGATGGAGATGTTGCGAGCATTGGAGTCGCCAGCGTACGTCGCAGTTGTCGGGAAGCTGCGGACCTACGAGCGGGGTGACCGGACGAACGTGGCCATCGAACCGGAGTCGATCACCGAGGTCGACGAGGCGATCCGAGACGCGTGGGTCGCCGAGACAGCCGGTCAGACCCACGAGCGTCTCGATGCATTCGAAATCGGCGATGCTCCGTTCGGCGAGGAGGCGACGGACGCTTACGGCGAGGACGTGAGCGCGATCGAAGCGGCGGTTGCGACTCTCATCCCGGACGACGGTCCCTGAGTGAGCTTCATATCTACGGTACCACTGTGTCCATCTGCCGACGCTTCCGAAACGGGAGTGCTTTTGAGGCCTGTTAATGTCGGCGGGTGACTGGGCAGTCTTGCCTTATGTTGGCGATGGCGGTCCTCTCAGACTGTTGCAACTGGGGCCAGACGACCCAACAGAGGTTTTCCTCTTTTGAGATATCGCTTCCATCCTCGACAGCAACTCCGGAGCGCGACTCACTTGGTCAATCATGCTATTTGTTCGATAATTTCCGATTAACCTCGAAAACTCCCGATTAATTAGGATGGGAGAGTCTGTGACATGGTTCGTAATGCGCTCGGGGACTCGACTTTGGGGGGGCGTCGAATCGGTAAGAGCTGCGAAATATGAGGTGTTTCTCTCTTGCAGAGGGCCTAATCAGTGATCCGAATAGGCACTATTTCTCTGATTATTCTGTTGGTTGTATCGCAGGGAATCAGTGGTGTCGTAGTCGCTCAACCTCGCGTCACCGAGCCAAAAGAGATTGATTCAGCGGTTGAGATAGAGTCGACTCACGGTCAGTCTGGTGCATCATCCTCTCAGCCCGATATTGAGAGCGACTTAGACGGTGGAGGCACGGTTAATGATATAAGCGAGGCAAGCGCTTCGGGACAGACAGTTAGTATCTCACCTGGAGGTGACGGGGAGCAGACGTTCGTTGAAGGGGGGGTGTATACCGCAATAGTGACCGTCGATGTAGCCAAGAAAGGACTTTTCGACTGGGCTACTGGTTCTGGTTCTATTGAGAATCCCGAGTTACAGCTGACTCTGGATACTCCCTCGGGTGATAGTGGCGCCACTATTGTTGATGTTTCATCTAGCAAGTTGGACTACGACGAGAATCCGTGTCCAGAGACAAATCAGTGCACGATCAGCAGTAGTGAATCGTTTGCCCCGGGTACGACACACCAAGTCCGGGTCAAGTTCTACATCGACAACGTTGTTTCGCCGGATAGCGTCACGTTGCGCGCGGATCCGACGCCGAATAGCGACCGTGGCGTCGCTGAGGCAACCTATGAAGTCACGAATTCGGTTGACACAGAACTTGCGATGGCGCGTGCTGCGGAGGCACGTGCGGAACTCGCAGGCGGTTACAACAGGACGTACGCCGCTCTGTTCTATTATGAAGACTGGGAGGACCGTTCCGAGCGAGCGATGTCGAGAGCATTCACTATCGCCGCGAATGACGTTGTCAAGTCAGCAGCGACCGGCTACGCTGACCAAGCATTAGCCGGCACCAGATATGCCAATACGCTTCGAACCGTCCAAAGCGCGCAATCACTATATGGCCAAACAACTGTCGGAAAAATCGCTGAAGTCAATGATAAGCTGGCGAGGGATCTCCTGAATAACCGGATACCGGCAGACATAGTTGGTGATGACCTTCCACCGAGGTACAATTCCTCGTATGCGCTTGAAGAACTAGCTCGTCTCTCTCGGGCCGAAGCGGAAGCGTGGCGGGCCGGTAACCGCGAACGTGCCCGTGAGCTCCTTCGGGAGCAACTTGTCGTCCTCGGGTTCGGCTACGGCCACAGCGAGGGTTTCGAGTACAATTTTGAGGACGACGCGCCGGATCTTTATACAGAGGATCCCAGTCTGTATCAACAAGCGAGCGCACAGAGAGGCGAAGCAAAGCAACAAGAGCAGCCTGATCTCGTAACATACTTCGACGGCTTAGTTAGTTACAGTACGTCACAGAGAGCGTATATCAAGAATACTGCGCTTCCGCTCACACGAAATCCGAATCCTCGCGTTTCGGTCGACACGTCGCGCACGGAACTTCGGTCGCAATTAAAAAACCTTGATCCCGGAGAGGAAACGACTGTCACGTTCACCGTCTCGAACGGGGACAAGGCTGGACCGACATCAGAGCAAGGTTATCTCTCGATTTCCCATTCGGAAGCGCTTGAACTTACTGAGTATGAGCAGATCGGTGAGAGCGATGCTGCTGTATCGAACTACTCAGCCGGCGGCGAACCTATAAATTATAAAAACAAGCAAGCGCCTGCGGAATTCCCACTAACGGATATTCGTGAGTTCTACGACCGCGGTGAAACTAACACCTACAAAATTACACTCAAGCGAACCTCTATTGATGAAGCGTGGCTCACGTACCGCGAAGCATTCGAACCACTTGTCCACAACGATTCCGAGTCCGCGACTTTTGCCCGATATCCAGATGCCAATCAGATCGGGACGACGGATCAACAGAACTTCCCTGCGTTCAACCTTTCTGGCCAAGATGAAGAAGTACAAAACCAACCTCCAATAGCGCGTATTTCCGCCTCGTCGACGACGGTGACTGAGGGTCGGTCAGTAACGTTCGATTCGGCACAGTCGAGCGATGATGAAGGGATCACCTCTCGTATATGGCGTATTCAGAATGACGAAGGGATCCAAACCGCCAGAGGGGCAAGTACGAGTCAGGCTTTCAATTCGCCGGGCCAGTATGAGGTATCGCTGACAGTAGAAGATAATGATGGGGAAACCGATACAGCAATCCTCAACGTATCGGTTACACCCTCACCGGAACTGACGGCTAGTTTCGAGGCGAATCGAACGGTCATCCAACCCGGTGACGTGACGGAGCTACGAGCGACGGCCAACGCAGATCAGTACTCATGGGATCTTGACGGCGACGGCAATTATGACGAGGCTAGCGGTCGTGAGGTGACGTGGAATCCAACTACGGGCGGTGATTACACCGTTAGCCTGAAAGTGATTGATGGCGGCCGGCAAGACTCCGCCTCACTCAGATACACAGTCGAACCAGCGGAACAACAGCTAACCGACCCGACACCCGTGCTGGACGTACCGGAGACGCTGAGCGTCGGTGAAGCAGGAGTATTCGATGCCAGCGAATCTACCGACCAGGCGGTTTCCGACGGGGAGCTCGTGTCCGGATCGATCAAGAGTTATGAGTGGGACTTCGACTCAGATGGTAGCACGGACGCGACAGGAGCCTCTGTGAGCAAGGCCTTCGACGAGGCGGGATCGTATACTGTGAACGTGACTCTAGCCGATAACGCTGGATACACGGTATCTACTCAATTTTCAGTTACTGTAACCACGTCCGATACGGGTGAGAGCAGTGAGTTCGTTGATGTTGATGCAAGTGACCTGCCAGGAAGTGGGACAGCAAACGATCCCTACGTGATAACTAATGCTTCCGAATTGCAGGCGATGGAAGACGATCTTGACGCGCACTACGAACTTGGGGAGAATATCGATGCCAGTGGTACAAAAGAGTGGAACGGGGGGAAGGGATTCGACCCAGTCGGTGAGCGGGTTCAAGGAGGACCATTGGGTGACAAATTCTTTAGTGGATCGTTGAACGGAAATTACTACACAATTACTGGACTCACGATCAATCATCCTAACGAAAATAACGTGGGACTGTTCGGGCTCAGTGACGGGAAAGTGACTAATCTATCCATCAAGGATGCAGATATTTCGGGTTCAGCAGTAGTTGGTGGACTCGTCGGATTCAATTCTAATGCCCGAGTAAATTCTGCTTCTGTTGAGGGGGAGGTCCGGGGCGATCGTGATGTCGGAGGCCTTGTAGGTTTCAGTTCGGGCAAAGTAGAGAACTCGTATGCAAATGCAACAGTGATCGCAAGCGGTGACGATGTCGGTGGCTTGGTCGGATCGCTTAATAAAGGAGCTGTAATAAATTCATCATATGCTGCGGGGGATGTCACTGGCTCGTCTCATGTAGGTGGAATTCTGGGTTTCAATGAAGAAAGCACCGTGAAATCCTCCTACGCGGTGGGCAGCGTTACTGGTGGAGGTGGCCTCGTCGGAGGAGAAGACGATGGGCCGTGGTACGGGGACCGTGATGCTGAGGTTAAGGATTCGTATTGGGACATCAAAGCAACTAATCAGGCTGGTTCGGCGGGAGGAACTGGTCTTAGGACATCCCAAATGACTGGGTCAGCAGCGCGGACGAATATGACTGGTTTAGACTTCGATAGCGTCTGGCAAAGCCAGCCTGGTGAGTATCCGATGCTCACGAGACAAACCCGTAGGGGGAGCAACACTGCTCCGGTCGCTACATTCGATTACAGTCCAGCAACACCAACTGGGGAAACAACAGTAACATTCGACGCAACTAATTCAACTGACTCCGACGGGATAATTGATTCATACAGGTGGGACCTAGACAGTGATGGTCTGATTGATGCCACGGGGTCAACAGTCTCACGAACTTATGATTCTCCCGGTAGCTACGATATCAGACTCATACTTGTTGACGAGGATGGAGCTACGGCAATAAAGACACGAACTCTCCAGATATCGTCACCGGAACCAGCGTCGTTCACGCTTGATATAGAGCGCACCAACGCACCGATTACAGCGGGAGAGTCGCTTAATGTCGTTACGAAGATCAAGAATACGGGACAACTCTCCGACACACTGGATGTTAGTCTTAGCGTCCCGGCAATCGGTAGCAACAGCACATCCGTTTCTCTTGATGGCGGCGAATCAGCAACAAAATCCCTCCGTATCGACACCGAACCCTCCGATACTGGGACATACACTGCTCAGGTAGCGGGCGCCAGTAATCGTAGTGAAACCACGCGAACTGTGTTCATAGCACCGCCGGAGCCAGCATCGTTCACACTCGATATCGAACGAACCAACGCGCCGGTCGCGGCGGGGAAGTCACTCAATGTCGTTACGAAGATCCGAAATACGGGTCAGGTTGGCGGCACGCAAAATGTCAGCCTGAGTGTTCCGACAATTGGGAGCAACACGACATCCGTTTCGCTTGGCGGCGGCGAGTCGACGGAAAAAACGCTCTCGGTCCACCTCGATACGTATGATCCTGGATTTTACTACATAAAAGTGGAGAGCGAGGACGATATATCTAGACGCGATATCCGGATAACCCGACGCGAGTCGCCATCCCTCGTAATTCCGCTTTTCGAAACGGAAACGAATAGCCCGATACACGAAGGGGAGTCGATAAGGGTGAAATTCGTCGTCTCGAATAGTGGGGCGTCTGGAACGAGGCCGGTCACGCTCGAAATTCCCGGTCTGGGGCAGAACACCACGGAGGTCACACTGGACCGGGACGAATCGAAATCGAAAACGCTCACCATCCCAACCGAGTCCGGGGATGCCGGAAGCTACGATATCAAATTTGTGACCGAGACGAACAACGTCTCGTACCAGCCCGGGGTGACAGTTCTCGCGGATGACCGTTCCGTCCTGAACGCCTCCTTTGTTCAGCCCGATTCACCGGCGCCCCGAAAAGAGGTGCAGTTCAATGCTAGCGCGTCTTCGCCACTCAATTCCATTGAATCGTACAAATGGGATTTTGACGGTGATGGTACTATTGAGACAACGACGTCCGAGCCGACAGTGTCTCACACTTATGATACAGGAGGGAGCTACGAACCCGAATTGATTGTCGTTGATGACCGAGGCAGGCGGAACGCCACGACGCGCACCCTCCGCGTTAGAGCTTCCGGGCCACCCACAGTGAACAGCAGTGAGTCTATGATTAAGCCGTCGACGACACGAACGGCCGAGATGCTACAGTACGATATCACTGTAGTGGTCAATAACGTTTCAGATGACTCCCGTGGCGAGGTGGATGTGAATTTCGGCGAACTGGTGTTGGCTGATCGATCAGATAATTCGAAGGCATCCATAAGATATCAAGCTTCGAACGTCACAAACGGCAGTTTGAGGGTGTCGAAGACGATTTCCGCAGTCGCTCCCACTGATCCGGGTACCTACTCGATCAACGTTACTGGCATCCGGATGCGAAACAACGGCTCGGTAGAGGATCTCGTTGTGGACACGCAAGTTGGCGAAATAATGGTCACTCAGAACGCCCGGCCAACTGCCGCGCTACAGACAATTCAAGACGGTGATCAAATACTGGACGGCGCACGAGTCGAAGAAGAAGAGCAACTCGAACTACGAGCCGACAGATCGACAGATCCCAACGGCGACGACCTCACCTACTCGTGGACCCAGGTGCGCGGTCCACCGGCTGCCATCGACCCCGACTTCGGTGGTGACGAGGCTACGGTGCGTCTTCCGGCCGTCGACCGAAACCGGACGGCAACGTTCGAACTCGCGGTCTCAGACGGCCAATTGAACGACACTGAACGAATTAATATCACGCTGACACCGACGCCCGACCTCTCTCTCGACCTCTCGAAATCACAGCCAGAGTACGTGCTCGGGTCGGAAGTTGCCCTGACAGGCCCCGCTCCGAACGCCGAAGCGGCGGCGCTATACGTCCAGAGCGACGAAACGGCAGCGTACAGACTGGTCGAACTTGACGGCCGCCGAGTCTTCGAATTGAATGGAGATACGTTAGAGAATTCTTCGTTGCCATCGGATGGCGTCATACTGCCGCAGGGGCGACTCGGCGGTAACGCGCTACTCACCCGATACGGTGTGCACGATCTCGCGATCGTCGCTGCAGGTGATACCGGGATCGCCGACGATGGCCGTCCGGACCGCGTCCTGAGTGCCAACGAGATCTCACAAGCCACGAAGACCACGACTCAGATCCGAGTCGTTCCCCCGCAGCTAAACACCACAATCCAGACGATCAACGACGAGGTTGCGGTGGAAGACAGCGAGTTCGGAATTAATGGCACCGCGTACGGTAATGCCCTGGTAGTCGTCGTACTTGCGGGGGCGAACGGGGCTGTCCGAGTCGAACTGATCGCTGTCGACGACTCTGGACGGATCGCCGAAGACGATATAGCGGTGTTTTCCCGAACCGGACAATTCTCAACGGGGCCCGTTGACGTGTACGTCTTGGCGCCCGGGCGTGACGGAGCGTTCGGCGACGGGCAACTCCCTGGAGGCAGCGGTCGAATTTTCGACTTCGAACGGTTCATCTACAACCTGGACGCGGATTCGGCAGCTGCGGTGCGAACGGCAATACGCAACCAGACCGTCAATGACGACGTGCCGTCGGGTCCACGCTACCCCTTCCCCAACAACGAGAGCGACGATCTCCTGAAGATGGGACAGTTCGAATTGACGAATGCCTCGTCAACTATTGATCAAGTCGGTCCGGCTGGTTCGAACGTGACTGGCGTCAGTTCCGTCCCCAACGGGACGACAATGGTCGTTCGTAGTACAACGAATTTGGCACCTGAGGATAATGAAATCGAAGTCGAACTCCGCGAATCCAACGGCTCTCTGGTTCGGTCGGCCGAGGTTGAGACGTGGCCGAGGAGCGGAGCATTCGAGACGCGATTCGACACGTCCTCGTTACCCGTTGGGTCGTACACACTCGTTGTGGATGACGGGACCGAATCGACGAGGACAACAGTTAGCGTAGTCTCGTCGGTCTCTTCATCGCAACCACCGACAGCTCGCGCCGGGTCGAATCGAACTGTCAACGCCGACACGACAGTCGAACTTGATGGGACTGCCTCCAACGATCCCGCCGGCGACACGTTACGGTATCAGTGGCAGCAGATAGGCGGCCCTCCCGTTTCTCTGAACGATCCAAGTGCGGCAACCTCAACGTTCACGGCACCCTCGGTCGGGACGGCCACCACGTTTACCTTCGAACTCACGGTTACGGATAGTGACGGAAACACGGACACTGAACGCGTGAACGTGACGGTGTCCCCCCCAGCAACCGATACCATACTCGTCGAACCTGGCTCTGACGGAGACTACTCCTCGATCGACAGCGCGGTCGAGAACGCAAGCGCTGGCGCAACCGTCGAGGTTCGTCCTGGGACGTACAACGAGACGGTCGACGTGACAAAATCGATCACGCTCGTGGCGCCCGAGGGTGCGATCCTCGATGGGCGGGTGTCTCCAGATCGGACGTTACCGGTCGCGCCAAACCGCTCGGGTGCAGCTATCGAAATCGGCGACGACGCCTCGCCGACCATCGAGGGATTCACCGTCCGTAACTACGACGCCGCGGCGATCTACGCGTTCGGGACGACCGAAGACTGGACGCTGCGAAACGTCACGATCCACGATGCGACGATCGGCGTCGGCGCGTCGGGATCGGACGGCGCGTGGCGCCTCGACGGCGTCCGCATCCGGAACGTTACGTCACCCATCTACGCCGATGGCACTACCGGCGCGTTCGCGATCCGCGACACGGTCTTGCGCTCGAACCGTATCGCTCTCGTCACGACGAACGCGACCGGCGACTGGACGCTCCACAATGCGACGATCCGAAACACGAACGGGACGGCCGTCTACGCCGTCGACACGACGGGGAGGTGGTCGATCCACGAGAGCACGCTCGCCGACAACGACCGTGGGATCAACGCCACCGGCGCCGCGCCGGCGGGCAACGCGAGTCGCAACTGGTGGGGCGAATCGAGCGGCCCGGGAGGCGACTTCGCCGGAACTGGTGACACCGCCGTCGGTAACGTCACGGTGAATCCCTACTACGCTGACAGGGCCTTGACGACGACGGCGATGGTCCCGACGCCATCTCCAGGTCCGGCCAACCTGACCGTGGCGCCGCCGTCGCTGCCGGCGAACGTCACCGTCGACACGACGCTCTCCACGTCGGTGACTGTCACGAACGTCGGCGGACAGAACGCGACCCAGGCCGTCGAGTTCAGACTCGATGTCGATCAGGACGGCACACTCGAAAACACCAGTCTGGAGCGTCAAGAGCGGATCAACGTCTCACTCACGAGTGGCGGGCAACGTTCGCTCCAATTCGAGACGTACACGGGCGGTCTCTCGGAAGGTACGTACCGATACGGGATCTTCACCGCTAATGACAGCCAGACGGGAATCGTAAACGTCACACAGCCACCGAGCGCCGCAGCGACGATCCAGTTCGACGATGCGACCGTCGTCAACGGGACGCGAACGGTGACGGTCGACCGCGCCAACTACACCGGCGGGGAGTACTACGTGGTGATCCACGCCGAGCAGTCGCCCGGTGACGGATCGGTCGACCTCTCGACCCCGCTTGGCAATTCGTCCGAACTCTCACGTGGCGCACACAGCGACATTACGGTCGATCTCGACCCGTACGCTGCATCCGGGGACGACATCGATGCCCTCACGCGTGATCGGTCGCTGGTGGCCGTCATCCACCGAACCGACTCGGGTGCGAACACCTTCGACGGCATCGTCACCTCGAATGAGACTGCCGTCGCGGCGTCGGCCATGGTCGATGTGCGGGACGTATCGCAGGTGACCGTTGGACCACCGGCCTCGACGGCGACGTTCACCTCTATCGACCACGCGATTGACTCCGTTCCCGAAGACGGGACGGTTATCCTCCGGCCGGGAACGTATGAGCAGCAGCTCTCTGTGGACCGGAACGTGACGCTGGCTGCGCCTGACGGAGCGACCTTCGACGGTCGAAATATCGAGGAGACAGTGACGAGTGGGATCATCATCGGCGACGACGCGTCACCGACGATATCGGGGGTCACCGTCCAGAGCTACGACTGGGGCGTCAGTGCGAGTGACTCCACAGGTGACTGGACGCTTCGAAACGTCACGGTCAGAAACAATAGCGTCGGGGTGCAGGCAACCGACGCGAGGGGATCGTGGCGAATCGTCGATAGTGAGATCCGTGCACATTCGAACGAAGGCGTACAAGCCCGTGAGACGACGGGTGACTGGCGGATCGAGCAAACACAGATCCGTACTACCGACGACGCGGGTGTCGATGCAACGCGCGCCGACGGCGACTGGACAGTCGAAGATGCGGCGATCAGCGAAAGTCTCGGACCAGCGATCGAAGCCACGCGGACCGACGGGGACTGGCTCGTTCGAACGAGCACTCTCCGGAACAACACGGCCGGCATCGACGCCGCCGACGCCCTAGGTTCGTGGACGGTTCGGAACACGCAGTTACGAGGCAATACGCTCGACGGGGTCGCTGCGACAGCCACCACCGGCGACTGGACGGTTGCGAACGCGACGCTGACGGCGAACTACCGCGGCGTCAACGCCACCCGGTCGACTGGAGCGTGGACCCTCACGGATAGCCGACTCGATAACAACACGGTCGCCGTCGATGCTCGCGGTGCCGTGACCGCAGGGTCCGCCTCGAAGAATTGGTGGGGTGCGACGGACGGGCCGAGTGGAATTTTCCGTGGCAGCGGCGATGCTGTCCGCGGGAACGTCCTCGTGCGGCCGTTCTACACCGACGCCCAGCAAACCACGCTCAGCGCCCCGATTCGGGCGTCCGTCACCTTCGAGAACACGACCGTCCGCCCGGGGACGGAGACGGTGACGGTCGACCGAGCGAACTACACCGGACAGCCCTACGTCGTCGTGCTCTACCGCGACGCCTCGCCGGACGATGAGCAGCGTAACTCCTCGGCCGTCGGCGTGTCCTCGCCGCTCTCCACTGGAGCACACGCGGACGTTCCCGTCGACATCGGCACGACGCTGTCGGAAAACGATACGCTCGACAGGCTGGACGGGAATGCGACGCTGGTCGCACGGATCCACCGAACCGGAGGACCGAACGAAGCCTATGGCGCCCCGGTTCCGCAAGGAAACGCAACTGCCCGAGTGGGCGTCGAACTGCCACCGGCCACGGTTAGCGCCGGGACGGCGACTGCGATCTCGAACACGACGGTGACCGTCCCGGTCCGCGCCCGCAACGCGACGGATGTCGTTGCCGTCGGAGCGAACGTCTCCTACGATCCGGCCCTCGCGAACGTGACGGCAGTCAGTGGCTCCGGTGCCGAAGATTCGACTGTCACGATCAACAACGAAACGGGGACACTCCGTTTCGAGTACCGATACGCGGAACACGACACGCCGGCGGTGAACGTGACCTTCGACGCCGACACGGCGACTGGTGCGTCGACGCCGATCACCGTCGCGAACGCGACAGTCGAAACCGCTGGCCCCCGGGAGCCGTCGGTTCGGACCGTGGATGGCCGACTCACAGTCCTCGGGTCGACGGTGAACGTCACGAATTCGACGCTCAATACCACCACCGTGCGTCCGAACGGAACTGTGGCAGTGACCGCGACAGTCACAAAGCCCGCCCCGGTCGCGGGACAGTTCGAGGTCCCACTCCGGGTCAACAGTTCCCATGTGGCGGTTCGGAACGTCACCCTCGCATCCAACGAAACGACGACGGTGCAGTTCACCTACACGCCGACAGAAACCGGGATGACGGTTATCAGCGTCGGTTCAGGGGAACCCCAAACGCTCACTGTCGATGCAATCGCCATCAACGAGACGAGTACGACCACGACGGTTGAGGGACAGGCTACTCCGGGAACACCGCTGAACGCCTCGCTTGCTGGCACGAACGGAACGACCGACGCAGGGGTCTCGCTCAATCGAGTGAACGTGTCGACGACGCGCGAGGCGGATGTCTCACTAGAAGTGAACGTGAGCGCTGATTCGAGTGAGGCGCCCCCGCTGGGTGACGCTGCAGCCTATCTCAACGTCAGCGAATCCGTGCCCGAAGACGCCATCGGGACGGTGACCTTCGCGTTCACCGTCGACACGGATCGACTCTCGAACCCCGAATCGGCAGAACTCTACCGCTACCACGACGGGACGTGGAACGCGCTTGACACCGCGTATCTTGGCGAAGCGAACGGCGAATATCGGTTCGAAACCACCTCACCGGGGCTATCGATCTTCGCCATCCGGCAGTCGACGTCAGGGATTGATACCGACGGTGATAACGATCTGGATACTAACAGCGAGCCATCGTCGACGCCCGACTCAACAGCGGCGCCGACAACACCCTCGACGCCAGGCCCATCGACATCCGCTCCAACTACTGCGACGCCCCCCTCGACGAGCGGGGATGCCGAAGGGCCAGAAACGACCCCCTCGGTCGAAACCCAGACCGCCGAACCAGCGGATATGTCACCGACGAGTCCGACGGTGGATGAACCAGCAGGCCTCGGTGAGTCGCCATTCGTCATCGTACTCGTCCTTCTGGGCGCGATTATCGCTGCCGTCACAATCCTGCGGCGACGAGAGTGGCTGTAACACGGGGTTCGCTGGAGTCGTCTTTTCGCTCACGACCGCTCAGCATCCACCGTTGCTATTTTCACAGGGCCGTCTCGACCACTCCGAGTCGTTCGGTGGTTTCGACAGTTGTGAAGATCACGAGGAAGCCGAGTGCGTACCCGAGGAAGTGGGAGTAGAGATTTAACACACTCTTTCCAGAGGACGGATCTATCGGGAAGGCAACGAACTGGATAGCGAAGATCATCACGATAGCGGTGGTAGCTAATTCAAAATGTCCGGGGGATCTGAGCACAGCTCGGAGGTCGGACCGGAGACCCTCTTTTGTATCCTTCATGGAACGCGCGTACGATAATACAGATAGTACTGTCAAAAGAACTGAGAACCCTGTACTGAGGAGGACTAATTGATTGGCCGGCGGTGCCGATTGAACGCTCAGTGCCGCAATACAAATGAGGCTGAGCAGGAAGAGCATCGGTGCGACTTGATTCGCAGGTCCAATATCGAGCAGCTCATCGAGATAGTCTGCGAGTGCGAACGGCAGGTAGCCGACGAAGGCCATCACTACTCCCGAAAAGCCGAACGTTACTGATGGCCGGAAGAGTGCGAGATTCAGATATGCAAGAACAGGCGGGAACACCACCAGAAAGGTCAGCAAGGCTGTGTAGAAGCGGCGCCGATTTCGAGTGGCAATACTGAGGACGAATAGCACCGGGACGACGAGAGCGTATACTCCTATATTGACGAGTAAATGGGTTCTGTCGAGATGGATGAACGCTGAGGTGAACGCGGTGAGGACGGTTGGGTCCGTATAGTCAAACATCAGAGACTCGCGGAACCCTACCGGTGATAAATAGACGAATGCCAGTGCGGTGGGGAGAACGAGCAACAGCACAATATCGATCGGCCTCGTCTGTTCTCGAGTCAGGCGAGTGAACGAGCTCGGATCGGTATCGGGAGTCTGTGAGCGCACCTTTTACGAAGAGAAAGAGTTCAGATCCCCTATATCGGTTTTGCTGGCAGTCTTACTCATGATAATGCAATTAAACGGAAAATGCCGGTGGTCGTTTGCTCACCAGATAGGAAATTGTTCCATCCGAGTTAGAGATCCCATTTCGCGGCCACAAACGAGCGGGGGAAAGCAGCTACGTTGCGCTCAGAGAGAACCCCTCGCAACCGGCAGTGTCTCGTTGCCCTCGTAGATGAGTACATATTCGCTCGTCACGTGGGGACGGTCGTCGACCGGTGGGTTCAGGGATCCTTGAAAATCCTTCAAGAGACTCAGATCGCCTGGCACCCACGATCGAGCTCCGCCGATCCTCCGAACAGCGCCGACGTGCAGCCGCTCACCCCCCCATCACCAATGACTCCGACACCGAACACAGACTGGTACGAAGTGTCCTTCTCGGTCCCGTGGATCGTTCACGGGGCTGCTACTGCACAAGACGCGATTAACATCGCCGTCGCCGAACTCGGCAAGCGCGTCGCTGAGGCCGAGGGCCCGATTCGGAACGCCGATATCTCGGTGCAGTCGGTTCCCTGCAATGCGTGTGGGAATAAGATGGACGTTGCGACGGTCGTCTCGGGCGAAGCTCTCGTCGGTCTGCTTCTGACCGTCGAAGTGCAGGCACCTTCCCCAAAGAAAAGTGGACTCGTGGGACAACACGAACTCGGCCCGCTCCTTCCGAACACTCCTCTCCGACTCGTTCAGGCACCGCGATAAGCGGCACTGGTACACGGGCTCATTACTGCTCGACGACTTCGGCGAATGCGAAGTTCTCGCGAACGGCCGTGATTCGAACTAGCGGTTGTTGGCCGATCTCCGTATTGGAGACAAACACGACGTAACCCGGGCCGACTCTGGCGATTCCATCTCCCTTGTCGCCGACATCCTCAATCTGGAGGCGACGCTCCTCGCCCTCAGTCACTGGTGGTTGATCAGGACTCTCTTCGGGTGACGCCGACGGATCGACACTCTCCGACGACGTTGGATTAGTCGGCTGCGGTGTCCCCGATCCGGACGCTCTGTGCGTCGACCGTTCGACATCCGGCTCGTGATCTGCCGTACTCAGATTTCCTGAGGGCGTGGTTCCGGGGGCCGTCGACGGTCCGGGATATAGACCCACGCGATAGGTTTCACCGGCATCGAGAGTCCCGAGTTCGACTTCCTGTTTTGGAATCGTGACAACGTACTCTCCGCCCCTGTCCTCGACGCGAGCGGTGCACAGACACAACGGGATCGGTAAATCCATTGATGCCAGTGCATACACTCGCTACCTATATCATAATCCGGTTATCCCGCTCTCTATATTCCTTCTCTCTGGTCGATACGACACGGTCCGAGTCCTCAGCATTCAGTGATTGGACAGCGCGGTGGTCCGCGTCATGAAAAGGGGGGCTAGAGTTCTGAGTCTCGGATAGAGACTCGCTGTGCTACAGGTCGCTACAAGTCGTTGGCTTCATCGTCACACCATCACCGAACACCGTCCATACGCTTGCTCTGGCCGCCGGTCGGTCGCTCAATGATCGTGAGCGTACTGTCTCGGCGTGTCTCGAACGTCGGGTTACCGTCGTACCATCGCTTCACGACGTCCTCACAGCGAACGACATCGCCTTCGCGCAGTTCGGGGAAGCGGTGGGAGCGGATGAGCGTCCGGCCGTCATCGGTTGGGTCGGGCATCGGTCGCGTCTCGTCCCACTCACTCTTCTCCCACACGGCAAACTTCATCACGCCAGTGTCGTCGCTCAGCAGACCTGCCCGCTTGATCGCAGAATGGGTGTTCTCGAACAACCGGAGGATCTTCCCCTGGGTCGAGAATCGCCCACGCGTTGTGTCGACGGCCGTGTACCGAACGTTGCCGACCGTCAGGACGTTCCGTGGGTCGGTCGTCTCGGCGTCGGCCTGTCTCAGCAGGGCCTGCGTCGGATCGGCGCCGTCACGGAGGCGTTTCGCGAGCGCGATTGCCAGTGTCAACCGTGATTTGCGCATCTCGGCCACTCGGTCGAACTCGTCGCTCAGCAGTCGGTCCACCATTCGGGAGACCTGGTCGTGCTGATCGGTGGTGAGTTCGGTGAGCGGTTGAATCCGCTTTCGATATCGCTCAGCTTGACGCGTTGCTCGCGCGGCTGCGAGTTCGGCACTAGATGGCCTGGTCTCGTCGTACTCGTCGTACCGATTGGCCAGCCACTTCGCGTGTCCCACGAGTTCGACATCACCTGCTGCAATCTCCGGGTCGCTCCGAGCAGTCAGGATTCCGTCGGTGACGCGGCGCATCTCGGCTGCGACGGCAAGGGAGTACTCGATCGATTCGAGCGAACTCCGGGCGAACTGTTCTGGTTCGTCGAACAGCTCACCGAGTGGAGTGAGTCGCCCCTCAGGCGTCAGCACTTCCAGCTCGGCTGTCGGGACTCCCTCGGTCGCATCGTTGGGCGTCGAGTCGGTCGGGATGTCGAGCGTACGGAGACGGCGCAGGCGGGCCTGTTCGGCGGCCGGCAGCGTCTCGAGCAACTCGTGATCGATCCCATCGCCGTGGGCTTCCGAGCGGGCGCGAGCCGGCCATGGCGAGGAGAGACGACTCGTGGCAGCCTCCGGCGTCGTAGCAGGAGCTGTCCGGGCCGTTCTCGGTTCGAGGCCGCTTGCAACACCGATCATACGCTCCCCACTCGGGTCGACGAGCGTCGGGCCCGCCGTGTGGTCGTACGCGATCGCGAACGTCGTCGCCTGATCACCGGACTGTTCGGCAAACAGGAAACTCGCGTTCGTGCCGGTCGCCGCGGCGATGTCTCCGGCCCTGTCGGGGTCGTAGAGCGTGTCGCCGGGCGTCCAGTTGGCGTCGATGCGGCTCGCGGCGAGTCGCCTAGTCGGGGCAACCACCGGGTCGCCGTCGGCTGTGTGACCGTAGACGCCGTCGACGGGTTCTGTCCGGGAGCCGTACTCGCCCTTCGAGGCGGTCCGTTCGGTGTACGCCGCCGACTCGTCGACTGCCGTCCTGTCGGTAGTGCTCGTCGACGACGCGGTGTCGTCTTTGACGAGTGCGTGCAGCAATCCCGAGAGCGCTCGCACCAGTGCGGACCGATCTGCTGGGACGTTGGCACGCTCACCGTGTGTCCGGTCGGCCCGGAAGTGTTGGGATGGCGTGTCGGTCGGCCGCGTGTGAGCGGTCGCATCTGTCGTGTTCGGTTCTGTCAGCGTGTCTGTCGTGCCCGATAACTTCTTATCAGGTTGGTTGCTACTATTCATTGGAATACTCCATTCCATTTCGTGAGGCTCTGGTACAGCCTCACACTCTACACCGACCAGCGACGCTTAGATGTATCGCCGCTAGAGGCTTCTAATCGGCCGTTTTCGAGGAATCCCCCACAAATTACCCACACCCGCTACGTGGAGTTCACACCCCGACGAGGACACGAAAGGACACGAACTGCACGTTGCACCTGATGTCAACTCAGACATCGTCACGTTCCCAGGGATGGTTGAACTCTGGGAACGGTTCTGGAGCGAGATTCCCAAATCCGAGTTCAAGGTCAAGTGACGCCAACACACGACGGTGATCCGTATGAATGATACCACGCCGCCGCTGCACCCGATGGAGCGTGAACAGCTTCGGGCCGAATCGACCCTCGTCGTGACTGTAAAGTCGTCCAGTGAGTTCCACGAGGATGTCACCGAAGGCATGGAGGGACTCGAACAGGGCGACGCGGTGGAGTCCACGCCAACCCTCTCGTTCACTAGCTACGACGACCTCATGGAGACGCTGACGCCGCGCGTCCTCGATCTCATCGAGGGCATTCGCCGGGAAGAGCCATCCAGCATCAACGAGACTGCGCGAGTTGTTGATCGGGACGTGAAGAACGTCCACGAGGAACTCAGTCGCCTCGCCCAGTTGGGCATCATCTTCTTCGAGGAAGACGGCCAGAGTAAGCGTCCAGTCGTCTGGTTCGATGAGCTCGTGATCAACCTTCCATTCGATCCGGAGGCTTGCGATACGGCCAGTGCTGCGCCGTAAACACGGCCCTTTCGAAGCCCGCCTACAACGTAACGTGCAGAGATCAGCTCCTACGTGAGTACGTTCGTCGGTTCTGGGTCTGCTGTCGTGTTGTCTGCCGGGTTAGGAATCCGCGCGAAGGCTCCGGTGAGGTTTTCATCCGGGGTGACGACAGCGCGGCTATGCACCCAAGCGCCGAGCGATTCGTTGATCGAGCTCGCGAACAGTATGGACTTGAGATCGACGTCCACGAGTTCCCTGAAGGTACGAAGACGGCTGCCGACGCGGCCGAAGCGATCGGCTGCGAAGTCGCTCAGATCGCCAGCAGTATCGTCATGTCCGTCGACGACGGTCTAGTGGTGGTCGTGACCAGCGGCGCGAACCGCGTGAGTGAGTTGAAGCTTGCTGCTCACTTTGACAGCCCGGCAGCGTCGGTGTCGATGGCCGACGCCGAGCAGGTCAAAGACCGAATCGGCTGGTCAATCGGCGGCGTCCCGCCGTTCTGTCACGATGCTGCGGTGCCCGTCCTGTTCGACGAGACCCTGACGGAGTTCGACACCGTCTGGGCGGCGGCTGGCACGCCCGAGGCAGTGTTTCCGATTGCACCGTCTCGCATTCGGGAGCTGTCGGAGGCGACAGTGCTAGATGTCGCTGAGTGAATTCCGGTCTCCGATCAAAGCGCCGGTGGTGCTCGCGTCAGCTTCATCCGAATTAATTTAGGTACGGCCCTGCTGCGAGCCGATTTTATCATCTCCAACGGGATGCGGGGAGTCGACCAACAGTGTCGGCCACTCCGCGTGAATCATGTCACTAAGACACATCTACGAGCGGACGTTCGACGAGGACATCCCCTCCATCGAACGGTCCAGTAGCGGCTGTCCCGAGTGCGGCGGCCTCGTCCACACGAACAGTATCGAGACGGCCTGCGAGGACTGTGGGCTGGTCCTCGAGGACCGCCCTATCGACCACGGCCCGGAATGGCAGGCATTCGACGTGACGGAGCGCACCGAGCGCAAGCGAACCGGGCCGCCGCTGACGCCGACCCGCCACGACCAGGGACTATCGAGTGAGATTGGCTTCGATCAGGCCGACGCAAATGGCTCCACGCTGTCAGGCCGGAAACGTAGCCAGGTCGCCCGCCTCCGGCGTGAGCACAGGCGTGGGCGGTGGTCTAGTAAGGCTGAACAGAACCTCGCGCATGGCCTCTCGGAGGTTCGACGGATCGTTAGCGCACTCGACCTGCCGCGGAGTCTTCGGGATCAGGCCTGTCGACTGTATCGGACCGCTGCTGGGGAGGATCTCATCCGTGGCCGGTCGATCGAGGCGATGGCCGCCGCGAGTGTCTCCGCTGCCTGTCGGTGTGCTGGCCTCCCCCGGACGTTCCAGGAGGTTGGAGCGATGGCGGCGGTCAGCGATGAGCGTGTCCGGAACGCCTATCGGGTCCTCACCCGGGAACTGGAACTCCCAGCGGTGCCGATGGAGCCCCCCGAGTACGTCCCGAAGTTGACGTCGGCACTTGACGTCTCGACGGCGACTCGACAGCGGGCCGTCGACCTTGCCGAGCAATTGGCGAGCAGCGGCGTTGCGAGTGGCTGTCATCCGGCGGGCGTCGCCGCGGGCTGTGTGTATCAAGCGTCTCTGGAACAGGGCGAACGGATAACCCAGGCGGAACTCGCCGATACCGCCGAGGTCACCCCGGTGACCATTCGGGCCCGATGGAAACAACTCCAGACAGTCCTCAACGAGTCGAGAAACCAGTACCGACGGGGGGATGCATGACTCAGCCGGGAAGGGCGGATGCTCCAGCCGGTGACTCCGAACGGTTCATCGACCTCGAGCAGGCCGACTGGAGGCCGGGAGAGGCCTGTCCGAGGTGTGGCCGCGGGAACGTCCACACGATCGTCCGCGTCGGCGTCCTGTTCTGCGATCTCGGGAGCTGGGAGGTCGAAGAGATACTGAGGGTGTACGAGGCGTTCTGTTCCAACTGCGACTGGTTGCCGCCCGTCCACCGAGAGTGAAGCCCGGCTATCAGTGGCGCGGTGGCGGAGAGCTTCGAGATAGCTATTTAACCGGTTCAAATGGGTGAGGGGTCGGCGAGCGAACCTCTGAACTCGGTTGGACATGGCTCGCTCGGCTGATCTCTCACACCCG
>Ga0207757_100109_pt1 | contig 70310 bp, 65 predicted proteins | sample A23P3SouthBayCA_2_FD_187752 | JGI IMG/M metagenome (GOLD analysis project Ga0207757, IMG submission 187752) | Aerobic enrichment media microbial communities from Eden Landing Ponds, California, USA - A23 P3 (2) (SPAdes) | ecosystem: Environmental > Aquatic > Marine > Unclassified | place... | reverse complement strand
CAAAGACAAGCTAACACAGTATCTTAGAGCGTTTCAGCTACGCCGAGAGCTGTTTCGGAAACCCGGCCGAGATGCTCTCAAACACGCTGTTCGAGCAACTCTGTGAAATCAACAATGTGCTCGGATGAGCGAAAATAATAAATCGCTAATCATCGCCAGGCGCCTGCGTTCCGGAAGGAGCAAGGGAAAATTAGCGGTGTTCACAGTGAAGGAACTCGTCGCGGCTGGACCGTCTGTTAGGGTTCCCAATGCAAATCTCCGAGCGCTGGACCGAATCCGGGAATAAAAGTATTAACCGACTGTTTTTTGACCGGTAGATGTTTTATCCATACTATGGATGACCACGGCTCGAGAAGACTGTCGGTGTCGTCGGCAGTTCTACACCCTCCTGCTGACCTCTTGACTGTGGTCGGGCATACAATCCTGACCCTCGGTGTCGTATTACACCCTGTCTTTCGCGACACGCCGCTTCGTGTCGTCGTCGGCCTTCCGTTCGTGCTCTTTGTGCCGGGATACGTGCTTGTTGCAACGCTCTTTCCGGAGGCGAACAGAAACAAAGACCAGGCTGAGGACTCGCCGAAAACAGGGCTAAGTGGCATCGGACGCGTGGCTCTGTCCTTTGGCTTATCAATGGTGGTCGTTCCCCTCGTCGGGTTTGTTCTGAACTACACGCCGTTCGGGCTTCGACTCACCCCCATGCTCGTCTCTCTTACCGGAGTCGTGCTACTGTTGACGGTTACGGCCACCCTACGTCGGCAAGCACTCCCGCAAATAGATCGGTTCGTGGTGCCGTGGCGTTTGTGGCTCACAGGCCTGTGGACCGAGTTTATGGAACCAGATTCGTGGCCTGATGCCACGATGAACGTCCTTCTTGTGGCGTCTATTATCCTTTCAGTAGGGAGTGTCGGATACGCAGTCGCTGCCTCAAACCCGGGCAAATCGACGACTGAGTTTTATTTGTTGACCGAAACCGACGGTGGTGAACTTACCGACGAGTATCCGACAACTCTTGTCGCCGGTGAACCTCAGTCGTTCGTCATTGGAGTCGATAACCAGGGTGACAGACCCATAGACTACACCGTTGTAGTCAAACTAGATCAGGTTCAGATCCAGAACAACTCGACACAGGTAGTTCGAACGGAGCGCCTGCAGAACTTCGAGCAACGACTCGAAGGGAATGAGACCTGGCAACATGAGCATACGGTTACACCACAGTTAACAGGTGACCAACTCCGGTTGACATACCTACTATATCGAGGCGACCCCCCGACAAACCCGACCACTGAGAGTGCCCATCGCGAACTACAACTGTGGATTAACGTCACGACCTGAGTTGATAACGTGGTATACCCTGCCGACGGAATTTCCATGAACTGGTAAACCTGATTGGCACGGCTATGTTGGTGAGACACGAATTGAGGAACCACCCAGAATACCTCGTTGAACCACAAGACAGCGTTGGGTCCGGCTCAATCAATTCCCGTTTCGCGGTGTCAAGACGAGCGCTCTTCGGAAGCAGATTGTTGGTCAGGTAGAGCTGGGGCTGTGAAAGCGTAGCGGGCAGGGTGACGCGGACGCGTCACCAATGTACTTCACAAGAGCGAAAAGACAAGACTGGGACCTCATCCCTTGAGGCGAATTTGCGATCATTTTCGTCGAAACTGCCTGCAAATATGGGTGGCCAGTAGAAGCCGACCTGCAAACTGGTGTCTACCTTCGAGGGAAGCACATCTCAACTCCTCCAGCTCCGGCTGAGATGGATGACAGACTCCTTCGAGGGGCTGCAACGACTGCCGCCCACGCAGCACATAAGATTCTTTCCGAGTTGCTCTGTTGTTTCAGTACACGTTTGAGGTTGTGAACACCGCACGCGTCATGACGATCCTACAGTACCCTCTTAACAGTGTGCATGTACGATGTCGCGAAAAGCGTGTCTGGTTGTCGTAACAGTATTATCCGGCACTTCACCAGATTCAATTATCTTCCGAAGTGTACTCTTCGACTGTCTTCTGAATACCTTCCTCGAATGACCACGATGGTTCCCAGCCGAGGGCTTCTATCTTAGTTGTGTCTAGTGCGTATCGCTGATCGTGTCCCGGCCGATCCTCGACGAAGGTGATCAAATCTTCACTTCCACCAGTCGCATCTAGTATCGTCTCAGCGACCTCCAGATTTGTCTTTTCATGTCCTGTTCCAATGTTGTACACTTCCCCGTTGTTTCCGTCACTAAGGACTCGGTCTAATGCGCGGCAGTTGTCTTCTACGTATATCCACTCGCGGACGTTTGATCCATCTCCATAGATCGGAAGTTCTTTTTCGTTAATGGTATTCGAAATGAGTTTTGGAATAAGCTTCTCTGGATGTTGTCTCGGGCCAAAGTTATTGCAAGTTCGCGTGATTTGTACCGGCAAGCCGTGTGTTTTTTTGTAACTTTTGGCGAGTAAATCAGCTCCTGCCTTCGTAGCAGCGTACGGGTTTCGCGGGTTCAGTTGATCAGTTTCAGTAAATACTCCATCGAGGATTTCGCCGTACACCTCATCAGTCGATATCTGCAGGAACCGATCTATATCTGTATCTGTGGCTACGTCGAGGAGTGTCTGAGTTCCTTGAACGTTAGTTGTGACGAAAGGTTTCGAGCGATTAATTGACCTGTCTACGTGAGATTCAGAGGCGAAGTTAACGATTATATCGACATCCTCGATATGTGTAGATATTAGTTCACGGTCACAAATGTCTCCCTCAACAAACTCGTGTCGTGAATCATCAAGGACACCTTCGAGATTATCTTTCGTTCCAGCGTATGTTAGAGCATCTATATTAACAACCTGAATATCCTCGTATTTGTCGAGCATATAGTGCACGAAATTTGACCCGATAAAACCGGCTCCCCCTGTAATGAGCATGCGCATACCATTAACGTGTTAGTGAGACGTCTTTATACCATCGGTTATATAGTAAAATATCCTAAAGTCTTTTTATCGAGAGACTTGTCGCTACTCCGTGATGCGTGCCCGGATGCTTGAGCGACCGGACCGGTCGCTCAGGCCCTCTCCTTCGGTGGGTTGTAGATTTCCTCGCGTGTCAGCATGTAGAAGACTGACACGAGCAGTTTCCGAGCTGTTGCGACAATCGCAATCTTGTGGTTTTTCCGCTCTTTGAGTCGAGTATAGAAGTTCCCAAGATACTCGTCGTAGCGAACAGCGTTTGTTGCAGCCTGAATGAGGGCCCAGCGCAACACCGCTGGGTCCTCTTTACTGATACTCCCGCGTACTTCTGTCTCACCAGATTGGTGAACCGTCGGATCTAATCCGGCGTAGCTCACGGCCTCTTCGTGGCAGTCAAACCGATCGATTTCTCCAAGTTCAGCGACAATCACCGCACTCGTGAAATTTCCAACGCCAGGAATCAACAGCAACAGTTGCATCTCGCTATGTTCGAGGACCTTTATTTCGATGAGGTCCTCAACCTCTTCGATCTGCTCAGTGAGTTCTTCAATCACGGAGAAATGTGCCTCAACTATCGTTCGGTCAGCTTTACTCAGCGAGAGTTCCGCGGGGAACTCTCGTCCAGTTGGACCGAACAACTCGCTGTCGCAGGTACTGTCTAGTGAGGGATTGAGAAGTGAGCAGGCCGGAGCGAGAGGTTTTCATGAAACTCGCAGACCTGCTCAGGGAAACGTTGAGAACGGACAGTCAAGACGTTTGGGAGAATGAGCGCACCCCGACACCAGTCCGGTGGTTTGGGGTGCGTCTCCACACGGCGGGGCTGTCGATCAGGGAGACGGTTGCTATCTTAGAACTACTGGGTGTCGATCGCTCTCACGGAGCAGTCTGGAATTGGGTGCATACAATGTCTGAAGCACAGAGCGACCCGCCGACGGCGGAGCCGTCGCGGGTCGCGGTCGATGAGAAACAAATCGAGATCGACGGGGAAAAAGTGGTTGTACGCCGCTGTCGACACTGAATCAAAGCTACTCCTCGAAGTTGACGTGTTCAGCCGCCGCGGGACTGACCCCGCGGCGGCGTTCCTGCATCGACTCACGCAGAAACACGATGTTGCCGAGACAGTGTTTCTCGTTGATGCTGGCGGCTATCTGACTGCCCTCTCACGTCACGAATTGAGCGGTCGGCTCGACTACCGAATCCGGAACCACATCGAAAAGTGGTTCCAGACTGTGACCATGCGAATCGACCGCTTCCACTCCTTCTGGCGGGGCAGTCAATCAAGCCCAAAACAGTGGCTACGACGCTTCAGACACCACTACAACCACGAACGACCGAACCAAGCACTCGACGGACGAACGCCAGCTGATGTAATCCAGAACTAGACAGTGCCTATACGACTGCTAATTCTGAAAGTATAGAATAACTATAGAGTGCTTTGTCCAACAGGGCGGTAGAAAGGGCCCTGGTCACTCAATGAGCGGCCCTCCGACCTACCATGACTACCGCTGAACCAGAGACCGCTACTGACGTGCGGGTCCGGCACGGACCCGGTCCTGAGACGACCTGTCGCCCGTCGAATTGCCCCGTCCGTACTGCTGTGGACCTGCTCCGGCATGGCGACTGCGCTGTGGGGTTCACAGAACCAGTACGGCACCGCGGACCCGCGGGAGGGCCATAGCGTGTACAAGGACTCGACTGTCGGTGTCGTCATTCCGGCGTACAACGAGGAGGGATTCATCGGCGACGTTATCGACTCGCTCCCGGAGTTCGTCGACCAGGTATTCGTCATCGACGACTGCTCGACGGACGACACCTGGCCCGAAATCAAAGCGTACGTCGAGGACGAAGTCAACCAGGCGGCCGTGACCGGTGACTCCGCAGAACAGATAGTGGTCGCCGACGGCGCCGGGACGACGGTCTCAGAAAGCCAGACGTTCCTCAACAAGCGTATCGTCCCGGTGCGCCACCAGACGAACGGTGGTCGTGGAGCCGCCGTACAGACCGGATACGAGCTGGCGCTTATGAGCGGCATGGACGTGGTTGCAGTCCTCGACGGCGACGGCCAGATGGACCCGGGCATCCTCGATGAGATACTCGACCCAGTCGTCGAGGGGGAGGCGGATTACGCGAAGGGCAACCGCCTGATATCCCGCCGCCACTGTGCACAGATGTCTAACTGGCGCCTGTTCGGGAACGCCCTCCTCACACTGTTGACAAAGGTGGCCAGCGGACACTGGCGGATGCGCGACCCACAGAACGGGTACACCGCTATCTCCGCAACGGCGCTTGAGACTCTCTCGCTGAACGACCTGTTCGACGACTACGGGTTCCTGAACGACGTTCTGATTCACATGGACGCCCACGGTATGACTGTCCAGGACGTACCGATGGAGGCGTTCTACGGCGACGAGTCGAGCGGCATCAGATACGGCTCGTTCATCCCGAAGCTCTCCATGCTGCTACTCAGACGGTTTCTCTGGCGAATCAGCAAGAAGTTCCGTAGATAGGATTAATAATATGAACCGCCATCCAGCCGGCGCGCCACCCAGTTATATAGTTCCTACTTATATTGAACCAGTGGTGAAGGTAGCGCATGGTTAGATGGTCTTCATCTCTCTTGAGGGTGGCCGATTTGCAGGCCGTCACTCTGCTCACAGTTCTGGCGCTCGCGGCAACCTTCTTATCGGAGTCACTGCTGAGAACCGTGGTGACGATACCGTTTCTGTTCTTCGCGCCGGGATACTCGGTGGTCGTCGCCATGTTCCCACACCGGCGTTCGTCGCTCGATGGCGAGCAGTTAATCGGGACCGAAGGGTTCCTCCTGGGTACCCCCGTACCCACCCATCCCGTAGCCTTCACTGCCGAAGTCGTCGGTGCTTGATTCGGTCGCAGTCTCTGTTTCGGTCGGTGTCTCCGTCGCCGTTTCTGTCGGCGTCGCGATCTCTGTCCCGGCGGCTTCCCGGAACTCGAACCAGTTGAAGTCGATACCGGAACCGACTGCCTTGACCTGGATGACGTGTTCGCCGCCGGAATCGACCGTCACGTCCGGAAGCGTCGTGGTCTCCCAGACGGTCCAGCCGCCCGTGTTCGGGATGTCGACAGTGCCGACCCGTTCACCGTCGAGCGACACCCGCAGTTGTCTGTCGTCCCGGGTCGTCGCGACGCGAATGTCGATGTCGTACGTTCCGGCTGGCACCTCCGCGGTGTATTCGAGCCACTCGCCGTCCTCGAAGTAGCCGACGTTGTGCTCGCCGGAGATGTCCTGTGTCTCCCGGATGTCCACATCGGAATCGCGGTAGTCGAGTTCGTACTCGCTTCCGGCGGTGGTGTCGTGGTACGACACGCCCTCGCCGCCGAAGTCGTAGTTCTGAGCCTGCACCCTGCCCGGCAGAACCGGGACGCCATCGAACGGCTGGTTGCCGGCGACGACGAACTCGGCCCAGTTGAAGTCGATGCCGGAGCCGACAGCCTCGACCCGGAGAACCTGCTGTCCGTCGGCCTCGATGGTCACGTCCTCCAAGGTCGCGGTCGTCCACGCCGTCCAGTCGCCCGTGTTGGGGACGTCGAGGGTTCCGAGCGTCTGTTCGTCGAGCGTGAACCGGAGCTGTCTGTCGTCCCGGGTCGTCGCCACACGGACCTCGATGTCGTACTGGCCCGGCGAAACGTCGGCCGAGTATTCGAGCCACTCGCCGTCCTCGAAGTAGCCGACGTTGTACTCGCCGGAGACGTCCTGTGTCTCCCGGATGTCGACGTCGGTGTCGCGGTATCCGGTGTCGTATTCGTTGCCGGCAGTCGTATCGGAGTACGCGACCCCTTCACCGCCCGTATCGTACGTCTGTGCCTGGATACGGCCGGGAATCGTCGCGGGCGTCCCGTTGTACGGTTCTTGAACGTCGACCTTCTCGAACTCGACCCAGTTGAACTCCACGCCGGAATCCAGCGCCTCGACTCGAAGGGTCGACTGCTGGTCGGCCGTTATTTCGACGTCCTCTACCGTGACGGTCTCCCACGAGGTCCAGTCGCCCGTGTTGGGCACGGTGACGGTTGCGAGAGTCCGGTCGTCCAGAGACAGTTTGAGTTGTCCGTCCGAGAGCGCCGACGCGACCCGCAGACTGATATCGTACGTCCCCGGAGAGACAGCGGTCGTGTACTCGAGCCACTCCCCGGCCTGGAAGTAGCCGACGTTGTACTCCCCGGACTCGTCCCCCGTCGGTCGGATGTCGACGTCGGTGTCCCGGTTGGCGGACCCGTAGACGTTCCCGGCGGACGTGTCGTGATACGCCTCGCCCTCGCCGCCGATGTCGAAGTTCTGTGCCTGAATACGGCCAGGAATCGACCTGACCGTTCCCTCGTACGGGGACTGTGACTGCGTCGTGTTGCCGGTCGAGACGGTCAGCGAGTAATCGCCACCGCTCCGACTGACGTCCATGACTTGCAGGTAATGTGTCGCGCTGTCCGAGAGCGATTCCGGGAGATACACGGGGGCCGCCGAGCCCGCGTACGCCTGTGACAGCAGTTCGCCGTCGGGGTCGAACACCCCGAGGGCAGCGGGTCCCGTGTCGGGACCGGGCGTGAACTTGACCGTCACGTCCTCGGCGTCGGGTTTGAACGCAAAGAGGTCGGACGTGCCCGGCGAGAGCGTCGTCGAGAGCGGCGAATCAACGCTGAGGCTGCTGACCGACTTCGCCACGCTGGCGTCTCCGGCCACCTCCGAAACGTCTACCGCGGCGAGCTGGGTGGTCACTGCGGGCTCGCCGCCGTAGCCGAACTGTGCCGCCGAACTACCCGTGGTAGGACCGCCTTTACCGGCACATCCCGCCAGGGACGTGGCGGCGATACCTGCCAATTTCATGCACGTGCGACGGTCTACGACGGTCGTGTCCGCCGGACTCTCGTCTTTCCGTGTCACCTCGTCACTGTCGTGTGAACGATTCTGTTCTTCGTTGGTCACACTCCAGTAATCCCTATTTACTATTTTATCCGTTGTTGCAGGTTAGATTATTTTCGAGGTAGTTGCCATCCATACAGTATACCTTGCATACCAAAACTATAAGAAAATTACAAACGAAAATGACAGACAAACTATCGAACGTCGCCGCTCTCGACGAATAACGGTGATAGTAAGGTGGAATTACCGGCGCGTCACAGCAGGTCCCTACTGATTGCCACTCCAGCCCGTCGCTCACTTATCGACCCTCGGTTACGTGGTTCCGGTCCAGCGACGACGCGACTCGTCACGCAAGTCAGTCCACGTAGCCGAGATGCTCGAGTCGTTCGCGGGCCGTCTCTCTGTTGTTCGGTCCTGTCCTGACTGTCGGGATTCTCAGCGGTGATTTCCGGGCGGTCGCCGTGTTCGTACGTGAGCCATGGCACTCTGACCAGTCCATCGGCGTGCACCCCGCCCGGGTGTCCGTACTCCCGTATCGGCACTGGGAAACTCCGCTTGCCGATGACTTGCCCGTGGTCTGCCGTAACCACCGTCTTCCCCGAGAACTCGCCGAAGAGCCGTTCGACTTCGGGCAAGACCACGTCGAGGTTCTCCCTGAACGCGCGCTTGACGACCTCGTCGGAGACGTCCAACTCCCCACTCAGGAGCTTGTACCACTCGAAATTGAGCCTGTTTAGGTCGAAATGCTCCCGTCCGGTCGGTCCGAGAAACGGGTAGTGCGGTTGGAGGTAGTGGATCAGCAGTCGCTTGTTGGGGTACCGCTGCTTCGCCTGTATCGCGGCTTCGGTCATCGTTTCGGGGAGGACCGTCCGGTACTCCTCGTTCCATCCGTCCTCTCTCCACACGTCGACGACGTCGTGAAACCGCGTCTCCACCTTGTCCTGGTGTCTGTGTAACATCGGGCTTCCCCTCAAGTACACCGTATCGTGTAACCTGTGACGCGGCCGAGCCATCGGGACCGACTGCGGTGAACCGGACCTTACTGGCTGTCGGCAGCGAGCACTCGCCCGCTTTCGACCATCGATTCCAGCGGGTTGTCGTCGATTTCCAGCGGGAAGTCGACTCGCCCGCACCGGCGCGCGGACTCCCAGCAGCCGAATATAAGCTCCGTCGCCTGTAGCGCGTTGTCGGCGGAGAGTTCTGGCTGGCGGTTCGTTTCGAGCGCGTCGACGGTGTCCGCTATCGCCCGGTCGATGAAGCTCTCGGGCCTGGCGCTCTCGACGGAACGCCACGGAATCCGGGCGCTGAGTTTCTGTTTTGCGGCGGTGAAAATCGTCTCGCTGGGGCCGTGGGCGTCCTCCCCGTCCGTCCCGACCGTCTTCCAGTTCTTCCCGGTCCGGATTCGCAGCGGCACCTCCCCACCGATTTCTATCATCCCGTCCGAGCCGAGCAACCGCATGTGGCAATCGACGATGCCCCCATCACCCGTCGAGGCGAGCCCGTTGACGCCGTTCGTGTACCGCCACTGCGCGATGGCCTGGTTCTCGTTGTGAGCACCGAAATGCACGTTCTCCTCGCTGTATTCGATGCCGGCCATCACCCACTTCGACATCGCCTGGTCGGTGAAGTATCCACAGAGGTCAAACAGGTGCGACCCGTAGTCGAAGAGGTTCTTCCCGCCGAGTTCGATACGCTCCAGCGAGCCTATCGTCCCACTTTCGAGCAGCGACTTGGCCTTGCGGAACGGCTTCCCGAACCGCCGCTGGTGGTTGAACGTGAGCTGGATACCGGCCCGCTTGCAGGCGGAGGCCATCTTCTGGCAGTCCTCCCACCGCGCCGCCATCGGCTTCTCGCAGTGGACCGCGTCCATCACCCCAGCCTCGGCGCAAGTCATGACGACGGGCGCGTGTACGTGCGGAGGGGCACAGACGCTGACGATGTCTGGTTCGACGGCTTCGAGCATCTTCTCGGTGTCCGTGTAGACGTTGCCGTCCGGGAGGTCCCACCGCTCACCGAACGCCTTCGCGTTCTCCGGGACGACGTCGGCACAGGCGGTCAGCTCACACGAATCCAACCGCCTGTACGCGCCAGCGTGTCGATATGCCATTGCGAACCCGTCAGTATCCGGGTCGTCCGGATCTGCACCGGTCCCAACGACGGCGACAGTGTAAGTCATCGACGGATGGTAGAGGAGTAGCTACAATAGTAGTAACCTCGTACTGATTCAGGCGGGTTCTTCTCCGCCGGCCGGCCGGCGTGGCTCCACCACCCCACTCACACGGGGCCGTTCTGGCCCGATTCGACCAGAGTGCTGTACGCAGCGGACTGTCGTAGTTTTAGAGCACAGACACCGCATTATATAGCTCTTAATTGACCGGCGCTCGGGGACCCGTTCCTCCGGACGACGAACCGAACCCCCGTCCTCAGGGGCCAGCACTCTCGCGCCCCCACTCAGGATGTGCGCTGTGGACCCAGTCACAGGTTCTCCAGGTCAGCACGCCGGTTCCGTACGCATTGCTTAGACGCCAGCCGCGGGGCACAGCGCGGTACGCTCCGGCTACTAAACCCGTTCCCGTCACTGCGTTCTTGATAGCGATGGACCGCGCCAGCTGCCGACGAAGCGAAGCTATAGTAGTACGGGGAGCCTCCATACCGTACTGATGTCCCCGGACGAAGCGACCGCCTCCTCGGTGTCGGAGCGAGCGACCCGACGGACCGTCCTGGCCCTCGTCGTGACCACTCTCTCGTTCGGGGTCGCGGTGCTCTTGGAACGAGATCGTGTTCCCTGCCCGGTTGCGAGAACTACTGCTTTCATCACCCACACGCATTGCCAGATGCCACATTGTAATGGTACTACTAACCGGTCCCGCCGTTTGGTGACCGTCAACTGTCGTGGCTATCGACGCAAGTCCCGGAGCGAGTCCGCGTGTATCACGATGAACTCCTCTTCCCCCAACTGTGACTCGTGTTCGGGCAGAAAAATCAGCTGTGAGTCAGTCGAAGACTTAACAACAGTCAGTTCCTCCATCTCGTAGCCGAGGTCTGACTCCCAGTCCGGGTCAGTCGGTACCTCCTTCCACTCCTCTGAAGTCATCATTCGACTGCCTCTCCCTTCGCCCCTTCCGGGGCTGCCGAATTCACCTGCTCCCGAGCGGGCAGTGCATCCCGGCTCCGGTCCCACGGCCTTAATTCGGGATTAAGGCCGTATTTACACTGCCGTTCTACCGCGCTAGTATCAGACATATCTCGGAAAGGAGTAATTACTATATTAAAGATTGTGCCATTATGCATACTATCCACATTCCATGCACCAGCAATTTACTTACCAATACTCGGTACGACCGTCCGTCCGGCGGCTGTCGAGAAACGGGCCAGTCAGCCGTGGTAGGGTTAAATTACTCCCGTCCGAAGCAGGGTCAGCGAACCACAGCGTGACATGGCCGGCGGGTCGACCTGACCGGTTGCGCCGATACATCGACGCAGTACGAGACTGCGCTTCAGCCTCGGGCCTCTCGTTGTGGGCTCGCCGTCTGTGCCCGGTGATTCGTCTCTGCCCCCACAAGCCAACTATCCTCGCTCAGATACGTGTAACTCCTCCCGGAGCTGAGTGGCCCTTCCTACGAGCAGTTACTGTCCTTCCCGGTGTTGCTGGGTACGGTAGGCTCTGCTGTGCTGGAATAACACGACTATAACAATACGGCCCTGCGTGCATCTTCCTGATGGAGAGGGCAGTTACCCGACACCCACAACACCGGCCCAATCCTTACCACCCCCCTCAGGGACGCTCGTGCCCTGTTCAGTCGCTGTCGACTCGGACCGCTCTCTCCACTTTGACGGTGAGCCGGAGCGGCTTCGGTCACACCGTTCCCCCGGCTCATACCAGACTCGGTCCTTGCCACGGTTCGTGGACGCCCAGCCGCGGGTCCGTCTGGTGTCACGACGCCACTGGAGGATGGCGCTCAGAAGCCGTGAGTCCGGCACTGATTCCGGGACAGCAGCTACAGGGAGCAGTATAAGAACCCGGCTACCTCGGATATGGACTCAATTACTAAACCGCAACAGCTACAGGTGGTGGTGTATGCCGGAACATATCTCCGACAGCGAAATGGAACGGATATCGGAATTCGCGAGCACTCCGATGTACAAGCGGTCGCCCGACCAGTTACTGCCGGACGGCGCGGCCGACGACGACGAATAACACGTCCCTCAGGGGGAGTTTTTTCACTCTGTACACCGGCCAGTTCAGGGCTCGCCGATGTCGAAGGACTTGCCGTTGTCGCCCCGACGCCTGGAGACGGCGTGGGCAGTCGACAGCGCCAGAAACGAACTCATGACGACGACGCCGACGATTATCGGGCTAATCGTACCCAGTGGCGGCACGCCGACGATGGCTCCAAGGAGCAACAGTGCGTTCAGCAGGGCCACGGCAGCGTAATACCGGTACCACCTGGACTCGCCGTCGCCGTCGCTGACGAACGGCTCGACCTCCGGCGCGTCCTCCCGTAGCGCTATTTCACCCGTATCGGCGTCGTACGTTATCAACCCTGCCTCCTGGAGCTTCGGGGCGTGGGTCTGATACAGTGAGACGTACACTCGCTTTCGGGCCTGCGAGGAGAGCGCCTCGACGGTCGTGTCGTTCTCCCACGCAGCCAACTCCTCAGCTAGATCAGTTAGTTGGACTGGTTCTTTTTGTTGGCGTAGATAATAAAGGGTATACCGACGCCTAGAACTGCTGAGGATATCGAACATTTGGTCGCGTGAGAGCTCTGGTTCTTCCTCTACCATCGGTTCGCTCATGACCTCGATTGCTGCGTTGGTTTGTGTTCAGGCCGCGAGAGCGACATATATACACGAACCCCGGGGTAACGTTTTGTTACACCCCCGTTACCCTCTGATTCTCAAGTAAGAAATAGCTACTTGTAGGGCATACCAGACACTCGTTCTCCGCTGGCTGGCCACAGTCAGTTTATAATCATTGAATCTGCCAGATTCGGAAATGTTTGTCGTATTATATAACTCGATCTCAACGAACTGGAATAAATAAAAACAAATCTGTATATGAAACCGCATTACAGTGCGTGATCGTTATGGTCGGTACGAATTTAATTCCCAGTGATACTAAAATCCAACTCTTCTTGTATTAGCACCATAATATATAGTAGTACAACTCTATCGATCTCCGAGTAGGATAGACGAGAACTACATAGTATCTTATTAATAATATACTGTGGTCTTGGCAGTACTGACTCTGCTATTCGGACCACAAGGTCAGTGACAGGAGGTGCAAAGTGAGTGATCCGAAAACACATCGGCAGTGTAATGCTGACAGGTGAATATCCGAACTAATCCGTGCTGGGCCGAACGCGGTTATTAAAACAGTCCGTACTGATGGCCTATGACCTAACTCTACCGTACCTATGGCAGATAGACAGGAGATCCTCTGTAGTATTTATTCGTGTTGAGAAATTTGGTTCTCTCAATCCATAGCAGGAAAAAACCTGATCGGGTTTTGCGTTTGACCGCTCGACGATTGCTCCGAAATTTTGGCAGTCTGTCTCCGCAGTTTCTTAATCGCTATCACGCACCACCTCTACCAGAGGTTCATTGCAGGGGCGTCTCGTTATCCGATCACTCAAGAACCAGTAGGAGGTTACTAGCCGATTACGTCGGCGTAATTTCGATAGTTTCGCTGTCTCGAATCCGAACAGTGTACCCGCTGTATGTGAAACTAATCTGGATACTATCGTTGGACTGCCCTGCGACGAGTGTGTCGAGGGCATCCGGGTCGATCTGGTTGTACAACGGCGGAAGTTTGGTTTCCGTTACGCGTTCTTTGGCTGCGATGGCGGTCACAATCGCTTCGCTTGGTGATTCGTACTGGTCTGCCCAGAAGACAGTTTCTGTCTCGTTCCACTCCAGACTCATTGTTACCTGAAAGAACGTACTCCCGTATCAGCATATACCCTATCAGACTAGCAAACTCGGACACTGGATGCTATCTATCTAGATGCTGTGTCGTCCCGCCTTCGCTAAACAACTGCTCGAGTAGCTTCCGGACCGCTACCCGAAGGTGGTGGCTGAACGTCGGCTGTGAAATATCGAGTGTATCGGCGATTTCCTGGCCAGTTTTGTCCCGAGGTGATTGATAGAATCCGCTATAGAAGGCTGCGAGCAACACCTCAAACTGGCGGGGGGTCAGTTGTGCTGTCAATTCTGAGTGGAACGACTCTCGGGTTTGGACACCACGCTCTCGCTTGTGACGGCTCACAAGTTCGATGTCCGGACATGAACGCCGTAATTCCACTATGAGTTGGCGAATATCGACAGTCTGTGGGACCTCGAGCTGGATTTCCAGCGTCTCTCCGTCGGACTGGATTAGCTGTGGTGCCCCCCCCTGTTCGGCGACAGTCAGTGCGAGCTGTGTGCCCGATACCGTCGCCTCGAACAGACTCGTGTCCTCAGTGTCGGTTAAACACTCTAATCGCTGAATCCGGGGAAGGACGTCCGGACATGTTTCCAGGTCTTCGGGGGGAGCGTCAGTGCTGAAAAACACGATACAGCTGCTATCTCCCTGTGGTACGATACCTTCGAATGTGATTTCTGCATCGACAACACCCGCGATTCGATGGAGGATATCGTCGGATTCAGTTGCTTCCAGTCGGATCTCGACGGCGCGGTCCGCGACGAGCCCTTGCTTCGTCTCGATGCTGTTGATGGCGTATCCGACTGTTTCACTCACTTCTTCGAGGACTGATTGTGTTGGCAGGTCGAAAACGTCCGGCGTTTTTGCATACACGGTCAAGATCCCGTAGGAGAGTTGTTGGTAGCTGAGCGGAATGCTGACGACTGACTGGAAGCCCCGTTCCAGCAGCCGCCGCTGCCACCCTTTCCCCCTGAGCCCGTCTGCGATGTTGTTGTTCAGCGTCTGCTCGTTCGTTCGGGCCGTCTGGACTGCTGGCGGTGGCGGTGTCTCGTTCGTAGGTGTGCGGGATTCTTCTAGGAAGCCGCGGTCGGTCCCTGCCCACGTTCGTGGCGTGACTCGGTCGGTATCGGATTCGTACTCGCCGATCCAGGCGAACGAACAGATGTCGGACGCGACCAACTGGTCACACACCGCCTGCTCTATTTCCGAGCGACTGTCTGCCCGGAGCACCCGCTCGTGGATTTTCTGACTCAGTTCCGTCAATCGATTCATCTGTTCGAGCTGAATCGTCTGTTGTTCCAGGTCTCGCTGTCTGTCTTCGAGCTCCGTCTCGTAGGTCAGCCTATCGAACGCAGTCCGAATCGTTGCTCCGAGGAGTTCGGTAATCCGACGAGTCTGGGTATCGAACACGCCGCCGATTGTGTCGCCCGCCCGGAGAACGCCGTGATCTCCCAGCGGGACAAACACGGCTTTGCCGTCAGTCAGCGTGTCCCCGCCCGCCTTCGAAGTCGAGTTTTCGTCACTAACGATGGTTTCCTCGGTGAAAAAGGCCGAACTCACGGGGCTATCGCCGTCTGCTGGGATGGCTTCGTGCTCTTCAGTCTCTGTAGCCGCAAGGGGCCGAAAGGCGTTCGTATCGCTGTCGAACGCGTACAGCACAACTTCAGGGAGGCCGATGATATCACGCGTCCGCGAAACGACAATCTGGGCGGCTTCCTCCTCTGAAGTCACGCCTAGGAGATCTGTTGCCGCTTCGTACAACTGTGTAAAGCCCATTTCCGCTCGCTGTGTCTGGAGTTCGTTTCCGATCCACTTGCTCAGCAGGTCCACGAGCGTCATGTCCCAGTCCGAGAATCCAGTATCGCCCGTCCCGGACCCGTAGAAACAGAGCGTCCCGTAGGTACTCCCTCCGACAGTGAGTGGCGTTCCGAGGTATCGATTGATTTCGTCATCCCAAATGAGGTCTCTGTCATTGTCGCCGCAGTCGGCGTCAACGTCTGTCATCACGACCGTTTCCTCGTTCGCAACGGCTTTTGCACAAGGGGTATCCGACAATGGAATGGTTCCCCCCGAAAAAATCGTTTCATCAGGTGTCTGGAGCACTTCAAAATCGTACTCCATACCGTTGACACGCGAGAGCGTCGCATACTCGGTTCCCAGCACGCTACGGCCGACCTGCATGAGGTCCGCTATCTGTTCCTGTAGTGACCCTTCCCGCGTCGTAAACACCTCGGTAATCGTTCGCAGGACTTCTTCCCGCATTTCAAGTTCCGCACGCGTCGCGGTCGAATGGAGGCCGTCGGCGACGATTTCCGCGAGTTCTGTCAGCACGGCCTGCTCCGCCTCGTCAAACGCGAACGGCGTGTCTGCGTATATCGAAATCACACTCTGTACTGAGCCCGTGTACTGAATGGGGAGAACGATCATCGATCGGAACCCGTACTCCGATGCAGGTTCGTACCATGGCTGAACCGACGATTCAGTACGGATGTCGGACGCCACTTGCCGTTCGCCGGTTTCGATTGCACGGCCGAACGGCCCCTCATCGAAAGCTGAGCGGCCATAACGGGAGAGCATCGCTTCGACGTATTCGAGTGCGCCACCACCGCCTGCCGCGGGAACAATGTCGCCAGACTCGTTTTTTTCGCCAATCCAGGCGAACTGGTAGGCATCCGAACTGGCCAGGATCTCACAGACGGCCTCTTTGATCTCCTCGGCTGTTGATGCCCTCAGGACCTGGCGATTGATCTCTCGGAACAGTGAATTAATTCTGGACAGTCGCGCCGTTTCCCGACGGAACCGGTGTGATTCGACCGCGTTCTCGATTCTGTTTGTAAGCACTGCGTACTGTTCCGGTCCGCCACCTTTTACGAAGTAATCGGTGACGCCGGCCGAAACCGCTTCGCTGGCGAGTTTTTCGCTCCCCTGGCCGGTCAACAGGATGAACGGGAGGTCACCGTTAGATTGACGCACCGTTTCAACGAACTCAATCCCGTCAGCGTCGGGCATTTCGTAGTCACTGACGATACAGTCGATAGATTCGGAATCGAAGTAACTGAGGGCATCATCGACGCTTGCGGCCTCAATGACCTCGATACGGTCGTTTTCGTGTTCCAGCAGTTCCGCGGTCGTCCGCCGGAACTCTCCGTAGTCATCGACTAACAGTACCTTGATTTTCGAGGCTGCCGTTTCACTATCCGTTGGTGCCGGTCCAGTCTCACCGGCCAACTTCCGCATACTACACCACTTACGCAACAGTCCGTATAAACGTTTGACTTGTATCGCTGCCGTGGCTCTACGTTTGGTAATACTCACCGCATCTGACGATGAACTCGTCTGCATATCCGGCTATTAGGCCAGTGTACAACTTTTACAACGTATGCAGCCACTACAACTTCTGAAATAATGACTCTTCTCGAAATATTGTATCGATAAAGTATATATACACTATTGGATTGGATATTCAAGAACACATTTCATTGTAAATACTGATCTGTAGTGGTAGCTTTGGTATAGAAGTGCTACAGAAACCGAAACCGGATTGACTACAACTATATTCCAACAAAAATTAATTTCAAAAAATATAGCTACAGTATCAAATAGAAATAACAGCTCCACAATTTTCAAAGTTTTGATAATAAAGCTAATTTACAAATTGAACCCGTTTGGTTCCGACTTAGTTATCCCACTGAGTACACACTAAGGGTGTAAATCTCCGCCGAACTCGTTACTACGTAGGCTGTATGTATACTGTCCGTCAAAAACTATTACTGAGCAGGCCGAAACAATCTGACAATGGCTGCTGACCCCGGCTGTAAAGTAGACGCGGTTATCGACAAGTATGGGTTGGCGTCGACAGACCCAGTCTACGATTCCCTCGACAAGGGCCTGTTAGCGCGCTGGACAGGTGCGGACGACCGAACTGAAATGGGATACCGGTCATTGACGGCGTGGTTCAACAAACGGCTCCTCAAACGAGTTTACACCGAACACGGTCGTGAATCCCTCGATACCCGTATAGACAGTGATTACGACACATTGCGGGGGGATGACGCCCTACACCGGGACGAACTCATCGAGCGACTGCAAGCTGCGGGTATTCCCGGTGAAACGCTCCACGATGATATGGTGTCGTGGGGAACGATGCGAACCCATCTTAACGACTGTTTGGACGGTCGAAAGGAGCCTCGGGAGGCGACAACTAACTGGGAACGTGAGAGCGTCGAAACGGCAAAAGCAGTCGTCGAACGGAAGGCCGAGACGGCACTGTCCTCGCTCTCGAAGAAAGGCGACATCGACGGGGGTGACGCCGCGGAGATAGAGGCCCAGATTCAACTCGGATGCCCTGACTGTCCGACTCGTGTTCCGTTCGATGTCGCACTTGAGCGTGGGTACGTCTGCAAGCAACACCGGGGGTCGCATCTATCATCACACAATTCATGACCTGGACCATTGAAATCGAACGGATCGCGGGTATTCTGGACGGGTCGGCGACGGTAGAGCCGGGATTGAACGTCGTCCGCGGCTCAAACTGGCAAGGGAAGTCGAGTTTCATTGAATCAATCAAAACGGCCCTTGGTACCTCCACCGAACTGACTGAAGGGGCAGATAGCGGAGCGGTACATCTCGAAACGCCGACCGGTGTCTACGACGTGACGCTCACCCGTGAGAACGGCACCGTGGCTCGACACGGGCAGCCGTATCTCACCGACGAGTACGACGTTATCCGCGCTGAGCTGTTCGCGTGCTTGGACGAGCGGAATGCGGTCCGGCAGGCCGTCCGGGCAGGGGACAACCTCGAGGACGTGCTGTTGCGTCCGCTTGACTTCCAGAACATCGATACGCAGATCGAGACGTTACAGCGGGAGCGCGAACAGATCGAAACAGAACTCTCGCAGGCGCGTGAGGCGAAAAAGCGACTCCCGAGCGTTCAGGAGAAAGTGACACGTCTGGAAAACGAGATCGAGGATCTCCAGGCCAAACGTGAGACTATCGACGGTGAGGCAGGAAGCGACGACAGTTCGGAGTCGGTCCGCCGTCAACTCAGCCAAGCCCGGACCGAACAGAACCAGGCCAGAAACCGCATCGAACGACTCGAACAGAGCATCGAGCGGACCGAACAGCGACTCTCGGAGCGAGAGGATGATCTCGACGCCCTCGAGATCCCGGAGTACAATGACGTTGAGGACAAACTCGCGGAGGCACGGGAGAACCTCTCGCAAGTAGAGCGAGACGCCGAGGTGCTCCAGTCTGTCTACTCGGCAACTGAGATGGTCCTCAGCGAGAACCGGTTAGACCTGCTTACCGACGTGGAGCGCGATATCGACGGTGACACCGTCACCTGCTGGACGTGTGGGAGTGAGACGACACGAGCAGACCTGGCGGACCAACTGGACGCGCTCGGAAGCGAACTCACGACACTCCGCGCACAAAAAGAAACCTACCGCGATACCGTCGAGGAACTGGAAACACAGCGCGAGGAAATCAGCCAGGCTCGCCGTCGCAAAGCGGACCTAGAGGAGGAGATTGCTGACCTGGAGGCGACGCTGGCCGATCGGAAACAGAGCCTCGAAGCAGCCAGAAACAGACTCGAAGGGGCCCAAGCAGACGTGGAGCGGCTTTCCGACCGCGTCGATGAGACCGTGGCGGAGCTTTCGGATGTCGAAAGCGAAATCAAGTACCGCGAGGCTGAACTCGAAGACACTGCCGACGAACTGGCGCAACTCGAAACGAGAGCGGCCCGCGTCGACGCGCTCGAAGCCGACCTCGAATCGGTGCGCGACGATCTTGCGGAACTTCGAAGCCGGAAAGACCGTATCAAGCGCGAGGCACGGGAAGCGTTCGACACGGCGATGCAGGACATCCTCTCCCGATTCGGGACGGGATTCGAAACGGCCCGACTCACCGCGGACTTCGACATTGTAGTCGCTCGGGACGGTCAGGAAGCGAGTTTAAACGCCCTCAGCGAAGGGGAACTCGAACTAATCGGTTTCGTGGCAGCGTTGGCCGGTCGCCAGTCGTTCGATGTCGGCGACGCTGTGCCGCTCCTGCTTGTCGACGGCTTGGGCGGCCTTGACGACGACAACCTCCACACCCTCATCGAGTATCTGCAGCAGGGGACCGAGTACCTGGTGTTCACTGCGTACCCGGAGTACACAGCCTTCGATGGGCGTGAGATCGACCCGACCCAGTGGACCGTTGCGAACGAGAAACAAGCCTCGGCCGACTGACAGCCTGTCCGAATCCGAGCCTCTCCCACTGACGCGTATTCTGGTTTGACTCCACTATTTCTCTGTCTGAGAAGGGACATATCCCATAGGTATATTTTTACTTCTAGGGGACTTATACAAAAATACTATTAGTATCTACCTCATTTCTCACTCAGATGGCGACCATACGGGTGAAAGATTGGACGAAAACGGAATTAGAAGAAATACGGAACGCGGAGTCACATTCATCGTACGATTCGGTCATCAAATCGCTGCTGAAAGACCGCAAACTCGCGAAGTTGGCGGACGACGCTTCTGGGACCGTGACGGGCAACTCCGTCCAGTCACAGGACTCCGCCGTCGACAAAGCGTTCGACGATCTGACTGTTCTGGGGGAACTGACTGCTGATCACGACGACGTGTTGTTCCTGTGGTGCCCGAACTGTGGGAACGAACTCGTCCACCTTACGGTCGAGCGACCGCTTGGCCTCTCCGTGTTTGAGATGGAGTGCCAGCGATGTCTTACCCATCTCGACAGTCACGCTATCGTCGCTATTGAACTGCGGTATCCCATCGAACAGAAGATGATCGAGGGACAGCTCCGGACAGACCTCAAATCCTGCGTGATCGACTACTGGGACCGGACGCTGGAGGCGGCCGCCAACGACACTCTCGAAACAGAAACCCCCGTCGACCGTCTCGTGTGGCAGTTCGATCAGTACCACAAACAGTTCACCTGGGACTGGCCGACGGATGTCCCGACTGTCAGCTTTGTCCCCGGCGTCACGTATCACAACACTACCACTGACGAGCGAATCGAAGCCGTCGAAGCTGTCACCGAGAACCGGAACGCGATGGATTCGTACAAGATCAGACGCTGCACCGCGGACAGCGATGATATCCCGGATCAGCTAGACAGAAGTACGATTGTCGACTGGATTGCCAACCGGGAACTGGTCGTCACAGAGCAGTCCGTGGGAACGACCAAACCGGCGACGTAACGAATCTCGACGCCCCGGTTTTGGCTTATCGCCGACGTACGAGGTGTGTCTTCCAGAACATGATTTGCCGGGAGCCGAACTGATTGGAAGGTTACATTTCTCCACTCTCAGGGACTCCATTTTCTCAGCTTTTGTTCTTATGAGTGTGCAACATTCTCAGCAGTCTACTATATTTGGCCAATTCTTATGGCTAAATCCCTGTGGATTCGGTAAGGAAGTCGACTATAAATTTATATAACTTTGGGTAATATATAAGGTGTATCGAGGCTACCAAAGACACTCATGACGTTTGTCGACAACAATTATACGACACCAGCGGCCTACTTTCTACCATGATTAGGCTGGTTGGATGCACGCGTTTCGCTAGTCGCATCTCCGGGCGCGTCCCGGGTGACGAGGGAGGGGGAGCCTGTGAGTAAAGCGACGCACCCTCACACGCTCAAACTCCCTCGTGAGGAACACGGATTGGCCACGTCGAAGGCAGCGACCAGACGGATACAGGGAATTCTTCCAGCGTTCCTGGAGAAGAAGATCATCGAAGCGGAGGCCAACGGGCTGGTCGTTCCACTCGACGGCAGCGTCGAATCGACGGTTGCGGCTGCGCTGGCCGTCGACGGGATCGGGGCTGACTACGTGACTGGACTGGTAATGCCGGTACAGCTAAGCGACGAAGGGCCTGCCCGGACGGCTGAAACCGTCGCGTCGCTGTTGGACATCGACTGCCACCGACTCCACCTGCAGCCAGTGCTGACGGCGTTCCAGCGGGTCGTCGGCGAAACCGGTGAACCGACCGACGACATCGTGGCGATGCGAAACGCCAGCGAACGCTTCCGGATGGCGTGTAAATACTACGTCGCAAACACGAGGAACGAACTCGTCGTGGGAACTGTCCCCCGGACTGATCGGCTGTTGGGCTCCGTTGCGAAATACGGCGAGAACGGCGTTGACCTGTCGCTGTTCGGTGACCTTTACAGAACCGAAATCGAGGCCCTGGCTGATGCACTCGCCGTTCCGTCGGAGATACTCGAACAGACACCTCATCCCATGGAGCACACCGGTGCAACTGATGCGACGGAACTGGGTATCGATCAGCGAGAACTCGACAGTATTCTCCACTTCGCGATTGATAGAGGCTGTTCCGCACCGGAGGTGGCTGACAGAGTCGGCGTCGACGAGCCCGCCGTTGAGCGAACGATTCAGTGGTGTGCCAGTACGCGCCACAAGCGACACACGCCGCCGAAACCCTCGATGGATAACTGACACCACCGGGAACCGTTTCTGTGAGCAAAGCAGTTAACAGCCTCACTCCGCGAGTCTCACACCCATGCAGGCCGACCCCCAGGAGATCATCGACACCGGCGACAGGCTGTTGTCGGAGTATCCCGAACTGTTTACTGAGCAGTACGAGACGAACACTCGCCTCGTTCAGCGACTCGCCAGTGTGGACTCGTTTCGCATCCGAACCCGGCTCACCGGATACATCACACGAAAAAAACGGACACGGGACGGCTCGCAAAGATGACGCCACCGCATAGCACACGCGCCACACACACAGTGCCACACGTGTGTGGCCGGATTTCATGCCCTCAGCGGCCGTCCCGGTATGTGGACCTTCTTTATGCTGAGACCGTTTTGCAGGACGTATGTTACTCACTGGGACTGTCGTTGCGGACTCTGAGACCGTCCTGCAAGACGGGGCGGTCGTCGTCTCCGGGGACCGGATTGCGGCTGTAGGTTCCCGCGCTGACCTCGAAGCGCAGTACGCCGACCACGAACACCAGTCCTACGACGTGCTGTTGCCGGGACTCGTCGGTGGCCACATCCACTCGGTGCAGAGTCTCGGGCGCGGCATCGCCGACGACACGGAACTGCTCGACTGGCTGTTCGACTACATCCTGCCGATGGAAGCCTCCCTGACCGCCGAGGAGATGGAGGTCGCGGCGAAACTGGGCTACCTGGAGATGATCGAAAGCGGGACCACGACCTGTATCGACCACCTCTCGGTCGCCCACGCGGACCGTGCCTTCGAGGCGGCGGGCGAAATCGGCATCCGCGGCGTGCTCGGCAAAGTGCTGATGGACCAGCGATCCCCGGCCGGCCTTCTAGAGGACACGCAGGCCGCACTGGATGAATCCGAGCGTCTGATCAAGGAGTACCACGGTGCCTACAACGATCGGATTCGGTACGCTGTCACCCCCCGCTTTGCCGTCTCCTGTAGCGAGGCCTGCCTACGCGGCGCGCGAGAACTCGCGGACAAATACGACGGCGTCCGCATCCACACCCACGCCAGTGAGAACCAAAGCGAAATCGAGACGGTCAAAGCTGACACCGGCATGCGCAATATCCACTGGCTCGACGAAGTGGGCCTCACCGGCGAGGACGTCGTCCTGGCTCACTGTGTCTGGACTGACGAAAGCGAGCGCGAAGTCCTCGCGGAGACGGGGACCCACGTCACGCACTGCCCGTCCTCGAATATGAAACTCGCCAGCGGCATCGCGCCGGTCTGGGACTACCGCGACCGCGGCATCAACGTCGCAATCGGTAACGACGGGCCGCCCTGTAACAACACGCTCGACGCGTTCACCGAGATGCGACAGGCGAGTCTCCTCCAGAAGGTCGATCAGTTAGACCCGACGGTGACGCCGGCAGCCGAAATCTTCGAAATGGCGACGCGCAACGGCGCGAAAGCCGCCGGTTTCGACAAGCTCGGGGCGATTCGGGAAGGGTGGCGTGCTGACATCGTCGGCCTGAATACGGACCTCACGCGGGCGACGCCGCTGCACGACGTGCTCTCGCATCTGGTGTTTGCGGCCCATGGCGACGACGTTCGATTCACGATGGTCGACGGGAACGTCCTCATGGAACAGGGTGAAGTAACCACTATCGACGCCGACGCCGTCCGCTCTCGGGCATCGACGATGGGACTGGAGATGGACCTCGAAGACGAACGCAAGTCCGCACAGGAACAGAAGCCCTGAGTGTCTCTCAGCGGGTGGCCTCACTCGCTCGTCGCGATTGCTTCGATTTCGACTCCCACGCCCTTCGGCAGATTTGCGACCTCGACCGCACTGCGGGCCGGCGGCTCCTGGTCGAAGAAACCGGCGTACATGTCGTTCATCGCCTCGAAGTCCTCGATGTCGTCGAGATAGACGGTCATCTTCAACACGTCGCTCATCTCCAGTCCCTCCGAAGCCAGTACCGCTTCGATGTTCGACAGCGCCTGTTCTGCCTGCGTCGCTATCGGTTCGTCGTCGAGCAGGTCGCCGTCGGGTGTCATCGGGATTTGACCCGCGGTGAACACGAGCGATCCGTCTGTCGTTGCCTGGCTGTACGCGCCGACCGCCTCGGGGGCGGCGGCCGTGCTGATAATCCGTTTCATCGGTCGGGTGTTCCGCCATCAGCGTCTTAAATTCACAGGCCGTGGCGGCGGTCCGCGTACTCAGCGAGATCAGCATCGGTATCGATATCCCAGTGAATTCCGGGGTCGTCTACCTCGATGAACGCTGTCCGCTCGTTGGTCTCGATGATATCTCGGCCCCCACGGTCGCCGGAGACGGAGGCGAGCCCATCGAAGTGGTGGCTGTCGAAAAGCACGGGGTTGCCCCGCGCCCCTTCGTGTTCGGGGACAACGATGGTCGCCGTTCCGGAATGGTACGCATCGATAAGCTTCTCGACAGTTCCGGTCCGGACGAACGGCATATCACCCAGCAGGAACAGCACGGCGTCCCAGCCGGATTCCTGTGCATAGTCGGCTCCATGTCGAACCGACGTACTCTGGCCGGTCGCGTAATTGTCGTTATGACGAAACGAAAGTGAAAGGGTCTCCAGCGCCTCAGCGACAGTCTCGCTCTCGTATCCGAGGACGGCGACAACGTCAGATAGTGGCGATTTAACGGCGGTTTCGGCTACCTGTCCAACGACTGTCTTTCCGCCGATGGTCGCTAGTAGTTTGTTACCCGGCTCGTACCGTGAGCTCTTCCCAGCGGCGAGGATGACGCCGCCGACTTCGGTCCGCTGCTGCCCGCTCATCGTGACCCTCGTTTCACTACGATACTGAGTATCTCACCGACGTTCATCATCGCTGGACCTCCTGCACATCCGTCGCAGAGACGACCTCACAGACATCCGACGCGAACGACGTGATGACCCCCCGAGAACACCGCTCTGTCTGCGACAGTGCGTGGATGAGCACGTCTCTGGCGGTACGCCGCTGTGTTTCGGTATCCGCTTTGTTGACTAGCGGTATCACAGACGCTTCGGCCGGCGCGTTTCGGCGGCCACCGTCAGGATGCGTGAGCACTGTCCCGACAGCTTCCGGCGTAATCGTGTCGCCCACATGGAGGCCGGTGATGTCCGCCACCCGCTCCGGTCGGTGGACCACGTCTGTCGTCAGTGCCTCACCGACGGCAGCGACTGAGGCGACCGGGACGACGTGGGTCGCTGTACCCGGGACGACTGGTTCCACATCACTGGGCGCTTTGAACTCCCGCTTGCGTGCGCCGTCAGCTTTGACGAGGAGCCAATCGAACAGCTCGGCCTCGGATAGCTGTTCCACCACACTCGCCTCGAACCCGCGAACCTTCCGGTCGACTCGCGCCGGATCGGCGACGCTCTCACGCGCGATAGCAACCGGTGGGTCGTGTGCTTCGAGGTCGGTATGCCACTCGTCTGGGCCGGTGAGCGCCAGCGGCAGGTCGGGCGGCGGCGGCATCGCCGTGGTTGTAGTGTACCCAACAGCGCACCCATCGTTGGTGCCCTCGACCGCCAACTGTCCCATCGCGGTTTTCTTCCCACCGGCCCCGACAAAGGCGACAGCAGCGCTGGAGCCTAGGCCCAGCGCAGCAGCCAGATGCATACAGTCGCTCCGCGGGACACACAAAAATAGCTTGCCGGGGCAACGAGGTGTGGCGCCGATAGCGTTTTTGTGTCCCACTGACACACATTGCAGTATGCCTCGCGTAGACGTTCGTGGTGAAATCTGCCCCCGGCCGGCGCTCATTGTCCGCCAGGCGCTTTCGGATCTCGACGCTGGCGAGACGCTCGTCGTTCGAGGTGACTACCCACCGGCCGAGGAGAATCTCAGGCGGATGTGTACGACCCACGGGATCGATGTGATGACTGCGGAAACCGCTGTCGAGACCGACGAGTTCGAACTCGAACTCCAGGTGACCGAGATGGCGTCGCTATCGGAGGTCTGAGTGTGGGACGCGACGCGGCGACTGTCGGTGACGACGAGACAGCTCGCCTGACGGAGTACACCGAACTCCACGGGTGTTCCTGCAAGGTCGGGCAAAGTGACCTCGATTCGCTGCTCGCCGACGCCGGCCTCACGGGTGACAGCGACGCGTTGCTGTTCGGCGTCGGTGAGGACGCCGCCGCCCGGAAACTCACCGACGAGCTTGCGCTGGTCTCGACGGTGGACTTCTTTACGCCTATCGTCGACGATCCGTACGACTTCGGCCGTGTCGCGGCCTGTAACGCCGCCAGCGACGCGTTCGCCACGGGGGCCGTCGAGAACGTCGACTGCCTGGTCGTCCTCGGGCTCCCACGAGAACTAACCGACAGCGCGGCGGCGATCCTCGCCGGCATGGCCGACGCACTGGACGCGATGGACGGCGTCATCGCCGGCGGCCACACAATCATGAGTCCGTGGCCCTTCGCCGGCGGCGCCATCTCGGCGACAGCACGGCCCGACGCCCTGCTCACCTCGCAGGGAGCCAGCCCGGACGACCGGCTCTACCTGACCAAACCGCTCGGGACACAGCCGGCTATGGGGGCGACCCGCGTGACCGACGAGCAGTTCGTCGAGACGGTCACCGACGCTACTGACCGCCCGCTCGACCGGATTGCTTCCGAGGCCGTCGCGTGGATGACGACGCCGAACCGCGACGCGGCACTCGCGTGCCGCGAATACGCGACAGCCGCGACCGACATCACTGGCTTCGGCCTCGCCAGCCAGAGCCGCGTGGTGGCCGACCGCTCGAAGGTCGGTATCGAACTGACGCATCTCCCAGTCATCGCGGGAACGCCCGCCCTCTCGACGCTCTTCGGATACGGGCTAACCGATGGAGAGAGCGCGGAGACCAGCGGTGGGCTGTTCGTCTCCGTCCCGCCGACTGCGACCGGTCCCGTCGAATCGGCGTTGGACGACGCCGGCGTGTTCTATCGGGCTGTCGGACGTGTTACGGACGAAAACGGCGTCACGCTCGACGACCCGACCATCGAAGAAGTACGTCGCTAACGACGATTAGGGTTGTTTTACCGCAACCGAAGCGCCGCCTCCAGCACGCCACCGCCGAGACTCAGCGCCTTGTCGGAGATTTTCGCCGGGTCGACAGCCTCACCGCGGGGGTCGACATCGCCGAGTTTGGTGCCCTCGCTGACGCGAAGGCCACCGTGGACCAGACCGCGAACCAGCCCGTCTATCTCAGTTTCGACCGGCCGGTCGCCAACGGTGCCGACCACGTCGCCGGCTGTGACACTGTCGCCGATGGCGACCGTCGGAGTCCAGTTACCGTCGGCCGGGGAACGAAGCACCCGCTCGTGAGTGTAGCCGAGCCGTTCGCCGGGTTCGCCGTCGTATTCGCTCGCAGTCCCCTCGTAGAACACACGGCCGAGTTCGTGCCCGCGGTCCGTCTCGACGACCGCGTCCACGTCCTCGCCGGCCTCGAACCCCGGCCCCATCCCGACCACGACGTCGGCATCAGACCTTCGAGTACCGGTGTCGAACTGCCCTTTCGCCATGGTGGCATCGACGAGGACTGCGGGGTCAAGTTCGTTGGTGACGGTTGCCTCTGGGTCGACGAGTACCGGGACGACATCGCCGGCGAGCAGTTCGAGCGCCTCGTCGACATCAGAAGCTGCCTGGCCGGTGACCCCCTCAACAGTCACCTCGTCCTCGTACAGCGCCGCACCGAAGGCGACCGCCCGCCGGACGACTGTCGGCTGTTCGACTTCGGTGACGATGACCGGGAAGCCGGCCTGCTGGAGCCGGTAGACCACGCCGCTCCCGAGGTCGCCACCGCCGCGGACAACGACGAGGTCTTCGAGGTTCAGGCGCGTCGCCCGCTCACCGGCGGCGTCGTGGCGGTCCATGGTGACCTCGGCGAGAATCGAGAGCGCGACGGCGGCCGGCCCGCTCCCGCCGAGGTCGAGCCCCACCGGCGTTCGGACCCGGCTGAGGTCCCGTCGAGCGTACCCCGACTCGGCGAGCGAGTCGAGGACGTGGTTGGCCTTCGTCTCGCTGGCGACGAGGCCGACGTAGCCGGCTTCGCCGTCCAGCGCCGCGGCGACGGCGTCCTGGTCGAACGTCCCGCTCCGCGTCGCAACGGCCACGGCTGTCTCGGTCCCCATCGGCAGGTCGCCGAGCGCCTCGCCGTAGTCGCCGTGAATCACGTCGGTAGCGTCGGGAAACTGCCCCGGGTCGGCGTAGGCCTCGCGGTCGTCGACCACGGTGACGGCGTAGCCAAGTCGCTCCGCCAACGGAGCCAGCTCCATGCTGATGTGGCCCCCGCCGGCGATGTAGAGCCGTGCTTGCCTGCGAACGCGGTCGATGAACACCTCCATCTCGCCGCCACAGACCATTCCCGTGTTACCGCCGCGTTCGAGTTCGTACGTCCGGACGCCGGGACCGTCGGCTCCCGAAAGCACTGACCGGGCGTCCTGTACGGCGAGGTGCTCGACTGTCCCGCCGCCGATGGTCCCGTACTCCTCGTCGTCGGTGACGACCATCTTGTCCCCCACGTCCCGCGGTGCGCTGCCGTCCTTGCGGACGATGGTCAGGAGCGCCGCCGGCTCTCCCTGCTCGGCCAGTTCGTCGATGCGTTCGAACAGGCTCATACGAAGCTCTTTACCTCCTGTTCGACGAGGTTTTGGACCACATCATCGTAGGATATCCGGTCGATGTCCGGCGGTAGCGAAACGCCACGCACGTCGACGTCCCTCCCGACCGCCGCGACGGGTGCGTCGACATCTGGTGAGAGGTAGACGCCGTCCTGAATCAGGACGACGTGCGCCTCTGGGTCCCCGGCGGCGGTTCGCAGTCCGATTTCGGCCATCGGTTTGTCGATGAGATACAACATTGTCAGAAGTCCAGCGTCTGATCGGCGTCCCGGATGCGGGCGGTGACGCGGTCGTCCGACCAGACCGCCACGTCGTCGGCGATTTCGCCCTCGCCGACGCCGCGCTCGGCCATCGCCGCGCGGTCCGCGATCATCTGTCCGTCCTGTTCCGCTAAGTCGGCGACGTGCCCGCTCATGTTGAGCGCGTCGCGGTCGACAGCGTCCCGAGCGCCGTAGACGCCATCCTGGGTGAATATCACGGTCACGTCGTGCATGTCGAAGCCGGCCGCGACGCCGCGGGCCGCGCGCAGTCCCTCCGGGATGTGGACTCGGCCGCAGGGCGCACGGGTGAGCAGCACGACGACATCCCGCTTCATAGCGAAACCACCCGGTCGGCCTCGCCGATGATGTCCGCCAGGTCAGGGAGTAGTCCAACTTCGACACCCTCGGGGTAGTCGGCAGGCGCGTCGATTCCCCGTGCGTCGACACAGAGCCCGCAGCAGATGACTTCCGCGCCGGCCGCGATAAGCTCCTGAAACTTTTCTGTCGGCATCTCGTCGTACAGCCCGCTGTCCGAACAGCCGGGCAGGGTCTGGTCCGCGACGGGGACGAGCGCGCCGTCGAGGTAGTGGAAGTACCTCACCTCGTGGCCCTGATCCAGCGCCGCCCGCCCCAGCTCGTAGGCGGTGCGCCACCGCTCGCTGTCGAAGGGCCCCCCTGTCAGCAGAAAACCAATGGACGCCATACTGCCGAGGTTTTCCCGACCAGCTCTTAATAGTTTGCTCGACACACCGAAAAACACTCTGTGTGTGATATTCCGCGGCGGAAAACTGCCCGAAACAAACTATCTACCGTCGGCAGACTGGTCGTCGAGTGCCGTCTTCAGGTCGTCTGCTGTGAACGGTAGCTCGGTCAGCCGAACGCCGACGGCGTCGCGGATGGCGTTCGAGAGCGCCGGCGGGACGCCGTTCGTGGGGAGTTCCGCGATAGACTTCGCGCCGAACGGACCCGTGGGTTCGTGCGTTTCGACGAGAATCGTCTCCATTTCGGGGTGGTCCGTCGTCCGCGGCATCCCATACTGTCGGAAGCCGAGTACTTCTGGGTTCCCCCCCTCGTCGAAAGTCAGGCCACCGCTGGTGGCGTATTCGAGGCTCATATGTTCGCCGCCCTCGATCTGCCCCTCGACCAGCGCGGGGTTGATGGCGACGCCGCAGTCGGCTGCGAACACCAGCTTGTTGAGTTCGTACTCGCCGGTCTCCGTATCGACCGTCACGTCGACGAACTGCGCACCGTAGGGCGGCGGGCTCTCGTCGGTCGAATGATTCCCGTCGCCGAGGATGTGTTCGCGCTCGTCGTCGCCGTAGGTCGCTTCGTAGCCGATTTCCTCCAGCGAGACGCGGTTTCCAGTCCGCTCGCTGTACACGCCGCCGTCGCCGGTGTCGAGCACGTCCGGCGGCTCGTCGAGCAGTTTCGACCCCCAGTCCAGCAGCCGCTCTTTGGCGTCCTCGGCGGCGTTCTTGACCGCGCGGCCGCTGATGTACGTCGTCGAGGAGGCGTACGCGCCGTAGTCGAACGGCGTCAGGTCGGTGTCGGCAGCGATGACGACGACGTCCTCGGGAGTGCAGCCCAGCACCTCGGCGGCGATTTGGGAGAACATCGTGTCCGCGCCCGTGCCGGTGTCGACGCCGCCGACCTGCAGGTGGAAGCTCCCGTCCTCGTTCATTTGCACCTGTGCCGCGCCGAGTTCCTTGCCCGCGACGCCGCTGCCCTGGGCGATGAGTGCCATTCCGACCCCGCGTTTGAGGTGGTCTTCTTCGGGCTGTTCGAGCTCGTCGTAGCCGATAGCCGCCTTTCCACGGTCGACGCATTCGCGGACGCCACACGACCGAATCCGTCGAGTGAACCGGTCACCGTCCTTCAGGATTGCGACGCTCCGGTCGAGATCGCCCTCCCGGACCGCGTTCCGCAGGCGGAACTCGATGGGGTCGAAACCGAGCCGGCGGGCCACCTCGTCCATGTGCGCTTCGACGGCGAAATGCCCCTGTGGCGCGCCGTAGCCCCGCATCGCCGCGCCCATCGGAAGGTTCGTGTGGACTACATTCCCGGAAAACCGGACGTTCTGGACCCGGGGATAGAGGGGAAGCGGCTTCGTCCCGACGTTGTTCGCGACAGTCATGCCGTGGGTGCCGTAGGCCCCCGAGTTCGACAGCGTGTAGAGGTCCATCGCCTCGATGTCGCCGTCGTCGGTGACTGCAGTCCGCATCTGCATCTGCATCGGGTGTCGAAAGCGGAGCGCGGTGAACTCCTCCTGACGACTCATCTCCAGTTTGACCGGTCGGCCCGCCGCCAGGTGGAGCGCGAAGGCGATGGGTTCTATCGCCATCTCCTGTTTCGACCCGAACCCCGCGCCGATGCGCGGCTTCTTCACCCGTACGTCACGGATGGGCACGTCGAACAGGTGCGCTATCTGGCGGCGGGTGTGAAAGGGGACCTGCGTTGCCGTGATGAACACGTGCCGGTCGTCCTCGTCCGTGTAGGCGATGGTCGTATGCGGTTCGGGGACGCAGTGGGACTGGTACGGTGTCTCCCACTCCGTCTGGATGACGTGTTGGTCCGCCGCAGCCTCGGCCGCTTCGCACGCCGCATCCACGTCACCGAGTTCTCCCTCGAAACCCGATTCGAGGTTCCGACTGTAGTCCGCGCCCGACTGCTTGTTCTCCACTTCGTCGGCCTCGAACAGTTGCGGGGCGTCCTCGTCGAAGGCTTCCTCGGGGTCGAAGACGGCGTCCAGTTCCCGGTACTCGATCTCGATTTTTCGTGCGGCGCGGTCGGCCGCTTCCGGGTCGTCGGCCGCCACGGCCGCGACCGGGTCGCCGACGAAGCGGACGTGCTCACGTAACACTTTCAGATCCCACGGGCTCGGCTCGGGATAGGACTGGCCCGAACTGGAGTACAGTTTGTCCGGGACCACGTCGTCGAACGGCGTGATGACGGCGTCGACGCCATCCATCGCCTCGGCGGCGCTCGTGTCGACCGATTCGACGTAGCCGTGGGCGATGTCGCTGCGAACCACTTTCCCGTGGGCGAGGTCCGGGAACCGGTCGCGGTAATCCGCCGTGTAACGGGCCTCCCCGGTCACGATTTTCCGCGCGTCGTCTTTCTCCTCGTCCGCCGTGATGGCGTCGCGTTCGGATTTGGGCTTCCGGTCGGGTTCCCGTGCCGCGTCTGTCTCCGACTCGGTATCGGCCTCGGTGGGATCCGTTCTCTCCACTCCTGTCCTGTCGGGCTGCTCGCTCAACTCCTGTGCCCGGTCGGAATCGCTCACTGATCGCCCTCCACGCAGTCGCATCCGTTTCCGTTGACCGAACACTCGGTCACAGTGGCGGCCCTGCTGTCGCCTGCCTTCCCACCGTCGGTGGCAACGGCTGTCCCGCCGTCCATCCGCTCGGCGGCGTCCAGCACCGCTTCGACGATTTTCTTGTAGCCGGTGCATCGACAGAGATTGTCCGACAGCGCTTCCCGGACCTCCTGTTCGGTCGGGCTCGGGTTCTCCTTCAGCAGCGCTGTCGAGCGCATGATCATCCCCGGGATGCAGAAGCCACACTGCAGCGCGGTGTTATCGACGAAGGCCTGCTGGATCGGATGCAGGTCGTCCTGATCGCCCAGGCCCTCGATTGTCTCGATGGATGCGTCCCGTACTTTCGTCACCGGCTCGACGCAGGATTTCACTGGCGCACCGTCGACGTGCACGGTACAGAAGCCACACGCGCCGGTGTCACACCCCCGTTTCGCCCCGGTGTACCCGTTCCGTCGGAGGACATCGAGAAGCGAATCGGACTTCGACGCTTCGACCGTCCGTTCCACATCGTTAATCTCCAGTTCGATTTCCATATGGCTCATCAGCTCGCTGGCTATGTCAGGTACGTGACGAACAGAACGGTAAATAGCTATCGCGGATTTGTGATATGGCACGCCGACACACCGGCATTGTAGCCGTGACTGTCTCGGCGTTCCGGGTCAGCCTTCGCGCTCGTCAAGCTTTGTTTTGATTTTTTCGGCGGTAATCGGCATCTCCCGGATACGGACGTCGATGGCGTCTCTGACGGCGTTGGACAGCGCCGGTGGGACCGTGTTGGTCGGGACTTCGGCGACCGACTTCGCGCCGAAGGGACCGGTCGGCTCGTGGGTCTCGACCAGAATCGACTCGATAGGCGGCGTCTCGGTCGTCGACGGTAGTCCGTACTCGTCGAAGTCAGCTACCTCCGCCCGTCCCTCGTCGTCGAGGGTGATCCCCTCGCTGACGGCCATCTCGTAGCTCATGTGGTTTGCGCCTTCGATCTGGCCCTCGGCCATGCCGGGGTTGATGGCGACGCCGCAGTCGACCGCGACGACCAGTTTGTGCACCTCGAACTCGCCGGTGGTCTCGTCGACCGTCACGTCGGCGAACTGGGCGGCGAAGGGCGGGGGACTCTCTTCGGTACAGTGCGTCCCCTTCCCCAGGATGTGTTCGCGCTCGTCGTCGCCGTACGCGGCCTCGTAGCCGATATCTTCGAGCGTGACGGAATCGCCGCTAGTCTCGCTGTACACCGTCCCGTCGCCGGTTTCCAGATCCTCGGTTGGCTCGTCGAGCAGTTTCGATCCCCAGTCGAGAATCCGCTCTTTCGCGTCCTCGGCGGCTTTCTTGACGGCCATACCGCTGATGTAGGTCGTCGAGGAGGCGTACGCGCCGTAGTCGAAGGGCGTCACGTCAGTATCGGCGGACTTGACGACTATGTCGGCCTCATCACAGCCCAGCACTTCGGCGGCGATCTGGAGGAACGCCGTGTCAGCGCCGGTCCCGATATCGACGCCGCCGACCTGCAGGTGGAAGCTCCCGTCCTCGTTCATCATTATCTGGGCGGCCCCGAGTTCGTCGCCGGCGACACCGGTTCCCTGCGCAGACAGCGCCATCCCGATGCCGCGGTGCAGATGGTCTGCCGCGGGCTGTTCGAGGTCGCCGTAGCCGATAGCTTCCTTCCCGCGTTCGATACACTCGCCGAGGCCACACGACCGGATACGGCGCTCCGCGCCTTCGCCGCCCATCATCCCCGCGATCTCGTCGAGGTCACCGACTTCCATGTGGTGTCGCCGTCGGAACTCGACGGGGTCGAGACCGAGGTCGCGGGCCACCTCGTCGAGATGGCCTTCAAGCGCGAGCGTGCCCTGCGGCGCGCCGTAGCCCCGCATCGCGCCGGTCTGGGGCGTATTCGTGTGGACGATATCGGCCTCGAAGCGGGCGTTGGGGACCTTCGAGTACAGCGGCATCGGCTTGCTCCCGACGTTGCCGGCGACGGTCATGCCGTGGCTGCCGTACGCGCCGGTGTTCGACAGCGCGTAGATGTCGATGGCTTCGATATCACCGTCGTCGGTCACGGCCGTCTTTGCCCGGACTTTCATCGGATGGCGCGAGCGCATCGCGTAGAACTCCTCCTCGCGGCTGGCTTCGTACAAGACCGGGCGGTCGGTGGCAAGCGACAGCGCGAGCGGGATCGGCTCGACGACCATCGCCTGCTTGCCGCCGAAACCGCCGCCGACCCGCGGCTTCGTCACCCTGATGTCGCGGATCGGGATGTCGAACAGGTGGGCGAGCTGTCTGCGGGTGTGGTTCGGCACCTGCGTGCTGGTGATGAGGACGTGGCGGTCGTCCTCGTTCGTGTAGGCCAAGGAGGTGTGTTTCTCGACGTTCGCGTGAGACTGGCGGATCGTCTCCCATTCGGTCTCGTGGACGTGGATCTCGCCGTCGAGCGCCGCGTCCACGTCTCCGAGTTCGCCCTCGATGTGGGCCATCCGGTTGCGGTCGTAGTCGTGACCGACGATCTCGTTTTCGACCTCGCCGTTCTCGAACAACTGCGGTGCGTCTTCATCGAAGGCCGCCTCCGGGTCGGTGACGTAGTCGTCCTCCTCGTACGACACCTCGATAGCCTCGACGGCGGCGCTCGCGGTTGTCCGGTCGTCGGCTGCGACGGCGGCAATCGGGTCGCCGATGTAGCGGACGTGCTTGTTCAGCACGCGCATATCCCACGGGCTCGGTTCGGGATAGGACTGTCCGGCGCTCGTGTATTTCGCGTCCGGGACCGCGTCGGAGTCCGGCGTCAGGACGGCCTCGACACCGTCCATCGCCTCGGCCGCACTCGTGTCGATATCAGTCACGCGGCCGTGCGGAATTTCGCTTCGGACGACTGCTGCGTACGCGAGATCCGGATATCGCTCCTCGTAGTCGGCGGTGTACTTCGCCTGTCCGGTGACGAGCTTGCGGTCGTCGTACTTCTCCGTCCGGTGGGAGACACTGTCGCGCTCGTCCGGAGCCTTGTCGTTGTTCTCGGGTTCGTCCCATTCGAGCGGGTGCTCCTCGAACCGTTCGTCTTCGACAGTCTCTGACTGCGAGGCCGTGCCGCCGTCTGGTCTGGCTGTCTCGTCGTCGTCACTCATCGCATCCACCTCCACAGCAGCCGGCTGCGTCGCCTTCCTCGCGCGGCGTACCGACAGGCTGGCCGCCGTCCGCGGCGACCGACTGCTCCCCCTGCATCCTGCCCGCCGCGTCGAGGACGGCTTCGACCGGCTTCTGATAGCCGGTGCAGCGACAGACGTTATCGTTCAGCGCTTCCCGGACTTCTCGCTCGGTCGGGTCGGGGTTCGAATCCAGCAGCGCCACCGCCTGCATGACCATTCCCGGGATACAGAACCCGCACTGGACGGCGAAGTTGTCGACGAACGCCTGCTGAACCGGATGCAGGTCGTCCTGTGTTCCGAGCGCCGCGACGGTCAGTATCTCACTCCCGTTGGCGTCTGCTGGGGCCATCCCGCAGGCCATGCGCACCTCGCCGTCGACGAACACCTTCGACGCGCCACAGGTCCCGCCGTCGCAACCGCACTTCACACCGATATACCCGTGCTGTCTCAATACCGTCGCCAGGTCGTCCCCCGACCCGGCTTCGACTATCGTCCGTTCGCCGTTGATTGTGAGTTCGATGTCCACAGAGTACCCTCCAGTTTTCGGCATGCACTACGGACACACGCCTGTTAGTGAACAACTGTGGAACACCGTCTCATATATGTATGGTTCACAGGTGTCTGACGCCGCTATTGCCAGACGAAGTTACGGGCACATACCACCGTGAGACAACAGACGGCCCAAAATGCGACAGATGGCACGGTCGCTGTGTGGCGTGTGCCACATCTGTGGCACTCCTCTATCTGCGAACCCAACTGCTCACTCGGCGGCCTTCGCCTGGACCGCGTTCAGCAGTACCTCAGTTCCAGTGACGATATCCTCCCACTCGGTGAACTCGCTCTCGCGGTGACTGATCCCGTCGACGCTCGGGACGAAAATCATGCTCGTGGGGGTTATCTTGTTGAGGTAGTTCGCGTCGTGGCCCGCGCCGCTAACCAGTCGCGTGTACTCACAGCCGACCGTTTCGGCGGCCTCGACGACCGTGTCGATGCAGTCCTGGTCGAACGGGTCCGCGTCGACTCGCATTATCTCCTCGATCTCGTACGCAAGCCCTTCGCGCTCGGCCGCGTGGGCGATTTCCCGCTCGACCTGCTTGATGGCCGCGTCGACGACCGCGTCGTCGTACGAGCGGAAATCGAGCGTGAACTCCACCGTCTCGGGGATGACGTTGATGGCGTTCGGCCACACGTCGACGCTGCCGACCGTGCCGACGAGGTCCGTCCCTTCAGTTGCCGTGGTTCGCCGGACTGCGCGGGTCACGTCCGCCGTGGCGACGAAGGCGTCGTGGCGCATGTCCATCGGCGTCGGCCCGGCGTGGTTGGCCTGGCCTTCGAAGGTGACGTTCAGCCAGGCGAAGCCGAACACGCCTTCGACGGCGGCGACGGGAACGCCCTGCTGTTCGAGGAACGGCCCCTGCTCGACGTGCATCTCGAAGTAGCAGTGGATATCGTCGGCCTCGCAAGGAACGTCGCCCTTGTAGCCGATGCGTTCGAGCTCCTCGCCGAACCGCTCGGCGTCCTTGTCCTCACGCGCGTAGGCGTAGTCGAGGTCGAACACGTCGCAGTAGACGCCGCTTCCGAGCATGTCCGGCTGGAAGCGCACGCCCTCCTCGTTGCTCCAGGCGACGACCTCCAGCGGGCGCTCGGTCGTCACGCCGGCGTCGTTGAACGCCTCGATGACTTCGAGCGCGCCGAGGACGCCCACGACGCCGTCGTAGCGCCCGCCGTTGTACTGGCTGTCGATGTGCGAGCCGAACAGGACCGGCGCGGCGTCACTGTCAGTTCCCGCCCGCCGGCCGAAGATGTTGCCCATCGTGTCGATACGGACTTCCAGCCCGGCCTCGCGGAACCACTCGACGAGCGTATCGCGGGCCGCCTTGTTCTCGTCGGAAAGGCTCGGTCTGTTCACGCCGCCCCGTTCTGTCGCGCCGATCTCGTTAAACGTATCAAAACGCCGTCTGAACCGTTCGCTGTCGAGACTGACGGATGGCATTGGGTAGCTGTTCCGGGGCGTCGTCTTGAAGGTTGTGTCGGGGTGCCGTCACACAGCTGCCAGACCGCTGTGGCACGCGCTCGCCCGCTGTCACACACGGCTGCGACCACCGAAAAAGCCAAACGACCGTTCCGCGAGTCGGCAGACATGACCGAGCCGAGTGCCGCGTCTATCGCGTTCCGAGACGCGCGGGTGTTGGACGGGAGCGGCCGCCCTCCGTTCACTGCGAGCGTGCGTGTCGCCGACGGTCGAATCGATGCCATCAGCGACGCCCCGCTTGACGCCGACTGCGTCGTCGACCTCGACGGGTCGTATCTCGCGCCGGGGTTCATCGACATGCATGCGCATTCGGAACTCCGACTGTTCGAGCACCCCGGGGCCGAGGAAAAACTGACGCAGGGAATCACGACGGAGGTGCTCGGACAGGACGGAGTCAGCGTCGCCCCGGTGCCGATGTCCCTCACGGACGAGTGGGAGGAGCGGGTCAAATCACTTGACGGTTCGCTCGATGAAACCTGGCCGTGGCACACCGTTGACGGCTATCTCGCGGCGCTCGAATCCGCCGACCCGGCCGTCAACTGCGCGTACTACGCTCCCCATGGCAACATCAGGTCGATGCTGGCCGGGTTCGAGGATCGTCCGCTCAGTGAGGAACACGTCGTCGCCGCCGGGCCAGTCACCAGTCAACGGCTTGGCAGGCCAACGGCTGACCGTGACACCGCTCCCGGGGAACTCGACGCGATCCGACTGGAGCTCGAAGTGGCCCTGGAAGAGGGCGCGTTCGGCATGTCCAAGGGCATGATATATCCGCCGAGCTCGTACGCTCGCGACGACGAGCTAGTGGCGCTCGCGGACACGCTCGCCAAGCGCGACTCGTTCATGATCTCCCACGTCTGGAACGAGACGGATCGCGTGGTCGAATCTATCGACCGGTATCTCGACATCTGTCGGCGCGGCGGCTGTCACGCCCACGTCTCGCATCTCAAGGTCGGCGGCCAGCAGAACTGGGGGGATTCCGAAGGCGTGCTCGAACTGTTCGACGACGCCGTCGACCGGGGCCAACGGGTCACCTTCGACCAGTACCCCTACACGGCCGGATCGACGATGCTCACCGCACTGTTGCCGCCGTGGGCACGGCAAGGTGAGTCAGCAGATATCCGTCACCGTCTCAACTCCGTGGCAGTTCGGGACCGCATCGCCGCCGACATCTCCCAACCGGGCGACTGGGAGAACCTCGCGTACGCTGCCGGGTCGTGGGACAACATCCTCGTGACGCGGACGGGAAGCGGTCGCCACCAGGGTGACACCATCGAGGATATCGCTACCGAGATGGGCCGCGAGCCAGTCGACGCGATGTGTGAGCTCCTGGTTTCGGAGGATCTGGATGTGACGATGGCCGACTTCGTGATGGCCGAAGCGGACATCGAGCGGTTCCTCGCGGACGACCGCGGCACGTTCTGTACGGACGGTATCTTCGGCGGGAAGCCCCATCCCCGGGCCATCGGGGCGTTCAGTCGCATCCTCGAACGGTACGTCCGGGAGCGGGACGTGCTCTCGCCGGAACTGATGGCATACAAGGCCGCAGGACATCCGGCAGATATCCTGGGCCTCAGGGACCGCGGGTACGTCCTCGAGGGGTACGTCGCGGACCTCGTGGCCTTCGACCTCGACTCGGTGTCGGCGAACGCGACCTACGAGGACCCGTTTCAGTTCTCCGACGGGATGGAGTACGTCCTCGTCGGCGGCGAAGTCGCTGTCCGGGACGGCGAACTGACCGGCGCTCGGAACGGCGCAGTGCTTCGCTCCTACGAGGAGTGGGGCGGTGCGACCCGTCCCGAACTCGACCGCACTGGCGACGACTAACCGGCTGGTCTGACCGTTGAGTCGTCGACTAACCGGTGACTGACCGGCTCGACTGCTCGCTATCGGTGCGGCGGTGTCGAGCTGAAAAACGCCGAACCGGGCTTCTTTACTCCGGCACTTCGGCGTCGACGGCGTCGACGAAACTGTTCATCTCCTGGAACAGGAATTCGTCGCTCTCACCCTCGAACTCGGAGCCGGCCCAGACGTCGAGTTCGCCGTTGACGATCTCTTCTTCCGTTTCCGCGACGGTGTCTTTGACTTCCTGTGGAACCTCCGGCCCCCACTCGTCGAGTGCGGGGAGGTTCGTCTCCATGCCGCCCCAGAAGGCGTCGGATTCCCAGGTCCCGTCCCGGACCGCGGAGATAGTCGGGTCGTAGACCTCTTCCCAGTTCCACACCGGGGAGATGAGGTAGTTGTCGCCGCCGAACTCGCCCATCGGCGCGTTGTAGCCGGAGGCCCACACGTCCGCCTCGTTGGCGGCTCTGACCGGTGCTGGGGAGTCCTGCTCCTGCGAGATGACGTCACAGCCCTCGTCGATGAGCGAGTTGGCCGCCTGCTTGGAGGTCTGTGGGTCGAACCAGGCGTTGACCCACCGGATTTTGAACGTCGCGTCCGGGTTCACCGACCGCGCGCCGAGCGCCATCGCGTTGATCGAGCGGATGACTTCGGGAATCGGGAAGGCGGCGACGTACCCGATGGTGTTGTTCTCGGTCACCATTCCGGCCGCCTGCCCGGCCAGATACCGAGGCTGATAGATCCGACCCATGTACCGCCCCATGTTTTCTCGGGTGCGATAGCCGGTGGCGTGCTCGAAGTACGTGTCGGGGTACTGCTCCGCGACGGCGTACATCGGGTCCTGGTAGCCGAACGTCGTTCCGAAGACGATGTCGGCGTCACCCTGTGCGTACTGCTCGAAGACGCGTTCCGAGTCTTCCGGCGCGACTGCTTCCGTGTACTCGGTTTCCAGCCAGTCGTACTTCTCGTCGACCGTCTTTCGTCCCTCGTCGTGTGCGTGGGACCAGCCGAGGTCACCCACCTCTGAGATGTACACCCAGGCAGCGGTGACCGAGTCCGTCCCGGAGCTCCCATCGCCGCTGGTCGCGGTCCCGTCGGCTGTGTCGGTGTCGCCACTTCCACCGTCGCCGCCACTACAGCCGGCTAACGCGGTTGCCCCTGAGGCCCCGAGGGCAGCCAGCATCTCCCGTCGCGATATCGTTCGGTTCGTATCCACCATTACTGAACTGCTTGGATGTAACGGAAACTGCTACTTAAACGATATCATCTCGAACCTTGCAGCGAACAAATATATTCGACTAAAGCTGACTGAACGTCATTGTTATCGTTTAATAATGCCACGAACATTTTACAGAAGTGCTCAGGAAACAGTAATCTGCAGGCAACTACTGCAGTTGGTTGCCGTCGATGGGATCAGTTCGGGACCTCCCCCTCGACGGCGTCGACGTAGCTACTCATCTCCTGGAAGAGGAACTCGTCGCTCTCGCCTTCGAACGCCGAGTCGGCCCAGACGTCCAGCTCTCCGTCGAGTATCGCCGACCGCGACTCCGAGACGGTGTCCTTCGCTTCCTGGGGCACTTCCGGCCCCCAGTCGTCCAGACTGCAGATGCCTGAGTCGATCCCCTCCCAGTACGCGTCGGACTCCCAGGTGCCGTCCCTGACAGACTCGATAGTCGGACCGTAGAACTCCTCCCAGTGCCAGATCGGGGATGTGAGGTAGTTTTCGCCGGCGATGTCGCCCATGGGTGCGTCGTAGCCGGTCGCCCAGATACCCGCATCGGAGGCCGCACGGAGTGCAGCGGGGGAGTCCTGGTGCTGGGCCATCACGTCGACGTCCTCGTCCAGCAGGGCGTTCGCCGCCTCGCTCTCGGTCGGCGGGTCGAACCAGGAGTTCGTCCATCTGACCTTCACCGTCGCGTTATCGTTGACAGACGCGGCCCCGAGCGCGTAGGCGTTGATGCCACGGATGACCTCCGGAATCGGGAACGCCGCCACGTATCCCAGTGTGTCCGTCTCTGTCACGGTACCGGCGGCCTGCCCGGCGAGGTACCGGGGCTGGTAGATTCGGCCCATGTACCGCCCCATGTTCTCCCTCGTCAGGTAGCCGGTGTTGTGTTCGAAGTACGTGTCGGGGTACTGCTCCGCCACGGACGCCATCGGGTCCTGGTACTCGAACGTACAGCCGAAGATGATGTCGGCGTCACCCTGTGCGTACTGTTCGAACACTCGTTCGGAATCAGACGGAGCAACAGCCTCGGTGTACTCCGTTTCCAGCCAGTCGTACTCCGATGCGACCGCCTCCCGGCCCTCGTTGTGTGCCCAGGACCAGCCGAGGTCGCCGACTTCAGAGTTGTACACCCAGGCGGCGGTGACCGAATCCGTTCCGGACCCGCCGTCACTGCCGGTCGTGGTGCCGTCAGCAGCCCCGCCATCGGCGGTGTCGGTGGCTGCTTCGCCATCGCCCCCGTCACCACCACCGCCACCGCTACAGCCGGCTAATCCCGTAATTCCCGCCGCCCCAAGCGCTGTCAGTAGCTGCCGTCTCGACGTACCGTGATTCTTGTCAACCATTAACTAACCGAGTAGCCATTGCGGAAACACTCACTTAAATCGTTCCGTTCACGCAGCTTTCTCTACGCTATTATCCAAATATATGCCACAAAAACAGCTCTATCGTATGCTATCTGGCGACTACCTGCTGCATATGTTCACACTACTGGCAGCCACGACAGACTGAGAGAACGTCCACAACGAACACTAACACACAACAACTGACATTTGCCAAATGTCCGGTATATCCCTTCTGGACGGCGAATATCACTGCCTTTGGAAACAATTATGCCACTACATTGTTGATACCCGGCTAAGATCAGACAGCATGTCCGAACACACCACGCTCAGGATGGAGGGGATACGCAAAGAGTTCCCCGGGGTCGTCGCCAACGACCACGTCGATCTCTCCGTCCAGCGCGGGGAAATCCACGGTCTCCTGGGCGAAAACGGCGCGGGAAAGAGTACGCTGATGAAGATTCTCTACGGGCTCTACTCGCAGGACGACGGTGATATCTACCTTGACGGCGAGCGACTCGATCTGGGGTCGCCACAGGACGCCATCGATGCCGGTATCGGGATGGTCCACCAGCATTTCATGCTGATACCACGCCTCACGGTCGCCGAGAACGTCGTGCTCGGCGAGCGTGAACCGGCCACGGCGTTCCGCAGCGATGCGGAGGACAGTTGGCTCCCGGCGGCGGTCCGGAACAACAGCCTCGTCCAGTCACTCGCCGGACAGTTCTCGCTTGGCCTCGATGTCCCTGAGCAGCGGATTCAGGACCTGGCGGACCAGTACGGGTTCGACATCGACGTGAGCGCGAAGATCTGGGAGCTCGACGTCGGCCAGCAACAGCGCGTCGAGATACTCAAGGCGCTGTACCGGGATGTCGACCTCCTGATTCTCGACGAGCCGACGGCGGTCCTCACGCCGACCGAGGCCGAGCGGCTCTTCGAGTCGCTCGAACGGCTGACCGACGAGGGGCTCTCGATAATCTTCATCACCCACAAGCTCACTGAGGTCGACGCCATCGTCGACCGCGTAACGGTTCTCCGGGAAGGGCAAAACGTGGGCACTGCCGAGGTGTCGTCAGTCTCCCGGGCGGACCTCGCGGAGATGATGGTCGGTCGCGAAGTGCTGTTCGAAATCGACAGGGAAGCAGTCGACCTCGGTGACCCGGTCCTGCGCGCACGCGGGGTCGAGGCCGACGACGACCGTGGCATCGAGGCTCTCTCCGGCGTCGACCTGACGGTTCGGCAGGGCGAAATCGTCGGTATCGCGGGCGTGAGCGGCAACGGCCAGAAGGAACTGGCCGAGGTCATTGCCGGCATCCGTGACGTGACGGCTGGCGAGATAGTGGTCAACGGCGAGGACATCACCGGCGCTAAACCGAAGACGTTCGTCGACAGCGGCGTCTCGTTCGTCCCCGAGGACCGACTCCAGTACGGCTGTGCCGAGGACCTCTCGGTGATGCACAACGCCACGATGAAGGACTTCAGGAACGACCGGTTCGGCGATCGGCCGTTTCTGGACTACGGGGAACTCCAATCCTACGCCGAAACGCTGGTCGAGGAGTTCGACGTCCGCGGTGTCAGCGACGTGACCGAGACCGAAGCCGGCGACCTCTCCGGGGGGAACCTCCAGAAACTCATTCTGGCACGGGAAATCTATCGCGACCCGGATCTGCTCATCGCGAACCAGCCGACCCGTGGCGTCGACGTCGGGGCCATCGAGTTCATCAGGGAGACACTGCTCGAACAGCGCAAGGCGGGCACCGGTATTATTCTGCTCTCGGAGGACTTAGACGAGATTTTCGATCTGAGCGACAGAATTCTCGTCGCGTACGAGGGCGAGTTCGTCTACGAAACGACACCGGCAGAGGCCGACCGGGAACGGATCGGCCTGGAGATGACTGGCGGTGGCGACGGCGAAGACGAAACGGTTGTGTCGCCGCCCCAGTCCGGGGTCACACAGGGGAGTGAGAGCTGATGAACGTCGCAGTAAACGTCGACGCACGCGAGGACATTCCCGTCTGGCTGGCCTACGGGACGCCCGTGTTCACTGTGCTGGCCGCGCTGGCGGTGAGCGCCGTCGCGCTGGTCGTTCTCGATGTAAATCCCGTCGCGGCGTACGCGACGATGTTCGTCGACACGCTCTTTACCGAGTTCGGCCTCACCGAGACGCTGACGAAGGCGGTACCGCTGATTCTCACAGGGTTGGCGGTGTACCTCCCGTTGAAAGCGGGGCTGTTCAACATCGGTGCCGAGGGACAGCTCGTCGCCGGTGCACTCGCCGGGACCTGGATCGGGCTGAACGTCTCGCTTCCGGGGCTCGCACTGGTCCCGCTGATGTTCGTCGCCGCAGCCGTGGCCGGCGGTATCTGGGCGGGTATCCCGGCGTACCTGCGGGCGAGGTGGGACGTCAACGAGATCATCACCTCGCTACTGCTGACGTTCGTCGCCCTCGAAATCCAGAGCTACTTGCTCCGGGGACCGATGCAGGGCGGGACCGGGAACTTCCCGCAGTCCGAGCGGTTCTCCGAGGCCGCGACGATTCCGGAACTGTTTGGCGGCGTCCACGCCGGCTTACTCGTCGCCGTCTGTATGGTCGTGGTGACCTACGTCCTGATGACGCGAACGCGACTCGGGTTCGAAATCACGTTCGTCGGCTCGAACGATGCGGCCGCACAGCAGGCGGGGATGAGCAAGTTCTACGTCTACCTCCTGGTGTTCGTCGTTGGCGGTGCGTTCGCGGCCATGGGCGGCATCAGCGAAATCGCCGGCGCACAGGGGCGATACCGCGCCGGGTTCGAACCCGGATACGGCTTCACCGCCATTCCGATCGCGCTGCTCGGCCGCAACAGCGCCATCAAGGTGATGCTCGCGGGGCTGTTCTTCGCCGTGCTGTTCGTCGGCGGGTCGAGCATGGAAGTGGCGTTCGGCGTGCCCGCGGCCCTGGTCGAGATCATCCAGGCGCTTGTCATCCTCTTCCTGATCACCGCGGAGTTCTTCAAGAGCTACCGGGTCGGTATCGACGTAAGACGCGGGCCAACGGAAACGCCAGCCCGGCCACAGCGGGGTGACGACTGATGGTGAGCTTCATCGCGGGGCTGCTCGATGCCACCGTTCAGGCGGCGACGGTGCTCCTCCTCGCCGGGATGGGGGAACTCATCAGCGAGCGGGCGGGCGTCCTCAACCTCGGCGTCGAGGGCATGATGCTCGTCGGCGCGCTCGGCGGGTTCATCACTACCGTCGTGACGGGGAGCCACTGGCTCGGATTCGGCGTCGGCATCCTCCTCGGGATGGTGCTTGCGCTGGTCCACGCGTTCCTCTGTATCACGCTGAAGTCGAACCAGGTCATCAGCGGCGTCATGCTGACGCTGCTGGGGGCCGGTCTGACGACGTTCTTCGGCTCTGGCTGGGTCGAAGAGTCCATTGACGGCTTTCCGCAGATGACGCTCCCGCTCGTCGGACAGTACCTCGTCGATATCCCGGTCATCGGTGAGGCCTTCTTCCGGAGCACGGCGACGGACTACCTCGCACTCGGCCTGCTGGTCGTGGTCTGGTACTTCCTGCACCATTCGAATCTCGGGCTGGAGATGATAGCTGTCGGCGAGGACCCAGAGATGGCGGACACGATGGGCGTGTCCGTGTTCAGACTGCGGTACCTCGCGGTGCTCATCGGCGGCGGGTTCGCCGGCGCGGCCGGGGCGCACCTCTCGCTTGCGTTCTCCCAGCTCTGGGTCCCCGGCATGACCGCGGGCCGGGGCTGGATTGCTGTCGCGCTGGTCATCTTTGCGCAGTGGCGCCCCCGCCGAATGCTATTGGGGGCATACCTGTTCGGGCTGCTCGATGCCCTCCGCATCCGCTCCCAGTCCATCTCGCTGACCGTGGGTCCTGACACACCGCTCGCTGGCGTGATCAACCCCGTCGTCGAGTTCCTCATGACGCCACAGATTATGGGCACCTATCCGTATCTGGCGACGATCATCGTGCTGGCTTACGCCGTCATCCGGACCAAGAGCGACCAGCTCGCGGTCCCCTCGGCGCTGTTGCAGTCCTACAGCCGCGAGACGGACTAACGGGTAGTCGAGTGCGGTCCGATACGAGCGGCCACACCTCCCACAGACCGTGTGTGCGGCCAAATCTATTTATCCATATTCGCTGAATCCCGCATGTCTCATGAGCGCCAATCAGGTCTTCGAGAGAGGCGACCGTGTCGGTATCTACTTGCAGGACAAACACTCGCTGGAAGAGAACGTGGAACTCGTGCAGTACGCGGAGGAGCAGGGGATCGACGAGATCTGGCAGGCCGAATCGCGGCTCGCACGCGACGCCGTCTCCCCGCTCGGCGCGTACGCCGCGGTCACCGACGACATCAAACTCGGGACCGGCGTGATCAACAACTGGACGCGCAACGCGGCGCTGATCGCGCAGTCGATGAGCACGCTGGAGGAACTCGCCGGTCCGGACCGGATCATGTGTGGCATCGGGGCGTGGTGGGACCCGCTGGCCGAGAAAGTCGGCATCGACCGCAGCGGCGCACTGCGGGCGATGCGGGAGTGCGTCGAGGTGACACAGGACCTGCTGGACATGGAGAACGTTACTTACGACGGGGAGTTCGTCCAGATGCGGGACGTGGAACTGGACGTGGTCCACGGCGACGACGGGCCGCGGACCGTCCCGGTCTACGTCGGCGGAACCGGGTTCAAAATGCTGGAACTCACCGGCCACTTCGCCGACGGCGCGCTACTGAACTACCTCGTCAGCCCAGAGTACAACGAGAAGGCCCTCGACGCACTGAAGACCGGGGCGGAGCGCGGTGACCGCTCGCTCGAGGACATCGACCGGCCTCAGTTGGTCGTCTGCTCGATGGACCACGACGAAGATAAGGCCCTGGACAACGCCCGCGAACTCATCACCCAGTACCTCGGCCAGCAACCGCACATCATGAAGGCCAGCGGCGTCAGCCAGGACCTCATTGACGAGGTGGGCGAGACCATCGGCGGGTGGCCGGCCGACAAGGACGACATCGAGGAGGGGATGCACCTCATTCCGGACGACGTGGTTCACAAACTCACAGCCAGCGGAACGCCCGAACAGTGCCGAGAGAAGGTCCGCGAGTACGCCGAGACCGGCTGTCAGTGTCCGATTCTCTATCCGCTTGGCGAGGACCGGCGGTTGATGATCGACGAGTTCGCGGACGGCTACCTGTAGCCGAAGCGACGTGCAGTCACGCGGTGGGGAACCGCTTTTCAGTCGTCGTCGACCGGCGGCGCGCCTGCGCCTGTCTCAACCAGGTCGGGTTCCAGTCCTGCGGTGTACTCAGTTGGTCCGGTCCCGACGCTTCCACCGGGGAACACGATATTGAGAACGAGGGCGGCCATTCCCCCGGTGACGAGCGCGGACCCGAACAGCGTCTGCACCTCGGACGGGAAGTTCTGGAGAATTTCGGGGCGGAACGCGACGCCGAGGCCGAGCGCCATCGACATCGCCAGGATGGTCGAGTTGCGGTGGTCTAGCTCGACGTTTTGCGTTATGAGGCGCGCTCCGGACGAAAAGATCATCGCGAACAGGATGAGCGCGCCGCCGCCCAGCACGGCGTCGGGCATCGCCGAGACGACTGCGCCGACCTTCGGGATGAACCCGAGTGCAAGCAGGACAACGCCCCCGATACCAGCCACGTACCGGCTAGCGACGCCGGTGAAGTTCACGAGACCGACGTTCTGCGAGAACGACGTGTTCGGGAGCGCGTTGAACACCGCGCCGAAGACGCTCATCACGCCGTCGGCGACGAGGCCGCCGCGGATTTCCTCGCGGGTTGCGTCCCGGCCGGTTGCGGACACTGTCCCAGAGATATCCCCGATAGTCTCCATACCAGTGATGATATAGAGGAAGGCCACGGTGACGATGGCGCTCGGCTCGAACGCGAGGCCGTATTTGAGCGGGACGGGGACCGTCACCCATCCGGCAGCAGCGACAGCCGAGAGGTCAACCACGCCCAGCGCGAGCGCAACAGCGTACCCAACGATGATGCCCACGAACACGCTGATGACGCGAAGGAACCCCTCGAAGAACTGGTTCAACCCGACCGTGACAATTAGAACGAGCCCCGCGAGTCCGAGGTTCACGAAGGAACCGTATCCCTCAGCTGACGGGCCGGCCGACGCGCCCGCGGCGTAGTTCATCCCCGTGGGGATGAGCGTCAGACCGATGAGCATTACGACGATGCCGGTGACCAGCGGCGGGAAGTACTGGCGAAACCGGTCGAACGAGATGCCCATGACGACCTCGACCGGCGCAGCAAGCAGTGACGCGCCGAAAACGGCCGCGATACCGAACTGGTTGCCGATTCCGATAAGCGGGCCGAGAAACGCGAAACTGGTGCCCATCACGACGGGGAGGCGCGCGCCGACGGGGCCGACCGGGTACGCCTGGACGATGGTCGCGACGCCGGCCACGATGAGTGCCATCTGGACGAGAAACGTCGTCTCCCCTGTGACAGAGCCGACGGCCCCCGCGAGGATAAGCGGGGGTGCGACGTTGCCCAGGAACATCGCGAGCACGTGCTGGATGCCGAGTGGGATCGCCTTCCCCAACGGCGGCTTGTCTTCGATGTCGTACAGTACGACGGACTGTTTCTTCGCCTCAGGACCGCTCATATGACGCCATCTAACGGCCTGTCTTTTCAATCCACCTACTAGAATCCTAATACCAACATATGTGTTTAATTTTGTCGAGGATACGCAATCGTCTGTCTCAGTAATTTTGGAATGTTGTGGCAAAACCGATCCAGAACTGTTTCGAAATCTGAGTCCCCGACTCGGCAGTGTCTCGAAACCGGATCAAAAAATCGGCACCAGATGGGGCAGTCGTTCGAAGTCGTCAGTCGTCGGCCGCGGCCTCCTCGGCCGTGCCGTACAGGCCTTCGACCTCCGAGATTTCGGGGTCGATCCGGTCGACCCCGCCAGTCGCCTTCTCGGCGCTTTTCGTGTCTTTCAGCCCGAAGCCGGTGGACACTACGACGACGGTTTCGTCCTGTTCGATGATCCCACGGTCGAGCGCCGTCTGGACGCCGGCGACGGGTGTCGCGCCCGCCGGCTCGGAATAGATTCCCTCGGTGCTGCCAAGCAGTTTCTCGGCCGCCAGAATCTCGTCGTCGGAGACCAGCAGCGCGGTTCCGCCGCTCTGTTCCAGCGCGCGGCAGGCCTTGATCGTGTTCCGCGGTCGACCGACCGCGATGGAGTCGGCCAACGTTTCGGCGATGTCGTCGATATCCTCGTGGTCGTGGAAGGCGTCGTGGATGGCCGACGCTCCCTCGGCCTGGACGCCCAGCATCTTTGGGTGATCGTCGACGTACCCGAGGTCGTAGAACTCTCTGAACCCCTTCCAGGCCCCGGCTATCGTACAGCCGTCGCCCATCGAGAACACGACCCAGTCCGGGACGTGTCCGCGAGCGATGGACTGGTCGGCGAGTTCGTGGCCGACCGTCCGCTTGCCCTCGACCTGGAACGGATTGATGGCCGCGTTGCGGTTGTACCAGCCGTACTTCTCGGTCACGTCGACGCTGAGGTCATAGGCTTCGTCGTAGCTCCCGTTGACGGCCAGTACGTCCGCGCCGTAGACGAGCGGCTGTGCGAGCTTGCCCGTGGGGGCGTCCCCGGGGACGAAGATGCGACAGTCCATCCCGCCGCGGGCGGCATACCCCGACAGCGACGCGGCGGCGTTCCCGGTCGAAGCGCAGGTGATGATGTCGCGGCCGGCGTGTCGGGCCTTCGTGACAGCGATAGCGCTGGCGCGGTCCTTGAAACACCCCGTCGGGTTCCGCCCGTCGTCTTTGACGAGCGTCTCGACGCCCAGCGCGTCGCTAAGGTTCGGTGCGTCGAAGAGGTCCGTCCCGCCTTCGTTGAGCGTCACGACCTCGGCGTCCGCTGCGACCGGCAGGAACGCCTCGTACTTCCACTGGCTCGCAATCGGCCCGCCGAGGTCGCCGTCGAACGCGTCGTCGATAGCGCCGTAGTCGTACGTTACTTCGAGAATCCCCTTCACGCCCTCGTGTTCGGGACAGGTGTAGATGACCTGGTTCGGGTCGTACTCCGCCCCACAGAGTGTACACTCGAGGGTCGTGACTTGCGTCATGCCCATACTTCTTCCTGAGCACAACTGGATATAAAACCGTACTGTGACTCCAGGTCGATTGTGAGGGGAACCGCCTCTGTCGCAGCCGCCACACGCCACACACGGGCCGCACACGACACACATCTATTTGCGTGTGCTCCGGTCAGCAGACAGCAAAACCGCTACAGCGGGCGGTCCAAGAACTGTCCGCGGCCCGCCGTTGACCGGACCGCGTGGTCTTCCGCGACGACTTCACCGCCGGCGATGACTGTGTCCACGCGCGCGTTCCAGTGCTGCCCCTCGTACGGCGTCCAGCCACCGACGAACGTGTGGTCTTCGGCGGTGACCTCGTACTCCTCGGTGCGGACGAGAATCACGTCCGCGTCTGTTCCGACCCGTAGCGACCCTTTTTTCGGATAGATACCGGCCTTTCTGGCGGGGGCCGCACACACGAGTTCGCGGAGCCGCGGCCACGAAATCCGGTCCTGGTGGACGCCCTCGCTGACGAGGAACTCGACCATCGTCTCGACGCCCGGGAGACCGGCGTAGGGCTCCCAGATATCCTCCCAGCCGGCTTCCCGGGTCTCGCGGTAGGTCGGGAAGTGGTCTGTGCCGACGAGGTCAATCGTCCCGTCTCGAACTGCATCCCAGAGCCGCTCCCGTTCGGCGTCGGATTTGAGGCTGGGATTGACCTTCAGGAAGGGCCCTTTCTCCGCGACATCGGCCTTCGAGAAGGCCAGATACTGCGGACAGGTCTCCAGTGTGACCGGGATTTTCGCTCGGGATTTGAAGCGGTCGGCCTCGCGTGCACCGCTCCCGCTTGAGATGTGGACGACGTGCAGTGGACAATCGGCGTACTCCGCGAAGTAGCCCGCCCGAGAAATCGCGTCTAGCTCGGCTTCGAGCGGCCGTGAGTCCATGTACACCTCGGGCTCGTCGCCGTCGATAGCCGACCGCGCGTCGTCGAGCAGTCCCTGCGTCTCACAGTGGACGCGAACTGTTCCCCCGGCATCGCCGACGCGCCGCATGAGCCGGGCGATGGACGCGTCACTCGCCAGGTACGGGTCGGCGGTGAACGTCTTGAAATCCGTCGTCCCGGCGCTCATGATGTCAGCCACGTTGATGTCTGGCTCCTGAACGTTCCCCGCGACGAGGCCGAAATCGACGTGTGCGAGCGCCGAGCACGCCACTGCTTTTTCCTGCAGTGCTTCGGCAGTTGTGACGGGTGTCTGCGTCGGTAGCTCGATGACTGTCGTCACCCCACCGGCGACCGCGCTTGCGGTCTGGGACGCGAAGTCGATTCCGTCCGGAAACAGCTCGTCGTCGTGCATGTGGGTGTGCACGTCGATAGCGCCCGGGAGCGCGAACATGCCGTCCGCGTCGATGACGGTATCCGGGTCACTGGGAGTCGGGACCGACGACGCCGGACCAGCGGCGTCTATTGTCCCGTCAGACATCGCGATTTCACCGTGCTGGACGCCCGTCATCGTCACCACCTGTGCGTCTTTGATATGAATACCTGTCATGCCAGTACGGCCAGGGCGAACGACGAAAACAGTTGGTGTGTGTGAGACGCCACATCCGGCCCACAAACGGCTTGGGAGAGAATGGCCGCTAAGCCCGTTCTGGGGCGGATAGCTTTTAGTCGGCTGCCGGTATCCCCCCATCTGTGATACTGAACGCAGGGACGCTCATCACGATGGACGATGAGCGTACGGTCCGGTCGGAGGCACACGTCGTTGTCGAGGACGGTGAAATCGCCGCTATCGAGGACGGCTATGCATCCGGTGCTGACGTGATCGATGCCACTGACGAGGTCGTCATCCCGGGACTGGTGAACTGCCACACCCACATGTACGCGCTCCCGATTCGCGGCGCGCCGCTCGCTGCGTCACCTGAGAGCTTCTACGAGGCGCTCGTGAATATCTGGTGGAACGTCGACGAAGCGTTCACTGAGCGTGACGCTCGCCTGTCCGCACTGGGCTCCTGTGCCGAGATGCTTCAGAGCGGCGTCACCACCTTCTGTGACAACTACTCCGGACCGAACACGCTGCCGGGCGGTCTCGACGCCGTCGCCGAAGGCGTCGCCCAGACGCCGATCCGCGGGATGATTACTTTCGAGACGACAGCCAGAAACTCAGAGGCCCAGGCTAGAGACGGTATCGCAGAGAATCAGCGATTCATCGACGAAGCGGAAGACCAGTACGACACCGTGTCCGGCCACTACTGCCTCCACACGCTGTTTACCAACACCGCGGACATTGTCGGGGAGTGTGTCGACCGGGCTACCGACCACGACCGCCCGATCCAGATACACCTCGAAGAGGGACTGGTCGACGTTCACGAATCCATCGCCGAATACGGGAAACGACCGGTGCCAGCGCTTGACGATATGGGCTTTTTCGACGCTGAGGTCATCGCTGCCCACTGCGTTCACTCCACCGACTCCGAAATCGAAATCCTCGCAGAAAACGACGTCAACGTCGCTCACAACCCCTATTCCAACATCAACAACGCCGTCGGTATCGCCGACGTCGAAACGATGCAAGCCCACGAGATGACAATCGGACTCGGTGACGACGGGTGGGACCCGGATATGTTCGAGACCATGCGTTCGGCCGTCGGTATCCATAAACTCAAGCAACGCAACCCGAGCGGCTTCGACATGGCCACCGCCCTCGAATGGGCGACAATCGGCAGTGCGGCGGTGCTGGGGATGGACGACGCTGTCGGCAGTATCGAGGTCGGCAAACGCGGTGATTTCGTCACGCTGGATCTGGGACCGAATCCGGTGTTGGACGGGAGTGCGCCCTACTACGTCGTCAGTGCCGGAAGCAGTGCAGATGTCACCCGGACGATTATCGACGGGGAGCCTGTGTACGACCAGAAGTCCGGCGTCACAGGAGTTGACGATTCGGATATGGCTGCCGTCGGCGATGCGAGTGCCGAACTCTGGGACCGTTTGTAGGGCAGATGCTGGGAGATTTGGTCCCACTGCGCTGGCAAAGAAGGTGCTCAAAATCACACCCTAAGAATGTAAATTACTTCCTCCGATCCAATTTTGAGGCTCCTGTTTGACTGATCTCTGGGTAACACTCTAAGGGTGTAAAAAATATATTGTGGATTTGATTTCATCGTCAGTGTGTACATTCTGTACACACAGTATTTCGACCGTAGCGTAGCTGAAAGCCCGTATTTGTCTACAACGTGTGATATCGCAAATATTTCCTATTCCAGTATGTAATAGTGGTACTGTGTGCGTGGGTGACATATGGTAGTTAGTGACGCCTTTGAGACGTTCACGCAGGTGCTCGAATGCGTAGAATCGTCTGAAACCGAGGTCAAAACGGTCTCAGTCCGGGGCCAGACGACTGCCGATAACGACGAAATAAGTGCTGACCTGACGCTCGCAACGCCGATCTTCGGTGGGGTATCGCTACACGATGACGTGTCTGTCGACGCTGAGGAGTTCGATCTGACCGACAAACGGATTGAAATTGACGTGACGGTTACTGTGCCCGTCGGGACTGACATACCGGTTCCGTCGGAAAACCGGGGAGACGCATCCGACGAACTGGCAGAAACCCTCTCGCAGTCGGACTCCGTCCCGGCATACAAGGACCCGGAGGCACTCCAGGCCGCCTACGACGCGTGTGATACGTTCCCGGAAATGACCGAAGCGCTGGATGCTGACGTGACCTCCGAAACTGTGCGCCGGTATATGGTGGAGTATGATATCCACGACCCGACCGACACGACGCCACAGGCGGGCGGTCTCAGCCTTTCAGACGTGCAGGCAGATTCCGAGACCGACACAACTCCTTCGCCTGACTCGGACTCTCCCGACGACCAGACGGACGACGACGGGCAGCCCGAAGAACCGGACGGACTGGGGGCCAGATCTGTCGCTGATCTGCTCGCCGAAGCGGACTCCCAAGACAGCGACGACAATCTTGTCGCGGACGGGCTCGGTATCTCGCAGGACCTGACTGTGGCCGAACTCGCACGGACTGTCACACAGTCTACTTCTCTGCACGAGGTGACCCAGCGTCTCGATTTGAGCCAGACGCACGCCCGGCGACTACTGTCGGAACTGGATCTCCTCGATCTCATCACCCACCGATTGGCCGCCAACCAGATACGCGTCTCGAATGACGAAATCAAGCGTCGTATCACCGCCGCCAGTCATTGATCTACTTCCCCGGGGTGTAGCGTGGGCGGATAGACGAACGTTCATGAAATGAGGGAAACATTTTTGCCGCCCGGTTCGTACGTGTGACAAATGGCAACGATCCGCGTGCGTGATTGGACGAAAGAACAGATAGAGAAGATACGTGACGCGGAGTCTCACTCCTCGCACGATTCCGTCATCAAGTCGCTGCTGAAAGACCGAAAGCTGGCCAAATACGCGGACGATGCCGCCGAGGCTGTTCCGGACTCGACAACCGAGTCCCAGATGGACGGTCCCGACACGGCGTTCGATGATCTGACCGTTCTCGGCGAATTATCCGATGCTGACCACGGGGTGTTATTTCTCTGGTGTCCCAGCTGTGGGAACGAACTGGCCCACATGACTGCCGACAACCCACTCGGCCTGTCTGTATTCGAGATCGAATGCCAGCGGTGTCTCACCCATCTCGACCGGCATGCCATCGTTGCCATCAAAATCGGCTATCCAATCGAACAGAAACTGGTCGATGACCGTCTTCAGGACGACCTCAAGGAATGCGTCGTCGACTACTGGGACCGGACACTCGACTCGGCTGCCGTGGGAGCGCCTGACGACGATCTGGAGCCCGAGTATCTGGTCTGGCAGTTCGACCAGTACCTTCGGCAGTTCTCGTGGGAGTGGCCCGCTGACGTCCCCGTCGTCGGCTTTGCGACGGGGGAAACCTACCGCAACACTGCCACTGACGAGTACCTCGAAGTTATCGAACCAGTCTCGGAGAACCGAAACGCGATGGATTCGTTCAAGATACGGCGGTACTCCGCCGACCCAGAAACTGCCGACGGTGAGACGGAGATTCTCGACAGCACCACCGTCGTCGATCACATTGTTAATCGGCGACTTCTAATGGAAGCACGCACTGATTCGACTTCGCAGCCTGAGTCGACCGAACCGACAGCGTGACCAGCCCAGCTCTCTACTGCTCCTCATTTTTCATGCATACTACCCGAGATAGATGCACATACCGTCGAGACAGATCACTCTGATCTGATTTAGATGGGGAAAACCCAAAAGAGGGCTAAACATTCGCTATTTAATTCGCGATCTTGTAATACACGGCCATAGAACGACTATACCATTTAGTACGGTGGCAGACAGCGTATATTAGCTTGTCTCTACTGTCGGACGGGAACACCGCAGGCACAACACGCTCTCTGCGACCCAGTTCACGTCCGTCGACTCACAATGTCGGCAGCGGTGGTGATCAGTGTCGTACTCTGTCGTCCCACGAGGGGCAGCAAGGAACTCGTCTTTGATTGCTTGCTGGACAAGGCTGGGAAACCGTTGGCGTTTGACGACGGCCCGCTGTGCGAGGAACCTACCGGGATCGTCCGGGTCCGTTCCATGGAGGTCCTCCCAGGGCAGAGCGATTTCACCGTTGGCGGGGCCACGGGCCACCTGCTGGAGGAGCGTCGCAGCGGCCTCGAATAGCGGCGTCGTCCCCCACGCCTGCGGGTTGTCGACAGCACTGCCAGCGTTTTCGTAGGCCGTCTCCGCCTCTCGGTATGCCGCTTCGGCTCCATCGAGTCCTGCGACGGTTCGGAAGTCTCCGACGAACTCCTTGAGACAGGCGTGTTGTACCGGGTGGTCGAGCCCGTTAGTCAAATCCTTGGCCACGGCGACGCCCTCGACGCCGCGGCGGGTGGCTCGTGTATCCTGGCCGGCGACGCGGTAACAGACTGCGCTCGTCGCGAGGTACTGGAGGCCGTCGCCGACCCATCCCTTCTCGTCGGCATCAAAGGGCGTGATGCCCTCTCGCGGCTCTGAAAGGACACGCCATCCGGCCCGCGTGTATTCGTCTCCAGCGCGGCGGTAATCGCGGTCGGCGATAGCGGCGACTGCTGCGGTTCGGTGGCCAGCGTCTTGTGTGCGCATGTAATCACTATGGGTCACGGCATCACGGGCTTTCGCACCCAACAAATCGGTATCGCTGTCACCCTGAACCGTCAGACAGAATACACGCCCGTCCTGTCGGTGACACATGGAGTCGGTACCTCTCGTTACGACGCTCACGGTGTCACTCCGGTTTGTTATCGGTGTGGCAGCGGCTGTCGTCGCGACGGTTGCGATGGATCTTGTGATGGCCAGACTGCCGGAAGGCGAAACACCGCCGTTCGTTGCCGCCGGTGTGTTGACCGATAGCGCTCCACAGCACGCTCCGGATCGGCTCGCGAACGTGGTCCACTACATCGCCGGCTGGCTGACTGGCCCGCTGTTCGTCTGGATGCTTCTCACCAGTGAAGGGCTCGTGGGCGGGCAGTCGATACTCGCGACAGTGCTCGCCGCTGCTGTTCTGTACGCGCTGATGGTCGGTTTCTTCGTCTTCGTCGTCCTCCCGCGGTCCCGCCTGGCGTCGGTCCGGACGGCGGACATCCGACGCGACTGGGCGATATCGGCGGCTGCGTATCTGCTCGTTCTCGTGCCAGTCGTCGCGCTCGGCTCTCGCCTCGTCTGACCCGGCCCGAACTACGGGACCGGTCTGGTAATTGGCAAAGGCGAGGCTGTCCGCCGCTCGCTCGGCAGCGCTCACTCGACGAGCGACAGCTTACCGTCCGGCCCCGCCTCACCGGTTTCACCGGTATGGTACCAGTCGTCCTGAAGCGTCTGTGCGCCCGTTCGGCTATCGTCGAGGAACCCGCCCAGGACAGTCGGGCCGCGGACCAGTATCTCTCTGTTTTCGGACACAGCGAGTTCAACTCCCGCCATCGGATCGCCGATTGTCCCTTCGACGAAGGAATCCGCGGGGTTCAGTGCGCCGACGCCAGCTGTCCCGACAGAGCCGTACAGCTCGCAGATCGGGACGCCTAAGCCTCGGAAGAAGTACAGTAGATGGTCGTCCAGCTGGCCCGTACCGGAGAGGGCGTAGGTGAGGTTCGACAACCCAGTTTCTTGCCGGAGCGGCTTGTACACGAGCCGCTTAGCGGCTCTGTATTTCAGCGGCGTGCCCCGTCCTTCGACGATACCTTGCCCGTATGATGCGACTCGACCGCCGACCTTCCGTTTCATCCAGCCCATGTCGCCGAGACGGTCCTGTATCGTCCCGTAGAGCTGCTGGTACATCTTCGGGACACCGACGAGCACGTCGGGCTCGACGGCCGCGAGTTGGTCGACGAACTCCTCCGCTCCGAGGTAGGCGACGGCGCTTCCGGCCGCCCAGAGGTAGTACGTCGAGACGCGCTGATAGATATGTGCCAGCGGGAGCGAACACGTCCCGGTCGCCCCGGGACCGGTGGGGAGCTCCTCGCGGAGACTCGCTGCAGCCGCCAGAAGGTTTCGGTGGGTCAGCGCACAGCCGGCCTGCTCTGCGGGGGCGGCCACGTCGAACGCGACCGTCGCCACGTCGTCGCCGTCCGTCTGAAGGCCGGGAAGCACTCTCGCTTCCTCGGTCGGCAGGTCTTCGAAATCGAGCACAGTCCCGACAGCCATCGCGAGATCCTCGGCCACGTCTCCCGCTGCCACGAGCCCCGTTGCACCGGTTCGTTCGATAACCTCGGCTGCCCGGTCGTCGCTCGCAGACGGGTAGAGTGCGACCGGGACCAGTCCGGCGAAGTGACAGGCCAGGTCGAGCACCGACCACTTGTACCGGGACTGCGCTCTGATGGCCAGCCGGTCCCCGGGCCGCAGTTCCGTCGAAAGGAGCCCGCCAGCGACTGCCTTCGCCCGCTCGGCCAACTCCTCGAAACTCCGCTCGACGAACTCGCCGTCATCCCGGACGAGCGCCGCGGTCCGCTCCCCGTGTTCCGAAACGATATCGTCGAACCAGGCCGCTACTGACCCCTCCGGAACCGCGAGCGAGCCGCCGTCGTAGACGTCGCTGTCGAGGCGTACGCTGTCGTCTTCGCTCCGGCGGTCAACTGGGACGGGGTCCTCGGATGCCGTTCGGTCCTGATACAGTTGCCCGGGTTCGTACTCGTAGTCGTCGCTGACTTCGGTCTGGAAGTAGTCGGCGTAGTTCTGGTCCTCGTCGCCGGCGGCGATGTGCGCATCGAGCCAGTCCCGGGCGACTGTCAGGACTTCCATCGTGACGTACTCCCCGTTCTCGTGTTTCTCGCGGAGTTCCCGCACTTTCCCGGCGAACTCCTCGTGCATCTCACGGTGGTTGTAGAAACAGTCACTGCAGTCCATAGCGTAGCCACAGTTCTGCATGAACTCCTCTTCGTCACCGAAGTGATACTCCGTGTAGTGTTCGAGTTCACGGAGAATATCACCGACCTCCTCCTCGGAATGGCCCTCGTTCATCGCCGTGTGGAGGTCGTTCAGCAGCCCGAACAGGCGCTTGTGCTGTTCATCGAACCGCTCGATATTGGTGCTGTACCGTTCCTCGTCCCACTCGGCAAACTCCCCCGTCGAGTCCGTGCCCATATCTGGTCTGTTCACCCTTATTTGAAAAGTGACTCTCACGTTCTCATCGAGTGAAAATGCGGACTGCTTCCCAAGTGGTTGCCAGTAATCACTGCATTCGGGATGCGAGAATTAAGTGACGAAGCGGTCGTCGAGGTCCTTACCGACAACGGCATCGGCGTGCTGGCACTGTCCAGTCCGTCAGGGGGACACCCGTATCCGGTCCCGGTCGCGTTCGGGTACGACCCGGCGACGGACAGCCTGGCGTTTCACCTGTCAGAGAGCGATGATAGCCAAAAACACCGCTGTCTGACGGCTGACGCCAACGTCGGGTTCTCCGTGTACGAGGAGACCGAACCCCAATCCGTGTGGCGAAGCGTCATGGTTACTGGTGAGTTGGTTGAGGCGACCTACAGCGACGTGGAGCCGGCCCTCGCCTCGCTGGCCAGCAACACGCAGTTCGCTCCCAACCCAGTCAGTTGGGACGATACATCGACGACGACACCGTACGAACTCCGAATCGATGACTGGAGCGGACGGGAATTCCGAGTCGGGTGAGGGCCGTGGAGAGATTCAGAAAAAATACCAGTCACAGAACTCCCCTCTCAGCGCAGTATCAGCCGTCGCTCGGCAGCCGTGTGTTCTCACTCTCTGAGAACCAGCGACCGTAGTTATGGCTTGAGACTCATAGATACAAGTAGAGGTGTACCAGATGCTACCGCCAACAACTGCGCTACTCCAGCACGGACCGATGGGGCCCCACGGAGGGGCAACGGGCATGGGCATGATCCCGGGCGACTGGTGGCTGCTGTTCGCAGCGGTCATCATCGCTGTTGTGGCGATAGGGGTCCTGCTGTACGTACAGCTACAGCGCGAGGCGACCGCCGAGTCGGATTCACTGGAGACCCTCAAACAGCAGTACGCATCGGGCGAGATCGACGAGACGGAGCTCGAAACGCGGGCTGACCGCTTGCTCCAACACGAGTCGTAGGCCGGACTGGAATCTTCACCAACCACGGATGTAGCGGGAGAGAGCGACCTTGCGGAGCCGCTGAGTGGCGCCTCCGAAATCGCGCCAACCGACTGTCTGGCACGCATTTCGTGGTACATTTATTCCGCAACGGCGTACGGTGGGTATGGACCCGGACGACGTTCGCGACGATTGGGCCTCCCGCTCCGGGAAGTTCTCGCCGGCATACTACGCCGAACTCGGGCCGAACGAGGTGAGTGAGACGCTGGTCAACGTGCTTGACCACTACGTTCACGACGACGCCCGAATCCTCGAACTGGGATGTGGCTCGGGCCGCCATCTGGCACACTTACAGACCAACGGCTACGGGAACCTCAATGGTATCGACATCAACGACGAAGCCTTCGACGTGATGGCCGAACACTACCCTCGGCTCGCGGATTCGGGGACGTTCCACACTGGTGCGCTGGAGGATATCATCACCGGGTTCGAGAACGACACCTTCGATGTCGTCTACTCGGTTGAGACGCTCCAGCACATTCACCCCGACGACGCGTGGGTATTCGAGGAGATTGCTCGCATCGCAGGGGACCTCCTCGTGATCGCTGAAAACGAAGGCAACAGTCCCGAACGCGGACGCGAAGACACTGCGGTGAGTTACGTCGACGACGACTTCCCACTGTATCACCGCAACTGGAAGCAAGTATTCTCAGAACTCGGGTTCGCGCAGCTCATCCGCGAACCCACGTCCCGGGACACCATTCGCGTGTTCCGTGCGCCGTAGCCCACGCCGGGACCTGTCGCTTCTAGCCGGCTCTGTCATCGGATAGCCACCCGCCGGTAACTTCACGTTCGATAACCAGGCAGCAACTATTTGTGTCATGATATCATGGGTCAAGTTGGATCGACATGCAACTGTGCCAAAACTGTCAGGCGGCTATCGACGAGTACCTCTTGGACAAACAACTCGAACCCCTGCGAGACCTCACAGTCGACGACTTCAATCTCTGTGCCGACTGCGTGACCGTCGTTGCGGACGCCTGTGTGGAGTGTGACGGCGCGGTGTACGTTCCGCGGTCCGAAACTGCTGTCCCTGACTGCTGTCCGGCGTGCCGGTCCGAGCACATCGACGAAACCGGGACCGACCCGGGATGGCATTTCGACACGATGTCGACCTGACCCGGGCATTCGCTCGGGTGTGCCGACGTGGGCATCATCCTCGTTTTGACACTACTGACAGCGAACTGAGAGGAAGTCTGCCGGCCGAATACGAACTCTGTGTTACGTACCCGAGTAGAACAATACGTCTCGGTACAAGTGGCTTCGATAGCACTGCGGACACACACTGTTTGTCCCAATTACTGAACAGCGGATTCGGGGATAGAGCCCGTGTGTGTGCGTCACAGTGGCGATAGAAGCTTCATACTCCTCCAGCACATACAGTTGTTCTCTACTGGAATGACACGCTCGACACGACATATTGGCTTGCTGTTTACTGCGCTCGCACTCATCTGGGGACTCTCCTTTGTGGCGATCAAGACTGGTCTCGAAAGCGTTCCGCCGGTTTTACTGGCAGCTGTCCGACACGACATCGCTGCAGTCGTCCTGCTGGGCTATGCCCTCTGGCGGGGCCGGGCACTGCGCCCACGAACACGCGATGACTGGTCGCTGATTCTCATCGGCGGCAGTGTCCTCATCGGCGCACACTTCGCGCTGCTGTTTCTCGGACAGCAGTACGTCCCGAGTTCATTCGGCGCAATCCTGCTCAGTCTCACGCCGGTTGTGACGCCGGCGTTCGCATCGACGCTGATACCGAGCTACAGGGCCCGTCCCCACGAACTCATCGGCACCGTCTGTGGGTTCATCGGCGTGGTTATCATCGCGAACCCCACACCGGGAGCGGTCGGCGGCCGACTGCTCGGCGTCGCCCTGCTCATCAGTTCGGCTGTGGCCTTCGCCGTCGGCGCGGTCCTGACCGAGCGATACACTAGTTCGCTCCCGCTCGTGAGCCTCCAGACCTGGATGACGCTGCTCGGTGCGGGCATCCTGCACGCCGTCAGCGCAGGGCTGCCCTCGGAGCGACTCGGAACCGTCACAGTTGGTCTCGAACAGATCGCGGCCATTGCGTACCTCGGCATCGTCGCCAGCGCGATCGGGTTCCTCCTCTACTTCCGACTGATCAGCACGGTCGGGGCCGCTGAAACCAGCCTGGTCTCCTACGTGGTTCCGGCAGTGACGGCCATCAGCGGCTGGCTCCTGCTCGGTGAGACACTCAGTCCGGTGACTGTCGCCGGCTTCGCCGTCATCGTGGTCGGCTTCGCGTGGGTGAAAGCCGACGTGCTTCGGTCGCTACGGCGTCGGCAAACCGGTTCGCCGTCGCACCGGTCACAGACTCCACGGGACGACTGTATTGTCGTCAGCGGGAACGCGTACTCGACACAGGACTGATACGGATTGTTGGAGCGATGTACCGGTATGCACCGACCCCGGGGTCAGAGCTATCCGGACATAATCTACAACGATCCGTATGTACCCCAGTCAGGGGCATCAGGACTTAGCCGCTGCCACCCGTTGCAACGGTATGGCTTCCCATCCCGGGTTCCACTCGCTACACGACGAAACAACGGCATCGATCCCCGTGACCGGTGGCCTCCCGGACTGGCTCCGTGGCAGTCTCATCCGAAACGGCCCCGGCGCGTTTTCCTTCCCAAATGGAAGCAGTGTCGACCACTGGTTCGACGGGTTCGCGATGCTGTACCGGTTCACCTTCGACCCGGCCGGTGACGCCGTTCACTATCGGAACCGCTTCCTCCGAACGGACGCGTACGAGGCAGCGAGGAGTGGCGAGTTCGAGGGCGGCTTCGCGACCGGCGAGACGACGCTTCGCTCGCGGCTGGCGACGTTTCTGACAGACCCCTACGACAACACGAACATCATCGCTGAGCGGTTCGGCCGCGAGTACGTCGCACTGACTGAATCGCCCCGGAAGGTGCGTTTCGACCCGAACACGCTCGAAACGGTGGGTCACGTCGAACACGACGACGGCGTCCCGACTGGCCAGCTCTCCTGTGCCCACATTAAACGTGACCCGACGAGCGGCGTCCTTGTCAACGTCGATACGGCGTTCGGACGGACCAGCCAGTACCACGTCACTGCCATGTCGCCCGACGGGACCCGGCGACACGTCGGGAGCGTCGACACCGACCAGCCGGCGTATATGCACAGCTTCGCGCTCACGCCCCGGTACGTCGTATTGACGGAGTTCCCGCTCCGACTCGACCCGCGACGGTTCCTCAAGCCCGGCCGGCAGGCGCCCTTCATCGAGCAGTTCGAGTGGGACCCCGACCGCGGGACCCGAATCATCGTCATGGACCGGACTACCGGGACGGTCGTGGCCGAGCCGGTTACCGACGCAGTGTTCGGCTTTCACCACGTCAACGCGTTCGAGCGTGCCGGCGGCAGGGAACTCGTGTTCGACCTCGAAACGGTACCCGACGCGACGACTATCGACTCGCTGTATCTGGACAACCTCCGTGCGGGCGAGATGGGCGCTATCGTCGGCCGCATCGAGCGGTTCACTGTGGACCTCGGTACCGGAAGCGACGTGACCCGATACGGCGACGCCGACGCGACGGTGTCGCGCGAGATGTTGTACCCCGACGGCAGCGCACTGCCGACCGTCTCACCGTCCCGGTGGTGTCGCCCACATCGCTACGTGTACGCGATGGGGATGGATACCCCCGTCACCGAGTGGGCCCGTCGCGTGCTGAAGTTCGACACGGACACGGGCGCCGTTGAGACGTTCGACGACGGCGGGGACTACTTCGGTGAGCCGGTGTTCGTCCCTGCGCCGGACGGCGACACCGAGGATGACGGCGTGGTGTTAGTCGTTGCGCTAGACGCGGATACCGACCGGTCCCGGCTACTCGTCCTCGACGGTCAGACGTTCGAGAAGCGCGCCAGAGCATCGCTCCCTCACGCGGCCCCGTTTGATTTCCACGGTCGATACTTCCCCGAACTCAGGGTGGCGGCTGACGAGTGAGATCCTGGGCCTATAGCCCCGACAACGAATACGAAACCCCTGACACAATGTTCGGTCCGCCTAACTTTCGAAAACGCTTTATCTATTTAGGCTGGCCTAAACAGTATGTTGGAAGAATCGATCGACACTTCGGAACCGACACACCGGCTGTCAGTGTCACCGACACTGGACGGAGCGTCGTGAACATGGCGACAGTGGGGAACCCGACGGGGACGGCGTTCGACCACGATATTATCGTCGGCGGCGGTCTGGCGGGAGGTGCGTGAGTACCGATGGTTAGCAGGTCAACGGGAGTCACTGACGCGTGGTCGCGAGCCCTGAACTGGCTCAGCGGCGTCGACGCATCGCTGCTCGGGCTCTGCCTCGCGAGCATCGGCGTCGTCTTCGCGGGCGGTCTCGTGCAAGTGAGCTTCGGAGCGTATTCGATGACTATCGTCGAGGCGTGGCAGGCCGTGTTCGACCCGCAGGTCCTTTTCGACCTCGAGGTCTGGCAGGTGCTCTTGCTCGGCGGGCAGGTGAACACCGACGTACTGTTAAATCCGCTCGCCTGGGATTCGCTCATCGTCGACGCGTCGCTTCCGGAGATGAGCAAGCAGAGTCTCATCGTCTGGAACATCCGGCTGCCACGAGTTCTCGTCGGCGTGCTCGTCGGGATGAATCTCGCGGTGTCCGGGGCGATCTTCCAGGCGGTCACCCGGAACGAACTCGCCAGCCCGTTCATCCTCGGGGTCTCGTCGGGCGCGGGACTGATGATTCTGCTCACGCTGGTCGTGTTTTCGGGGCTTTCGACGCTGCTGCCGCTGATCGCCTCCACCGGCGGCGCGGTGGCGTTCCTGATCGTCTACGCTATCGCCTGGAAGAACGGTACGTCGCCAGTCCGGCTGGTGTTGGCCGGCGTCATTGTCAGCACCGTCTTTGGCTCCCTCCAGACGGCCATGTTCTTCTTCGCGGACGATATCGGTATTGTTCAGTCCGCTATCGCCTGGACCACCGGCTCGCTGACCGGGACTGACTGGGAGCAGGTTCGGATGGCGCTCCCCTGGACTGTCGTGGCGATGGGGCTGTCGCTGTTCAGTTCGCGACAGCTGAACGTCCTTCTGCTCGGGGAGAACACCGCCAAGTCGCTCGGGATGTCCGTCGAGAAGGTCCGATTCGCGCTGTCGGGCGTGGCCGTGCTCGCGGCTTCTGCGAGTATCGCGGTGGCCGGTATCGTCGGCTTCATCGGCCTCATCGTCCCGCACATGGTCCGCAACATCGTCGGGAGCGACTATCGGAAGCTCGTCGTTGGCTGTGTCTTCGCTGGCCCGGCGCTGATGGTCGGGGCGGATGTCGGCGCACGCCTGGCCCTGAATCCGACGCAGATTCCAGTCGGTATCGTCACCGGACTGGTCGGGGGGCCGTACTTCCTCTATCTGATGCGGAAACAGCAGCAAATGGGTGAAATATAATGTCACGGAACCAACCACGGACGAACGGTACAGATGCTGAGAGTACTAATGGCGCTGCCACTGGGTCACCGTCGAATCAATCCGAAGCGTCACTAACGGGCGAGGGGTTGGTCCTGACATACCCGTCCGGTGACAGTCCGATAATCGACGATGAGACGATCACAGCCGAACCGGGTGCGGTGACCGCCCTCGTCGGCCCGAACGGCTCGGGCAAGAGCACGCTGCTGAAAGGCCTCGCCAACCAGCTCACGCCGGAAGCGGGGTCCGTGCTACTGGACGGGCAAGACATCCAGACGCTCGATACCAAAGCGATAGCCCGGAAGCTCGGCCTGCTCTCCCAGGAGAGCACGTCGCCGAACAGCATCACGGTCGAGGATCTGGTGTATCACGGTCGCTACCCACACCGCGGGTTCTTCGACAGCGTCACCGAGGAAGACGAGGCCGCCGTCGAGCGGGCGATTGATCTGGCCGGCTGCGGACACCTCCGTGATCGCGAAGTCGGCAGTCTCAGCGGCGGCCAGAAACAGCTCGCCTGGATCGCGATGGTCCTGGCACAGGACACCGACGTGCTGTTACTGGACGAACCGACGACGTTCCTCGACCTGCACCACCAGCTTGAGGTGATGGAGATAATCGAGACGCTCCGCGATGAGAGCGATATCACCATCGTGGTCGTCCTCCACGACATCGAGCAGGCCGCGCGCCTCGCCGACCGGATGGTCGCACTCAAAGACGGCGAGATACAGGCCCGGGGACAACCTGAAGATGTCGTGACGGAGCGACTACTCGCAGACGTTTTCAAGATCGAGGCGGAGGTCTCGGTCACCCCGCATGGGCCGCGTATAAACCCGATCCGCGCCCGCCACGACGGCGACGAACATGCGGTCGATGACGACAGTACCGGGGCGGAGCGTGCCGAGGAGGTTGTGGCCGAGTAGTAGCTGCATACGACGGCGATGAATAGGCCCTCTGCCCACCGAGCTCTTCCCACGGACATCCGATTCAGCGTCTGAAACCTGACTTCCCACAGTCGTGGAACCGGAACATCTATATAATTTTTAGGCTAGCCTAAAAACATGGCTGACGACGCCACTGAAACCCAGACACCGACGCGGAGAGAGTACGTCAAATACGGCGGCACAGTTCTCAGTGCCGGACTGTTGGCTGGCTGTGCGAGTGATTCGGAACGAGGGGTCGGCTCCACGCCGACGGAGACCGCGACGGCGGCGGACACTGCCACTGCGGATGAGTCGTACTCCGTGTCGATGTCGCCAATGGGAGAGGTAACGTTTGAATCGCCGCCTGAGACCGTCTTCACGCGGCTCACGCACCACGCCGACATGGCGTTCGCCCTGGGCCGCGGGGACACCGTCACGGCAATGCACGCCCCGGACTACTACAGCGGGCTGTGGAACCAATTCGTCGAACGACTGCCGGGCGTGTCGCTGGACTGGACCGGGCTGTACTCCTCGTGGGAACCGAGCAAGGAGAAACTGTACGAACTGGACAGCGATATCCACCTGGCAGACCCGGCCTGGATCGCCAAACAGGACAACTGGGACCGTGAAGACTTCGAGGAAATCGCTACCAACGTCTCGCCGTGGTTCGGCAACTCGCTGAGTGACCGACACGCCGAACCACCGTCCGGATGGGGGGACTACGAGTACTACACTCTCTGGGAGCAGTTCGAACTCGTGGCCGAGGCGTTCCAGGAGCAGGCCCGGTACGAGGCGCTCGCGGCAATCCACGACGAGATGCGCTCGACCATCGACGCGAACGTGCCGCCCGAGTCGGAGCGCCCGTCGGCGGTAATGCTCGCCGCGGCTGACATCGAAGAAATCTACGCGTACACGCTGGACAACCCCGGATTTCTGACCGCACACACCCGTCCGTTCGGTGCTCGCGACGCCTTCGAGGGCGCGGTCGAGACGAACTCCGTGGTCGATTTCGAGACGCTGCTCGAGGCCGATCCCGACGTAATCCTGCATCTGGGCGGGTTCGAGCCGAACACGAGCCTCCCGAAGCGACGGGAGGCGTTCAGATCCGACCCAGTCGGTTCGGAGATCACGGCCGTACAGAACGACCGGATCTACCCACAGGGGGCGAGATATCAGGGCCCGATCCTGCATCTCTTCCAGTTGGAGATGACCGCAAAGCAACTGTACCCCGAGCAGTTCGGCGAGTGGCCGACCTACACCGAGGGCCCATACCCCGACATTCCAGCCGATGAACAGCTGTTCGACCGCCAGCGGGTCGCTGACATCATCAACGGGGAGTTCGAAGCATGAGCGACAACGACACGACAGCCGACGCACGGACGCGCAGAGCGCATCTGAAATACAGTGGCGCAGTCATTGGGGGCGGGTTGCTTGCCGGCTGTACCGGCGACGCCGACTCACAATCGACACCGGCAGCGACGGACAGTGACACGTCGACAGCCACCGACACACCCGGCGCGACGCCGACACCGGCCACATCTGAACCCTACACTGTCTCTATGGAGCCGATGGGCGAGGTGACTTTCGAGTCGGTCCCGGAGCGGTGGATGGCCTACTTCAGCACCTACGGCGACATGGCTATCGCGCTGGGGCAACTCGACGGCCTAGCGGGGCTGATATTCACCGAGAACTGGCCGATGGCGTTCTTCGATGCCATCCCGGACATGGACGTGACTTTCGACGATATCCCACAGCTGATGGGCGAAGGTGGCATCGACAAGGAAGCGTTCTACGAGATGGGCTCTGACGTCCACCTGTTCGACCCGAACTTCGTTCAGGTGCTCGACGACACTTGGACCGACGAGGACTTCGCCGAGATTACCGACAACGTCGGCCCGATACTCGGGAACAGCATCCGGCGTCGGACCGACGACTGGCACGACTACCGGTACTACTCGCTGTACGAGGCCTTCGAACTGATCGCCGACGTGTTTCAGGAGCGCGAGCGCTACGAGGCCGTTGCCGACCTCCACGACTCGCTGCTGTCGGAAATCGATGCAGGGCTCCCGCCCGAAGACGAACGGCCGACGGTCGGCCTCCTCTCGATCAATTCCGACTTCGAGGGTGGGGCGTTCTACGCCTATCCCGTCCACGACGGGAACGGGCACAAGCAGTACCGTGACCTTGGGATGCGCGGCGCGTTCGACGACGTCATCGACGGGAGCTACGCCGAGTGGGACTACGAGCAACTCCTTGATGTCGACCCCGACATCCTGCTGTTCCAGTACGGCTTCTCGCACGTCTCGACCGGGGAGTTTGAGGACCGGATGGCCACGATGCGCGAGGACCCCATCGGCCAGCAGCTCTCGGCGGTCCGGAACGACCGACTCTACCGCGGCGGGACCTCCTACCAGGGGCCGATAATCAACCTCTTCCAGACGGAAATCGCCGCCAAGCAGTTCTACCCGGAGGTCTTCGGCGAGTGGCGCGGCCTCGGCGATATCACGGCCGGAGAACGGCTGTTCGACCGACAGCGACTGGCGGACATCATCAACGGGGAGTTCGACCCCGCGTAGCCCTCGGCGGGCCAGCGGACTGTGGTCCTTCGACCGCTTCGTCACCGACACCGCGAACGGCGGTACCTGACCATTGCCCGTCCCGAGGAGACAACTTCTGAAGTTTGGTTAGTTCACTCCGAACCCAAATATTTGGATGATTGACCTACCAAATCGCATATCATTGGTGGTGTATGTGGAATATAAGGGTATACTGAGCTGTTTGTCCAGAAGAATTTTATAGTATCGTGGCATCCGTTCGCATATGTTAGTACACGAAGGGAACGCGCACTCGTACGCCGCCGGTTCCGACCGCTACTGCCGCCATTGCAACGACGTCGCCCTGGCTTACGACCCGACTGCAGAACGCCCGCGGTGTCGTTCCTGTGGCAAGCTAGGGTAACCGGGACAGCCGCCGACGCCACGGGGGACGCTACCGGCCGGTGTGAGGCCCGGTCCGTGGGCATTACTTCGGGAATCGGAGAACGACCGGCGAGGCACGCCGTGGCCGCTGGGACTGGTCACCGGCGGCGACTACAGTTTGACGAGGACTTTGATTGCTTCCCGTTCGTCCATCGCTCGATACCCATCGGGCACGCCGCCGAGGTCGACGGTCTTCGTGAATATCGGTGACGGGTCGAGCGTGCCCTGCAGCACGTCGGTCAGCAGTTCGTCGGCGTAGGCACGAACCGGTGCCACGCCGCCGTTGAGCGCGATGTTATCGCCGAACAGCGAGAACACGTCCAATCCGGAGTCGTCGACGCCATGCGGGACACCGACGTAGCCGACGGTCCCGCCCGGCCGACAGACGTCGATGGCGGTTTCCATTGCCGAGGCCGCACCGACACATTCCAGGACGTGGTTTGCACCGCCGTTTGTCAGATCCTCTGCCGCGTCTACGGCGTCCTGACCACGGGCGGCGATGGTTTCGGTCGCACCGAACGACTCTGCGAGTTCGAGACGGTCCTCGTGGTGGCCCATCGCGATAATGCGTTCCGCCCCGAGGCGGCGAGCCGCGAGCACGCCACACAGTCCGACGGCTCCGTCGCCGACGACAATACAGGTGTCTCCTTCGCTGACGCCAGCACTCACCGCCGCGTGATGACCCGTTCCCATCACGTCTGTCAGCGGGAGAATCGCTTCCAGCGTGTCCTCGTCGTCGGCGTGGCGGTCGGGAACCCGAACGAGCGTCCCGTCGGCTTCCGTCGCCCGGACGTACTCGCCTTGGCCGCCGCCGTTGTCGCCGCCCCAGGAATCGCCGTTGACACAGGACGTATGCAGTCCTTTCCGGCAGAACTCACACCGGCCACAGCTGATAACGAACGGGGCAAACACCCGGTCGCCGGGCTCGACTGAGCGCACGTCGTCGCCGACTTCCTCGACGATCCCCATCGGCTCGTGGCCGACACGGGACCCTTCCTCCCGGTCGCTCTGGCCGCGATAGAACCACAGATCGGAGCCACAGACGGCGGTGTGGGTCACGCGAACGATCGCGTCGGTTGGCGATTCGATCACCGGACGGGGAACTTCTTCGACGGTGATTTCACCGGGGCCACGGTAGATGGCTGCGCGCATGCGCTTGCTTTGGGGCGGCTGTGGAAAACCGTTCTCATGCCATCCGTCACATCCGCTTGCCCGGCACTGTCTAGTTGAGCGAGTTTGAGAAGCGAGGAGGTCGTAGCGAGAAGTGTTCATGCCACTCGCAGACCTCCTCAGAGAAACGTTAGATAAGGA
>Ga0207757_100108_pt1 | contig 70924 bp, 68 predicted proteins | sample A23P3SouthBayCA_2_FD_187752 | JGI IMG/M metagenome (GOLD analysis project Ga0207757, IMG submission 187752) | Aerobic enrichment media microbial communities from Eden Landing Ponds, California, USA - A23 P3 (2) (SPAdes) | ecosystem: Environmental > Aquatic > Marine > Unclassified | place... | reverse complement strand
GTTCTCAAATACGTTTAGTCACGTTGAACCGAGTACCGCTGAAAATTGGTTGCAAGCGTTTGCCTTCGCATGGAATCAGCTTATCTGAACACTACCCCGGTCGGTAGTGTTCAGCCATGCCAGCCAGACTGGGACCACCTCGAAAGCCCTGCCCGCGTCGGCTGGCCAATCGGCCGCTACCGGGTGGGACTGAAAGGAGCTGGCGTCTCTACTCGAATCGCGTTACTCCGAACAGTATCTTCCGGTCAGCGCGGCGAGAGTTCGGCCAGCAGTTGCGCGCCACGGAGGACGCTGGCTCTCGCCACCGCCTGTCCCTTGAGTGCGCCCACCTTGGCGTAGTAGCCGCTCTTGCGCGCTGAGCCGACCGCGTAGTGACGGGCGGAGGCGGGTATCGGTTGGCGTCGCCCCGCCATCCGCGTCGCCCCGCTCCGCATCGCGTCGAGCACCGCGGCCCCGTCGAGGGCCGACCGCTCCACGCCGTCGATAACGAGTTCCGTGAACGCCCGCCCGACGTGGGGGACGGAGTGGGCATCGCTGGCCGCGAGCGCCGGGTAGCCGTGGTCGGCAGCGAAGCGCCGCGCCCGCCGATTCCGAAAGCCCGTGAACAGCCACGAATTGAACACCTCGATCGCGTCGCAGTCGACGAGATGCCGCCGTGGCACCCCGTGCCGACTCCGCTGGAAGGGGTGAGGAACGACCGCTACGCCGCCGTGGTCGCGTACCCACTCGACGGTGTCATCCAGCGGCGCGCGCCGGGGCGGCATCTCGTCGACACCGATGGCCAGCAGGTGGCCCACCTGCGTCGACACCTCGACGCCCGGAATCCCGATCAGGCCGTACTCGGGGGCGAGTTCCGCCGCCCGGAGCGACTCGTGGATCACGTCGTGATCGGTGACGACGATGCCGTCCAAGCCGATCTCGGCAGTCTGCTCTAGCAGCAGCTCGACGGGGTCGTGGCCGTCGTAGGACCCGTCAGAGTGGACGTGCGGGTCGATTCGGATCGTCGTCTGACTCACACGGTCCGTTCGGCCGGAACGAAGATAAGCCCCGTGGCTTAGGCCGCCGCCCGCTCGACGCGGCACCGCACCCGCTCGACGACACTGATCCGCGACGCGCGATCGCTCTCGATCGCTTCGGTGTACAACCGCTGGCGCGGACTACTGTACGATCGTGCCCACCGTCTCGTCGAGGATGGCTCGCACCGTCGCCACCTGTTCGTCGTCCAGTTCGACCAGCGGCGGCCGCACCGCGTCGTCGTCGATGACGCCGCGTTCGACCAGTGCTGCCTTCGTCGTCGGGGCGAACCCGTACTCCAGCGACGTGTTGAACAGGGGTGCGATGTGGTTCAACTGGAGGTCGCGCCCGCGTTCGATGTCGTTTTCGGCTGCCGCCTCGATGCTCTCGTTCATCAGCCCGGGGAAGTAGTTCGACACCGCGTTGATGCCGCCGGTGGCACCCATCGACACGGCGGGAACGAGCTGGCTGTCCCACCCCTGGAACAGGTGGAAGTCGTCGCCCGTCCGGCGGATGATTTCGAGGAAGTGAGTGAGGTCACCGGTCGTGTCTTTCATCCCCGCGAGGTCGGGGTGGTCGGCCACCGCCTCGACCAGGTCGGCGTCGATGGACTGACCGACACAGGAAGGAATGTTGTAGAGGATGATCGGGAGCGACGTCTCCTCGAGGACGGCCCGGAGGAACCGCTCGTTGCCGGACGGATCGTTCGCCCCGTGGAAGTAGGGGAGGACGATGAGGACGGCGTCGGCCCCGCAGTCGGCCGCGATGTCGATACGTTCCAGGGTGCCAGCGACGCTCGAATCGGCGGCACCCGGGAGGACGGGCGCGCCGTCCGCCGCGTCGACGCTCGCCGAGACGACCGTCTCGTACTCGTCGTTGGTGAGGCTGGCGAACTCGCCGGTCGTGCCACAGGGGATGAGGCCGTCGGCACCGTTCTCCAGAACGAACTCGCCGAGGTCGGCGACCGCCTCGGCGTCGACCGAACCGTTCGAGAAGGGCGTCACCGTCGGGACCAGTGTGGTACCGTACTCCGAGTTGGCGGGTGCAGTCGGCATCGTGGGTGCAATCTCGACCCGCGGGCAGTTAGGCGTTCCCCTGTCGCGGCATCAGGGGGCCGCCTCGGCGTCAGCCGCCGACCGGCCGAGCGCGGCGTTCAGGCGCTCTTCGGCCGTGTCGAGGACGACCAGCGTCGGCGGAAGCGTCGCCAGCGCCGCCACCAGCGTCAGGAAGATGACGCCGACGGTGAGGTAGCCGAAGTCCGCCAGGATGGGGAACGGCGAGAGCGTCAGCGCCGAGAAGCCGAACACGGTGGTCATCCCCGAGACGGAGATGGCCTTCCCGACGCGGGTGGCGGCCGTCTCCACCGCGTCGAGTTTGTTCACGCCCGCCTGCTTTTTCTCCTCGTAGTACCGTTCCATCACGATGATGGTGTACTCGGCGCCGATGCCGACGCTCATCGCGCCCAGCGAGGCACCGAGCGGCGAGACGGAGATGCCGAGCCCCGCCATATAGAGGTTCTGCCACCCGATGACGAAGAGCATCGGAACCAGGGGGGCAATCGCCTTCACCAGCCGCCGGTAGTAGGCCAACAGGAGGCCGAAGACGAACAGGACGCCGAGCCCCGTCGTCGTGTTCCGGCTCTCGATCTGATCGACGATCGAGGGCGTCGAGACGACCGAGGACCCAGTCAGACTTGCGTCGACGCCGGGTGGCGGGTTGCTGAACCGGATCGACTTGCGGACGTTCGCGATGAACGACAGCGTCTTGCCGGTCGTCATATCCTGGGCCCCGATAACGGTGATGTGAGCGACCCCGTCGTTGTAGTACTGGGCTCGCTCGTTTGCCGGCACGTCGTCGAGGACGCGCTTGACGCCAGCCCTCGTCTCGGGGATCTCGCCGCCGTTGTGTTCCGCGACCAGTGTCGCCGGCGAGTCGACCCCTTGAATCAGGGGTGCCCCGACGGCCACCTGCTCGAACTGCTGCATCCACCGCAACACCTCGGGGTGTCTGAGTTCGCTTCCGGTGACGAGGACATCGTACTGGACCGCGGCCCCGCCGCCGGTTACGGCCCGAAACTGCTGGAGGTCGACGTACGCCGGCAGATCCTGTGGGACGAACTCCTCGGTGTCGGCCAGCGTGTCAAGGCTCCGGCCGGCCTGGAACCCCGCGCCCATCAGGAGGAGGGCAACGAGCAACACGACCCCGGGATTGGCCGCGAGCGCTCTCGACGTCCGGCCGATCGTCTGCCCGAACGCGCCGACCCGTTCGGAGTCGGCGGGGTCCGTCTCGGGGCCGATGTCGGAGCCGTCCGCGCTCGTGTCCGCGTCCGCGTCCACACTGTCCCCCCCGCGATTGGTGAGTTCGCGGAGGCCCAGTTCCCCGAACCCGCGCCGTCGGAACCGTGCGTACAGCGTCAACACGGGGAGCAACACGATGATGCCGGCGAGGAACGTAAGCATGACGCCGAAGATGGAGGTCTGGGCGAACCAGACGAACGCGGGCGATCCGATGGTCGAGATCCAGGTGGCGCCAAAGCCCAGCGCGGCCGCGAGCATCGCGATGAATACCGGCGGCCCGATCCCCGACAGCGCGCGCGGAAGCGCCTCACGGGGCGGTGCCGTCTCCAACTCCTCCTCGTACCGCTCGTGGAACTGCACGGAGTAGTCGATCCCTAACCCGATCAGGATCGGGAAGACCGAACTCGTCAGCGTGGAGTTGGGGATGCCCGCGTAGCCGATGGCGCCGAACGTGTAGAGGACACCCACGAACACCGCGACGATGGGCAGGAGCCGCAGTCGCACGCCCCGGAAGAGGAAAAAGAGTGCGACGACCATCAACCCGACCGCGAGGCCGAGCAGTTGGTTGGTGCTCTGACTGATGAGTTCGGACAGCTGCGCGGAGAAGGCGGCCGAGCCGGTCACGATCACGTCCACGCCCGCGGGGAAGCGCGCCCACTCCTCGGCCGCCAGCGCCTCCGTGTAGATGGGCCGTTCCTCGGGCTGTGTGAGCCCCGGTTCGAACACTACGCGAACGAACGCGACGTCGGGCGAGCCGACGGCGCGCTCGATTTTGGCCCGGGAGTCCGGAATCCGGCCGTACTCCGCCCGAACCTGGTCGGCCGGGCTGGTGACGTAGGCTACGTCCTCGACCTGTGACATCCGGTCGTCGAACCGCGCGATCGCCCTGACCGTCGCCGGATCGGTTGTCTCACCCCGGAGCAACACCGAAATCGATCCCCGGTCGAACGCCTCGTTGTACCTATCGAGGGTCGGATTGGCGCCGGTGAACGCCTGATCGCCCGTGACGCTCGTGATCTGAGCGGCGCCCCCGAAGGCGGCGAAAAGTAGCACCAGCGCGATCGCTAGCGTGGCGATCGGATGGGCCTGAATCTCGTGGCCGACTGTGCGGAACAGCCCCCGGAGTGCGCTCACGTCAGCACACCCCCCGGGCTGTGTCCGCCTTCGGTTGTCCGGCCTCTCCCTGCTGATCGCTCATCGCCGGCGATACCAGATGGCGCCACCGATGGCTGCGAGCAGGACCACGATGCCGACGACGATCGGCGGGACTGGCGGCCCACTCTCGGGTTGGTTCACGCTCACACCGATCGACATGCCGTCCGTGAACTCGGTGTCCCCGTCGGCCTCGTCGTACCGCACTTCGATCGAGGAGGCGTACTCCTTCGGCAGTGCGTCGCTCGTCGCGCTGATGCGGAAGGTCGCGGTCGCGGTCTCGCCCGGTTCCATCTGTCCGAGGAAGGCGCCGTCGTCCGAGGAGGACAGCGGATCGCTGGTGAACAGGCGGGCGTTGACCGCCGAGATCGGCTCGTCGCCGACGTAGCGCACGTCGGCGCTGAGTCGGGCCGTCCCGCCCGGCTTCACCGTCGTCGAGACGTCCGTCACCTCGAAACGGTCACGCTCGGGTTCGATCTCCACCCGTTTCCGGACCGGGTTCGACGCAGTCAGCACGTCGCCGTCGGCGTTCTCGTACTCCACGTCGAAGGTGAGGGAGTTCGCTCCCGGTTCGGCGTCACTGGAGATGGCGGTGGTAAAGGAAACCCGCGCGGACTCGCCGGAGTCGAGTGTCCCGACCGCCGACTCGCCGTTGGTCGGCGTCACCGTCCCGTGATCGCGCAACTGGACGACGACGTTCCGGGCTGGAGACGGCCCCGTGTTAGTGATCCGGCCGGTGATGGTCGCCTCGGACTCGTCGACCCGGAAGTTCGAGGTCGAAATGCCGTCCATCGAGAACGATCGCCCGGGGCGCACCACGACGCCCGTCGTCAGCGTGTCCGAGTGCTGGTTGATATCGTTCTCGTCGCGGTAGGAGACGACGGTGTTGATCGGGTACTCGCCCGCTGACACGTCGTCAGTAGCGCCGACCTTCACGGAGACGCGCCGCGTCTCGTTCGGTTCGAGCGACCGGACGAAGACGCCGGTTTCCGCGGACGGGTTCGTCGGGTTGCCGAAGAAGACCCCCGACGCCGCCGCCGACAGCTGGACCGACGCGTTCCGCGCCGTCTGCGAGCCGGTGTTTTTGATCGTGAACGCGAGCGATCCGGTGTCGCCCGCGAACAGCCGGTTCGTGTCCTCCGAGATGATATCGAACTCCGAACGCTCCTCGATTCGGATCGTCAGATCGACCGTCCGATCCTTGTTGAGCCAGACGTACTCGATTTGGGAGGGACCGGTGGCGGTTTGGTCGAAGATCACTGCTCGCGCGTGGCGGTACGTGACCTTCACCGGGACGGTGTACGTGCCCGGTTCGGCGTCACCGATTTCGAGGTTGAAATCGAACTGCGAGACGCCGCCGGGACCGATGCTCCCCGTCGTCACCGTTCCCGACTTCACGTCGATCGGCGCGTCGATCTGTCCCTCTTGGACTCGCATCTGGACGCTCCGTGCCGTCTGCACCTGATCCTCGAAGCGTCCGACGCCGCCGTCCTCGATGTTGCCGTCGTTCGAGGCGACGACCGTCAACGTCGCCTGTTGATTCGCTCGAAACGTGTCGTCGGCGACGCTGTAACTCAACACGGGATTCCCCGTGACGACGCTCGACCCCACCACCGGAACGACCGGCGCGAGCAGTAGTACACCGATGACCGCCAGAATCGTAATCCGCCTCATGGTCGCACCTGCGGTCCACCGGGCATAACGATGACGATTAGCGTAATTACACGACAACGGAGTTAAACTGGAAAAAGGTTGTTGAGCTTGGCGCCGACGCGAGCCGTCGTCGTAGCCCCCGTGTCACTCAGTACGACAGTCGAACCGTTCTGTCGGAGTCACCGTTGACGAGTTTCACCGTCTCGTGATCGTTGTCGAGGACCGGTGCCGTGGCCCCCCAGTACACGTGTCCGTCGGTGTTCCGGCCGCCCCCGACGTGGAGGACGAGTCGCTCGCCCGGGCGGAGCGTCCGCCCGTCGAAGAAGAAGTAGCTCCTGCCGTCGCCCTCGACGAGATACCAGTTCGAGAGGTCGACGGTCTTCTCGCCGACGTTCTCGATGACGACGTACTCGTCGGCGAGGGCCGCCCCGTCGTCGCCCGGCGGGTTGGGGTGGACGGCCGCGATGCGCACGCTCGGTTCGTCCGCCTTCCGGAGCGGCCGCGACGGTCTGACGGTCGTACACGACCAGACGCCACGTTCGGCGCTCCGTGCGGCCCGCTCCGCGTCCGCATACCGGTCGTCGGTGGCCCGAGCGTCGCCGCGTGTGACTAGTCGGCGGTTGACCGACCGCCCGTCCATCACTACCTCGGCGCTCGTCACGCGGTCCCCCGTCTCGACCGGTTGGATCGTCACCGATTCGCCGACGAGGAGCGCCCGCACGTCGAGGAGCGCCCGCCGACCCTCCTCGGCCAGACAGGCCCGCCCCCGACTTCCGGTCAGGACCCCATCGAATCGATCGGGGGCGGCACCGCCGACCCCGGGCGTGTCGATACCTGCGAGACGGACCGTCCGCTGGTCCCCCGAGGCGGCGCGGTACGTGAGCACGTCGCCCCCGCTGACGCCGAGGACCGTCGCGTTCGTCCCGTTCGACGATAGCTGCCCCGTCGATCCGTTCGTGGCGGTCACGTCGTCCGCTGCCCGCCGTTCGACGGCCACGTCACCGCCGGTCGCCGTCGGCTCCGGTGTGGGCGTCCGATCGATCGCGGCCGACGTGGCCGGATCGGTGGGGGCGAGCGGTGTCACCTGCACCGTCGCGCCGCCGACGGCCAGTGTGACCGCCGCGACGACGAGAACACTCCGGTAATCGACAGCGTCGATCCGTGCGACGGCTACCGCGCCGCCGATGCAACCGAGGGCGAGAAGCAGTGCGAGGGAAGCGAGCGGGAGCATGTGGAAACGGATGCCGAGTTGTCTACGCTCGGTGACCGATCGACTTAGTTATTCGCCCGCGCTCTCAGCCGCGATAACGCCCCGTTCCTGTTCCAGCACGGTCCCGTTGTCGACGATGCGGACCGTGATCGACTGTCGATCGGCGGTCGACGGCAGGTCGAACGTCGCCGTGATCGTTCGCTCGGTGCCGACACGCGTCGTCTGCTGGAACAGGAAGCTGTTCGGCGAGTCACCGGTTACCGCGACCACTACCTCGGTCGTCGGGGCCAGCGTCGTCTCCGCGCGGAGGACCGTCTTCCCGCCCGGGACGGTGAACGGGTCGGCGGAAGCCGGGTCGACGAGCGTCACCCGACGCTCGGTGATCCGCATCTCGGCTCCCGCCGCTCGCGTCTCGTTTCCGAGCGGGCTCACCCCCCACCGGATCAGTCCGACGCTGTACTGTTCCCCGACCGAGAGCGTCGACGTGTTCGCGAGGACGTACAGACGGTCGTCGGCGTAGTGGTAGTCCACGGCCGCTAGCGGCGCGACGACGGATTTCTCGCCATCGGCCACGAACCGCAGGTCGAGGCCGTAGCCGAGCGTTCCACGCCCCGCCAGTCCGTAGACGACGTGGCCCGTGGTTTCGATCTCGTCGCCCACAGATGCGTGGACGTCGTACGTCCCGTTCGTCGTGGGGTTCGTCGCTCGATACTTCACGAGGAGGGTGTCACCGTCGTCGACCGTCATCTCGGTGTCGAGTCGGATCGTGACGGCGGTGCCCGCGGTCCCCGTCTCGACGCTCTCGACGGCCGACCGCAGATCGGTGTCGACGATTCCGTCGCCGTCGGTGTCGACGCCGAGCGCTCGAATCCGATCGGCGTCGAAGCGGTTCAGGGTTCCCGGCGCGCCGCCGTCGGCGTAGCGGACGGTGATCGCCGTCGCCGTCGTTTGTCGGTCGGCATCGACGCGCACGGTGTGGGTCGTCGCCACACCCGGCGTGCTGTCAGTCGGATACACTAGGTTCGTGCCGGGCGGTGTCGTCGACGCGAGCATCCCGCCGACGCCGCTGACGTTGAACGTGACGACGGCGTGGTCGCCGACGGCGACCTGGTCGGTTTCGAATCGGGACGCCGCCGGCACCGTCGCCGCGTCGTCGGGTCGATCCGCGGGTATCGTCGCCGTCGTGGCCCCGCCGACACGCCCGGCTTCCAGCACCAGCGACGCCGACGTGCTGGTGTGCCCGCCGGCCGCGATGAGGTTGTATCGTTGCTTGGGAAGCGGCCCGTCCAGACGACGCGTCCGCCGGTCGACTGCGGTGACGCGGTCGCCCGCCCCGGCCGCGTACGCCGTCGACTCGTCGGCCGTCCATCCGGCACGGAACGTGTTGACCGTCACCACGATTCGGCCGTCCTCGTCCGCGTCGACGGCGCGAACTCGCGTGTCGTACGTCCCGTCGGGCGACCGTACGGTGAGCGCAACGTACCGACGGTCACCGATATGGATCGGGATGCGTACCACGTCACCGCGCTGGTCGGTCGTCACCGCGTCGGCGAACCGCAGACCCTCGTCCTGCGCCGTGACGACGCCGCCAGCCGCCGCGAGCAGCAGAACGACGACGAGCCCGATCGTTCGTGAACGCCTCCCCATTACCCGAAGCTATCTCTGTTTCGGGTAAGTATCTTGTGGAGAATACGTATTTCGGCGGCTCAGAGGTAGCGTATCCGGCGTATCGTAAACTCCAGATCGAACCGGTCGACTGCGGTCGATTTCTCCGCCCGTCCGTCGCGCTCGAACCGAAGCTGTCCGATCACCTTCTTGGTCTCGTCGGTTTCGAGTCCTTCTTCCTCGCCGTCGTCGTCGTCGTCGAACCAGAACCGTGGATAGTCGGTAGCGACGATTCGCGAGTAGTCCTCGTGCTCGTACCGCACGCGAATCCGGAACTCGATATCCCTGATCGTCCGGTTACCCGTGTTCTCCACGTCGAATCGGTAGGTGACGATGGCGAACTGCTCCAACTCCGTGCGCTCGATGGTCAGCTGTGGGTTTCGGAGTTCGACGGCGTCGCTCGGCACCGGCGTGGTCGTGGCCGTTGCCGTCCGCGTCGGCCTATCGGTGGCGGATTCGGTCGGCGTCGCCGGGGTCGCCGTCGGTGTCTCGGTCGGCGTCGAGGTCGACGCCCCATCGTCAGGCGTCGCCGTCGTCTCCGGTTCGATAAACAGCCCGCTACACCCCGTCAGCGACGCAAGCAGGCCGGCTCCGGCGCCGAGGATCGTCCGTCGGTCGACACGGTCGTCGCCCATCGTCGCGGATATCGCGGTCGAGCGGATTAAACCTCGCCCTTCGCGGGCCAGTGGGGTCGCTTCGCTCCCCGCTCCGCATCGAGGTCTCGCTCCCGTCGGTCGCTCGACCTCGCACCCCACTGAAACCCTTTTGCTCTCCGGCCCCCCATCTCCGGGCATGAGTTACGAGGCGGTCCTGTTCGACAACGACGGCGTCCTCGTCGAACCGGTCGGCCGCGCGGTCCTCCGACGGGCCACGTGGGAGGCGTTCGACGCCCTCGGCGTTCCGACCCCTGACCCCGACGACGTGGACCGACTCGCCATCGGCGTCACGCCCGACCTCCTCTCGTCGGTGTGTGCGAGCTACGGCCTCGACCCCGAGCGATTCTGGCGTGCCCGCGACTACCACTCCTCGCACGCCCAGCGGGTCGAACTCCGCACCGGCCGGGCCACCCTCTACGACGACTTCGACACGATCCGTGACATCGACGCCCCTCGCGGCATCGTCAGTTCGAACCAGCAGGACACCGTCGAGTTCATGCACGACTTCTTCGCGACCCGTGACCTGTTCGCCACCGCGTACGGACGCGACCCGACCATCCGGAGCCTGGAACGCAAGAAACCGGAGCCCTACTACCTCCACCGCGCACTCGCCGATCTGGACGCCGACACCGCGCTCTTCGTCGGCGACAGCGAGTCGGACGTGCTGGCAGCGCGGGCGGCCGGCCTCGACGCCGCCTTCGTCCGCCGCCCCCACCGCGAGTCCTACGACCTCTCGGTCGACCCCACCTACGAACTCGACGGGCTGGCCGACCTGCTCGACATCGACGGCGTGCCAGTCGGGCGGTAGGCGGGCGCCGAGGCTATACCGCTCCAGCCCCAACCTCTGCTATGAGCAACGAGGAACGATCACCAGCCGACCTGTCCGACGACGAGTGGCGCGACCGCCTCTCCGACGACGAGTATCACGTCCTGCGCGAACGCGGCACCGAACCCAAGTTCAGCGGCGACTATCTGGACCAGAAAGCGGACGGTACCTACACCTGCGCCGGGTGTGGCGCCGAACTGTTCGACTCCGAGACCAAGTTCGACTCCGGGAGCGGCTGGCCGAGTTTCTACGACGTCGTCGAACACGGTTCGACGGGCAACCGGACGGAGTCCGGTGACATCGACGACGGCGCGGTCGAACTCGAAACCGACACCCGGCACGGCATGACCCGGACGGAAGTGCTGTGTGCTCGGTGTGGCGGCCACCTCGGCCACGTCTTCGAGGACGGCCCCGATCCGACAGGCGAGCGCTACTGTATCAACTCCGTCGCCCTGGAGTTCGACGGCGACGCCGAGTGATCACTCGCTCTCGCCGATGTTGACGGTCAACACCGGCACGTCCGACATCGTCACGACCTTCTGTGAGACGCTGCCGAGCATGTTCCGCTCGTAGTCGGCGCCGTGGGTGCCCATGACGACGAGGTCGATCCCCACCTCGTCGATGTAGTTGAGCACTTCGTCGGCGGGGTTGCCCTTGCGGATCTCGGTCCGGACGGTGACGCCCTCCGCTTCGAGTCGCCCCCCGACCTCGGTCGTTGCCGTCTCACCCTCGGCCCGGAGGCCGTCGACGACGTCCGCTTTCATGCCTTCTTGAAGCGTCAGAAACGAGCGGTCGTCGATGACGTACAGCGCGTGTACCGTGGCGCCACGGCGTGTGGCGATATCGGCCGCGTGATCGATCACCACGTCCATCGATTCGCTCCCGTCCGTCGGGAGCAGGATGTCCTCGTACATCGTGTGAGTCGTCGATTCGATGCGGGGACCCTCACGCTTTTCGGTTCTAATGCGTCAACAGGAGCAACCGCTCGGGCGTCCGCGCGAGACAGAACGGCGCATCCGGCGGGTTGCCGAACGTGACGCGGTCGTCCTCCGAGACGAACAGCCGCTCGAAGGGTCGCCCGCAGGCCGGACACTCGTACCCCTCCCGGTTCTCGAGATACATCGACGTGCCGTCCTGCGTGTGGAGTTTCAGCCCCGAGCGGTAGTCGTGAACGTCGAACCCGTCCGAGAGGTCGAGCCGTTCGGCCATGTCACGTGGGCACACGCGGGGGCGTTAGGCGTTACGGCTCTAGACGATCTCGTTGCGGAGCGTCCCGACGCCCTCGTAAGTAATCTCGACCGTGTCGCCACGCTCCAAGAGACCGGGGTTGGCCGGACTGCCGAAGGAGATCACGTCGCCAGGGCGGAAGGTGTAGCGCTCGGAGAGGAAGGCGACGATTTCCTCCGGGTGGAAGAGCATCTCGTCGGTCGTCGCGGACTGTCGCTGTTCGCCCGAGATGATCGTCTCCATCGCCATCCCGTCGAGGTCCACCTCGGTCTCGATCCACGGTCCCAGCGGTGCCGCCCCGTCGAACGCCTTCCGTGCCGTCCGGCGGTCCTGCTCGTAGGCGTCGAGGTCGTTCAAGATGGTGTAGCCGCGGATGTGATCGCCGGCCTCGTCGACGCCGAAGTCGTGGCACTGCTCGTCGATAACGGCGGCGAGTTCGCCCGCGTAGGTGAACGCACGCACCCAGTCGGGGTACTCGATCGGCTGCCCCGGCGGGTGGAGCGCGTGGGGCGGCTTGATGAACCAGTCCGGGCGGTCCGGCAGGTCGCCCTCGCCCATCTGGCTGATCTTCGCGCCGAAGTTCCGGCCGGTACAGAAGATGGCGTCGGGATCGCACGGTGCCATCAGGTGGGCATCCTCGCCGATGGTGTACGCGCCGTCGTCGACGTGGACGACGCCGTCGTCGTACTCGCCGGTGAAAATCCCGTCCGCCGTCGCAACGCGTGCCAGTCGCATAGGCCGACGACGACGCTCAGACGACAAACAGTTTCGGGTTCGTTATGCGAGCTGCGCGAACGCGAGCGTCCCGCTGATGTTCTCGATGTACGCGTCGACGACCTGCCCCTCCTGCGCGCCGGGGACGAAGATGGTGTACTTGCCGCGCTCGGCGACGCCGTCGCCCTTGCGGCCGGTGCCCGTGATCTGCAGTTGGTAGGTCTTCCCCTCCTCCAGCGTCGGCGTACTCGCCGACGAGGTCTGCTGGGGGCGCTTCTCGACGGGGCGGAACGCCCCACACGCCGTACAGCGGAGCATGTCGACGCCGTCCTCGCGGACGAGGTTGGTGTCCGGTAGGCCACACTCCGAACACGTGACGTACTCGGTGACGTAGGCGTCGATGGCGGCGTCGAACTCGCTGACGGTGAAGGAGCCGTTGTAGCGCGCGCGGTCGCCGTCGAACTGCCCGTTCGTCCCGAGTTCCCGCTGGATCGATCGGTGGAGGTGTTCGGGCTCCCGTCCCAGGGCGTCCGCGATGTCGCCGAGATTCGTCAGCCGCGTGAAGGCGCCGTCCGTCTCGCCGACAGGATCGGGAACCTGCAGGCGATCACCGGCCTCTCGTGTTCGTTCCGGCAGCGTGTCGTAGGCACGGTCGAGCGCAGAATCGTAGTTCATACCAACGGGACGGGTCTGCGCCCTAAATCGATTCCGTGAGTCGCGCTGACACGTCCCTAGAACCGCGCGTCCACCAGCGCGAGGGCGTCGTCGACGTCCATCGGTCCCCCGTCGGCCAGCAGGTCGAGCAGTCGTGCGATCCGGTCGTCGGTCGGCTCGACGCCCGCCCGTTCGAGCAGGGCACGGGCGCTCCCCCGGCCGCTCCCCGGGCCGAAGACGAGCCGACGCTTCCCGCCGAACGTCGCCGGGTCGAACGCTTCGAACGTGCCCGGGTCGCGAAGCATCGCCGCGGTGTGGATGCCCGATTCGTGGGTCGTCACGTCCGCGCCAAGCACCGGTGTCCGCGGGTCGATCGATTCGCCGAGGGCGTCGAGCACTGCCTCGCAGACGGGCACGAGTTCGGCCCGGTCGACGGCGGCAGCGCAGTCCCCGGCGCCGTCGACCCCGTCCGCGACCATCACCCGTTCCAGCGCCGCGTTGCCCGCGCGCTCGCCAAGCGACGCCACGCTCACGTCGGCCGTCGTCGCCCCCGCGTCGACGGCGGCGAGCGTGTTTGCGACGGCGACGCCCAGATCGTCGTGGAAGTGGACGCCCAGCCGATCGCCGTCGACGCCGCGCTCGCGGAGTTCGGCCACGATGTTCCGCACGTGGTCGGGCGTCCGCGCGCCCACCGTGTCCGCGACGGTGATCGTCGGCACCGACGGGAACGCCTCGAAGATCGCTGCGAGGTGGTCCGGCTCGGTTCGGAAGCCGTCGACGAGCGTGAGATGTACGTCCGCGCCGCCGTCGCGCGCCCGGTACAGCGCCTCACCCGTCATCGAGAGCATCTCCCCCCGTGATGTTCCGAGGACGTGTTCGAGGTGCTGATCCGAGGTGGGGACGAACACCTCGATCACGTCCGCCTCGGCGTCGAGGGCGGCGTCCACGTCGGCGGCTCTGGCACGGGCGATACCGACGATGTCTGCGTCGATCCCGTCGTCCCCGGCGAGGCGACGGACCGCCTCGCGGTCCGTTTCGCCGACGGCCGGGAAGCCGGCCTGTACGGCGTCGAGACCGAGGCGGTCGAGCGCGCGGCCGGCCGTCACCCGGGTCTCGACGCCGTACGCCCGCCCGGGCATCTGCGCCCCCTCGCGGATCGTCACGTCGCGGATCGAGACGGCCATCAGATCACGCCCTCGGAGCGGAGCCGCTCGTACTCGGCCTCGTCGAGGCCGACTTCGGCCAGGAACACCTCGTCGTTGTGCTGGCCGTGGCCGGGGCCGGCGTGTTCGACGGCGCCCGGCGTACGCGTGAACCGCGGCACCGGCGCTGCTGTCTTCAGCGACCCCAGATCCGCGTCCTCGACCTCGACAATGTCGTTTCGGGCCGCGTACTGCTCGTCCTCGAAGATGTCGGCCATGTCGTAGACGGGGCCGACGATGGCGTCCGCGGCCTCCATTTCCGCGATGGCCGCCTCGGTCGTCCGCTCCCGCGTCCACGCCTCGATGATGTCGTCGAGTTCGTCCGCGTGTTCCACGCGGCGCTCGTTGTCCGCGAAGCGGGGATCCTCGACGAGATCCGGCCGATCGATGGCGTCGGCGACGTTCTCGAAGATGGACTGTGCCGACGCCGAGAGCGTCAGATAACCGTCCTCGGTTTCGTAGACGTTCCGTGGCGCCGCGTTCTCGTGGTGGTTACCGATCCGCTCGCGCACCTCGCCGAGGCGGTCGTACGCCTCCACCTCCGAGAGGAAGAGCCGAAAGAGGGGTTCGTAGAGGCTCATGTCGATCACCTGCCCCTGGCCGCTCCCACCGGCCCGCCCCACGTCGCGCTCGAAGACCGCGAACATGACCCCCTGGACGGCGAAGTTCGCCGCCGTGAGGTCCGCGAGGCTGATCGGCGGCAGGAGCGGCTTGCTGTCCGGAAAGCCGTTGATGTGCGCCCAGTTCGTGATGCCCTCGGCGACGGTGCCGAAGCCCGGCTTCTGTGACCGCGGCCCCGTCTGGCCGTAGCCCGACTGGCGCACGACGATCAGTCCGGGGTTCTCCTCGTGCAGACGCTCGGGACCCAGCCCCCACTCCTCCATCGTCCCCGGTCGGAAGTTCTCGAAAAGCACGTCGGCGTCGGCGACCAGATCCAGCAACAGGGCGCTCCCTTCGGGCGTGCTCAAATCGAGGGTCACACACCGCTTGTTCCGGCCGATGGACTTCCACCAGAGCGAGACGCCCTCGTCGTACGGCGGCCACTCGCGGAGCGGATCGGTTCCCTCGGGGTGTTCGACCTTGATCACGTCGGCGCCGAAGTCGCCGAGTTGTGTCGTGGCGAACCCACCGGCGATCATGCCCGAGCAGTCGACGACGCGCAGGCCGTCGAGCGGGCCCTGCCGTTCGCGTGCGGTCATGCGAGACGGCTACGGCGGGGGGTCCGATAAACCGTCGGTCGCCCTGTAGTATATGTGACTGTAACACATACCCACGGTGCTATGGCCATCGCCCGGCACGGGACCGGTCCGCGTGCGGCCGTCGGCGCCGTCGCGTCACAGATCCACCCGGTGTTCATGGCGCCGCCGCTGGCCGCGTCGGGCTTTGGCGCCGTCCTCGGCGGCTTCGCGCACCCACGACTCGCCGTCCTCCACGTCGCCGTCGCCTTCTGTGCCCTCTACACTGCCCACGTCAAGGACGGCCTCGTCGACTTCCACCGCCGCGGCGAGGACGACGACCACCCGCTCACGCAACGGGGCTGTCACCTCGCGCTCGCGGGGTCGACGGCGCTGTTTTTCCTCGGCTGTGTCGCGCTGGGCGTCCTCGTCGATCCGATTGTCACCCTGCTGGCTCTCCCGGGGTGGCTCGTCGGCATCCTCCACGCCCCACAGCTCGACACCAATCCCTTCGGCGCGACGCTCGGCTACCCCGTCGGCATCGGCTTCGCGCTCCTCGGCGGCTACTACGTCCAGATGCGAACGCTCTCGATGACGGCTCTCGCGTTCACCGCCGTGTTCGTCGTCGTCCTCGCGGGGATCAAAGTCGTCGACGACGCCACCGACTACGACTACGACCGCTCGGTCGACAAGCGGACCGTCGCCGTCGTCGTCGGGCCGCCCGCGGCGAGACGACTCGCCCGCGGGCTGATGGGGGCGGGCATGGTCGCCGTCGTCGCCCTCTCGGTCACCGGCGTCCTCCCGCGCGGGTCGGCGCTTGCGACCGTCCCGTTCGTCGCCGTCGCCGTCGTCGCCCGCCGGGCCGACGCCGAACTGGCGACCATGCTCCTCGTGCGGGCCTCCTACCTCTTTTTCGCGCTGCTGGTCGTCGCCGTGTGGCTTCGGCCGCTGGCCGGACTCGCCCGCCCCGACATCACCGCGCTCGGACCGTACACCTACCTCGCGACCGAGGTGGTGTGGGGTGTCGCCGCCGTCGCGCTGGTCGTTCGTGCCGGTGCGGTTCGGACCGCCGCGCGGACTGTCGCCGTTCTCTACCCCTTCGCGTACGTCTGGGACTGGTACACCCTGGAGGTCGGCGTTTTCTCCATTCCGATGCGGACGGGGATCGATCTGCTCGGGATTCCGGTAGAAGAGCACCTGTTCATGCTCGTGGTGCCGACGATGGTCGTCGGCGTCCACGAGACGCTTCGCGAACTCGACGACTAGTCCCGCTTCACGCCGGGGTTCGTCACCGCACCAGTTCCACCGTTTACGTCCTCGGGTCGCTCCCACAGGTCGCGACCGCTCGTCGCAAACGCTGGAGCAAAACACCCTGCTGGCTCGCTTTGCTCGCCAGCAGTCCTAGTCGTCTTGTTTCACGCCGGGGTTCGTCACCGCACCGTTCGACGCCGAGTCGAACATCTGGCCGTACTTCGCCAGCACGCCGTTCGTGTAGTTTGGCTCGGGGTCGTACTCCTCGAGCCGCTCTTCGAGTTCGTCGTCCGAGAGGTTCACCGAGAGTTCGAGGTTGTCGATGTCGATGGTGATCCGGTCGCCGTCTTCGAGCGCGGCGATGGGACCGCCGACGAACGCCTCGGGGGCGACGTGCCCGATAGAGAAGCCTCGTGTCGCGCCCGAGAACCGTCCGTCGGTGAACAGCGCCACGTCCTCGGCGTGGCCCTGCCCGGCGACGGCGGAGGTGACGCCGAGCATCTCGCGCATCCCGGGACCGCCGCGTGGGCCCTCGTTCCGGATGCAGATCACGTCACCGGACTCGACGTGGCCCTCCTGGACGTACTCCATGGCGTTTTTCTCCTCCTCGAACACCTGCACCGGACCCTCGTGGTGGAGGTGGTCCTCGCCGGTGATCTTGATGACCGCGCCCTCGGGAGCGAGGTTGCCGGTGAGGATGCGGATGGCGCCGCGTTCGTGGATCGGATCGTCGACCGTGTGGAGGAAGTCCGCGTCCAGCTCCGAGATGGCGGGCGGGTCGTAGCGCTCGATGGCCTCGGCCATCGTCTCGCCCGTCACCGTGAGCGCGTCGCCGTGGAGCAGGTCGGCTTCGAGCAGTTCGCGCAGCACGACCGGCACGCCGCCGACCTCGTGGAGGTCGTTCATCACCCGCTCGCCGCCGGGCTGGAGGTTGGCGATCTTGGGCGTCCGTTCGCTGATGCGGTTGAAGTCCTCGATGTCGAGGTCGATGCCGGCCTCGGCCGCCATCGCCAGCAGGTGGAGGACGGCGTTGGTCGAGCCACCCACCGCCACCTGGAGTGCGATGGCGTTCTCGAACGACTCCGTCGAGAGGAAGTCGGAGGGCTTGCGCTGCGCTTGCACGACGTCGAGGACGAGTTCGCCCGTTTCGCGGGCCACCTCGTAGCGCGCCTCGTCCTCCGCGGGCGGGGAGGCGGAGCCGAGCGGCGAGAAGCCGATGGCCTCGCTGATCGACGCCATCGTGTTGGCGGTGAACATCCCGCCACAGGAGCCCGCGCCGGGGCAGGCGTTCCGTTCGAGCGTGTCGAGTTCGTCGTCGGACATATCGCCGTCGGCGACGGCGCCGACACCCTCGAAGACGTTCTGGATCGTGACCTCCCGGCCGTCGTGTTCGCCGGGCATGATCGATCCGCCGTAGAGGAACACCGAGGGGAGGTCGGTCCGGATGGAGGCCATCATCATGCCGGGCATGTTCTTGTCACAGCCGCCGATGGTGACGAGAGCGTCCATCCGTTCCCCGAAGGAGACGAGTTCGACCGAGTCCGCGATCACTTCGCGAGAGATGAGCGAGGACTTCATCCCTTCGGTCCCCATCGAGATGGCGTCCGAGATGGTGATGGTGCCGAACTCGATAGGCATGCCGCCGGCCTCGTCGATCCCTTCGATGGCCGACTCGGCGAGTTCGTCGAGATGGACGTTACACGGTGTGACGTCCGCCGCGGGGTTGGGGACGCCCACCATCGGTGATTCGAGATCGTCGTCATCGAACCCCATCGCCCGGAACATCGACCGGTGGGGGGCGCGGTCGCGACCCTCCGTCACTTCGCGACTTCGGAGACGCTCGTCTTTGCTCCCCGCGTAGGGCTCTTCGTCCGCTCGCGTTGGTTCCTGCTGACTCATGTCACGACTCTACTCGCTCGGGGTGTTAAAACCCTGCCGACGGCTCTCCACCGTTGGAGTTCAGCCTTCGTCCCGTGTCGCCAGTCCCGACAGGTGGCCCGCCTCGGGGACGATCACCTCTACGGCGCCCAGTCGCGCCGCGTTCTCGCTCCCGGGCAGGCAGAACACGGGCGTTCCCGCGACGGTCCCCGCGACGGCCCGGGTGCCAACGACGCGCGTCCCGATCTCGTCGTACGAGAGGCGGCGGAAGAGTTCGCCGAACCCCGGCAGCGTCTTCTCGAACAGCGGTTCGGCCGCCTCGACGGTCACGTCGTCCGGCGTCACGCCCGTCCCGCCGGTGCTCACGACGGTGTCCACGTCGTCCCGGTAGGCGAGGTTCCGAAGCGTCGCCTGCACGCGGTCGTGATCGTCCGGGACGAGTTCCCGGATCACCACCTCGTGGCCCGCGGCCTCGAACGCCGCGGCGATGGCGTCGCCCGCGGGGTCGTCGTCGAGCGTCCGCGACGACGAGACGGTGACGACGCCGGCACCGAGGGTGTCGACGTCGTGATGGTGGTGATCGTGATCGTCGTGTCCGTGTCCGTGATCGTCGTGTCCGTGATCGTGATCGCTCATGGCTCCGACTTCGACGCCCGCCCACTAATACTGCCGGCCGCAAGTCGCCGCTGTGTGCCATCTCGGAATGGCGCACGACTCGAAACGGGTCCAGTCGGCAGCGGCCACGGCCTCGCGCCCCGCGCGGTCGAGAAAGTCATATGACATTTCGTCCCGTATCCGCGCGTATGGTCGAAGACGTCACCACCACTCGCTGTTTGCACTGTGGATTCGAGACGCCCGTCGGGAGCGACGAGTGGGAGACGGCCGATCACCCGTCGTTGGGGTCGCTCACGCAGTGTCCGGCGTGTGGAAGTACGAACACGACGAGCAGATAGTGAACCACAGCGTTTTGTCCGTCGCGGGGGTTAGCAGGGGTATGAGAGCGGTTCAAATCGTGGAACACGGGGGTCCCGACGTGATCGAGTACGCCGACGTGCCCGACCCCGACGTGGGGCGAGACGAGGTGCGCGTCGACGTGAAGGCGGCGGCGCTCAACCATCTCGACGTCTGGACGCGCCGCGGGTTGCCGGGTGTCGACCTCGACATGCCACACACGCCGGGGAGCGACGCGGCGGGCGTCGTCCGCGAGGTCGGGGCGGGCGTGACCCGCTTCGAACCCGGCGATCACGTCGCCGTCACCGCCGGCGTCGCCTGCGGCAACTGCGAGTTCTGCCGCCACGGCGAACCCTCGATGTGTGCCAGCTATCACATCCTCGGCGAACACGTCCCCGGCGTCCACGCCGAGGAGGTGGCGGTTCCCGAGGACAACCTCGTCCCGGTGCCCGACGGCGTGGACTGGTCGGTCGCGGGATCGGCGTCTCTCGTCTTCGGCACCGCGTGGCGGATGCTGGTCGACCGCGCCGAACTCGGGCCGGGCGAGTCCGTCCTCGTCCTCGGCGCTTCCGGCGGCGTCGGCCACGCGGCCGTCCAGATCGCCGACTACCTCGGTGCCGAGGTGTTCGCCACCGCCAGCACCGAAGCGAAACTCGGCTACGCCGTCGACTGCGGCGCCGACCACGCCATCGACTACGAGAGCGAGGACTTCGCGAGCGAGATCCGCTCGCTGACCGACGGCCGCGGGGTCGACGTGGTGGTCGACCACGTCGGCGCCGCGACGTGGCAGGACTCGCTGAAGAGCCTCGCGAAGGGCGGCCGCCTCGTCACTTGCGGCGCGACGACGGGGCCGACCCCCGAGACGGACATCAACCGCATCTTCTGGAACCAACTGTCAGTGATCGGGTCGACGATGGCGACGCCCGGACAGTTCGACGACGTACTCGATCTGGTCTGGGACGGCACGTTCGAACCCCGCATCCGCGAGACGCTGCCGATGAGCGAGACGGCGCGCGCACACGAACTCCTCGAGAACCGCGAGGGGTTCGGCAAGGTCGTGGTCGTCCCCGACAGTGAGCAGTGAGGGATCGGGGGGCGACGGGCCGACCGTGACGGTCACCACGGGCGAGGCACCCATCGACGCCACCGAGGCCGAAACCGACGAGGAGGGACTCGGCCGCGCCGGATGGGTGCTCGTCGCCGCCGTCGTCGTCGCCGTTCTCGTCGTTCCCGGCGCGATCTACCTCTGGCCCGCCGGGGGGCGCGTCCTCGGCGCCACCTACCGGTCAGCCATGCTCGTCCTCCCGATGGCCCCGGCCCTCATTCTCGGACTGATCGCCGTCTGGTCGATGCGGGACCGTCGCTGACGCCGGGTTGGCGGTTCGACATAAATCCTGCCGACAAGACTTATGTCGTGCGGTGTGGTAACGTGTAACGAATCGCATGTTCGAAGAGTTCTCCGCGGGCTACTACCTCGGGCGACTGTACGTCGAACCCCACGACGGCGATCACGCCGTCATCCACCGGACGGACCACGAACGGATGAACCGGCGGCTCTACGCCTCCGGCGAGGGCGTCGAACGCGTCGACGCGCCGCTCGTGATGAAACTCGACGGGAAGCATTTCCCGGTTCTCGGGCGCGAGGGCGTCCCCTCCGGAACCCTGGGTCTCCCGCCGAGCGTCACCGAGTCGGACCTTCCCGACCGGCGCGAAGTGTTCCTCGCCAAAGCCGATCGTGCCGCCGAACTCCTCCGTTACGCGGGCTACGAGGAGGGGTACGCCGACGAGGCGGTGTGAGACGCGGAGGGGGCGAAGCGACCGAGCGCGGCCGCAGGGTAGAAGGCACCCGCGCCCGCTCGTACACCCATGCTCGACAGGTTGCTCGGACGGGCCGAACTCAAGGCGCGTATCGAGGAACTGGAGGAGGAGAAGCGCCACTTGGAACGCCGTCTCGACGCCGAGAGCGACCGCCGTGCCGACGCCGTCACCGCTCGACAGGAGGCCGAGGAGCGGGTCAATCGGCTCGAAGACCGCATCGCCGATCTGGAGGGTCGCATCGACGCCGAGAGCGAGGCGGCCGATCTCGCCCCCCGCGGCACCGAGTCGGTCCGCGGCGACCGCCTCGACGCCGTCCTCGACCGCCTCCGCAGCCTCGACGCCGGCGCGGAGGGCGCGCTGACCTCGATGGCGGGCGAGACGGCGCCGGCCGACCTCGACGACCTCCTCGGCGACCGCGCTCCCCTCGTCGACCGCGCTGCGCCGTGTCTGGTCTGTGTGGACGACGCCCGCCTCGTGAGCGTCGCCCTCGACCCGCCGCTCGCGCCCGACCCGTTCGTGGAGTGGGGGCGTGGGTTCCGCCTCGACGACGACTGGTTTCACCCGCCGGACGGCCTCGCCGTCGCCCTGGTCCGCTCGGACGTGTTCGCCGTCGGCGTCTACGACGGCGGCGGCCTGACCGACGTGGAGACCGTCGAGACGGACGTGCAGGCGACCCACTCGAAGGGCGGGTTCTCGCAGTCGCGCTTCGAGCGCCGCCGCGACGAACAGATCGCGACCCACCTCGACGAGGTGCGGTCCGTCCTCGACCGCCGCGACCCCGACCGTCTCGTCCTGCTGGGCGAGCGGACCGTCCTCGACGACCTGGAGCGGGCGGCCGTCGCCGTCGAGACGGTGGACGCGAGCGGCGACCCCGAACCGGCGCTCGCCGACGCCGCCGACTCGTTTTTCACGACACGGCTGACGCTGCTGTAGCGTCCGTCGCGTTCGTCGCCCGGAGGTCGGCCTCGATACTGACCCCGACGTCGGTCGATTCGGGGACGTACGCCGCCCCGTCGCCACACCGGAGCGGCCGGTCGCAGTGTTCGAGATACGGCGTCAGGGCTCGCGTCCGGCCGTCGACCGTCGCGGTCGGCAGTTCGGCGCGGTAGCTGAACCCGTTTCCGGCGCCGTAGTCGGCGAAGACGGTCACCTGGAGGTCGTCGCGCTCGTCGATCGGAATCGGCGTCGCGTTCGAGACGGGCGTCACGCCGCGGAGTCGCGCGCGGCCGTCGCCGACGACCAGCGACGGCGTGATCGCGGAGCCACGCTCCGTGGACGACCGCGTGTCGTTGGCGACGTAGTAGGCCTGCCCGTGTTCGGAGGCGAGCCGGATCGAGACGCGTTCGACGCCCGACGGGACGCCGAGTCGCAGGTCGAGACGCACCCGCTCGCCCGCGACGTGCTCGACGGGCTGGATGCGGGGTGTCACCTCCTCCCCGGCGGCCGGCGCCCACACCCCGCGGTAGGTGTACCGGTACAGCTGTCGCTGTGGGTGGGCGTCGACGACGGCGAACTGCCGGTCCCGGAGCGCGTACACCACGTCCCCGTCGAAGCCGGGGTCGTTGCGCAACGCCTGAAACGGGTGGTTCATCCAGTCGCCGTACGGCGTCGGGAGGAAGACGAGCGAGCCGTCGGGGACGTCGTCGACCGGCGCGTACGCCTGGCGGTAGGTATCCGTCACCTCGGCGTTGCGCTCGATGGGTTCGGCAAGCGCCGTCGCCGCCGGCACCGCGACCACGAGCAGGCAGACGGCGACAGCGACGACGCCAACCCGCCGCCGCTCCGGATCGGGGAGTCGCGCCCGCAACGCGGCCCGTCCCCGCTCGCCGAGGAGGCCGATCCCGTGAGCCGCGAACGCCGCCGTCGGCACCAGCAGGTCGAAGTGGTAGTACGGCCCGAGATACGCCACGAGCCCGTCGTTTGCCTCCCCGAGGTCGCCGAGGACGTTCAGGGTGCCCCAGAAGTAGACGTTGCCGACGGCGACGGAGACGAACAGGCCGGCGAGGACGAGACGGCGCCAGTCTGCGGTCCGACGGCGACGAACGCGGCGGAGCAGCCTCCCGACGCCGACTGCCGCGAGCAGCGTCCCGAAGGGGCCGGCGGCGACCCACTCCCCGAACAGGAGCGCGAGGACGCGCGCGTTGACCCGGAGCGCCAGTTCCGGCGTGTACTGCCGGGAGTAGGCGAGGATCTCCCGGTGGCCGAAGCCGAGGCCGTCGAGCGGGGCGAACGCCTGGTAGGGGAACACGAACGCCGATCCGGTCGTGACGACGTTGTAGCCGAGCGCGACGGCGACGCCACAGCACCCCAGCACCGCCGTCGTCGTCTGTGCGAAAAGCGGGTCGCGATCCAGCCCCCGGAGCGTCCACAGGGCGTGGAGGACGAACGGCGCCGCGAAGAGGACGGCGGTGTAGGGCCGGGAGAAAAACGCCAGCCCCACGGCGATCCCCGCGACGGCCGCGGAGCGCCGGCTTCCGGTCCGGCGGCCGTGGAAGTACGCGGCCGCGAACGAGAGGTTCAACAGCGTCGTCGGGGCGTACGGAAGGAACACGGCTGATTCGACGAGAAAGAGCGGTGAGGCGAGCAGAAAGGCCGCCGCGAGCACCCCTCGCGTCCGGTCGAACGCTTCGGCGGTGACGACGTAGGTGAGCGCCACGACCCCGGCGGCGATCCCAGCCAGCGCGAGGCGATACCCGCCGAGCAGGTGCCCGACGGCGAACATCGCCGCCGGCACGGGCGCGTACTTCGGATAGAGGCTCCCGTCGGGCGCGCGGACGAAAAACCACGGTCGGTACGCCCCCTCGACGGGCGGGTGGAGGAACAGTTGGCCGTCGAGGAGCATCGCCGCCTGCTGGAGATACACGCCCTCGTCGTGGTTGAGGCTGTGGAAGGGAAACAGGCGGACTGACAGGAAGAAAACGAGGAGGCCGCCGCCGACGGCGAGGGCCGCGGCGACGAGGCGGTGGCGAGACGCGAGCAGGCGGTGGCGTCGCGGCCGGCCGCTCATTCCGCCGGATACCACGCGAGCGTGTGGTCGGCGACGAGGTCGACGGTCACGCGCTCGCCGATGTCGAGTTCGCTCGCGTGGTTGTGTTCGCAGTGGACGACGTCTCCCGTGTCGAGTTCGACGGCGTAGACGAAGGAGGGGCCGGTGTACTGTCGGCCGACGAGCGTCCCGTTGCCGGTCCGCCGCTCGTCGTCACACGGCGTGGCGCGCAGGTCGTCCGGGCGGACGAGCACGTCGAGGTAGGCCCCGTCGTAGTCCACGGTCAGGCCCTGGAGCATGTCGGACGAGAGCGTCCCCAGGCCGGTGTCGATCTGACCCTCGCCGAACTGGCCGGTGAGGAAGCTCGCCTGTCCGAGGAAGTCGGCCACGAACCGGGACGTTGGGTGTTCGAACACCGTCTCCGGCCGGCCGACCTGTTCGATCTGTCCCTCGTTCATCACCGCCACCCGGTCGGAGATGGAGAGGGCCTCCTCCTGGTCGTGGGTGACCGAGACGGCCGTGACGTTCGTCTCCTTGATGATGCGGCGCACCTCCTCGCGCATCCGTTCGCGGAGGCGGACGTCGAGGTTGGCGAAGGGTTCGTCCAGCAGCAACACGTCGGGTTCGGGGGCGAGCGACCGGGCGAGGGCAACCCGCTGGCGCTGGCCGCCGGAGAGGTTCTCCGGGGAGCGGTCCGCGAAGGCGGCGAGGCCGACGAGATCGAGGAGTTCGGCCACCCGCTGTTCGCGCCGCTCGTCGTCCCAGTCGTCGAGGCCGAAGCCGACGTTCTCGGCCACCGTCAGGTGGGGGAAGAGCGCGAACTCCTGAAACACCATGCCCACGTCCCGTTGTTCGGGGGGCACACCGTCGCCGTCCGCGGCGACACACTCGCTGTCGACGCCGACCCGGCCGCTGGTCGGCATCTCCAGGCCCGCGATCATGCGGAGCGTCGTCGTCTTGCCACAGCCGGACGGCCCGAGGAGCGTGAGCAGTTCGCCGTCACGCACCGTTAGGTCGACGTCGTCGACGGCGGTCTCGGTGCCGTACCGTTTGCTCACGCCGTCCAGCGTCAGCATCGCCGGCGCGTCCGGTTCGTCCTCCACCTCCGTCCGGTTCACGCGACGGCTCATCTCGGGTGTGTCGTTACGCATTGTCTCCCTCCTGTCGCAAGAGTAGGACCATAGAGAGCGCGGAGACGGCTACCAGCACGAGCGCCGGGAGCGCGGCCCGTCCGTAGTAGCCCGCTTCTTGCACACGCCAGATATAGGTCACGAGGGTTGTAAAGCCCGTCGGATGGAGGATGAGCGTCGCCGGCAGCTCCTTCATGGTCGTCAGGAAGACGAGCGCGGCGCCGGCGACGAGGCCCGGCGCGATCAGTGGCAGGGTCACGCGCCGGAACGCACCGCGCGGCGTCTCTCCGAGCGTCCGCGCCGCGCCCAGCAGATCCGAATCCACCTGCAACACCGACGAGCGGGTCGCCCCCACCGCCTGCGGCAGGAAGCGGACGACGTACGCGAACACCAGGAGTGGGAGCGTCTGGTAGAGCCACGGCAGGTAGTTGGCGCCGAGGAAGACGAGCGCGAGCGCGAGAACGATGCCCGGGACGGCGTAGCCGACGTACGTCGACCGCTCCAGCAAGCGCCCGATCCGGGTGTTAGCGCGCGCCGACACGTACGCGATGGGGAGCGCTGCGAGTCCCGTCGCGGCCGCCGCGATGACGGCGACGTAGACGGAGTTGACGGCGAACGACCACTCGAAGGCGAACCCGCCGGCGGCGTAGCCGGGGCCGCTCCGCAGTAGCCACATCCCGAAGATGGCCACCGGTATCACGAGCGTCAGCGCGACGACGGCGACACAGAACAGGAGCGCTGGCACCTTGGCCCAGCCGAGCGACGTGACCGCCGAATCCGTCTTGGTGACACCGCCGCCGTACCCCGAATCGGTGCCCGAGCCGTACCGCGACTCCAGAACGAGTACGAGCGCGGTCACGGCGAGCAACTGGATCGAAAGTAGCGACGCCGTCCCCCGGCCGAAGTTGTTGTACTGGACGTAGATGACCCGGGTGAAGGTGTCGAAATGCATGATCGCTGGCGTCCCGAAGTCCGAGAGCGCGTAGAAGGCGACGAGGAGCGATCCCGCAGTTACGCCGGGCGCGATCTGTGGGAGGACGACCCGGCGAAACGCCGCGCGGAAGTCGTGATTGAGCGTCTGGGCCGCCTCCAGTTGTCGCGCGTCGAACGACAGCAAGGACGCCCGGGTCGTGAGGAACACGTACGGGTAGACGAACAGCGCGAGGACGAGCGTCGCTCCCTGGAAGCCGTAGATGGTCGGAATCGTCACGCCGAGCGGACTGAGAAGTTCCGCCAGCGTGCCGCGTGGACCGAACGCCGAGACGAACGCGAACGCGCCGAGATAGCTCGGCACCACTAGCGGGAGCGCCAGCACCACCGTCCAGAACCGACGGAATGGGAGGTCGGTCAGCACCGTCAGCACCGCCAGCGGGACGCCGAGCGCGACGGAGACGACCGTCACCGACACCACGAGCGCGAGGCTGTTGGTGAACACCTGCATCGTCGAGGAGGCAGTGAGGATCGACAGCGCCTCGCTCGGACCGACGGCAGCCGCTCGCAAGACCAGCCACAGGAGCGGTGAGATGACCGTCACGGCGACGAGGACGGCAGCGGCCGTGACGATGGGGTGGGAGTCGTACCGTCCCGGCCAGCCGAGCCACTCTCGGAGCCCGTCGACCGCCGCCACGATCCCCGATCCTTCGCGACTCATCCCCTCAGAGCACGCCCACGTCCCGCATGAGTTGGAGCGTCGGTTGCACGTTCGACAGTTCCTGCAGGTCGATCGAGGGCGGGTTCAGTTCGTCGATGCTGGGGAGCCCACCGACCGGCGGCACGCCGGGGATCATCGGGTAGGCGAACGTCCGCGTGGCGAAGAACTCCTGCGCTTCGACCGTGAGGAGGTGGCGGACGAAATTCTCCGCGAGCTCCTGCTGGTCGGTGTTCTGGATCACCGCGGCGCCGGCGACGTTGATCAGCGCGCCCGCGTCGCCGCTGGTAAAGGCAAGGTCCAGTGGGGCATCGGAGCGCGCCGAGCGGACCCGGAGCGCGTAGTAGTGGTTGGCGAACCCAGCGCTGATCTCCCCGTCGGCGACGGCGTTGGAGGTGAGGAACTCATCGGGGTACTCCGTGATGTCCGAATCGAGCATCGCCTGCAGCCACTGCCGGGTCGCGGACTCGCCTTCGATCAGGCGCATCGCCGTGACGAACGCCTGGAACGCGCCGTAGGTGGGGCCCCAGCCCATCGCGCCTTGGAGTGCCGGCGTCTCGGGGAAGTCCATGACCGTGTCCGGAATGTCGCTGGCGCTGAGCGCGTTCGTGTTGTAGGGGACGCTCCGCGCCCGCCCCGCGGTCCCGACCCACTGGTCCGTCGGATGGAACTCCTGAGGGACGGACTCGACGACGTCCGAGGAGAGCGTCGCCGCCATGTCGGCCTCGGCGACGGAGCCGAGCGACCCGGCGTCGACCGCCCAGAACACGTCGGCGGGGCTGTTCTCGCCCTCCTCGATGATGGTGTTCGCCAGCTGGGCCGTCCCCCCCTCACGCGGTCGCACCGTGAAGTCGGGGTAGATCTGTGAGAACATGGTGAGCAGTTCGCGGTATAGGCCACCCTCGCCGCCGCCGAGATAAACCGTCAGTTCCCCCGAAAGGTCGGGGAGGTCCGCGATCCGCGTCCCACTCAGCGACGACCGACTCTCGACGAGCGGCCCGGAGCCACGGAACGAACTCAGGGAGATGGTCCCCGTCTCGCCGCTCCCGCCGCTACTGCTCCCGCCTGGAAGTCCGTTGCACCCCGCGATCGCGCCGCTCAGCGCGGCCGCACCGGTCGCGAGGAATCGTCGCCGCCGAAGATGCGACGAACTGTCGTCGTCCATAGTTGATTTAGGTAGCCCTAAAACACTTATACTTGCCGATTCCGCGACTCGACGTGCGAGTCGATCTCATGGAGATCTCGGAAGCCGTTGGAGGATTTCGCCGTTAGGTCCGGCGAATCTCGATCGACAGTTACGATCCGCCCGTTGTCGTACAGGGTACTGTGACTCACTTTTGACCGTCGCCTTCGGGGACGGTGACAGCCGGTAACTGGTTACGACGGTCCGTATCAGTCGTCGGCCGGGACCGCGCGTTCGATCGTCTGGATTTCGTCGAGACAGTCCAGCCAATCGTGCATGTGTTCGCCGACGTAGGCGAGGAAGTCGCCGTTGCGGTAGTCGGCCTCGGCGTCGACTAGCGCGTCGGCCATCGCGGCGAAGACCCCAGCGTACGTCTCGGCGTCGCCGCCCGCGTCGTCGACCAGCTTCCAGAGGTGTTCGTTCAGCTCCAGCCCCGCCACCTCGTTGTGCAGGTCGTCGAACGTCGACCGTGGTGCCTTGTCGTGTCGGCAGAGCGGGTCGCCCGTCACGATGTCCTTCTCCAACACGTCCGCCGCCCGCTTGAGGAAGACGCCGCTCCAGATGTCGTCGAACCGGCCGACCGACCACTCGTTGTCGTCCATGGGGAGCTGGTAGAACGCCGGAACGACCTCGCGCTTGAACCCGAGGTTCATGGAGCAGACGGTGAGGTACTGGCCGGGTTCGGCGACGAAGTCGGGGCCGAAATCAGCGGTGGTGAGGCGCGTCTCGGCCTGTCCCTGCAGGTCGCCGTCCATCAGGATGCGCACTGCGTCGAGATCCGGCACGTTCGTCCAGAGGCCCTGCGAGGCGATCACGTCAGACACCTCTTGCTCCCCCGTTTCGACCGCCTCGTCCATCGCCGCGTACGGGTAGCCACGGGGGTAGAGGCCGTGGTCGTCGGCGCTGTGGTACAGGACGTTCACCCAGTTCTCGTCCGAGCGGACCGACTCGACGGTGCGCGTCTCGGTCAGGTTTCGGAGGTGCGTGCCGAAGAAGTCCACGTCGTCGTGCGGGCGCGTATCGTCGTCGATGAACACGCCGTAAGGGTGGTCGTGCGCCCACAGGTAGAGCAGGCCGAAGCTCGTCTGTGCGTGGCTCCGTGCCGGAATCAGGTGGTCGTACTCGTCGACGCCGCGGTCGGCCAGCCACGATTCGCGCCGACTACCGTCGAACACCCCGCCCGCGACCCCCAGGTCGTCGAGCATCGCGTCCATCTCCTCGGTCGGACAGTGGTCCTCGGTCACGAGGACGAACTCCAGTCGGTCGGTGTCGAAGCCGTGGCGTTCGGCGTTGGCGACGTACGACCGCACGCACTCGTACTCCCTGATCGTCGGGACGATCACACAGACGTCTGCATCCATGGCCGCTTATCTTTAGGGCCACCTAAAGTACCTGTCGCTTAGGCCTACCTAACGTGCCTGTCGCTCTATCGTGGTCCTATATATTTCTCGATAACCGATCGTAGCGATCATACCAATGGCTTTGTGTGGGCTCGGCTTCCAGTACGGTGATTCCCGCAGACAGCGGTCACGCCGGGGCGATTTCAGCTATGTCCGATCCAGACGACCCAGACGGCGCGCACGACGAGTTCGATGTCGAATCGACGGGGACAGCGGCGTCCACGCCCGACCTCGACGATCCGCAGTTCTACCTGAACCGGGAGTTGAGCCAGCTCGAATTCCAGAAACGCGTCCTCCACGAGGCGCTCGACGACCGGACGCCGCTGCTGGAGCGTGCGCGGTTTCTCGGCATCTTCACCCGCAACCTCGACGAGTTCTTCATGAAGCGGGTCGGCGGCCTGAAACAGCAGATCGACGCGGGCGTGACCGAACCGACAGTCGACGGCCGGACGCCCCGCGAGCAGTGGACGGAGATTCTCGAGACGACCGGGCCGATGTTCGATCGACAGACCGAGTGCTATCGGGAGGTCGTCCGTCCGGCGCTTGCCGAGGCTGGGGTCCACATCCTCGACTACGACGACCTGACCGCCACGGAACGCGACCGGATGCGGGCGTACTTCGAGGAGTCGGTGCTGCCGACGCTGACTCCGCTGGCGTTCGACCCCGCTCATCCCTTTCCCTTCATCTCCAATCTCAGTCTCTCGCTCGGCGTATTCGTCCGCCACGACGCCGACGAGGAGCCCATCTTCACCCGGGTGAAAGTCCCCCAGAACCGGCCGCGACTCGTCCCCGTCGAGGAGGGGTCGCGGTACGTCCTGCTCGAAGATCTGATCGAGGCGAATCTCGACCTGCTGATGCCGAACGTCGACGTGCTCGACACCGCGCTCTTCCGCATCACGCGCAACGCGGAGGTGCGACGCGATCAGGAGGTGGCCGAGGATCTGATCGAGGCTATCGAAGAGGTGATCGAACAACGTCGCTTCGCCATGCCGGTCAGGTTGGAGATCAGCGCCGATGCCCCGGAGGCGATGGTCGAACTCCTCGCCGACCAGTTGGAACTCGATCCGGAGGAGGTGTTCCGGCGCTGCGGTCCCCTCGACTACCGCGACTTCGGCACGCTCACCGATCTCGATCGGTCCGACCTGAAACGCGAGCGGTGGTCGCCGCTCCCCCATCCCCGGTTCGCCGAGGGGCTGAACAGCGACGTGACTCTCCAAGGCGCGAACCTCTTCGACGAGATCGCCCGCGACGACGTGCTCCTCCATCACCCGTACCACTCCTTCGACGGCACGGTCCAGCGCTTCCTCGACGCCGCCGCTAGCGATCCCGACGTGCTGGCGATCAAGGCCGCCATCTACCGCACGGCGAGTGACTCGCAGGTGATCCAGCGGCTGATCGACGCCGCCGACAACGGCAAGCAGGTCGCCGTGATGGTCGAACTCAAGGCGCGGTTCGACGAGCAGAACAATCTCCAGTGGGTTCGTAAACTGGAGGAGAACGGCATCCACGTCGCCTACGGGACGGTGGGCCTGAAAACCCACACCAAAACCGCGCTGGTCGTCCGCGAGGAGGACGACGGCGTCAAGCTATACTCCCACGTCGCGACGGGTAACTACCACTCCGAGACGGCGAAAGGCTACGTCGACCTCGGCCTCCTCACCGCCGACCGGGACGTGGGACAGGATCTCGTGACGGTGTTCAACTTCTTCACCGGGCCGTCGCTGGACGAGCAGTTCCGCAAACTGCTCGTCGCGCCCGTCACGATGCGCGAACGCTTCACCGACCTGATCCGCAAGGAAGCCCGATACGCCCGCGCCGACCACCCGGCCCGCATCGTCGCCAAGATGAACGCGCTCGAAGATCCCGACATCGTGGCGGAACTCTACCGGGCGTCGATGGCCGGTGTCGAGATCGACCTGATCGTCCGCGATATCTGTCGGCTCCGTCCCGGGATCGAGGGCGTCAGCGACACCGTCACCGTCCGCTCGGTCGTCGGACGCTTCCTCGAACACTCGCGGATCTACTACTTCGAGAACGGGGCGGCTCCCGACGATCCGGAGCAACGCTCCCCGAGCGGTCGGTCCGAGGCCGACGGGGGCGGCGACCCGCAGTATTTCGTCGGCTCCGCCGACTGGATGACGCGCAACCTCGACTACCGCGTCGAGGCCGTCGCGCCCGTCACCGATCCCAACCTCCGCGAGCAACTCCGCTTCGTCCTCGAAGTGATGTTGCACGACAACCGCTCGAGTTGGGCGCTGTCGTCGGACGGGAGCTACGAACAGCGGACACCCGGCGACGACCCCGTCTGGAGCACGCAGGATATTCTGATGGACGCGACGCGGGCCGCCCACGACCGCGACGACGGCCGCGGCATCGACACCGATCATCCCGCCAGCCCTGGCGAGTTGCTGGTGGCCGACGAGGATTATAGTAGCGATTGAAACTGTTTGCGCAGCCGATCGCACGCCGTCCTGCGATCGGCTGTGCGACGACTTTCAATTGTCACTATAGCCACTCGTCAGCGATTCCAGCAGGTGGACCGCCGGATCGGGCGCTAGCGGCTCGTTCGCGTTGCCACAGTGGGGTGACTGGACGCAGGCCGGACAGCCGTCCGCACACGCACATTCGTCGATCAGCCGCGCGGTGCGAGCCAGCAGGGGTTCGATCCGGTCGTAGCCGCCCCGCGTGAGACCGACGCCGCCGGGATAGCCGTCGTAGACGAAGATGGTGCTCGCGCCGGTGTGTTCGTGGTGCGGCGTCGAGAGGCCGCCCACGTCCGCCCGGTCACAGAGGAGTTCGAGCGGGAACAGTGAGATGAGACCGTGTTCGGCGGCGTGGATGCCGCCGGCGAAGTCGCCGATCGCCCGCATCTCCGTCTCCACGTCCCCGGGGACGGTGACATACAGCGCCGTCGTCGACAGCGTCGTCTCCGGCAGGTCGACCATCTCCCGCCCCAGCACCTCGCCCCGCTTCGCGTCCCGCCGCTCGAACCCCGTCACGCGCTCGGTGACGGTCACGTCCGCGAGGCGGACCTCGGTGTCGGGACGGGCCGACAGGGGAGTCGACTCGCGGTCCCGATTCACCGTGATCGACTTCTCCGTCAGGACGCGCGTGTAGTAGTCCGCCCACGTCGACTGCAGGGTGGCCACGTCCCGATCCAGATCCAACTCGGTCACCTCGTAGGACCGTCCCTGGTGGTGGTAGACAGCGCCGGGGTGGGCGTCCCGGAGGGCGTCACCGAAGCCGAGGGTGGCGATCACGTCGCCGTCGGCCAGCAGGTCGATCTCGCGGTCGTCGACGGTCCGGAGGCTCGTCTCGTGTTGTGGGCTGCGGTCGCCCGCGTGCGTCCACCGGATGCCGTCGTCCGTCTCCCGGCGCTCCAGTCGTCCCTCGGCTTCGAGGCCCGCGACGATGTCCGAGAACCCCTCGCCGAAGTAGTCTTCGTCCGCCCGCGACAGCCAGTTCTCCGCCGCCGCCGAGGCGACGTGTGCCGGGCGGAGATGGTCGTTTGCCGGGTCGACGGTCGCGCGTTCGGGGTCGCCGGAAAAGAGGTCGTCGGGGTTGTGCATCAGGTACTGATCTAGCTGGTCCTCGCCCGCGACGAGGGCGACGAGCGCGGGGTCCGACCCCCGCCCCGCCCGCCCCGCCCGCTGGAACGTCGACATCCGGGTGCCGGGGTAGCCGTCGAGGAGGACGGCGTCCAAACCCCCAACGTCGACGCCGAGTTCGAGCGCGCTCGTGCTCCAGACGCCCCGCACGTCGCCGCCGTGGAGGCCGTCCTCGATGTCGCGTCGGCGGTCGTCTCGGAGCGAAGCCTGATACGCCTCGATCCGACTCGCGAGGTCGCGTTCGCCTCGGTCACGGAGGGCGTCGGCGCTCTCCGTCGCGTACCGCTCCGCGGTCTGTCTGGCGCGGGTGAACACGAGCGTCTGGAAGCCCTGGGCGACGAGGTCGGCGAACAGCCGCTCGGTCTCGACGTGGCTCGACCGTCGCCGCCCCGACCCCTCGTCGCCCTCGTACTCGGGGGGGTTCCACAGCAGCCAGTGACGCGGCCCGCGACCGCTGGTTTCCTCGTCGACGAGCACGAATCCCGACGCCGCCCTGCCGGTCAGGCGCGCGGCGTGTTCGACCGGGTTGCCGATGGTGGCCGAACAGCAGACGAACTGCGGATCGCTCCCGAATCGGTCACAGAGGCGGGCCAACCGTCGGAGGACGAGGGCGACGTGACTGCCGAAGACGCCGCGGTAGTCGTGAATCTCGTCGATGACGACGAGATCGAGCGATGAGAACAGCCACTCCCACAGACGGTGGCCGTGCGGGAGGAGCCCGTAGTGGAGCATGTCGGGGTTCGACAGCAGGACCGTGGGTCGGCGGTCGCGCACGTCCCGCTTCTCGCTCTTGGAGAGGCGGCCGGTGTAGGTGTCGACCGACACGCGGCTCCCGAAGCCGAGATCCCGGGCGAGCGTGTCGAGGCTCTCCGCCTGATCGGCGATGAGGGCGTTCTGCGGGCCGAGATACAGCGTCCGTCCGCCCCGCTCCATCGCCCGTTCGAACGCGGGGACGGTGTACGCGAGGCTCTTCCCGCTCGCTGTCGGCGTCGCGAGCACGGCGTCCCGGCCCTCCCGGACCGCCTCGATGGCGTCGACCTGATGGCGGTAGAGGCGGTCGATGCCTCGATCAGCTAGCGCACTCGCCAGTCGGGGTTCGAGTTCGCAGTCGGCGTACGTCGGATCGCGTCCGGGCAGGCGGCGGTAGTCGGCGAGTTGCCCATCGTCCGCCCGGTCCCGGAGTCGGTCGACGGCGTCGTTCACGACCGCGTTCGGGCCGGCGCGATCAAACCGGTTGCGGTCGGCCACGACACCGTTTTCACGCCACCGCCCCACGCCGCCACATGGACGACGGATCGACGGGCGGGACGTACACCCTCCTGCTCGACCTCCCGGAGACGGTCGACGTCGCGGTCGGTGCGCTCGGCACTCATCGCTTCCCCGCCGGCGCGTACGCCTACACCGGGAGCGCCCTCGGGAGCGGTGGCTTCACCCGCGTCGACCGCCACCGCCGGGTCGCCGCCGGCGACCACGACGTGTGTCATTGGCATATCGACTACCTCACCGGTCACCCCGACACCACGCTCGTCGGCGTCGTCACGTCGCCCGGCGTCGACGCCGAGTGCGCTATCGCCCGCCGCCTTCCGGCCGGGCCGGTCGACGGATTCGGCGCCTCGGACTGTGACTGTCGCTCGCACCTTGCGGTCGACGGGGATATCGAAGGACTGCGAGCGACCGTCGAGGCGGCACATCCGGAGAACTGATCGCGCGTCTGCGACCGGGGACACCCGACGCGCGGCCGATCCGGGCAAACCGACTGCGCATCGGGCGTCGGATCGCGAGGCGGGCCGGGCAACCCGCTACGACCCCGTGTGTCAGAGGCACCCCGGCGTCAGCAAAGACATTCGTCGATATCTTCATGTTATCCCCCGCTGAACACCTCATTCGATGAGCAATGTTACATAAAGGTATCGGTGATGGGGGTGTTCGACGGTGACGGAGCGTTCGCCCGCGGCGGTCGTCGACGCCCGCGCCGACACGCTCCACGCCCTCGCGGAGTCGACGGTCTCGAAGTCGGAACTCGCGGCGCAGGTTGGCAGTTCGCGGTCGACCGTCGAGCGATCCCTCCGTGACCTGTCGATCCTCGGCTTCGTCACGTCGACGGTCGACGGCTATCGGCTGACGACGCCAGGCCGTCTGGCCCTCGACGCCCACGACCGGCGGACCGAGCGGGTCGAAACGCTCGCCGACGCCGCGCCGCTGTTCGACGGAGTCGACCTCGGATTCGACCTCGATCCTGCCCTCTTCGACGGGGTGCGGATCGTCGAACCGCGACCCCACGCGCCACACCGCCCGGTCGAGTACGTGGCCGCACTCGTCGCGAACGCCACCCACGTCTCGGTGTACACGACGCAGTTCTTCTCGCGACACGCCCGCCTCTACCACGACCGAGTCATCGACGGGATGACCGGCACGTTCGTCGTCACGGATCGCGTGATCGAGCAACAGCGGTCGGTCTGTCCCGGCGACATGCGGGAGGCGATCGACCTCGGCCACGTCGCCGTCCGCCGGACCGACCGGGACGACCCCGTGTCGCTCATCCTCGCCGAGACGCCGGACGGCCCGGAGATGGGGCTCGTCGTCTACCGCGACGGGGCGCCCCGTGGCTTCGTCGGCACCGACGACCCCGCGGCCACGCGGTGGGCGCGCGACCTCCACGAGCGTCTGTGGCAGTCCGCGACGCCGCTCTAAGGGAGCGCGCGGTCGAGCATCTGGATGGGGGTGGGGGGTTTCTGCTCGTAGTGATCATCGAGTTGGGTGCGACAGGAGGCGCCGGGGGCGACGACGCGGTCGCCCGGGCTCCGGTCGACCTGGTCGAAGAGGATCGAGCCGATGGCTTTGCTCATGGAGTGGTGTTCGGCCTCGTAGCCGAAGGAGCCGGCCATGCCACAACAGCCCGAATCGAGGGGGTCGACCGCGTAGCCCGCGCGGCGCAGGACGCCGACCGCGTGGTGGTCCTTCCGGGTGGCCTTCTGGTGGCAGTGACCGTGGTAGGTAAGCGCCTCGTCGGGCGCCGCGGTCTCCAGCCGCTCGTCGAGGCGGTGGGTGTCCAGATACTCCATGACGCCGTAGGCGTTGTTGGCGACGGTCTCGACGTCCTCGCCGGTGAGGAGGTCGCGGTAGTCCGACTGGAGCATGACCGCGTCGGAGGGTTCCACGACGACCACGTCCCAGCCGTCCCGAACCTTGGGCGCGAGGGCGCCGACGTTCGTTTCGGCCTGCTCGCGAGCCTGGTCGAGAAAGCCCTTCGAGAACGGGGGGCGGCCACTCCCGGTCACGTTTTCGGGAATCGCGACGTGGACGTTCGCGGCCTCCATCACGCGGACGGCGGCTTTGCCCGCTTCGGGTGCGTTGTAGGTGGTGTAGGCGTCGGGAAAGAGGAGGACGCGGCGGTCGGCGTCCGCTTCCGCGACCTGTGCGCCGCCCCGGGCGTCGAACCAGTCGACCAGGGACTCGCGGTGGAAGGTGGGGAGCGAGCGTTCGCGGGCGATGCCGAGGGTCTTCTCCATCACCGTTCGGGCGCCGGGCACCGCCGCGGCCCAGTTCGAGAGCGGTGCGAGTTTCGAGCCGAGCGCGTTCAGTGCGTCGACGTTCGCGAACAGTTTGTCCCGGAGCGAGGCGCCGTGGCGCTCGTGGTGTTCGTGGGTCACTTCGGCTTTGAGCTTCGCCAGATCCACCTCGCTTGGACAGTCCTTCGAACAGCCTTTACAGCCGATACAGAGGTCGAGAACCTCGTGCATGAACTCCACGTCGGCCGCGTCGTGATCCAGGTCGCCGCTCATGGCCTGCCGGAGGAGGTTCGCTCGCCCGCGCGTGGCGGTGATCTCCTCCTCGCTTGCGCGGTAGGTCGGGCACATCACCCCGCCGGTCGTCTCCTGTGGGCCGCGACAGCCCCCACAGCCGTGACAAAGTTCGACCATGCCCTGCATGCCGTTCTCGTTGTCCCAGTCCAGAACGGGGTCGAAGCCGGCGTCGAAGTCGTAGTCGGGCCCGAACCGCAGGTTCTCGGTCATATCGGCGTCGCCACAGACCGTGCCGGGGTTGAGCAACCAGTCCGGATCGACCGCCGTCTTCAGGTCGCGGAACGTCCGCCAGAGGCGGTCGCCGTACAGCTTCCGGTTCCACTGGGTGCGCGCCCGACCGTCGCCGTGTTCGCCCGAGACGGAGCCGTTGTACTTGACGACCAGATCGGTCGCGGCGTCCGCGATGGATTCCATCCCCTCGATGCCCTCGACGGTTTTGGTGTTGACCAGCGGGCGGATGTGGAGGACGCCCGGTCCGGCGTGAGCGTAGTAACTCGCGAACGTGTCGTGGTCGTCGAGCATCTCCTGGAACTCCGCGACGTAGGCGGGGAGGTTCTCCGCGGGAATGGCGGTGTCCTCGATGAAGGCGATGTGTTTGGCGTCCGTGGTGCGACCGAGCAGGATCGGCAGCCCGGACTTGCGCATCTTCCAGAACTTCGTGCGCGTCTCGGCGTCGTGGGCCTCCATTGCGCTCCGCGCACGCCGCGTGGCGGCGGTCAGATCGGCCGCGCCGTCTGCGGGGTCGGCGTCGCTCTCGCCGTCCGGGACGCGGTCGGCGATCAAATTCGCCACCTTCGCTCTCCCCTCGTCGTCGCTTTCGGCGTAGAACTCGACGAGGAGGACCGAATCCGTTCCCTCGGGGAGCATCTCGACCACGTCCGCGAACTCCGCGGTCTCTCGCGCCAGTTCGAGCAGCACGTCGTCGAGCACCTCGACGGCGGCGGGGTCGTGTTCCAGGATCGGCGCCACGTCCTCCATCGCGTCGATGAGGTCGTCGTAGGTCAGCAGGCCGATGGCCTTCGTCTCGGGGACCGGCTCCAGGCTGACCGTCGCCTCGGTGATGATGGCGAGGGTTCCCTCGCTCCCTGCCAGGAGGCGTGCGAGGTTGACCGCTCCCGTTTCCGCCTCGTCGACGAGGCGGTCGAGGTTGTACCCCGAGACGTTCCGCTTGAGATCGGGGTACTTCTCGCGCACCTCGTCGGCCTCCTCGTCGACGATGCGGCACACTTCGTCGTAGAACTGCTCCTCCAGATCGCCGTCCGGATCGGCGCCCGCGCGGAGTTCGTCCAGCGTCACCTCGCCGACCGTCGTCACCGTCCCGTCCGCGAGGACGGCTTCTACCTCCTCGACGTACGCGTCGGTCTTGCCGTACTTCAGGGAGTGTGATCCCGTCGAATTGTTGCCGATGGCGCCGCCGAGCGCACTCTTGTCGCCCCACGCGGGGTCGGGCGCGAACTTCAGCCCGTGGGGTTCGAGTTCGGCGTTGAGGTCGCCGAGCTTGACGCCGGGGTGGGCGCGGGCGCGGCGGGCCGCGGGGTCTATCTCCCGTACGTCGGTCATCTCCCGCGAAAAGTCGAGGACGACCGCCTCGTTGACCGTCTGTCCCGCGAGGCTGGTGCCGCCGCCCCGCGGTAGGACGGGAATCCCTCGTTCGGCGCAGTACTCCATCACCGCGGCCACGTCTGTCGTCGAAGTGGGGACGACGACGCCGACCGGCGTCATCTCGTACGCGCTAGCGTCGGTTGCGTACAGCTGTCGGGAGTAGTCGTCGAAGCGCACGTCGCCCTCGATCAGGTCGTCGAGATCGTCGACCATCCCCGGGCGGTCGACGCCGTCGCTCTGGTAGTCGTAATCTCCCGATGATGCGGGGTCCTCGGGAGCGTCACCTGTCGTTGCCATTGGCGGTCACTTGGTGTATGGCCGCATAAAATCCGGGTGCTCGACCGGTGTCGTGTCCAGTGCCGAGCGCTCCGGCATAATACAGAAGCCAGACGAGCACCCAGTCGGACGTATGCCCTCCAAACGAGCCGTCGGTTTCAGCCTCGTTCTCGGCGTCGTTCATGCGCTCGGTCTCCTCCTCGTCGCTGACACCCTCGGATATTCGATCGGTCCCTCGCAGTATTCGTTCGCCGGCCTTCTGTGGCGATCTGGTGGGCTGGTCGTCGTCGCGGCCGTGCCCGTCTGGCTCGCGGTCCGATTCCGTCTCGGTATCCCCGTGATCGCGCTCATCCTCACGACAGCCTACGTCCTCGGGATGGAGCTCACGCCTCCCGGACCGACGTTTCGCGACGTTGCCGAACTGGAACGGCTCGCCGAACCGACCGGCATCACCGTCGTCGAGAACGGGCTCTACATCGTCCGCTACATGGTCAACGCCTCGGTCTGGACGGTTGGGTTTCTCTTTCTCGGACTCGTCGAGTACGTGGTTCGGAACGCGTGGATACTCCTACCGTCGGTTCCGGAATCGATTCCGTGGCTGTCGACTCCGGCACCTCGACGACGGGGCATCGCTATCGCCTCGTCGGGCGGACTGCTCCACGCCGCCGTCATGGTGTGGTACGCTGCTCGTCTCGGAGCGACGATGTCCGGCGGTCTCGACTGGCTGTTGTCTCTGTTCGGTGCGGTCGGGATGTGGGTACTCGCGGCGATACCCCTCTATCTCCTCGTTCGGCATCGCCTGATCGCGCCAGCGACGCTACTGACGGCGTTCGTCCTGGTCGACGTCCAGGCAGCCTTCACTGCGAGCGTCGAGGATCCCCACGCACTCTACTTCGGCGGCTGGTTTCTCTACCTGGCTGTCCTCCTCGTCGTCGCAGGCCTCGAGTATGGCCTGCGTCGTCTCGATATGTATCGACGGTTCGCATCCGAGACGTAAACGTGGGTGATGGCTCGGTTCCGTTGGTATCCTCATAGTAGATAGATGTGGCTCCGTTGAAATTCTCAACGGCGAACAGGAACCGCGTGCGAGAGACAGAGAGTGTGTTCATCACATTAATGATGGCAAAGAGGGAATCTCTGGGCATGCTCTCCGAGACAACCGCACTCCTTCGCTCGATTCGTCAATGGCTATTGGTCATCGCATTTCTGCTCGGAATTGGGGTACTCACGCTGGCTCATATTGGCTATGTCCGAAATGCAACTCGAATTTTGTTTTGGCAGAGTCTCGTATTCAGCGTTGCAGGCGTACTCGGGGGCCTCGTCGCTACTATTGCTGGTATCAAACTACTCGGCAGCCACTCACCGTCTTCGCCTGATGGACATCCGACTGAGTAATATAGTAGGCTTCACCACTCACAACGCTGCACTCCGAGAGATACGCCGTGTCTCTTGCACGGGTATTCCCGACCTACTCAACTGCTGTCAGAAGTCGCTACAAGCTGGAGAGGATGACGCTAGCAGTTCGACAAGACAAACTCACACTCAGTGCCGGACCTGGGGTTTGAACAGTGGATACATAGAACCGTTAGCAATCCTCCTCAACGAACATCGGGTGAAACGTATCTGTAAGAGTCAGTAGTTCATCCACAATCGCGTCAACATACGTATCAACGGAACTGTCTCGGGTTACGGCTTCATGACCCACCTTCTTTGAGCCGATATTCACCTTCCGATCGAACCGCCATCTGTAGTCTGGAAGTGCCTCCTTGTGCGCTGAAGCTATCGACTTCAGTAGTTCCCGGTCTGTCTCCGTGAGCTCTTTTAGACTCTTGATCTGTAATCGGACAGTCGTACGGCCTGTCTCACCGATTTCGCCGACGAAGACATCGTATCGGATAGCATCGGGATGCTCTGGGTGCGTTGATTTGAACGAAGTGCGTTTGTTGTATCCCGTGTACTCAGGGTCTCGTTCGAAATGTCGTATCTCGGTCTCACTTTGGAATTGGTCTTCGATTCTACGTAGCGTATCGGTAGCATCGGCTGTAGTCGACGTGCGTGATTTCGCCAGCGCTGCTTCGAACACAGACTGGAGGAAGTCGCCCGCATCGTGTGAAACGCTCCTGATCTGTTCAAGAACGTCCTCATAGTAGATAATCGAGTCGAAGCCCGCCTCATCGTCCGCTGATACGTAATTTTCCGGGGCCAGCAGGCACACTGTGTACGAGTCCCAGTCGCCACGTTCGACACGGAACTCACCTCGGCTGTAGTATCGTTCGATCTGGTTCGGTTGCTTGTCGGCAGCGATCTTGTTCTCTACCAGTACGATATGTCTATCTCCATTCGCCGTAAGGAACCCGAACTCAACATCTGATTCACCTTCTCCGGCGTAACTAGCGTGTATGACGCCCCCGATGAACGCTGCAATATCGAGAGCGGAATCGGTCTGAGAGACAAACCAGCGCCTGAACGAATCTGAGGTTTCTACCAACTGAGCCACTGAAAAGTCGACTTCCTGCTCTCCTACACTTCCGAACGATGTACCCTGTTCGATCTTCATGTATGGCGGTTAAGAGAGTTGATTGATGATGATTTCACCGATTGCACCAGTGAATTCCTCGGCAATACGCTTGGCTGATTCGCGCCCTATATTCAGCAACTGCTGACAGAACAACCTCTCCGCTGCCAGAATCATCGTGGCCGATACAGAGGATGAGTTCAGCGCCCAACGTAGCGTATTCGTCTAAGATTCTTCTGCGGATGTGACATATCGTTGTGCCGCGTAGAATCCGATGGCATAGATTCCGAGCGCAAACGGCCCAACGGCAAAGATGCCGATTGAAAAAATCCCGACCGCGAAGACGCCTGCGGAGAAGATTCCCACCGAGAAGATGCCTGCCGAGAGCACACCGAGACTGAAATTCCCCGCTGCGAGGAATCCAAAGGCAGATTGTCCAGCGGAAAGGACCTCGTAGCCTGCGATAGTCTCGACACCGGCCAGCGTCAACACCAACGCAATCGCCAACAAACCAAGCGCGACGATGCCACCGGAGTCTTGCCAGCCTATGTCCATACGTCACTAGTCATACGGGTGAAAATTAAGCCTTGTCGAGAAACGTGTAATCAGTCAGGATGGGAGAACAGGTGCTGCATCCGCGCTGTGTCTCCCGCATCTCTTTGGCGAACGACCGGATAGCTGTCAGTAGTCGCAGGCAAGATTCAGAGGTTGAAATCAGCAAACGTGTCCCTGCTTCAATCAATACGCAAGGAACAGACGATGGAGACTGTGATTTTTTACTGTGTGCGGTGATTGAGCCAAACATGGACGACGTCGCCCTCCTTCGTCAGACGATTCGCCGCTGTACGGCCCTCCTCGTCGCAACCCTCGCAATTACTGGCGTGAGCCTCCAGCGGGCATCGGAGGCAAGTCTTCTGGTTCTCATAGCTGTGGGTGCAATCGTGTATCTCGCCAATGAGTTCTTCCCGGTAGTTGTATCTGCCCATAATTCCAACGACGGCTCCGAGGAAGCGTGACCGACTCGTGCCTTGGACGCAGCACGATCACGACAAATCATTAGCGACTGCGGGTTTCGACAGGGCATAGATGTGCAAATCGGTCACTCTCCAAGAGGGGGTCAAACAAGTCCTCAATTCCACCTCAGCACTCAGGCACGATATGCGTACCAGAGCAACAGCGCCCCAAAGAGACCGAACATTGCACCTGCATACAGTGCAATCGCTTGCGCATCTCCCGGAGGGAGAATGCGCCAGAGAAGCGGCCCGATAGCGATCATTCCGACTCCGAAGAGTCCAGCGACGATCCGTTCTGCTCGGTCGATCGTCGAGCGCTCGTCCGTCGATGATTCCGGAACCGTGTCGATTAGAGTCGCAACTGCATCGACGTAGTCGGACGGAAGGACGACGATACGAGGTGCGGTCGGAGCACCCCGGATATACGAGAGCCAGCACACGGCGAACGGGCCCATCGAAATAACCCGGAACGTCCGTACTGCTTCGAGGGGGACCTCGGTTTCGTCGACGACGAGGGTCTCCGTCGCCAAGTCCGCGCGTCCGTTCGTCGGGAACGCTGCGGTGAGTACGAGCGGTATCCAACTGGCGATGAACACTGCAAACGGTGCGGAGGCGTGTACCCGAGCGCTTCCGAGGAGGGTGAGTGCGCCGAGTAGGCTTCCGACGAGTAGGCCGCGACGCGAGAATCGTCCGAGGGACGGCGTCGCCAGATCCGTCCCGAGTACGGCAATGAGATAGCGGCGGGAGAGTAAGCCGAGGACTGCAACGACGATCAAACCGATGGCCCGGCCGAGATCACCGGCCCGGACTGCCGCCGCGACGAACCACAGCAGCCCTCCACAGACCAGTACGATGACACCGCCGAGAATACTCGGGAAGACGTACGCGAGGCCAAGCAAGAGCGAGGAATCAGTAACGTCGAGTTCCCAGTCGACCGTTTCTCCGTCGTTTCGAGCGGACGAATTCGCAGTCATTCTGTTGCTGGCTCCGAGTCATCTTCGAGTTGCTCGTAGCGATAGTACGAGTATACGATCGTGATGCCGGCGGTGAGGAGGGCGGGTACGACAAGGAAGTAGATCGCGTACTCGCCGAAGAAGAGGCCGACGAGCGCCACGAGCGCAGTCAGTTTGAACAGGCGACCGCCGAGACGATGGGTACGATTCCAGACGACGTCGCTCGAGAGCGTCCAGGGTGTCCGAATACCGACGAACCAGTTGCGTTCTGCGTGCTCGAGAAGCACCCCGACGTAGTAGAACAGGCCTGCGACAGCCGCGAGAATCAAGAGCGTGAAGTCGAACTCGTAGCCGAGATTGAACACGACCACACCCACGTGAATGACGGTGATAAACGCCGTAAACACCACGACGAACCAGTCGTACACGGGTCGGAACGAGGCAATATTCTCTCGAAGCGGGTCGATCCGCGGAACGAGAGCGAAAACGACGAGCAGAACGGCAGTCATCGCGGGGAGAAGTGCGAGTGCCGTGACCTTCGGCATCGTGCCATCGGGCTGTCCCGCCGCGTTCCAGTGGATCGCCATTCGGGCCGGTAACGCCGGCGCTGTCAGAACACTCATCACTCCAGAGATGACGACGAACGCCGTCGCGATGAGGAAGCGATGGCGTGAGTTCATGGTGTTCGGTACGCCGTTCTCTTTGATGAACCGGGCGATTCGGACGTCGGCCATCGGAGCTGTGCTCCGGACACCGCTCCGTTGCTCGACCGCGAATCGTCGACGAACTGTTCGCAACCCACAGCGTAATTTTCAATCATCTGGAAAAACGAACGAATACTGATGGCTACTGCCGCCGGAAGCGGACGTCAGGGGTCGGATGTCGACGTCCCCACGCTCCTCGGAGACGACCACGAAGCGTTCGAGGCGATCCTCTCGGGCGACGAGGACGGGCCGGTTGCCGTCGTGGGCGAGCCGTTCTCCGGACGTGAGTCAGTACTAGACCGTGCTGTGCGGGAACTCGACGCAACCCGGATCAGCCTCGACCCAGGCGACGGGATCGACCGAATCCGTGGAAGGATCGACGGAGCGCCAGTCGTGATAGAGGACTGCCAGCACCTGTACGAGCGTCGTATCGGCGGCTTCGAGGCGCTGTCTGCGTTTCTCGACGAACTGGCGAGCGTCGACGCGAGAGTGGTGACCGGCTGGAACCGGTATGCGTGGGCGTACCTCGTGGCAGTGCAGGCCCTCGACCGAGAGTTTCCTGTCACCGTCGAGATCGAGTCCCTCTCGACGGAACGGATCGCGGAACTCGTGCTAGATCGGTACGACGAGATGCCGTCGTTCGTCGCAGACGATCCCAAGCGGAACGATTTAATCGTCACGACGCGCCACGAGCTTGGCTGGCGGGACTGGTCGGTGTCGGTTCCGGTCCCCATGCTGGACCCAGTCGCAGCCAGGGGTCTCTTTTCGGATGGTGATCTGGCCCCAAAGGACGTAACCTTCGGCCGGCTCGCTGCGGTCTCGAACGGGAACGTCGGTGTCGCCACGGCGATCTGGGAGAGCCGCCACGGGTCGGAGGTGCGCCCGAGCGACATCGCCGTCCCCGCATCCGATCGGGACTTGGACCGCGAGGAGGCATTCTGTCTGCGGATCGTACTCGCGAAAGAGCGGGTCAACCGGGCACAGCTCACGGGAATCGTCGACGGACTCGATCGGGTCCTCGGACGCCTCGCGCGCGACGGCCTCGTCACGATCGAGGACGGTATCGTGGAACCGGTACCGGCGGCGGTGCCGGCCGCCGCCGCGACGACCGAACGGGGGCGGATACTGTGACCGCGCTTCAGGTGTTGGTGGACATCGGTATCGACCGAGAGATGCTCGCGGGGATCGTGGGAGTACTCGTAGCCGCGTATCTGGCCAGCCGGGTCGTCGGGTCTGTGCTCATCGCGGTCGCCGAGCGTAGCCCCCGCCGACGGATTAGTATCAAGATGCTGGTTCCGATCGCGCGGTTTCTTATCTACGGGGCCGCAGTGTTTCTGATTCTGGGACCGTTACTCAGACTTTCCACCACACAGTTGCTCGCAGCGTCGGGACTGCTCGGGGCGGCCCTGGGGTTCGGCCTCAAGGATCTCTTCGCGGGGATGATCGGCGGGCTAGTACTCATCACCGAGCGTCCGTATCAGGTCGGCGACAAGGTCTCCATCGACGACGACTACGGCGAAGTGACCGATATCGGGCTCCGGTCGACGACACTGGTAACGCCCGACGACAGCGCAGTCAGGGTTCCGAACGCCACGCTGTTCACCGCAAACGTCTCGAACGCAAACGACGGACGCCCGGAGATGATGGTCGTCGTCGAACTCGCGGTCACCGCCGGGGCAGATGTCGATCGGGCGAGCGCGATCGTCGAGGAGGCCATGGTGACCTCGAAGTACGTCTACGTCGACGACGACCACCCGTTCGCGGTCCTGGTCGAGGACGAAACCTACTATCGGACGATCCGCGGCAAGGCGTATGTAGCCGACCTGCGCGACGAGTTCGCGTTCGCCTCGAACGTGACGGAGCGCTCGATGGCGGCCTTCGCCAGCGAAGGGATCGAAACCCCCGAGGCGCCCGTCCACATCTCCGAGCACCGCTGACTCTGTGTGTCGTCTGCCGGTTTCGGTCGATCGAAGCGAGCGTCTCGAAGTCGATTGTGGAGCGAATCACCGCTCGGGACCGGCTAGCTGCCCGCTCGTTGTAACGGCTCGACTCACGCGTCTGAAACGCACACTGGCTTCTGCTGGGTCGCTGCGCTGTCCGTGTCACGCCCCGAAGGTTTCGACGGGGTCGATCGAAACCAGTCGGCCCCCGACTACTCGGACTTCACCGTCGTCTCGACAGGACGCTTGCCGCGGCGGCAACTTCGGAGGAGCGCATCCCCCGGTCCGACAGTTGCGCCAAGACTCAGGACACCAGGTCCGACTCCGAACGGACTCTCCGTGGCCGTGTTCGTGAACCAGAAGAATCACGAACTGGGACAGCGGACTGTCGACCACCGGCCACTGTGAGAGGACGATCACAGCGAGTTCGAGCGCCGCACTGGTCGTTTTCCGATCACGTACTATCGGTGGTGCCTAGATTGATCGTCCGATAGAACGCAACCGAATAGACGCCGAAGAATCCACCGAGCAGTGTTCCACAGACGAGAATGAGAAAGGTAACGCCAACGACACCGGCTATGGGGATCTCCGGGAGTGCCAATACGCTGGAGGACTGGGGTGAGGTGAGGAGCGAACCAATACCGAACACGCCACCAGCAACACCGCCGAGTATTCCCACGAATACCGAGTATCCAAGTGTACTCACGAGATTGCGGCGGACGACGGAGATGCTGTGTTTGACCCCGTCGACAGCACCGAGATCGTCGATAACGATGGCCTGACTGTAGAACTGGAGGAAGAAGATAACCAGTAGATAGGCGAGCGCGACGAGAGCGACGATCAAGCCGACAATGACGAGGACTCCGATGCCGACGCCACCGGTGTCGCTGTACGCAGCGAAGCCACCAAAAATTGCCACGAAGAACGCGACAAATCCGAGTGCGAAATTGACGGCAACGAGCAAGAGCGAGACGACGAGAATCGATACGTAGTTCGATTTTCCCTCGCGAACGAAGCTTTCGAGCGACGTCTGTCCGTCGAGTGCTTCGTCAGCCATGCCGACGATGCCAGCCTGGAAGAACGGCATGATGAAAATAAACACGAGCGAAAGCACCAGCGAGACGACGCTGGCGACGAGTGGATTGATCGCTTGGAGACCGAACTGCGGGATTTGGAACAGCAGTATTACCAAGACTGGGACGAACAGTCTCGGATTGCGCTGGAGGGCGCTTGGCGTTTGACGGAGGGCTTTCAGGAGGGCCATGGCCGTGGTTCATGTAGTAATTTGATAAGTATTTCCTCGGCGATGGCCGCTTCGCGTCAGGTTCGCCCCCCGAACGCAGTCAGTTCTCCATCCGCGCTGATTTCGACGAAGACATCTCGTCTCCCCATCCCCGTCCCCGGTCCCACTCGTATCTCGGTTTGCGTTCTCTCGGCAGTGTCGAGTTCGGCTTCGAGGAGGGCCGACCCCGTAGACCGTGGATTCTCGAACGTCGTATTCGATGATTCGCCTGCTGATCGTAACAATTGAAAGTCATCGTACAACCGATCGCACGCTATCCTGCGATCGGCTGTACAAACAGTTTCAATCGCTACTATCGGTCGGTGTGGTGTCGAACGATCTCGAAAACACGGTGTCGCCCAGGCTCAGAACACGCCGGGGAACAGCACGTACCCGAACAGGAGCGTCAGCGCGCCCGTCATCGTCGCGTAGTACGCGAGCGGGATGAGTTCGTACCGGATGACCCGTCCCTCCTCGCCGACGAGGCCAACGACGGCGAGCGCCGCGACGACGTTGTGGACGGCGATGAGGTTACCGATAGCGCCGCCGACGGCCTGTGCGCCGAGGATGATGGTGTGTGGGAAGCCGATCTGGTCGGCCACGCCGTACTGGAACGTGCCGAACAGGATGTCGGAGACGGTGTTCGACCCCGCGAGGAAAGCCCCGAGCGCGCCGACGAGCGACGCGAAGAAGGGGTAGACCCCCCCGGCGACGCCGGCCATCGTGTCGGAGAGGACGATCAGCATCCCGTCGGTTCCCGTCGCGGTCCCCGACTGGAGCATGATCTGCACCGTCGCCACCGCGAAGAGCAGGGCGATGACGGCGGGGGTCACCTTCTCGATCGTCTCGCTCCACGCGCCCTTGATCTCCCGACTCGACATCCCGTGGATCGGGATCGTGAGGAGGTGAACGGCGACGAACACCGCGCCGGGCAGGTAGAGGACGGCGAGCGATCCCGACAGCGACGTGCCGAGGATGCCCTGCCACTGCAGGACGAGGGTCGACTGGAGGAACGTCGTCACCGGCCCCACGACGCGCGTGACGACCAGCAGAAGCGCCACGAGGGCGTAGGGCGTCCACGCCCGCGGGAGCGACATGGTCTGTACCGTCCCGCCGTCGGCGGCGACGCCCGCGTCGCGGTCCGAGGACTCGCCGGGCTGGATGTCGCCGATCCAGTGATCGGGCCACGTGGACTGGTCGCCGAAGTCCCACTCCTCGTCGGGGTGGAAGAAGCCGGCCTTGAGCGCACCGACCGTGACGAACAGGCCGACCATCGCACCGATCAGCCCTGGGAACTCCGGTCCGAGGAAGTACGCCGTCGCCCAGTAGGGAACGGCGAAGGAGGCCCACGCGAACAGACAGAGCGGCAGGACCTCCAGTGCGGGCTTGATCGAGCGTTCCTCGCCGAAAAAGCGGGTCATCATCGCCACGCCGATGAAGGGGAGGACGGCGCCGACGACGACATGGAAGGAGGCGGCCCACATCGCGATTTCGGCCACCCAGCCCTCGACGGTCATGCCCTGGGCCGTGACGGCCGAGTTGATGACCTCCACGTCGCCGAAGATGTCGATCATGCCGATGATCAGCGGCGTCCCGACGGCGCCGAACGTGATCGCCATCAGGTTGCCGGTGAGGGCGACGACAACGGCCGCCAGCGGCGGGAAGCCGAGGCCGACGAGCAGCGGCCCGACGATGGCCGCGGGCGTGCCGAACCCGGCCGCCCCCTCGATGAACGACCCCATCAGGAAGACGAGCAGGACCACCTGGACGCGGCGGTCGTCACTGATGGAGGCGAACCCCTGGTTGATGGCGTCGAACGCGCCGGTGCGCTTGAGCGTGTAGAGGAGCAGAATCGCCCCGAAGACGATCCAGAGGATGCTCGCGGCGGTGATGAAGCCGTTGATGGTCGCGGCGCCGATCCACGTCGGCGACATGCCCCAACCGACGTAGCCAGCGGCGATGGCGACGACCCACGCGACGGGCATCGCCCGCGTCGCCGGCCAGAACCGCCCGACCATCAGGTACGCGATGGCTGCGAGCGGCAACAACGCGATTGCGATGTCGACGGCCGACATCACGCCCTCCGGCGCGGCACGCCCACCGCGCGATCTGTTCCACAGTCGTTCTCTGATCGTTCTGGCATCGTGGGATTCCACCGTTTCCGCCCGATATATATCCATCGTTCCTCGCTTTTCGTGATAGTTGCCGGTCGTTCGGTACCGAGACACACGCGCCACACCAGTCGTGTGTACGGGACGTTTTGGGAGTTTCGGGCAGGTTTCTCGGGGATATAGCCGTCAGACCGACATCCCTACACACACGCCTGCAGTGGCCGGTGCAGTCGTGTGCACGAGAATACCCACGTGTGCAAAGGCTTTTGTACTCGTGTGGGATGGTTTCTCGGCATGGGTGAGGAGGGCGAGCGTCCCCGGAACGACGACGGACAGTACGCCGACCGCATCCCTCCTGAGGCGGTACTCGACGTGTTCGACGACCGGGACGACATCGCGCGCCCGCTCACCGCGAGCGACGTGATGGATGCGCTCGACTGCTCGCGCCGGACGGCGCACAACAAGCTCTCGGCGCTGGTCGACCGCGGCACGATTCGGACGCGGAAGGTCGGCGCCCGGAGTCGCGTGTGGTGGGTACCGATGGAGCGGGGGTCGACGCCCGGGGACGACCGATCCCTCGCCGTCGACAACGCCATCAGGGACGCGACGCTGCCCGGAAGCGGGCCGACGCTGGAGGCCCGGCGCGAGGCGCTGTCGGCCGCGTACGACTACCTCGCCGCCAACCCCGAGGCCAAGAAGGCCGACTTCCTCCGCGACGTGTATCACGACTACCCCGCGGGCTACGAGTCCGCCGAGGCGTGGTGGAACGCCATCCAGCCGGCGCTGAAGGGCCTGCCGGGCGTCGATCCGCCGTCCGAGCGAGGCCACATCTGGCACTTCCTCGGTGGCGACTGATCGGACCATTTTTTTCCGGCGGTCGCTCACTCCCACTGTCGCCATGCGCACACGCCCGTCGACCAGCGACTGCCGGACGCCACGCGACCCACTCGCCGACCGTGGATAACGAGCCCTCCGCGGCGGACGGCGGCGACGCCGACGAGAGTCCCGTCTACGCGTCCGAAGTCGAGGGCCGACAGTACCGAGGGACGTGGTACTGCCCCCTGCCGTACGACGACCTGGACCGAGCGCCGGAGACGACGGACTACCCCGACCGCGGCACGGGCGGGGCCTTCCGCCTCGCGGACCTGCCACGGGTCCCCCGCGTCCGCCACGTCGTCGGCCCGAGTGCGATCATGCTCGGGGCGTCCCTCGGAAGCGGCGAAACGCTGTTCTGGCCCGGACTGATCGCCCGGCACGGCTGGAGTATCTACTGGGCCTTCCTGGTCGGTGTCCTCACTCAATTTTTCGTCAACACCGAACTCCAGCGCTGGACGCTCGCCACCGGCGAGAGCGTCTTTCGCTCGTACGTTCGCGTCCACCGCGCCTGGCCCTGGGCCTTCCTCCTCGCCGGCCTCCTCAGTCTCGGGTGGCCGGGGTGGGCGGCGGGCGCGGCACAGGTCGTCGCCACCGCGGCCGGGATTGCCGGCACGACGCTCCTTGGCTTTCCAGCCTGGAAACCGTTGGCCGTTGCCCTCCTGCTCGTCGTTTGGCTCTCCTATCAGGTTTCGTCGGTCGCGTACAACGCCGTCGAAGCGCTCCAGATCGGTCTGCTGTTCGTCGCTCTCGCGGCCGCACTGGCGCTCGCCGTGGTCGGCACCTCCCTCACCAACCTCGACGCCCTCTCGGCTGTCCTGACGGGCGTCGGGACGCTTCCGCCCACGATGGACGTGGCCGTCTTCCTCGGCGGCCTTGCCTTCGCCGGCGCCGGCGGCTACCTCAATCTCTCCCAGAGCCTCTGGGCGCGGGAGAAGGGGTACGGCATGGGCAACTATCAGGGCCGGGTTCGCAACCCGCTTACCGGCGACGACCCCGAACCGATCCAGCGCGACGGCTTCATCTTCCGCCCGACGCGGCTGAACCTGAAGCGGTGGCGCGGCTGGTGGCGCGTGATCCAGACCGAACACCTCCTCACGTTCGTCGTCGGTCTCCTGTTCGTGGCAACGGTGCTGATGGCCGTGGCGCACCGCCACGCGCCCGGGGCGGGGGCGAACGCGCTCCACATGTGGCTCGGCGAGATCGCCCCCGCGCTCGGCGGTCTCGGGGCGCTTCTCGTCTTCGTCCTCCTGTTCGTCGCGCTCTTTACGACCGAGTACGCCATCGTCGAGTCGTTCGTCCGCAACTCCGCGGACGCCGTCTACGAAGCGTTCGCGCGCGACGCCGGCTGGGATCTCTCCCGCCTGTTCTGGTGGCTGCTCACCGGCTTCACCGTCTGGGGCGTGGTCGTCGTGCTCCTCTTCACCGCGCCGCTTGGGACTCGTGGTCCCTTCTTCCTGCTCGTCGTCGGCGCCGCCCTCTCCGGCGTGATGATGTGGCCCTACACCGTCCTCACGCTGCTCGTCAACACGCGGCGCCTGCCCGAACACCTTCAGCCAAGCTGGGGTCGGATCGTCGCTATGTGGTGGGCGTCGGGCTTCTATGGCTACTTTAGCGTCCTCCTCCTCGGTCAAACGGCCACGACGGCCGGCGTCGGCGCGTTCGGGACGGCGGCGACCGTCGTCGGGAGCGCGCCGGGCGGCTACGCCCTCTGGCTTGGCTACGCGCTCGTGCAGGTGTACGCAGTCGTCCGGTCCGTGCGCGCCAAGCGTGCCGCGGCGGGAACCGTCGTGGGCGACATCGACGGCGACCGCTCGGCCGGTTGACGCCACGACACCGAAGCTACAAAGCCGCCGCGTCCCAATCTTCCTTGCATGGCAACGACGACCACGAACTCGACCCTGTCGACGTTCGAGGATTCTCTCGCCGACCTCGGCGTCGACCTCACCCGGACGACGGTCGACGAGTTCGCGACGACGCTCGACGACATCGTCCGCGACCCCGCCGTCGGTGTCGCTCTTCCGTTCGACGTGGCGTATCCGGACAGCGTGACGGTCGATCCCACGTCCGCCGGCCTGGAACGCGCGACGACGGGCGTGACGCCCGCGTCGTTCGGCGTCGCCAACTACGGCAGTATCTTCCTTCCTTCCACCGCCGACGGCGCCGAACCCGTCTCCCTCTACCCCGAACTCCACGTTCCCGTCGTTCGAGCGGATGATATCATCCCCGACCTGCCCGAGGCGCTGGACCGCTTCGGCGAGACGGCTCGCGACGACGACGCGAGCGCTATCGTCGCGACCGGCCCGAGCGCCACCGCCGACATGGGTGACCTCATCTTCGGCGCGCACGGCCCGAAGGCCGTTCACGTGGTGATGCTCGATGAGTAAGGGCGACAAGGCGGCGGAGATTCGCCGTCTGATGGCGACCGAAGGCCCCGCCATCGAGGAGAACACCAAGGGCTTCAACCGGAATCGACGGGAAGCCGTCTCGAAGCTAGAGAACTACGAGGAGCTCCGAACGCGCACGCGAGAGATCAAGGAGGACGCCATCGACCGCCTGCCCGAACTGCTCGATCAGTTGCGGGACGCGGTGGAGGCGAACGGCGGCCACCTGTACATCGCCGACGACGCCGACGACGCCAACCGGTATATCCGTGACGTGGCGGCCGAGCAGGACGCCGAGCGCGCCGTCAAGAGCAAGTCGATGACCACGGAGGAGTTGGAGGTCAACGACGCCCTCCAAGCGGACGGTGTCGACGTGGTCGAGACGGACCTCGGCGAGTGGGTGGTGCAACTCGCCGACGAGACGCCCTCTCATCTCATCGCACCGGCCATTCACCGCTCACAGGAGAGCATCGCCGAACTGTTCAAGCAACAGTTCGATCCGGCGGACCCGCCGGAGACGGCGGGCGAACTCACCATGTTCGCCCGCGAGAAACTGGGCGAGCGCATCCGCGACGCCGACATCGGGATGACCGGCGCCAACTTCATCACCGCCGACAGCGGGACGATGGCGCTCGTCACCAGCGAGGGCAACGCCCGCAAGTGCGCCGTGGCGCCCGACACCCACATCGCCGTCGCGGGCGTCGAGAAGGTGATCCCCTCGACCGACGACCTTTCCCCATTTCTCGAACTGCTCGCTCGCTCCGGGACAGGACAGGACCTCACCGCCTACGTCTCCTTGCTCACTCCGCCGGTCGACTCCCCGACCCTCGACTTCGACGACGACGAGACCCCCCTCTCCGAGCGGGACTCGGACCGCGAGTTCCACCTTGTCCTCGTCGACAACGGCCGGATGGCGATGCGCGAGGACGACCAACTCCGCGAGACGCTCTACTGCATCCGGTGTGGCCAGTGTGCGAACTCCTGTGCCAACTTCCAGCACGTCGGCGGCCACGCCTTCGGCGGCGAGACGTACTCCGGCGGCATCGGCACCGGCTGGGAGGCGGGAATTGAGGGGCTCGACACCGCCGCCGAATTCAACGACTTCTGTACCGGCTGCTCCCGGTGTGTCAACGGCTGTCCCACCAAGATCGACATCCCGTGGATCAACACCGTCGTCCGCGACCGGGTGAACCGCGGCGAGAAGCCGGAGGGCTACGACTTTCTCGTCGAGGGGCTGACGCCCGACGAGGAGCCCGGTGGACTGGACCTGGACAAGCGGCTGTTCGGCAACTTCGAGACGCTGGCGAAACTGGGCAGTGCAACCGCGCCCGTCTCCAACTGGATCGCCGATGCCGGGCCGGCACGGTGGGCACTCGAACGCGTCGCTGGCGTCGACGCGCGCCGCGACCTCCCCGAGTTCCAGCGCGAGACGCTCGTCGACTGGTTCGAGAACCGCGTCTCCACGGTGTCCGATCCGACCCGTGAAGTCGTCCTCTACCCCGACGTGTACACTAATCACGTCCAGGTCGAACGCGGGAAGGCGGCAGTGCGTGCCCTGGAGGCGCTCGGCGTCTCGGTCCGCATCCCGTCCGTCCGGTCGAGCGGTCGCGCCCCGCTCTCACAGGGGATGATCGCCACCGCCGAGGACCACGCTCACGACGTGTACGGGGGGCTCGCCGAACACATCGACGCCGGGCGCGACGTGGTCGTGATCGAGCCCTCCGATCTCGCCATGTTCGACCGCGAGTACGAGCGGTTCCTCCCCGAGGCGTCCGCCGAGCGACTGCAAGAGCACAGCTACGAGATCCTGGAGTACGTCTACGGCTTGCTGGAGAACGGCGCCGACGCTGACGCCCTCCGCAGCGGCGACGGGCACGAAGTCGCGTACCACGCCCACTGCCAGCAGCGGACGCTCGGCCTCGAAGCCCACACCGAGGCGGTGCTCGAGGACCTCGGCTACGACGTGCTCACCTCCGACGTGGAGTGTTGCGGGATGGCCGGCTCCTTCGGCTACAAGGACACCTACTACGAACTGAGCATGGACGTCGGCGACGACCTGGCCGAGCAGTTCTCGACCGCCGAAGCGCGGGATCGGACCGTCGTCGCGAGCGGCACGTCCTGTCTCGAACAGCTCGATGCCCTGCTCTCGCGGCCGTCGACCCATCCGGTCGAACTGATCGCGCCGTAATGACGCGTCGATCCGGCCCGTAGCCGCGGACTACCGTACGGGAGCGGGACGCCCCGCTCGCCCCCATCCGCGAACTATTAAGACCCGCGGCGAACAGGGAGTGCATATGGACGGTACGCCACAGGAGATTACGACGCTGGTCGGGCGCGAGGTGTATTCGAACAACGGGGTCTTCGTCGGGGAAGTTGAGGACGTCCGACTGGATCTGAACCAGCAGCAAGTCACCGGCCTCGCGCTCGGCGAACTCAGTCAGGAACTGTTCGCCGGCCGCATCGAGGCCAGCAAGGGCGCCATGATCCCCTACCGCTGGGTGCGTGCCGTCGGCGACGTGATTCTCATCAACGACGTGGTCGAACGCCTCGAAGACGAGGACGAAGACGAGGAAGTCGTCGCCTAGCTCCCGTTCCCGGTTTCGCTACTCTCGACGCCCATCGCGTCGAACAGTTTCTTGCGGACCGCTTCCTCGGCCAGCGAGAGCAGTGTGTCGCGGTTGTCCTCGCTGGCCTCGATGCCGGTAAAGAGACCAAGCGGGATTTCGACGCTCCCCTGTGTCGAGTGCCCGCCCGTCTCGCCGATGGTGCCGTAGGCGTCCTCGAGAATGTTGCCGATGTTGATGCGGATGTCCTTGGAGCGCGCGGCGAGGTAGATGGTGTCGTCGGCGATGCCGAAGACGGCGGTGGTGGTGATCCCTTCCAGGTTCAGGAGGTGCTGGGCGGCCTGTGAGAGGGCGTCCCGATCGCGGATGAACCCCGCGTTCGAGACGAGGTGGCTCCCCTGGACCTGCCGATTCTGGATGGCCTCCGCGAGGATGTCGAGCGTCTCGGGCGACATCGACGGCGACTCCACCTGTTCGAGGGTGTCGTGGTTGGCGAAGGGATAGAGATACGCCGCCGCGGTCAGATCCGCGGGCGTCGTATCCCGCTTGAAATCCAGCGTCTCGGCACGAATACCGTACAACAGCGCCGTCGCCACCGCCTCGTCCGGCGAGAGATCGAACTCCTGGATGTACTTCGTGAGGATGGTCGAGGTCGAAGAGACGTTCGGCCGGACGTCCATGAATTCGGCGTCGTAGTCCGTCTCGGGTTCGTAGTGGTCGATGAAGATGTCGACGTCGGTGTCGAGGCCCGCGTCACCCGACTCCATGTGATCGACCAGCGCGACCAGTGCGTACTCGTCGAGCGAGTCCGCCTCCGAGAGCGGCAGGAGTTCGATGCCGAGGAGGTTGACGAACGCCCGGTTCTCCTGGTGGCCGATGTCGCCGTGATAGAGGATGTCCGCCTCCACGTCGTGGGCCTCGGCGATGGCCTTGAGCGCAACCGCGCTGGCGATGGAGTCCGGGTCGGGGTTGTCGTGGGTGAGGATCGCGAGGCGGCCGCCGCCCGAGTGAAGGATGTCGGCGAGTTGCCCCGCGTTGTACTCCAGTTCGCCCGTCTCCAGCGCCCGGAGGGCGGACTCGGCGATCACCTGTGAGGGGTTGATGACCACGTCCGCGCCCGCCTCGGTGAGTTCGTCCTCCGAAACCGGATCGGACGCTCGCACGATAATGAACTGGTCGCCACCGCGTTCGCGGATGGTCGACACCGCCGCCTTGTTCGCCTCCACGTCCGACGCGAGGATGAGAATCACGTCCCGGTCGGTCACCAACTCCGCGACCTCGTCGTCGCGGATATCCGTCCGCCGGGCGTCGAGATCCTGGTCACGGAGCGCTTCGACGCGGCTCTCGTCCCGGTCGAGGATCAGCACGCTCTTGCCCTCGTCCGCGAGATCCTCGGCGACGGCGTGGCCGACGCTCCCACAGCCGAGGATCGCGTACGACGACATGGTCGAGACCGTAGCCGCGTTGCTCATATATTCCGACGTATCCGAGTCATCTCACTTAACACCGTCCCTTCGACCCACCGGCCGGGAAGGGAAACGCCTTTTACCGGGCCACCGATAGCGAAGGTACGGGGCCGGTAGCTCAGTCAGGTAGAGCGACGGACTCTTAATCCGTCGGTCGGGGGTTCAACTCCCTCCCGGCCCGTGAGAAATCCGCGAGCGACAGCGAGCGGTTTCGAACGACCCGTGGTGGGAGTTGAACCAGGGAGGGCGCGCGCAGCGAAGCGAGCACGTCCGACCGTGGTTCAACTCCCTCCCGGCCCGCTCCGTCTTCGACGGATCTGCAGTTACTCCAAGAAGCATTACAGCGGTCGCACCCCTCGAATTCGGCAAATTGAGTCCCCGTCCTACGAGTGCCATCAGTTCGCTCAGTCACCGACTGGTCCCGCGGCGGAGACACGACGCGGTCGGTAGTCGGAATCGGGTGAAGCGAGACTTTTCATACGCCGACGAACAATAGAACGGTATGAGCGGAACGAAGTCGGGAACCGGCACGTCTTCGTCTCGGATCGTCAGTACCGAAGACGTACTGGGTGGCAAACCGCGAATCGTCGGGACGCGGATCGGGGTCTACTTCATTCACGAACGGGTGGAGGGACGGGGTCTCGAACCGCAGACGGTCGCGGACCGGCACGATCTCGACGTCGCCGACGTGTATCGTGCGCTGGCCTACTACCACGACCATCCGGACGAGATGGCGATGATCGAGGGGAAACGGGAAGAACGGCGTGAGAACGCGGAGTCGAACCCGGACGTAGCGACGGGTCCCGGGGACGTAGAGTAGTGTTTGGAACTGTTTGCACGCCCGATCGAACGCAGCCCTGCGATCGGGCGCGCAATGATTTACAAACACTACTACAGCGTAACGGCGTTCGATGTCGGTGACGTTGCCGCTGTTGTTCGACGAGGATACGGAAGCGAAGTTCGCCCGACTCTGCGAGAAAGACGGACACGATGTCGAGCGAGTCGTCGACGTATCGAAACTGGGGCGGGGAGCAGCAGACACCGAAGTCCGACAGTACGCTAACGCGACCGATCGGATCGTCGTGACTCACGACGACGATTACGTACGCGAGACTCGGTCGGACGGTGACAGAACCTTCTACGCACCGAATCAGCGGCTGTCGGCGTTCGAACTCTATCGTATTCTTTCTGCCGTCTGTGACGCTGTCGCTTCGACCGCGGACCTACCAGCCGTTGTGTATCTAACCGAGGACTGGCTGTAGTTCCTCCCGCCCGGACCGCCGGGGACGCGTCCCGATCATCGAAGGGCGGGCGCAGCCCGAGGGCGGCCACCGAATCGCCGGGAGCCTGTACGACGTGGCACGCGGACACGCCATCCATCACGGGCGTCGACACGTCACCGTCGAAGATATGCAGGTGTGCGCCCGGATCGCGTTGAGTACGATCCCCGAGAAGCGCCGACCCCTCGTTCGATCGCTCCTCGATCCAGCCAACGGCGGGCTTCTGATGACCCGCGACGTGTGAGTCCTGACCGGGGGCATTCCCGTATCGGGCCGGTGGTTCACTTCGACGTAGTGGTTCTCGGGGTGAAGTCCTCCACGTCCAGCGCGATGAGGTCGCCAGTGCGGAAGCCACAGTGCCACAGGAGTTCGAGCGTGACGTATTCGCGGGTGGCGTACTCGTACTTCCGCAGGTGGTCGAGGATCTTCTGAACGCGGTCGGGATGGATTTTCGTTGTCGACACGTCCTCCCGTGGGGCCATCTCGGGAGGCTGGACGTACTCGTGGAGGCCGGGCGTGACGGCGTTGATCCGCTCGCAGAACTTCACGAACACGCGGAGGGTCGACAGTTGCGTGTGGAGGCTGACGTTGTTGAGGTCGCCGTCCTCCTGTCGCCACGCTTTGTAGCGGGCGAAGTGCCGCCCGGTGAGGACGTTCATATTGTCGATCCCCTCGATGCCACACCAGCGGACGAAGTGCTTGGTGCGGTAGCCGTGGGCTTTGCGGGTGTTCTCGCTGAGGCTGTCGTCGTGGTCTTCGAGATACCACTGCTGGGCCTCTCCCGGTTCGATGGGCTGTAGGTTGGCGTGCATAGCTGATAGCCCACAGCGGGAGCGCGGCCCCGGTAATCGGCGGCGGGGCGACCGAAGGGAGCGTCGGGGTTCAACTCCCTCCCGGCTCGTTTTCCTGCGAACGTCAGTGCGCAGTGAAAACGCTAGAGGGCGTTGAACCCGGGGAGTCGCAACCGCGAGCGAAGCGAGCGGTCCATCTCCACTCGGTTCAACTCCCTCCCGGCCCGCTCCGTCATCGACGGGTCTTCAGTCGCTTCGGGCGGCCGGACTCACACCAAGCGATCGGGCCGTCATCTGCCTGTTCGTACTGGGGTTCCTGATCGTCCGCGGACTCGGCGATGTGCGGGCCGGCGACGTGGGAGCCTCTCATCGTCTGTCGTGTGGACACTCGCCACCGAGACGTCCGTGCCACGTTGTGTGAGAACCCCTCGCGTGCGACAAATTACCACCGATTTTCTGCGTGAATAGAAACTGGCTTTTGGGTGCATTGTCGACCACGGAGTACACACGAAGATGTTCCGCCTGTCTACTCTCGATCGACGGACTCCGAGGTGATTGGAACGTGCGAATCGAACGCGAAACGATCCTGATCGTCGTTCTCATCGGCCTGGTCCTCGCGCCGATGTGGTACTTCGCGCTGGCTAGCGGCGAGGCGACGGCCGGCGTCCAGTTGCAGACCGACGACGACAATCCCATCGCCCCGACCGAGACGTTCCTCCCGACGCCCAACGAGGTCAACACCAACGTCTCCGGCGTCGTGACGTGGCTCGCGCTGTTCGTCCTCGTGGCGATGATCGTCTACACGAGACGCTTCACCGAGCGAGTCGGCCACGCCACCGACGTACTGAGACTCGACGGTGCCGTCCTGCCGTCGTGGCTGACCTCCGAGCACCGATCGGTGTTGGCCTACTGGCCGGCACGGACGCCCTCCGCCGGATTGGTCGTCCTCGGGCTTCTCACCTGGACGATCGTGGCCTTCGCCGCCCTGCTCGCTCTGGAGGGTCTCAACTACGCCCGAACCCAGTTCCTCGGCATCTACATGGGTATGATGTTGCTCACGATGGGCATCTGGGTCGCCGTCTACACCACCTGGTTCATGCCGAGCATCACGGTCGCCGAACGACGCGAACACTAAGCAATGACTTCCGACGACATCCCCGACGACGCCGTATCGCTCGACGAGACGGACCACGAAATCTCGGTGACGACCCGCCGCAACGTCGCGAAGATTCTCGGCGTGATCGGTGGTACCGCCGCCATCGGCGCCTTCTCGGTCAACTATCTCACGGGGCTGGCGGACGCCGGCCTCGCCGGTGGCGAGGACCTCACCTACGAGAACATCTTCGTCGAGGGTACACACCTGGTCGACCAGGAAGGAAACCGCGTCTCCGCGGACCAGATCGAACGGGGAAGCGGCGAGAGCCTCACCGTTCTCCCCGAGAAGGAGGGGGGCGGTGCCCTAGAGAAGAAGAAGGCGACGACCCTGCTCGTCCGGTTCGGCCCCGACGACTTCGAGGAGCCGACACAACTCGACTGGACGGCGAACGGCTACGTCGCCTACTCGATGGTCTGCACCCACGAGGAGTGTCTGGTGTCGGGGCGGGCCGAGGAGAACCTCTACTGCCCGTGTCACGGCACGTCGTACGACCCGCTCCGTGGCGCCGAGGTGGTGGGTGGTCCCGCGCCCGACCCGCTCCCACAGCTCCCCATCGGCGTCAGCGACGAGGGTAACCTCCTGCTCGCGACCGGCCCGTTCGAAGAACCCATCGGAGCCTCCCACTGATCATGACCGACGACACCCAGCCGATGGACGCCCACACCGACGGCGGCGTCGACCGCTACGAACACAGCCGTCTCTACCGGTGGATCGACGCTCGTCTCGACCTCGACGACGACTCGTTTGGCAAGGCGTTCCCCGACGACCGCTACGGCTCCTTCCTGCTCGGCGAGGTGGCGCTGTTCTCCTTCGTCATCCTCGCCGCTACCGGTACCTTCCTCGGGCTGATGTACACGCCCGTTACCTCCGAAGTCGTCTATCAGGGGCAGGTGGCCAAATACGCCGGCCAGTCGGTCCCCGGCGCGTTCGCGAGCATCCTGCGCATCTCTTACGACGTTCGCTTCGGGATGTTCATCCGGATGGCCCACCACTGGGCGGCGTATCTGTTCGTCGCCGCCATCGGCCTGCACATGTTCCGGGTGTTTTTCACCGGCGCCTACCGCAATCCGCGCGAGCCCAACTGGCTGATCGGGAGCGGCCTCATGCTCCTGGCGCTCGGCGAGGGCTACTTCGGCTACGCTCTCCCGTACGACGACTTCAGCCAGACCGCGACCACCATCGGGTTCCAGATGACCGCCTCCATCCCCGTGGTCGGCACGACCCTGAAGAACCTCATCTTCGGCGGCGACTTTCCGGCCAACGCGACGTACATCCTCCCCAGATTCTTCTTCTATCACGTCTTCCTGCTCCCGGCGATCATCATGGGCCTGATCGGCCTCCACATGTTCATCCTGCTTCGTCAGAAACACACGGAACACCCGGAGAGTTCGCGTGACACGTCGCCCATCGGTCCCGATCCGGACGACGAGAGCGTGGTCGTCGGGATGCCCATGTGGCCCAACCAGGTCGCGATATCGGTCATCGTCTTCCTGTTCACGGCCTCGATCATCTCCTTCCTCGCGGCGCTGTTCCCGGTGCAGCGGGTGGCCATCATCGGTCCGGCGTCGCCGCTCACCCAGCCGTCGGGCGTCCGTCCCGACTGGTTCTTCATGTGGGTGTTCGGCGCGCTGAAGATGACGCCGAACGTCTTCTTCGGCCACGGCCGGTTCATCGGCGGCGTCCTCTTCCCGACCGTCGTCATCGGCGTGATGGCGCTGTGGGTGTTCATCGACCGCCACGACGAGCCGATCCACTTCACCGCCAACCCGCTCGAACGGCCTATGCCGACGGCCGTCGGCGTCGCCGCCATCTCGATGATCGTCGTCCTCTCCATCGCGGGGATGGACACGTTCGTCGCGGAGACGCTCGGTACGACCGCCGACGCCATCTTCCCATACATGTTCGGGATGACGCTCCTCGTTCCGCTGGCCGAGGGTGCAATCGTCTACTACGTGCTCCGACGGCGGCTGGCGCGCAAGGACGCGGCCGTGGAGGCGTGAGATGGTGTCGTCTCGGCTGTCCCCGCGAGCCTACTTCGCGCTCGACCGCGCGACGAAACTCGTCGGGCTGATCGCCGTCGCCGGCGGCATCGCTGGGGCGTTCGGCTCACTGTCGCCACTCGCCATCGTCGGCGGCCTCGTCGTGGGTGTCGCCACGGTGTTCGTCGACTCGGAGCCGTAGTTACGCGCCGAGCCGTTGTCGGAGCCGAACGGCGAGCAAATAGAGACCACAGCCCGCGAGAACGACCATCCCGCCGAGTCCGACGACGCCGGAGAGGAAAAAGAGGGTCGCGCCCGCGTTCGGCCGACCGCCGCGAACCGCGAGGCCGACGGCGGCGACGAAGAAGGATCCGGCCCACAGCGCGGCGCCGACCGTCGCCACCCCAGCGATCCGCGGATGGACGAATCGATCGAAAAACGACGCCATACTCCCTCTCTCACCGCGTCCGCCAACACCGTTGCGATTCCGGTCGACGCCCCGAAGGAGTTACGAGCCAGCGGCGGCTACGGTCGGGCGTGACCGGGACGCCCGCACCACATCCCGACGCCGAGGTGGCACACGTCGTCGTCTACACGCGCGAGGACTGTCATCTCTGTGACGAAGCCATCGAAACCATCGAGCGGGTCGCTGACGCCGTTGCGCGTCCGGTCGACCTCGAAACGGTCGACGTCGACGCCGACCCGGACCTCCGGGAGCGATACGGCGAGCGCGTCCCCTACGTCACGGTCGATGGTCGCCCGGCGTTCAAATACCGCGTCGACGCCGACGACCTCCGGGCGACGCTGACGGCGTAGCGCCGCCGTCGCTCGGGAGTGTGTGACGATGTGCCGACTTCCTCACAGCCGTTGCGCGTTTCGAAAGGGGTTCAAAGGTACTCCACGCAGGGACGGGTACATGGTTCGGAACGCTACGGATCGGTCGCCCGTCTCGCGCCGCGGGTTCCTGCGGACCGCCGGCGCCGCGACGGCGGGACTGCTCGCCGCACGCCCCGTCACGGCTCAGAGCGGCGGCGGGGCGACACACACGGTGACGATGGCTACGGACCGGGGCTCCTTCTACTTCGATCCCGTCGGCCTGCGCGTCGAACCCGGCGACACCGTCGAGTGGGTCAACGAGAGCGGCCAGCACTCCGTGACGGCGTACACGGAAGACAACCCCCGGTACAACGGGGGTCGGCGTATCCCGGAAGCGGCCGCGTCCTGGGATAGCGGCGTTTTCGAGGAAGAGGGGGCGACGTTCTCCTACACGTTCGAGGCGCCGGGCACGTACGACTACTACTGCATCCCGCACAAGACACTGGGGATGGTCGGACGGGTCGTCTGCGGATCACCCGGTGGCCCCGCCGAAGAGAGCGCCTTCCCGGAGTCAGATACACCCCGCGGCGTCATGCCACCCTCGGCCACCATCGTCGAGGAGGGGAGCCTCGAATGGCCGTACGTCCCCACCACCGACCACGGCGGGCCGCCGACGCTGTTCTGGGGTGGCGTCGGTGCCGTCGGCGCGACGAGCGCCTATCTCTTCTCGGTGTACGACCGAGCCTCCGGCCGTTACGAGTACCCCGACTTGCCGTCCGACGACGAGTAGCCGCGGCCCGTCGGTCTCGTTCGCACATCAGAACGCTTCGCGTTCTGGGGACGAGAGTGAATCCGATACTTCCGACCTAATCCACCGACGACGGCACCAGCCTCGGACTCGTCGTGCAGGCCGTCGCCGATGCCCACGGCCGGTCGATCACCGTTTTCGAGAGCGACGAGGGAGATCCCGCTTCGAGTTCTCCGGGGTCGACCGCCCCGTGGCGGTCGAATCGAACAGGAACGTTTATGTAGAATACGTCCGTCGTCGACATCGATGCATTCGCACGTCGTACCTGTACGCGACTGATCCTTTTCCCACTGACAGGTATCGACGTTCGACCGACCCATGACCCACCTGCGAATGAGCACATCCACACCCACCCTCGACCGTACCGCACGGACACCAACACTCACCGACGGCACGTGGCGCGCCGAATCGGCGCCCGGGACGAAGCGGCCGTCCGATTCCCCCACCCGGAGCGCCACGGTCCAGTTCCGACCCGGCTGTGACCTGCGGCTCTGTAACCTGATCGACGACGAAAACCGCGCGATGTTTTAAGCGTTTGGCGTAATGTTTCCCGGAGGGTCGCCGTCCCGGATCGTCGACTCGCCGGTACCGACCCCCAACGATCCGTATTAGTCCAGGAAGTCCGGTTCGATCCGTTTCTCGTCGCGTTCGGCCCGGAGATGGGTGGCGAACGCCTCGCGGTCCACGTCCTTGCGCTCCCGCTCCTTCCGATCACGCACCGAGACGGTGCCGCTTGTCTCCTCGTCGTCGCCGACGATGAGCATGTAGGGCACGCGGTCGCTGTGGGCCTGCTGGATCTTGCGGCCGACGGTCCACGACCGATCCTCGATTTCGACTCGGAAGTCGTCGAGTTCGTTCGCGATCCGGTGGGCGTAGCCGAGGTTGTCGTCGCTGACGGGGAGGATGCGCACCTGCTCGGGCGCCAGCCAGAGCGGGAACTTCCCGTCGAAATGCTCGATGAGCACCATCAGGAACCGCTCGTAACTGCCATAGAGGGCGCGATGGAGCATGACCGGGCGGTGGTCCTCGTTGTCCTCGCCAGTGTAGGTGAGGTCGAACCGCTCGGGCATGTTGAAGTCCAGTTGCACCGTGGGGCCATCCCACTTGCGGCCGAGCGCGTCCTCGAACGCGAAGTCGATCTTGGGGCCGTAGAAGGCGCCGTCGCCAGCCTCCACGTCGTACGCGATGTCCTGCGCGTCGAGCACGTCTCGGAGCTGTGACTCCGCACGCTCCCAGATGTCGTCGCCTCCGACCGACTTCTCGGGGCGGGTCGCGAGCGCCACCTCCGCGTCGAGGCCGAACGTCTCGAAGACGCGGAAGATGTTGTCCATGACGAGGTTCACCTCGTCTTCGATCTGCTCGGGCCGGACGAACACGTGGCCGTCGTCGATGGTGAAGGCCCACACCCGCGAGAGTCCCGAGAGTTCGCCGCGCTGTTCCTTGCGGTACACCTTGCCGTCTTCGAAGTAGCGGACGGGCAGGTCGCGGTAGGACCACGACTGCTGGTCGAAGATAGTGGCGTGGCCCGGGCAGTTCATCGGCTTCAGTCCGTACTCCTCGTCGTTCACGTCGAGGAGGAACATGTCGTCGACGTAGTTCTCGTAGTGGCCCGACTTCTTCCACAGTTCGGTCCGGAAGAGGTGGGGCGTCTCGACGGGGTCGTAGCCGGCGTCGAGGTTCATCTCCCGTGCGAACGCCGAGAGTTCGTCGAGCACCCGTTTGCCGTTGGGGTGGTACAGCGGCAGCCCCGGCCCGGTCGTCTCGTCGATGGAGAACAGGTCGAGTTCCTGTCCGAGTTTCCGGTGGTCGCGCTCCTGGGCCTCGCGCCGCCGTTCGAGATACGTCTCCATCTCGTCTTCGCTCTCGAAGGCCGTGCCGTACACCCGGGTGAGCGTGTCGTTCTCCTCGTCGCCGCGCCAGTAGGCGGAGGAAATGTTGAGGAGAGTGAACGCGCCGATCTCCCCCGTCGACTCCACGTGGGGGCCCTGACAAAGGTCTTCGAACTCGCCCTGGCGGTAGATCGTGACGGGATCCTCACCAGCCGCTTCCGTCTCCAGGATGTCCTGCTTGTACGGATTGTCGGCGTACTGTTCGAGCACGTCCTCGCGCGATCGCTCGATCCGCTCGATGTCGAGGTCGTCCGCGATGATCTCCTCGGCCTCGGCCTCGATGTCCTCTAGGTCCTCGCTGTCGAGGTCGACGTTCGTCACGTCGTAGTAGAAGCCGTCGTCGGTGGGGGGTCCGATGGCGAGTTTGGCCTCGGGGTAGAGTCGCTGGAGCGCCTGCGCGAAGACGTGTGCCGCCGAGTGGCACAACACGCGTGAATACTCGTCGCTGTCCTTGGTGACGATGACGAGATCGGCGCCGTCGTGGAGTGGCGTGGCCTTATCGACGAGGTCGCCGTCGACGACGCCCGCGACCGTGTCGCGCCCGAGACCGGGACCGATCTCGAAGGCGACGTCCTCGACCGTCGACCCCTCCGCGACGGAGAGCTCCGATCCGTCGGGAAGCGTCACTACGATTTCGCTCATATCGGACGAAGTCGGACGAACGGAATAATACTGTCGAACAGGCGGCCCGCGCAAGTTATTTTTCGCTGCCGCGCTCCCTGCGAACGTGTCTCGTGCTCGTCTCCTCGGCGCTCGTCACGTGGTCGCCGTCGCCCTCGGCCTACCGCTTGGTGCCGGGGTGTTCACCCTCCCGCACGGCGTCGAGAACTTGGGCGGCCCCGCAACGCCCGTCGCCTACGTCGGGGGAACGCTCGCTCTCTGTGCCGTCGCGACCGTCTACGCCGTCTACCTGTCAAGCCCGCTCGCCGAGCGGAGTGGCATCGTCTACGCCGCCGTCTCCCGGACGTGGGGCTCCCGTCGGCTCGGCTTTCTGATCGCGTGGCCCACGCTCGGCGCGTACGTCGCCGTCCTCGCCGTCCTCGTCGCTGCCCTCGGTCGGAGCCTCGCGAGCGTCGTCCCCGTCTCCGCCACCGCCGCTGCACTCCTCGTCCTCGCAGCCCTCGTCGCCGTCCACGCCGTCGGCCCCGGCGTCGCCGGTCGGCTCCAGTGCTACGTGGTCGCCCCGCTCGTTGCCCTCCTCGTCGCGATGACGCTCGCCGGCCTCCTCGCCGTCGCGTCCGACAACTTCTCACCGCTGTTCCCGACGCCGACGCTCCGGGCCCGACCGCTCGCCGCCCTCGGTGCCGCCACGGTCGTCACGCTGTTTGGCTTCGTCGGCTTCGACGCCGGCGCTGCCGTCTCGTCGGTGGCTCGTGACCCACGGCAAACGGTCCCGCGGGCGCTCCTCACGGCCGTGTTGCTCGCCGGCACCGTCGCCACCGTCGCCGCCGTCGTCGCGCTTGGCGTCATCCCGTGGCCGCGACTGGTGTTCGCCCCGGCACCCTTTGCCGACGCGGCCGCCAGCGGGCTCGGCGTGCGGCCGGGGCTGTTTCTGGGTCCGGGGACAGTCCTCGCGACGGTGGGGGCCGCGCTGGCGACCGTGTGGCTCCCCGCACGGACGCTCCGGGGGATCGCCGAGATGGTTCCCGGCCTCGATCGGTCCACGCGTCCCGGGGTCCCGGACCCCGCGCTGGCGGTGACCGGCCTGCTCGCCGGTGCCGTCATCGCCTTCGACGTGGTTGGGCAGGCGCTCTACCTCGCGCTCGCGGGCATCTTCGTCGGCTACGGAGCAATCGCGGCGTCGGGGGCCGTCCTCCCCGTCCTCCGGCCGGCGCTCTACCGCCGCTGTCGGTTCCGCCCGCCGCCCCCGGCGCTCGCCGTCGTCGGCATCGCCGGTGTCGCCGTCTCAGTCGTCGTCCTCGCCCGCGTGATCGCCCTCGATCCGATCGCCTCGCTCGGGTTCACGCGCCTGGGCCCCGCGCTCGCGGCCGTCGACGAGGCTGTCCTCGTTCGCGACCCGCTGTCGACGGTGGTGCCCGCCGTCATCCTGTGGGAACTCGTCGGCGTCGCCGTCGTCGCCGTCGCCGCCGACTACCGGGCGGACCGGGACATCGAGCGCCCGCCCCTCGCCACCGCGTACGAGAAACGGGAGTAAAGCGAAACCGGGAAACCCCGGCGGTCCGCCCTCTCCCTATGGAACGTGGCGCCATCCCGCTCGCCGACCTCGACGGCCCGTTCGATCTGCAGGCGACCGTCGAGAGCGGGCAGAGCTACCTCTGGGACCGGCCCGACGGCGGGATGTACGAGCGGACCGACGCCCACGGCGGCGACGCGTGGTACGAGACGGTCGTTCCGCCCCTCGACGCCGTCGGCAACGACCGGGCGGTGGTTCGCGTTCGGCAGACCGACGGCCGTCTGGAATGGGCGTCGACGACCGACGCCGTCCCCATCCTGACCCACCTCCTCCGACTCGACGACGACTTGGACGCCATCCTCGCGGTGACGCCGGACGACCCGCTCCTCGCGCGCGCCTACGAGACGTATCGGGGGATGCGACTCGTTCGCGATCCCCCCTTCCCCTGTCTGATCTCCTTCATCTGCTCGGCGCAGATGCGGGTGTCGCGCATCCACGGGATGCAACGCGCCCTCGCCCGCACGTACGGCGACACCGTCGCTGCGGACGGTCGGACCCACCACGCCTTCCCGACGCCCGAGCAACTCGCCGCCCGCACCGAGGCCGAACTCCGCGATCTGAAACTCGGCTACCGGGCGCCGTACGTCCAGCGGACGGCCGAGATGGTCGCCGAGGGCGTCGCCGACCCCGCCGACGCCCGCGGCCGCGACTACGAGGACGCCCGGGACTTCCTCACGGAGTTCGTCGGTGTCGGCGACAAGGTGGCCGACTGCGTGTTGCTGTTCTCACTGGGCTATCTCGAAGCGGTCCCGCTCGATACGTGGATTCGGTCGGCCATCGCCGACCACTTTCCCGACTGCGACCGTGGCTCGTACGCCGACACCTCGCGGGCGATTCGGGCACGGCTCGGCGGCGAGTACGCCGGGTACGCCCAGACGTACCTGTTCTACTATCTGCGCTCGGGCGGGGAGTGAGGCCGGTCGCTACGCGCCCGCTCCAGCGTCGCCGTCGGCCTCGATCTCGTCGAACAGCGCCCCCACTCGCTCCTCGATCTCGTCGCGGATCTCGCGGACGCGATCGGGGTCCTGCCCGTCCGGATCGGCGAGCGCCCAGTCGCGCACGTCGACGTCGTCGCGGACTTCGTCCACGTCGAGTGTCGAACAGCCCATCGTGGCGACGTAGTCACAGGCGCGGAGTGCCTCGGGCGTGATCGCTCTAGGCGTCCGATCCGAGAGGTCGATGTCGAGTTCGGCCATCGTCTCGATCACTTCCTCGTGAACCTCGTCGGCGGGGTGGGTGCCACCGGTCAGAATCTCGACGTCCAGCCCACGACGCTCCCGTTCGCGCTCCGCGAAGGCGGCGGACATCTGGGAGCGGCCGGCGTTCTGGACGCAGACGAAAGCGATGCGGGTCGGGTGGGGGGTGTCGGTGGACATGGTCGGCTAGTCGTCGGTGGGATCGGTCGTGGTGGTATCGATGCCACCGGGCGAAGCGTCGCTCCAGTCGAACCGTCGTTGGAAGTAGAGCGCGACGTTCACGAGTGCCAGCAAGACGGGCACCTCGATCAGCGGGCCGACGACGGTGGCGAAGGCAACGCCGGAGCCGACGCCGAAGACGGCGACGGCGACGGCGATGGCGAGTTCGAAGTTGTTCGAGGCGGCGGTGAAGCCGATCGCCGTCGTCGTCGAGTAGTCGGCGCCGATACCTCGTCCCATCCCGAAGCTTACGAGGAACATCACGACGAAGTAGATGGTGAGCGGAACGGCGATGAGGAACACGTCGCCCGGCGCGGCGACGATGTTGCCGCCCTGCGTCGCGAACATGACGATCACGGTGAAAAGCAGGGCGACGAGCGTCAGCGGGTCGATCCGCGGGACGAACGCCTCGTCGTACCACGCTTCGCCCTTGGTGTGCGTGCCGACGTACCTGGTGAGGATGCCGCCGGCGAAAGGAATACCGAGGAAGACGACGATGGCCTCGAACACCTGCATCGGCGTCACGTCGAACGCCGTGATGCCGGCGACGAGCGTCTCCATGCCCAGCAGTGGCGGGAGAACGAGGCCGAAAAACCAGACGTAGACGCCGTAGGTGACGATCTGAAAGAGGCTGTTGAACGCGACGAGGCCGGTGACGTACTCGGTCGACCCGTCGGCGAGTTCGTTCCAGACGAGCACCATCGCGATACACCGGGCCATGCCGATGAACACGAGGCCGAGGAAGTACTCGGGGCGCGCGGGCAGGCCGGGGACGAGGCCACTGAAGAAGACGACGGCGAGGCCGAACATGAGCGTCGGGCCGATGAGCCAGTTCTGGACGAGGCTCAGTCCCAGGACGCGCCAGTTGCTGAAGACGGCTCGAAGCTGAGAGTAGTCGGCCTTCGCGAGCGGCGGGTACATCATCACGACGAGTCCGATCTCGACGAGATGCAGGTTCCGAATGGGCGCCGTCACCGATGGCGCGACGTAGCCGAGGCCGACGCCGACGGCCATCGCGGCGAAGATCCAGACGGTGAGATATTTGTCGAGGAAGTCCATCGACCGCGGGTCGCCACAGCTCGCACAGTCGCAGTTCGGGCCGTGGGCGTTACTCACCGACGCTCCCCTCGAGGACGGTGACGAGCGCGACGGCGCGGTTAGTCGCGCGGTACTTCTTCCAGCGCCCCTCCTTCCATCCCTCGGCGAGCCCCGCGTCGACGAGTTTCGAGAGTGCGTGACTGAGGCCGCTCTCGCTCACGTCGACGACCGCGTGGAGTTCGCACACACAGAGTTCCTCGCCGGCCGCGACGAGGGCGCGGGCGAGCGTGTACCGCGTCTCGTTGGCGAGCGCCGAGCACACGTCGAGTTCGGCGTGTACCTGCGCCGTCCCGAGCGCCGCTTCGAGCCTGCCGAGTTCGTCGAGCCGTGCCTCTACGTCCTCGCTCCGACACTCCTCGAGTTCGTCGTCGAGATATCGTTGGAGCCGATCCGTACCCTGATCCATCGAACGATAATTCAATCGATGTTCAAGTAATTGTTTCGGTGCCGAAATCAGAAAGTGGGAAAATACCAAATAGGCGGCAAAATAGCGATACACGAGCAAATATGGATGGCTCTTGGATAGGGTCCCGATTTTTTCAGTTGAATATAATTTCAACTATTTTGGCTCCGATTGTCCGCGACGCCGGGCGAGCAGACGCTCCCGTCGGTCGACGTCGTGTTCAGATAAGGATTGAAAGCTGAGGCGTAGCGTTTTCTGAGTATCCTATGCCCGAAAACGCTAGCCTCAGCGGTAGTATCGACCGAATCGAG
>Ga0207757_100106_pt1 | contig 71156 bp, 76 predicted proteins | sample A23P3SouthBayCA_2_FD_187752 | JGI IMG/M metagenome (GOLD analysis project Ga0207757, IMG submission 187752) | Aerobic enrichment media microbial communities from Eden Landing Ponds, California, USA - A23 P3 (2) (SPAdes) | ecosystem: Environmental > Aquatic > Marine > Unclassified | place... | reverse complement strand
TTGCGGCGGGGATTCGAACCCCGGAGGCTTGACGCCACAGAGTTAGCAACCCTGCGCCTTGGGCCAGGCTTGGCTACCGCAACCCTCGCGTTCTGTATCGTCGCCCTCTCGGACTCGGGGCCGGGCGCCCCTGCAGCATGCATCCGAAGGAACCCGGGGGCGATACTTAAACATCACGAAAGGCCGGGGGCGTGCGAGCGCCTCGCACGGCCCGCTACAGCCGGAGAATCTCCCGTGCCTCCGCCGGCGTCGCCACCGGCCGCCCCAGTATCTCCGCGACGCTCGCCGTCCGCGCCACCAACTGCGCGTTGCTCTCGGCCAGCTCCCCCTTCCGGTAGTAGAGGTTGTCCTCCAGCCCCACCCGGGCGTGGCCGCCGAGCAAGATGCCCATCGTCGTCAGCGGCAACTGGTGTGGGCCGAACGCGAGGACGTTGAACTCGACGCCGTCGGGCAGGTTCTCGACGAGGGTGAGCAAGTTCCGCGGGTGCGGAATCGTCGTCGTCCCGCCGCCGAACACGAGGTTGAGATAGGGTGGCTCGTCGAGGTCATCGAGGATCGCGAGCGACTCGTTGAGGTGGCCGCCGTTGAACACCTCCAGTTCCGGCTTGATTCCCCGCTCCTGCATCTCGGCGTGTAGGTCCGCGACGAGCCCACGAGTGTTCTCGCTCGTCAGGTGCTGGTAGCGGTTCAGCGGCCCCATATCGAGGGAGGCCATCTCGGGGGCAGGATCGGTCCGCAACGGCTCCGCCCGCAACGCGTCCGGCGCGCCCGTACCGCCCGTCGAGTGTTGGAGGATCACGTCCTCGGTGCGCGCGCGGACCGCGTCCGCGACCGCCTGAAACCGGTCGGTCGCGAAGGCCCGTTCGCCGTTCGCCCGCCGGGCGTGGAGGTGGACGATGCTCGCCCCGGCCGCCTCGGCTGCCGCGGCGGCCTCGCCGATTTCCGCGGGCGTCTCCGGTAGGTTCGGATTCGCCTCCTTACCGTGGACGCCGCCCGTCAGTGCCGCGGTGATGATCACCGGCTTCCCGTCGCGGTAGTCGGCGTAGGTCACCGTTCGGCCTCGCGGAAGAACTCGCAGTGCGCCTCGTGATCGAGGTCGTACCGGTCGTTACAGATGTCCGCGCGCATGGGCTGGACGAACGACTCGACGGCGGTGCAGTAGGCACGCTCGGTGTCGAACTCGTGGTCGGCGTCGTCGCGACGGTAGTCGAGATACGGACAGGGCATGGGAACGGGTCCCACGCGGGGAAGTTAAGCCTACGCCGTCGGTGCGCCGATGTACTCGTCGTTGATCTCCCACTCACCCTCGTCGTTTTTGACCATGTACTCGCCGTAGTAGGGGACGCGGTTGGCGACGGTCTCTCTGAACGTCTCGCGAATCTCGTCTTTGGTCATGTCACCCATCGACCGCAGGTCGTCGTTGCGGTTGAGACAGCCCTTGAGGTAGCCCTCGTGGGTGACGCGAACCCGGTGGCAGTTGGCACAGAACGTGGGGTTCTCGACGGGGTCGACGATTTCGACCATGCCGCCGTCGACCCAGTATCGCTTGCGGTCGTGCATCTCGCGGTGCTCCACCTCGTCGGCGATGTCGGCGAGCCAGTCGTGGACGCGCTGGATGTCGATGTTCCACTCCGGCTTGCCCGTCAGTTCGGGCATGTACTCGATCAACTGGAGCTGGAGGCCGTCGTTCTCGGCGACGTGGTTGACCATCCCTTCGACGTAACCGGCGGTGTGCTCGAAGACGACCATGTTCAGCTTGACCGGGTCGAGTCCCGCGTTGAGGGCCGCCTCGACTCCTTCCATCACCTTGTCGTACGCGCCCGACTTCGTGATCTCGGCGAACGCCTCGGGGTCGAGCGCGTCCTGCGAGACGTTGACGCGTTCGAGGCCGGCGTCGACGAGGGCCTGTGCCCGTCCGGGGAGATAGGTCCCGTTGGTCGTCATCGACACCTCCATCGAGTCGGGCGTCCGGCGGATGATCTCCTCCAAGTCGTCGCGGAGCATCGGCTCCCCGCCAGTGAATTTTACGCTGTCGACGTCGAACTCCGCGGCGACCTCCAGAAATCGCACGATTTCGTCGGCCGACATCTCGTCGTCCTGTGCCTCCATCGGCCCACGCGTGTCACCGAGTCCTTCGTTGTGACAGTAGACACAGTCGAAGTTACAGCGGTCGGTGAGTGACACCCGCACGCCGGTCACCTCTCGACCGAAATCGTCCTCCAGCATTCTATCGGAGACTTCGTCCGGAGACGCTTAAATTGGGGCCATCGAAACCGCCCGGCGTAACTACTGTAGGTTACGTCCGGTGTGGTCGAGTCACTCCCTCTGGTTTCGCTCCCCGGCCTCGCGACAAAACCCTTATCCGGGCTTCACACCCACGCTACCCCATGGACGAAGCCGACGTACGGGAGTTGCTCGGCCGGGTCGAGGATCCTGACCTCGGTGACGACATCGTGTCGCTCGGACTGGTCAACGGGGTGGCCATCGAGGACGGCGTTGCGCAGGTGTCGCTGGCGCTCGGCGCCCCCTACGCGCCGACAGAGAGCGCCATCGCGGCGGACGTACGGGAGGTACTCAGCGACGCCGGACTGGAAGTCGAACTCACGGCCAAACGGCCGGCGTCGATGCGCGACGACGAGGTGTTGCCCGGAGTGAAAAACGTCGTCGCCGTCGCCTCCGGCAAGGGCGGCGTGGGCAAGTCGACGGTGGCCGTCAACCTCGCCGCCGGGCTGTCGAAACTCGGCGCGAAGGTGGGCCTGTTCGACACCGACGTGTACGGGCCGAACGTCCCCCGGATGCTCGGCTCGGAGGACCCGCCGACCGCGACGGACGACGACACCATCGTCCCGCCCGAGCGCTACGGCGTGAAACTCATCAGCATGGCGTTCATGGTCGGGGAGGACGACCCGGTCATCTGGCGCGGCCCGATGGTGCATCAGGTGCTCACACAGCTCGTCGAGGACGTGGAGTGGGGCGAACTCGACTACCTCGTCCTCGACCTGCCGCCGGGGACGGGCGACACGCAGCTCACCATCCTCCAGACCCTCCCCCTCGCCGGCGCCGTCATCGTCACGACGCCCGAGGAGGTGGCCGTCGACGACGCCCGGAAGGGCATCCGGATGTTCGGCCGCCACGACACGAACGTCCTCGGCCTCGTCGAGAACATGAGTTCCTTCGTCTGCCCGGACTGTGGCGGCCAGCACGACATCTTCGGCTCCGGCGGCGGGCGCGAACTCGCGGAGGCGAACAACCTCCCCTACCTCGGCGGCGTGCCGCTGGACCCCGAGATTCGGACCGGCGGCGACCCCATCGTTCTGCAAGACGACAACCCGACCGCCGACGCCTTCCGCGTCATCACCGAGGACGTGGCCAACAACGTCGGCGTCGTCAATCGGCGGCGCGTCTCGAACTCCTGACCGCGTTCTCACGCGACTGGAACGGGCGCCGACACTATGCCGCGGCGGCGACAGTTCTCACCCATGAGCGACCACGTTCTCGTCCCCGTCGACGGCTCGCCCCTGTCGTTCGACGCGCTCCGACACGCAATACGAGAGTTTCCCGACGCGTCGATCACCGTCCTCCACGTCATCGACCTCTTCGATCCCGGCTACGGCACCGCGACAGACACCACCTACGAACCCTTGCTCGGCTCCGAGGAGTGGTACGCACAGGTCGAGGACCACTCGGAGGGGGTGCTCGACGAGGCTAGCCAGCTCGCGGCCGACTACGACCGCGAGGTGGAGACGGCGTCCGAAATCGGTGATCCCGCGCGGATCATCGTCGACTACGCGACCGAGGAACCGGTCGACCACGTCGTCCTCGGAACGCACGGCCGACCGGACGCGGAACGCACCCTGTTCGGGAGCGTCGCCGACGCCGTCGTCAGGCAGTCGCCGGTGCCGGTGACGGTCGTGCGGTAGGCGCCTCGCGAGCCAGCACCGACAGCTTTTGTGCCAGTGGGAGCGACGTGTGCCCGTGGACCCAGCACAGGACTCCCCCGAGAACCCGTTCGGCATGGACGAGGACTGCCAGAACTGCTCGGCGCTCTGTGGCGCACGCACGAACGTCGTCCACGGCTACGGCGACGTTGGGGCGGACTTCGTCTTCGTCGGCGGATCGCCCAGTCCCGGCGCCGACCGCACCGGCGTCCCCTTCACCGGTGACGACGCCGGCCGCCGGCTCCAGCGAATTCTCGGCGACCTCGGCTTCTCGACTTCGCCGCCCGACGCCGAGCGGCCGGCCCTCGACGACGCCTACCTCACCTACCTCACCCGGTGTCGACATCCCGAGCGCGAGCCGACCGACGAGGAGATCACTACCTGCGACCCGTACCTCACGGCCGACCTGCGGATGATCAACCCGGAGATCATCGTCCCCGTCGGCACCCTCGCGCTCCGGGGCGTCGCCGTCGAACACACGACGCGTGATTCCACCGAACTCGACGCCACGGACCAACACGCGACGACCATCCGTGGGCGTGGGTTCGAACTCGTGCCGATGATGGCCCTCGACGATCAGACCGACGCCGACACCGAGGCGTTCGTCGAACACGTCGCCGAGTCGGTGCTCGGCCGCGACTACCGCCAGACCAAGGGACGGAGCGGCGCGCACGACTAAGTTGGCGACCCAGCGCGTTCGGGATTCGCGGACCTGCGCGTTCGTACTGTCGGCTGTACCTGTTTCGAGGTAGTCGCCACCCCGGGTGGCGACTACTGGTCTCGACGTACAGCGGCAGTATCAAGAGTCCGCCGCCACGACCGGCAGGTATGACCACCATCGCCGTACTGGCGGATCCACCACGTACGGGTCTCGTCGCGACCGATCTCGCCGCGACGAGTCCGTTGACCGAGGCCGAGGCCGCCGAGTGGTACGAGGCCGTCCTGAAAGACGTGCTCGTCGCCGTCGACCGCTCCGGCGGGGACTTGCTTGTCAACTACCGGCCGGACGACCTGCTACCCGACGACCACGTCACGGACACGGCGTCGGAAGCGGCAGTCCGAGCGGTGGCCGCGTCGGCTCTCGACGACGTGAGCGACGTGCGATTCGAGCCACAGGTCGGCTCGACGGTCACCGCCCGCGCCGGCAACACCGTCACCCACCTGCTTCGGGAGGAGGGCGTCACCTCCGCGGCCGTCGTCGAACCGACCGTCCCCTTCCTGACCCGACCGCTGATCGACAACGCGGCGATGAAACTCCGGCGCTCCGAAGTCGTGCTCGGTGCCTCGACCCGTGGCCGCGTCTACTACGCGGGCTTCACCGAACCCATCGACTTCACCGACGCCTACGCCGATCCGCCGCTGGAGACGCTGACAGCCCGCGGCCGTGACGCCGACTTCGAGGTCGACTTCCTCCCGATCCAGCCGGTCGTCGAGACGGGCGAGGACCTGCTCGACGCCCTGCCGCTTCTCAACGCCCGTGTCGACGCCGAGCGACCGGTCCCGGTCCACACGGCCACCGTCGCCGAGGACCTCGGACTGCGGGTGGCGTACGACGGCGAGGAGCGGCGCGTGGTTCGGGACTGATACGGGTCGGTGTAACTGTTCACCGGTGATTCGCCGTGGCGTATCGTCGAACGACGGTAACGACTTGCAACGAGCCGTACGAAGCCGGCCGACGCGTCGACCGGGGGCAGATATAATCCGCCGCAAGGCGGAGCGTCGGTATGGCACGCGAAAACGGGGGGACGGGAGTGCTCCACGGCGTCGAGTTCACCCGAACCCAGCGAATCCGCGGCCTCGCCCTCCTCGGCGCGTTCGTCGTCCTCCGAGCGACCTTGGCGCGAGTCTGGGACCGATACTTCGGTGGCGCGTACAGCACCGATCCAGCCTTCCTCGCCTTCCTCGGGGGCATCTTCCTGTTCCTCTCGGTCGGACTGGTCTATCTCGGCTTCACGCGATGGGTCGGCGTCGACCTCCGGGCGTGGTGGCTCGACCGGGACCGAATCCGGGGTGATCTGGCGTGGGGGCTCGTCGGCGTGGTCGCCATCCTCGTCGTGACTGTCGTCGGCGTCCTCGCGCTCTCGGCCGTCGGTGCCGTCGACCCGTCCGCCGGTGCGAGGAGCGCGCCGACGCCGTCCGTTGCGGACGGTGGCGGGCCGACCGGCGCCGTCACGAACCTCCTGCTCGGCTGGTTCTTCGGCTTCGCTATCGCCGCCTTTCAGGAGGAGACGCTCTTCCGTGGCTTCCTCCAGCGAGTCCTCCAGCAACGACACGGGCGAGTCACCGCCGTCGTCGGACAGTCGGCCGTCTTCACCCTCGCCCACCTCGGCTACTACCCCGTCTCGGCGTGGCCCCTGCTGCTCGTCGTGTTCCTCGTGGGCCTCGTCACCGGCTGGCTCGCCGACCGGCGAGGCACACTCCTCGCTGCGGGTCTTGCGCACGGATTCGTCGGATGACGCCCCATCTGCGGGCCGTCGGTCGTGATATCGTCGGGCGACCATTTGATGACGGATCGCGTCGCACGTCTGCTATGGCAGCCGACTCGAACGACGCACCGTCACGGCTCGGACTCGACGACCGACCGATAGCCGGCGGCAGTCTGGTCCTCGCCGGCGCCGTCGCGATCACGGGTATCATCACGGCCCAGTCGCTCTACCCCGACTACTCGGTTCGACAGGACATCAGCGACCTCGGGTCGACGCAGCCCCCCGATCCCGTCATCCACCAGCCGTCGGCGACGATTTTCAACGGCACTATGCTGGTGACCGGCCTCCTCGTGTTGCTCGCCGTCTACTTCCTGCACCGAACGACGGGCCGCCGCGTCCTAACGGTGCCGCTCGCCCTCTTCGGCGTCGGCATCGTCGGCGTCGGCGTCTTCCCCGGCAACGTCACCCCGTGGCACGGCCTCTTCGCGCTCCTCACGTTCTTCAGCGGCGGCGTCACCGTCCTCCTCTCCTCGCGAGTCGTCAGCCGGCCCTTCGCAACCATCTGTGTCGCACTCGGCGGCGTCTCGCTCGCGATTCTGGTGAGCGTCTTCGTGTACGGCCTCGCCCTCGGCGCACCGCACCCACTAGCAGCGCTCGGCTCCGGTGGGATCGAGCGGTGGGTCGTCTACCCACTCCTCTGCTGGGTGCTCGCCTTCGGTGGCTACCTGCTCGGCACAGGGGCGAGTCACGCTGACGCGGCGTGAAGTCCGGAGCGTCCGAATATTTTTATCAATTGCCCAAGTTGTTTACCCCGTCAGTCCGACGGCTGACGGGTGAACGCAATGAACGGCATACAGGATTCGGTGGCAATCGTAACGGGGGCGAGCAGTGGGATCGGCAGGGCGGCAGCGGTGCGGTTTGCCGAGGAAGGGGCGAGCGTCGTTGTCGCGGACGTGGACTCCGACGGGGGGCCAGGGACCGTCGAAATCATCCGCGACGCCGGCGGCGAAGCGACGTTCGTCGAGACGGACGTGAGCGACCGGGAGGACATCGAGGCGATGGTCGAGGCGGCCGTCGAGCGCTACGGTGGCCTCGATTTCGCGTTCAACAACGCCGGGATCGAGGGGCGCAACGACTCGTTGACCGACCAGTCGGACGACGACTGGGAGCGCGTCATCGACATCAACCTCAAGGGGGTCTTCCTCGGGATGCAGGCCGAGATTCCCGCGATGATCGACGACGGCGGTGGGGCCATCGTGAACACCTCCTCCATCGCAGGCGTCGTGGGGTTTCAGGGCGTGAGTCCGTACGTCGCGAGCAAACACGGAGTGATCGGGCTGACGAAGACAGCCGCGCTGGAGTACGGCCGCGAGGACGTGCGGGTGAACGCCATCTCGCCGGGGGTGATCGAGACGCCGATGGTCGAACGGGCCGAGGCAGCCAACCCGGAAATGATCGAAGCGGTCAGCGAGTCGACGCCGATGGGTCGGATCGGCGAACCGGACGAGATCGGCGACGCGGCGGTGTGGCTCTGCTCCGACGACGCATCGTTTGTCACCGGCGAGACGATGGTGATCGACGGGGGGTACGTGAGTCAGTGACGAATAGTGCCGCCCGAACCGACAGGCCTTAGCCCGACGCGACTGAAGTTCGGGGCGTGGTGGGATGGCAGAGCGGCCTATTGCGCCTGCCTTGAAAGCAGGTGGCCGAGAGGCCTCCTGGGTTCAAATCCCAGTCCCACCGACTTCTCTCACGCGAATACCTTGCCGCACAGCGATTAATGGCGGTTATCGTCTTCATCCCCAAGCGTTCACACCCACATTGGATTGACTCACGGTGTTAAAGTCTGGCTGCGATAGCCTCGGGGCTATGCGCCTCAGTTGATTGACTCAGTTGCTTAGTCCTTCACTTCCAAATTCGTCCTTGGCGTCAGAAACTAACTCAGCCAGAATCTTAACATAATATTTCAAGTCATCTTCGATTTCAGTGATATCCTCGGGGAATGGACCCTCGTATTCCTGCGTTTCCTCAAAATATAGGCCAGTCTCAATATTGTCAAAGCCAAAATCGACATAAAATTTCTCTTGCGTCCCGTCGGACCTTTCGACGTAAAATCCACTACCACCATACTGATCACCGATAAATGAGCCGTCGGCCCAAGAGGGTGTCACGGCCTGGAGTTGTGCAGGATTGAATCCCTCTGCTTTGGCATAATTCACTGTATCTGCTTCACCCTCTTTCAATATTTTATTCCGAAGATCCACCATGTAGCTACAAACAGGATCATCTTTCAGAACCTCAACCCGCTCATCATACCATTCTTCGAAACCCTCCGCTTTCCCTTTCAAGTTCTGTAGGACAAAAGTCACTGAGCGGCCAAAGGTGACGGCATTCTGCAGACCCATTATTTTATCCTCCCGCTCAGATTTTTGATATTGTTTTAAACCAGCATGAGCAGATTTGAGCATTCGTTCGCTTCTTTCGAGAATGTCATCTACCTCACTCATAAGATACTAGAATAAGCTTACCCCTTTTGAATCTTAGCCAGCGAAGATACGCGAAAAATTCTGTTCACTTTCACACTCTGCCCCTATTGCGTGGAATACCATGTCTCGCTTGAATCTAATCGCGATGAGGAATCCCTATGCAGTCTAGATATCATGCTTGTAGTCTCAGACCCACAGCTGACCGATATGACGTATGTGTTAGAAAGATGATATGACGGTCGTAATGGCCATTAGGATTGACACGTGAATGAATTCTCAAGCGCTATCATGGTTGATTGGGCTACAGCAGTACCGACTGTGCTTGGCGGTGCAGTGAGTGGGATCATCGGCCTACTAGCAGTTGGCTATCGAAACAGGCAACGGCGACTTGAAGAACGAAAACAGTGGTACAACCGGGTAGAACGCCTAGCTCAACGCATTCAACGAGTTAACTATGGAAGCTGGAGTGGGCCAAAGCCTGCTATCGCCCGAAATACTTGCGCAGGAGTCCATGCAGAATTAGCTTCTCATGTGGCTGAGGCACATCCGTCGGTAGATGAGTCTTTTCTGGGAAAGTGTGAATCTCTAATAGCGGAATGTCAGAAAGTGAAAATGATTGAGGGCAAGAACTACGTTGAAATAAGCTCAACCGAAGCTGAGAAGCGGGTCAACGGTGCAGCCCAATATGCCAAGCAGATAGAAAATGAGGCAAGTAAAAAGCGTCAGTCCGTGGGGCTCCGATAGCTGATTCTGTTCGGGGACTTACGCATTGTTCGCGAGAAATATTACCATATCTTGGCTGCAATCCGACTTTTTCAGCTTAGGGGTCCAATTGAGATCCGTACCTGTGACCCACACCAGTGTGTCCCACACCAACAAACACCATGAACAATAATTATATACACCCCGGCTACAAAGGGGTGGGTATGTCGACACAGCAGCCGTCGGCGACAGCCTTGCACCGGTGCGGATGTGGCGAGACCTTCGACTCGACGGAGGAACTTCTCGAGCACGCACGCACGGTACACCGATTCTCCCCGCTGTAGGGCGGTCGACGACGGCGGTGTCACTCTTTTCGGAGTCGAGCGTAACGGCTTTGAGCGGTGCGACCAAGTGGCAGATATGGACTGGCCACACGACCCCGACGGCGAGGAGGGAAGCGAGGGCGGCCGCAAGTACGGCCACGCCGTCATCGCCAAGAAGGTGAACGAGGAGGAGGACTTCCCCCTCGACGTCGCGGCGTTCGTCGACGAGTACGGCGACGACCCCGTCCGAATCGACTTCGAAACCGTCGTCTCGGTGCGGGACATCTTCGAGGGCGTCGACGCCGCGGAGTTCGCCGACTTCGTCGAGATGCACCAAGCCCTCGGCGAAGCGATGCGGGAGCAGGGCTACTGGTTCTACGAAGGTGCCGACGCGTTCGTCAGTGGCGCCTGAGCGGATCAGTCGCCCGATTTCTCGAAAGGGTTTATAAATTACCCGACCGTTCGTGTTCGTATGGTACGTGATATCGGACGACGTGAATTCCTGATTGGTACCGGTACGGCCGGCGCCGTCGGACTGGCAGGGTGCATCGGCGGTGGCGGTGGTAGCGGGGGGAACGGTGGCAACGGTGGCAACGGTGGCGACGGCGGCACCGGCGGCCCCGACATGCTCGTCGTCATCGGCTACCCCGAGAGCGGAATCCAGCTGTTCCGCGACTACTACTCCATGTCCAGCGGGGAACACGACATCCTCGTACCGGACGGCCTCCGCGACGGCGCGATGCCGGGCCAAGTCGGCAACGACATGGCGAACGTCATCGGGACGGCGCCGGCCGCGGGTGGCCCAAATCAGGAGGCGTTCACCAGCCTCTTCGAAGACCAGTACGACAAGGAACCGGGCGTGTTCACCTCGCAGTCGTACGACTCGGTCGCGCTCCAAATCCTCGCGAACGCGGCAGCGGGGGAGAACGACGGCACGGCCATCCGCGACCAGATGCGGCGGATCGCCAACCCCGGTGGCACCGAGTACGGTCCGCAGAACTTCCTCGAAGCCGTCGAGGCGGCGGCCAACGGCGATGACATCAACTATCAGGGCGCCTCCAGCACGACCAACTTCAACCAAGCGGGCGACCCGGCGGCGGCCGCGTACGCGATCTGGGAGTTCCAAGGCGCCGATCAGGAGGGAACGAGCCAGATCGAAGTCCAGAACTTCCAAGGCGCGAACCCGTCCGGCGGCGGCGCGATGGCCAGTAGTGGCCCGGGCGGCATGGGTCGCACTATCGACGTGGGCATCCTCCTCCCCGAGACGGGTGACCTCGCATCGGTTGGCGGCCCCATGATTCAAGCGGCTCAACTCCCGGCCCGACAGGTCAACAACTCCGACCTCGACCTCGAAGTCAACGCACAGGTCGAGGACACCCAGACCTCCCCGTCGGCGGGCGTCACGGCCGCCGAAGCGCTGGTCAACGCCGGGATGCCGAGCGTCTGCGGCTCCGCCTCCTCGGGCGTGAACGTTCCCGTCTCCCAAGAGGTGTTCATCCCCAATCAGATCGTCGGCTGTTCCCCGTCCAGTACGGCGCTGTCGGTTACCAGCCTCGACGACGACGACTACATCTTCCGGACGGCCCCGTCCGACCAGTTGCAGGGTCGTGTGATGGCACAGGTCGCATCGGAGCGCCTCGGGAACTCGACGGCCGCGACGCTCTACGTCAACAACGACTACGGCCAGCAACTCTCCGAGCGATTCACCGGCGTATTCCAAGACGAGTTCGGCGGCACCGTAACGGATCAGGTCGCGTTCAACATCGGCGAGTCGTCGTACACGTCCGTCATCGAGACGGCGCTGTCGGGCTAACCCCCGAGGAACTGCTGGCGGACCTCCTCGTCGCCGAGGAGCGTCTGCCCGTCGCCTTCGAACCGGTTCTGTCCGTTGGCGAGCACGTAGCCCCGATCACAGCGCCGTAGCGCCTCTTTCGCGTTCTGTTCGACCATCAGGATCGCGGTCCCGGCGTCGTTGATCTCGTCGATCCGGTCGAACATCTCGTCGACGAGGTCCGGCGCGAGGCCGGCGCTCGGCTCGTCGAGCAAGAGGAGGTCCGGATCGAGCATGAGCGCCCGCCCCATGGCGAGCATCTGTCGCTGACCACCGCTCATCGTGCCCGCGGTCTGGCCCTGTCGCTCTTCGAGGACGGGGAAGCGTTCGAACACCGCCGTCAGTCGATCCTCGGGCATCTCGTCGAGGATGTACGCCCCCATCTCCAAGTTCTCCCGTACGGAGAGGGAGGCGAACACGTTGTCCGACTGCGGGACGTAGCCGATGCCTTCGTGGATGATCTCCTCGGGTGGCCGCTCGGTGATGTCCCGGCCGTCGAACGTAATGTCCCCACCCATGTAGGTCGTGAGACCGAACACCGATTTCATGACGGTCGACTTGCCGGCGCCGTTCGGGCCGACGATGGTGACGTACTCCTCGTCCGCCACGTCCATGTCGACGCCGTCGAGGATCTGGAGGTCGCCGTAGCCCGCGTCGAGGTCGCGGACGACGAGCAGGTCGTCGCCGTCGTCGGCGCTCATACGTCACCTCCCAGATACGCCTCGATGACCGCCTCGTTGGACTTGATCTCCTCGGGCGTCCCTTCGGTCAGAATCTCGCCCTGATGCATCACGATCACGTGCCGGCAGTTGTTCATGATGAGGTCCATGTCGTGTTCGACCAAGAGGAAGGTGTAGCCCTGATCGCGGAGGTCGTGGATGTGATCGAGCAGTCGCTGTTCGAGCGTCGGGTTGACGCCCGCGAACGGCTCGTCCAGCAGGAGCATATCGGGATCGGTCAACAGCGCCCGCGCCATCTCCAGCAGTTTTCGCTGACCGCCCGAGAGGTTGCCCGCGTACTCCTCCGCGAGGTGCTCGATTTCGAAGAACTCCAAGGCCTCCCACACGCGGTCGAGCAACTCCTCTTCCTGTTCGACGACGCCACCGCGGGCACCGGGGAGGACGGAGCGCCAGAGGTGCTCGCCCCGCTGGTGCTTCGGCGCGAGCATCATGTTTTCGAGGACGGTCATCTCCCCGAGTTCGCGTGCGATCTGGAACGTCCGAACCAGCCCGCGGTTGGCGATCTGATACGGTTCGAGCCCGGTGATGTCCTCGCCGTCGAAGACGACGGTCCCCGCGTCGGGCGAGAGCATCCCGGTGATCAGGTTGAACGTCGTCGACTTGCCGGCGCCGTTCGGGCCGATCAGTCCCGTGAGCGTCCCCCGTTCCACCTCGAACGTCGCGCCGTCGACGGCCGTAATGCCACCGAAGCGTTTCGTCAGGCCCTCGACACGGAGCGGCGTGTCGGCAACGTCCGGGCGCGACCGAGTGATCGACTCACTCATCGGCGGCACCTCCCGTCCCGTCGCCGTCGGTCTGGGGGGCCGGCTCCGAATCGGGATCGCTCGACCCCGATTCCGGCCCTGCGCCGCCGCCCCGCCTGCCGAGCGGGATGGCCGCCGCCGTCTCCTTGCGGTGGCCGAGCATCCCCTGCGGGCGGTTGTGCATCAGCCAGATGAGGACGACGCCCATGACGACGAGCTGGAGCTGGCGGACGCTGTCGAGCGTGTAGAGCAGGAAGGGCATGGGATCGGCGCTCGATAGAAGCGGCGAGATGGCCGGGCCGAAGCTCCCCGGCGCGTCGCCGGGTTGGAACACCGAGGTGACGACGTTCTGGAAGTAGAGCGGGCCCTGATAGAGGACGGCGGCGAAGACGGCACCGCCCATGACGCTCCCGGTGTTCGATCCGGCGCCGCCGATGATGAGCGCGATCCAGACGAAGAAGGTGAGCCGCGGGCGGAAGAAGTTGGGCGTCACCGCGCCCTGTCCCATCAGCCAGAGGATGCCGGCCAGTCCCATCAGCGCACAGCCGAGCATGAACGAGACGATTTTGAAGCGGTCGGTGTTCTTCCCGAGGGCGCGGGCCACGTCCTCGTCCTCACGGATCGCTTTCAGGACACGACCGAACGGCGATTCGCCGGTCCGTTTCAGGAGCCAGAAGTAGGCGGCGACGACGCCGAGGAGGACGAGCCCGTAGACAAGACTGTGGACGATGGGGTCGGGATTGTTCGGCACGACCTGCCCCACCAGCCGGACGAGCCCGTCGTACGCGCCCGAGAGTCCGAGTACGTCGATGAACGCGAGCAAGGGATCGGGGAAATCGAGGATGAGGCCGCTCCCGCCGCCGAAGCCGACGCGGGTTGATTCCCCCGAGAGGGTCGGAAACTGGAACTGCTGGAACGTCGAGGAGAGGAAGGTGAAGCGGACGATTTCGGACATCGCGATGGTGACGATGGCGAGGTAGTCGGCACGCAGTCGGAGGGCCGGGAGGGCGACGACGAAGCCGAGAAGCGCCGCGGCGATCATCCCGGCGAAGATGCCGACCGGGATGGGCAGGCCGAGGCCACCGACCTGTGCGGCGCTCCCCCCGGCGCCGTAGAGCGGTTTCGAGACGAACGCCATCACGTAGATACCGACGGCCATGAAGCCGACGACGCCGATGTTGAACAGCCCGGTGTAGCCCCAGTGGAGGTTCAGCGCGAGCGCGAGCGTGGCGAAGACGCCGATGTAGAAGGTGAGCGAGGCCAGCGAGTTCAACTGCCCCCGAACGCTGTAACCGAGGACCAGACCGCTGACGAGGTAGCCGGCGTAGATGACGAAGAGGAGGGCGGCAATTTTGACGGCGTCCTCCGCCCACAGTTGGCGGAGCGTCCCGGTCGGTGTCTCGGTGTCGCTCATGCTGTCGACCTCCCCGAGAACAGCCCCTGCGGCCGGACGAGCAGGATGACGATCATGACGACGAAGGCGGCGGCGCGGGAGAAGGCGGCGGGAATCCAGAGGACGGAAATCGAGGCGGCGATGCCGATGATGAGGCCACCCGCGATGGCGCCGTAGATGGAGCCGATGCCGCCGAGGATGACGGCCGCGAAGATCAGGAGGAGGAGGAGCCAGCCGTCGTTGAAGCCGAGCGTCCCCTTCCAGAGGATGAACACGTAGCCCGCGACGCCGGTGAGGCCGCCGCCGATGATCCACGTCGCGCGGACGACCCGCTCGGTCGGAATCCCCGTAATGCGGGCGAGGTCCTCGTTGTCGGACATGGCGCGCATCGCCTTCCCGAGTTTCGTCGTCTGGAGGAGGAGGTGGACGCCGAGCATGAGTCCGCCGGCGACGACGAGGAGCGTCACGTCGTGGGCGTCGACGCGGACGACGCCGTCGATGAAGTAGAGCGGCACCTGCGGAATCGAGCCGGCAGCAGTCGTCCCCCGGACGCTCGACCCGAAGACGAACTGGATCAGATAGCGGAGCGCGAACGCGACGCCGATGCTGGTGATGAGGAGCGTGATCCCGCTCTCGGAGCGGATCGGTCTGTAGACGACGCGGTCGATGGCGAGGGCGAGGAGGACGGTGAAGACGCCGGCGACGACGACGCCAGCGACCACCGCGACGGGCGTCGTCGTTACACCGATTCCGAGCGCGCCACCGAGGACGGACCCGCCAGCGCCGACGAGGAGGAGCGAGCCGATGTCGGCGCGGCCGAAGCCGGCGATGGCGTAGGTCGTCGCCCACCCAGCGAACGCCCCGCTCGTGATGTAGTCGCCGTGCGAGAAGTTCGCGAAATTCAGGATGCTGTACGTCATCGACAGGCCGATGCCAGCCAAGCCGATGACCAAACCGCGCATCACGCCGTCCCAGACGAGCGAGCCAAGCCGAGCGAACGTGACGGCGCCAGAGACCAGCAGCCCCCAGACGAGCGAGCCGAGAAGGAGCAGGCCGACGATGGCGAAAAAGACCGTCAGCGGCCGGTCGACCGCCATCTCGAACCAGCGTTCGCGCGTTTCTGTAGCTCCAGTTTCAGTTCCCGATGCCATTGTGCGTTCGTGCTGTGTGCGGACGTGACGCAGGGATAAACCTTCTTCCGTCTCCGTGCGGGGTCGGCATCGCGCCGGCGGAACTGACTTGCCCGGCGTCTCCCTATTCTACGACATGGTCACGGTCGAACCGGCCGACCCCGCCGAGGCCGCTGTCGTCACCGACCTGTGGGTCGCGCTCGCACGAGAGCAGCGCCGCTACGGTTCGCATCTCGACGCGGGCGACAACCACGACGCCATCAGGGAGTCGATGGCCCAGCACGCGGCCGACGGCGGCCTCACCGTGGCCCGCTCGGACGACGGCCTCGTGGGGTTCGTCCGGTTCGACATCGAGCGTGGCCCACTGGCGCAGGATCGGACGCGCGGCGTCGTTCGTGACCTCTACGTGGTGCCGGGGCGACGCGACGAGGGGATCGGTGCGCGCCTCCTCGACGCCGCCGAGTCGGCGCTTCGGGACCGCGGCGCAGAGGTCGTCGCGCTGGAAGCGCTCGCGGCCAACGCGGACGCGGTTCGGTTCTACGAGCGGCAGGGCTACCGCCCACACCGGATCGAGTTCGAGCGGAAGGTCGAAAACGATAAACGCCCGCGCGGGGACCGGTAACCTGCCGACGCGCCAGGGGAGCATGGGCGGTTCATGCACTCGACTTGTAATCGAGACTTCGTGGGTTCGAATCCCACCCCTGGCTTGCGCTACGAACGACCGGGAGTGGCGCGAGCCTCGGGGGACGCGAATCAGGAGGCGGGCGCCGCGAAGTGAACACGTCCGGATGTGGTTCGAATACTGGAACACAGGCAGGACGGCCCGGCCTACTCGTGACGTGTCCGATCCATCGCTGATCCCGCCGCCCCAGTGTTCGTCAGCAGGCCGTTCTTCAGTTGGAAGCGGTAGCGACGACGCTGCTTAGTTTTCGCCGGCGTGTTCTTCGTACGGTTGTACGACGACGTAGCCGGAGTCGCCGTCGAAGTTCATCTGGAACCGCTCGCCGGACTCTTGACCGACCATGTCGGAGAGGTTCCTGTTGACCTGAACACTCGGTGAGGCCCCACTCCAAGCGACCGTCGCACTCGGATCGGTCGAGACCGGTGGTTCGACGACAATCGGATCGGCGTGCGTCGTAATGGCGACGTGGCCGGGGCCTTCGAGGAAGACGTTCGTGAACCCACCGGCGAATGCCCCAGCCAGCGTGTCCATCGAGGAGATCTCGTACGAGACGCCCGGCTCGAATGCGAGGACATCCTCACCGTTGACGGTGATCGAGTCCTCGGCACCGAGTTCGAGCAGCTGGACCTTCTTCTCGTCATCGGCGAGAAAGACGTGTCCCTGTCCTTCGATGGCCATGATTGGCGTCCCCTCCCCGGTCGCGGCTTGCTTGATGAGTCCGGTGATCCCACCCTCGGCGGATGCTTGCCCGGTGAACGACAGATCCCCCGTGAAGGCGACCATCGACCCGGCTTTCGCTGAGATCGACCCGTCGACGGCGACGGCGAGGGTGTAGCTGTTCTCCAGTCGGAACGGCGTGTCAGTCTCCGCAGTGACGTGTTCGGAGGCGAATTGATCGATGTCCATAGCTACTGAAGCCCGTTGTCGAACGACTCCGCCAGTAGTTCGTGGAACGAGCGATGAAAGTCCCGGCACGGTGTTTCTGAATCAGAATCAGGAAGTAACACTAAACGCGCGACCGAACTAACGAGGGGACATGAGTTTCGTTCGAATCGTTTCCCATCGTCGATGGCACCACCAGTCCTCGAGCGTGGCGGTCTCGCCACGAATTCACAGGGGGGATACCGGGTACCGATGACCGACGAGCGTCGTGCGGCGATACCGTTGGACGCGTTTCCGGACCCCGTGCTTGCCTACGCGGTGGAGGGCCGCGACGCCCGCATAACGGCAACGAACGGGGCCTTCGAGCAACGTTTCGACGCCCTTTCGTCCCAGCCGTCGGCCTCGACGATATTCGAGCGATTTAGCGTCGTCAACGCGACGGGGGACGAGGAGGCACTCACCCACCTCGTTCGGGGTGACCACGTCGGCATCTATCTCGACGGGTACGGTGATCGGGGGCCGTTTTTCGTACGGGTGATCCCTTCGGAGGACGACACCGGGTACCTCGTGTTTTCTGATTTGGGCCACTGTCCAGATATCGAAGACCCGCCTGCCGTCGATCAAGTCAGTAGCGTGCTCAGCCACGACCTTCGTAACCCGCTGGACGTCGCCAAGGCACATCTCCAAGCGGCACGAGAGACGGGCGACCCAGAACACTTCGAATCGGTCTCTCACGCACACGACCGGATGGAACGGATCATTCGAGACGTCCTCACTCTCACGCGAGAGGACGCCGTCGTGGACCCGTCGGAACAGGTCTCGGTCGAACTCGCCGCAACGGATGCGTGGCAAGCGGTCGATACTGACCGAGCCACGCTCGATCTGACGGGGCCGCTTCCGACTACTACTGCCGATCCCGACCGCGTTCGGCGGTTGTTCGAGAATCTATTTCGGAACAGTGTGGAACAAAGTTCCACGAGCAGTCGGCGAGAGGCCGACGACAGTGTGGAACAAAGTTCCACGAGCAGTCGGCGAGAGGCCGACGACAGTGTGGAACAAAGTTCCACGAGCAACCGGCCGGAGTCCAGCGACGTTGTCGAACGTGGTTCGACAGGTCAGCGGTCGAACGCGCCCACGGACAGCGTCGAACGAGATTCGGCGGCCGAGGGCCCTCTTGATCGAGGCGATGAGAGGGCTCCCGAGAGTGACGTGACGATTACTGTCGGCACGTTGGAGGACGGCTTCTACGTCGCCGACGATGGCCCGGGAATTCCTCCCGAGGAGCAGGAGGTGGTCTTCGAGCCGGGATACTCCACTAGGGACGGCGGTACCGGACTCGGCCTCGCAATCGTCGACCGCATCGTCGCTGCGCACGACTGGGAGCTGCGCCTCACCGCAGCCGAACGTGGGGGTGTGCGGTTCGAGATCCGATTCTAATACCGATGACCGAACGCGTCACTAAAACCGACGGACAAAGAACGGACGAACGCGGTGTTCCCAGCTATGGATGACCGGCTTCAGCAGGCGCCGATCGGTGTTCTCGACGTCTCGACCGACGGGACCGTCGCAGATATCAACGAGGTCGGTCAGGCACTGATCGGCGTTGCGACCGACCCAACTGGGGCCCCGCTCGTCGACGTGTTTCCGCGATCCGTCGACGACACGCTCTTGGCCGCATTCGACGGGGAGTCGGTCACCGAGACGGACTTCGAGGAGTATTATCCCGAGCTCGAACGGTGGCTCGCCGTCTCCGTCGTCGCGCTCGAAGAAGCGGGTGTCGTCTACCTACGAGACGTGACGGAGCGGCGTCGTGAGAAACAATCCCTCCAACAGCTACGGCAAGAGGGCGAACGAACCGCCCTCATCGACGACGTGCTTTCGGACATCCTCGCAGCCCTCGTCGATGCCACTTCTCGGGAGGAGATCGCCGAAACGATCTGTCGCGGGCTGGGCGAAACCGAACTGTACGAATTCGCGTGGATTGGAGAGCGCGACGTGGGGCGCGACGATCTCGTCGTCCGTGCCGTCGCGGGCGAGACCGGCGAGACCTTCGGGGCCGTCCGTGACGCGGTCGGCGATGGAGCCGTGACGACGCCCGAAGAGCGTGCAGTCGAGAGCGGCCGACTGCAGACCGTCCAACCGCTCACTGCCAGTTCCGCGATCCCTGAATCGGTGCGGACGGCCGGCTTTGCTGACGGCGTCCAGTCGACACTGGCCATCCCACTCGTCTACGGGGCGAACGTCCACGGGGTGGTCGGCGTCTATGCAGGGGGCACCGAGACGTTTTCCGAACGGGAGTGCGCCAGTTTCGAGACGCTAGGTGAGGTGGCTGGATTCGCGATCACTGCGGTTCGGAACCGGAACCTGCTGCTTTCCGACAGTGTCGCGGAGATCACCTTCGAACTCGGCGAGAACTCGGCTCTGACGAGGCTGAGTCAGTCGCTGGACTCGGCGTTGAAACTGGACGGGACGGTTCCCCAAGGTGACGATGCGTTGCTCTGTTTCGTCTCGGTCGAGGGTGGCGACATCGAGCGAGTCGGGCACGCGGCCGCCGATATCGAGGCAGTCGAGCAGACTCGGGTCATCAGTGACTCCGGATCGGGCGGGACCGCAGAACTCACCGTCCGCGGCGGAACGCCCTTACTCGCAGTAGCCGCTCTGGGTGGGACTGTTCGGCGGGCGACCTTCGGCAGTGGGGCGGGACGGCTCGTGGTCGATCTTCCCCCCGATGGTGACATCCGCCGTATCGTGGAGACGATCAGCCGTGAGTACGACGCGGAGTTCGTCGCGAAAGAGGAACGGGAACGGTCGGTGACGACTGCCCGCGAGTTCCGCGACGAGTTGGACGACCGGCTGACCGAGCGCCAGCAGACGGTGCTTCGAACCGCGTACCTTGCCGACTACTTCGAATCGCCGCGCGGAAGCACAGCGGAGGAAGTCGCCACCGCACTCGATATCACGGGATCGACGCTACTGCACCATCTACGCGCCGGACAGCGGAAGCTGCTGGATGCGTATCTCGCGGAGCAGACACAGACATCCGAAGAGCGGTGACTGTTGGACCGTCGAGTTCGATGTCTCCTTCCGGCAGACTTTCCGAACCGCTCGTACTCCGATGGTTGATCGTCACATCTCTTCGCGGTCGATTGCGTCGAACCGATCAAGGATGTCGTCGTCAGTCAACAGTCGTCTCGCTCGCTGCTCGAGTCGCTCCGCCCGCTCGGCCACCGCCGTATATTTCCCGTGTTCGTGGCGTTTCTCGGATCCCAGCTCGGCTTCGAGCACCGCTCGTTTGGCCTCGGCGCTGAAGTACTCACCGAGTGTTTCGTACGCGAGGATCTGACGCTGCTGGTCGACGACGGCGCGGACGTCTTCGCGCTCGACCGGCTTGCACAGATAATCGTCGAACGGCATATCGAGAACTTCGATCCCCGGATCGACCGCGGTTACCATGACGACTCGTCCGTCGTAGTCACGTTGGACGAGTTCCGACAGTACGTCGTCACCCGACATACCCGGCATGTGCCGGTCCAGAAGGACGACATCAATCGGCGAATCATCGATGATCGAGAGCGCCGCGTCACCGCTATAGGCCGTCTCGACAGCACAGTGGCCTCGCAGTCGCAGTGCGTACGCGTCTGCCACTTCCTGCTCGTCGTCGACGACGAGTGCGCGCACGTCGTCCGCACTATCGTTTCCGGACATCTGTTTCGGAGGCTCACATGCGCGTCGATACTGAATCCACATAACTAATGGTCTTTTCCGAGCCTCGCCATCTGCACTCCTAGAGTCTCGGGTATCGCCTCGTCTGCATACCTAGCATCCACATCCAGTAGGGAGGGCAGCTTCTCCAGTAGTATGTCCGCGCACTCTCCCCCCAGATCGAACCACCCTGCTGACCGAACGGAAGACGACAGCCTCTCGGCGGCGGAACTGTTCGAGCTCTTCGGCGACGAATACACGCGTCGTGTGTACCAAGCTATCGCGGATCGGCCACGAAGCGGCCGTGCCGTCGCCGAGGCAGCGGACGTCTCGCGAGCGACGGCGTATCGCCGCCTCAACGAACTTCGTGAGGCAGGGCTCGTCCAGACCGAGATGATGATCTGTGACGACGGCCATCACAAAGAACGGTTCGAGGCCGTCGCCACGTCGCTCTCCGTCTCTCTCGACGACGGCCTCGACACGACGGTCAGCGTCGCCGACTGACGCGATAGGCAGCAGGCCGGAGCCTACTATCGGCCAGCAGTACTGACGGCCGCTACGAACGCAGCTCGTGGATCTCCACACGCTCACAGCACGCCGGAGTGGGCACCCCCAACGTCAGTCGACAGTAACTGACGACGACCTCGCCGCAGAACGAGTCTCGGTCGTGACGGCAGTTCGGAACCGACGGGGTCTCCCAGACGGAGTCGACCGAGGGTCTAGTTGCTGATGGCGAAACAGTGGGTTTCCTTCTATTATTGTCGGGACGGACTGTTCTCGTGCCCGTCGCGGCCCCCGCGGGCGATTGGCCGTCTCTCGTCCCCAAACACGGCCCTCGTTGACCGCGCTTCTCCACGCGCATCGGCCCTCCGTTGTCAGCAATCGAAACGCGCTCGACGTTCGAACCGGGGTGAAACGAAGCTGCCATCACGTTCGACCGACACAACGTTCAGGCTGTAGCCTGAGGGAGCGACCGATGATCTCCACGACTACGTTGGGTACGCTGGCTCTCAACGCTCTCGCGTCCGTGCTTCTGGGATGGACGACTTGGACGGCCTACCAGTCCCGGGAGCAGCCCTGCGCGGGCCCGTTCATCGCGCTTCTCGCTACGCTGACGCTCTGGGCGGTCTTCTCAGTCGGATCGGCACTTCCCGGGGTGTCGACCGTGAGCCTGCTCTCGACGATCTTCGATCTAGCCCAGTTGGGTGCTGCGGTAGCCATTCCCGGCGTCTGGACGGTGTATACACTCAGCTATACCGGCCGTGGAACCGGACTGACGTGGAGGCGAATCGCTCTGCTAGGCGGGATTGCGCTTCCGCTGATCGTCAGCGCTATCGTGATCGGGGTCGGTCCCTCCGAAACCGCGGTCGAACGGGCGATTGCGCCGTTGATCGGCTGGGAAATCATCTATCTCTTCGCCCTATTCCTGTACGCGACGTATCTCCTGTTCGATCTCGGCGGCAGCCATGCCCGCGTCTCGAACACACAGGTAATTATGCTCACGGCCGGCGTCGCTGCGCCGTATCTCGTGAGCGTGGTCGGTAACAACACCGCCCTCGCCAGCAGCACGACGGTTGGGCTACTCCTGTCCGGTGGACTGCTGACCGTCGCAATACGACGATATCCGGTGATGACTGGCTTCCCGAAAGCCGACTACGTCGCCCGAACACGCGTGGTCGAAACCTTGCAGGAGGCGCTCGTCGTCCTCGACTGGGACGATCACGTCCTCGACGTTAACGAGGCGACAGCGGAGCTGTTCGGGCGTTCGGCGGAGACGATGATCGGAAAACCGATCCGCTCAGTCATCGACGGCCTCGGGCAAACTGAACTTCCCACAGGAGCGACGGGAACGGTCGCGCTCCGGACGTCGAAAGGTCGCCGACAGTTCCAGTTCAGCGTCTCCGCCGTCGACGAAGCCACGACTGACGGTGGAGACGCCCCTGTTGCGAGAACCGTGCTCTTTCGGGACGTTACTGATCGACAGACTCGGGACCAACGACTCGCGGTGCTCAACCGCATTCTCCGACACAACGTGCGGAACGATTTGGATGTCGTGCTCGCATACGCCGACCACGTCGACGACGAGGAGATACGGGCCGGGATCCGAGAGAGTACGGCCGAACTCCTCCAGCTGAGTAACAAGGTCAGAGAAGCGGAGGCGGTCATGACCGAGAGCACCGGCCCCCCGGAACAGGTCGATCTGGCCGACGTAGCGCGCACTGTCGTCGAGCAGTTTCGAACCGACGACTACCCGGGCGACATCTCGCTCGCCTCTCCCGACGAAGTGCTGATCTCCTCTCAGCGGACCGTGGTCCGACAGGCCCTCTCCGAACTGGTCGAGAATGCGCTCGCGCACACGACCAAGGACTCGCCGCAGGTCGAGATCAGTGTCCGAGAGATCTCGGACAGTACGGTCGAACTCTCCGTCGCGGACGATGGGCCGGGGCTCCCCGAACGAGAACAGGAGATCCTCGCTGCCGGGACGGAGACGCAGCTCAAACACGGGCAGGGCATCGGGCTCTGGTTCGTCAACTGGGCGGTCACCCAGTTGGGTGGCGACCTCCAGTTTCAGGAGAACGATCCCGAGGGAAGTATCGTCACGGTTCGTCTCTACGATGCGGTGAGCTAACTGGCAGGGTCACGCGAGGGAACGCGGTCCACCGCGCTCATCATCCGCGGCCACGACCCCGACAGGCCGCGAGTCCGATTCCTGACTGGATCGGTGCCCGACTGGTCGCTCGCTGTCGAAGAGGCGACGCTTTCCGAGGACCGGCATTCGCCGCACTGGATCTTACTGGAGACCCCTCGATTCGCAGCCACTCAGGAGATGTCGGCGCCGTCAGCGGTGGGGCGGGATCAGGCGAAGGAACTCGTCGAGGACGCTGATTCGCCCCGCAGTTGGACGAAGGAATCGGCGAGAATCCCGTACATCAGGACGACGAGAACCGAGTTGATGGCGAGCGAGGCGAGTTGACCCGCCGACGGCGAGACGAAGGCGAACAGCGATCCGGCCGCGCCACCGATGCCGCCGAGGACGCCGAACAGGACGACCAGTGCGAGCAGTCGCCAGCGGTTCCCGCTCGCCAGTGCCCAACTTCGTCGGAGCGCGTCGACGGGGCCAGTATCTTCGACTGCGACCGCGAACAGCGCGAACTGGAGGCTCACCGTGAGAAACAGGCCGGGGACGAACAGGAGCGCGAACCCGAGCGGAATCACCACTGCGAGGGCGACGCTGACGACGAGTGCGGACAGTAACGCACGCCCGATGCGTCGAGTGAACAGCGCTCCGGGGAGTGACGAGAGAGCAGCGAGATCTCGCGTCAGTAGCCGAGCGGTCACGACAAACACGCCGACGCCGAACAACAGCGCTACGAGGCCCAGCGCCGCTGCTGCTTCCGTCGACAGCGGGAGTGTGAAACCAATCGTGCCGACGTCACCGGGCTGGACGCTCGGCGGGAGTCGATTCACGACGACGGTGTTGAACGACGCGACGAAGACGACCTGATAGCAGATCGTCAGCACGAGGGCGGCGATACCACTGACCGAAAACGCGCGTCGGGCACCACGCCCGAGTGCTTGGCCTAATTGGAGTGCCATACGACCGCCTTCGACCACGGAGTTGTGAAAACCGAGCCAGCGTTGCTCGCTCAGAAAGTCGTCGGACACCCCGATTCGGAGGAGCAACAGCCTCGATTCGTGCCGCACCGGGGAGCCAACGACCCTCGTGAAGCGTTCCGCGGGGGAGGAGGGACGTACTGCCCCGAACGCGACGGGCCGGATTGGGCCAACGACGGCACGGGTGGCGGTCACTGCGCCGCGTCTGTGTTCGACGGCGAGGACCCGTCACTTCGGGACGGCCTCGCCGCAGCTTGGGGGGTCCGTCGGCGGATTGCCGTCTGGGCAGTCGTCGCCGCGACGCTCGGAACCGGCCTCTACATCCTCGACGAGAAATTCGGTGCGTTCGGCAGTCTCGCCGGACTCGTGTTCGATCTGACGTGGGCGCTCCTGACGTACTTCATCGTTCCCGGTATCGTCCTCGGCCGCGCGGACGGCATTCGCCGACAACTCCGCCGTAGCGGGTCGCTGTTCAAGAACACGTGGGGCGAGAGCGTCTCCGCGTCGCTCGGCGTTAGTTTCGTCTTCTTCGTCGTCGCACTTCCCGGCCTCGCGCTCTTGGGAGCCGGATATTTCGTACTGCACGGCACCCTCGCACTGGCTGCGCTCGTCGGTGGTGGCCTGATCGTCGTCGCCGCCATCGTCGGCTCGCAGACCGTCACGGCCATCGTTCGAACGGCACTCTATCGGTACGCGACGGAGGGTGCTCGTGTCGGGCCGTTCGCAGCCCGCGACCCGGACACCGTCTTCCCCGAGAGCTGACGGGACCCCAGTGTTCGCTACGCCGTGCTTCGTCCGCTGATGGCCGCCACGAGTTGCCACCGAGGAAACAGTGAGGCACGTTGAACTGTGTCGCCACACACCGACGACTATGCCAATCTCCGCTACCGAGGGGGGCGACGCTCTCCCCGAGACGATTCGCGAAGTCCCGACCGAGATTCGGAACGGACCGGTCGGCGAAGACGTGACCACAGCGACGGCTGTCGGGACGACGACGTACCGACGCAGCGCCGCCGAAGCCGGGGCGTGATGCTGCCGAGAACGCCTGCGGACCGGCGGGACGCCGGACGGATCGGGTCCCGGCGCCCAACGTCCCGCAGAACGACACTCCAGTCCCTCGGTGTCCTGCTCGCCGGAGGGAGCGCCGGTTGTATCGGCGGGTCAGGACCATCCACCGACCGGATTCGCTGGCGCAAGAATATCCGTGGCAGACCACTCCTCGACCGCGGAACGCTCTACGTCATGGGCCGACTGACGCTCCACGCGCTGTCACCGACCGACGGGAGCACGCAGTGGGTGACCGAATACAGCGAACGCGACTTCGACCGACGGCTCTGCCTTCGGAGCGACATCGCCGTCGACGACCGACGAATCTACGTTCCCGGTTGCGACGGGCTCCGCGCCCTCCGGCGATCAGATGGCGAGCAGAGGTGGTTCGTCGGGGCGCCGCTCAGACGGGGTGTCGGCGTCGGCGACGGGCGGGTGTACGCGAACGCCGACGACCTGCTCGCCATCGATGCCGGCAGCGGCGACGTCGTCTGGCGCGCGGATACCAGCGGTGACCGCCTCACGAAGCCGACGGCGGCGGCTGACGGCGTCGTCTTCACCAACCGGGTCGACGGAGTCGTCACCGCGTTCGACGGCGACGGCGAGCGACGGTGGCAGCGTCGTACCGACGCCGAGACGCGGAGCCCCACGATTGCAGGCGACACCGTCTACGTGGCCACGTCGACCGAACCGGGACGGACCGGGCGACTGCTCGCGCTGAACCGGACGGACGGCTCCGTTCGGTGGGCGGTCGACACTCCGTCGCCGAAACGCGGGACGCGTCCGGTCGTCGACGGCGACACGGTGTATCTCGGCTGTAGCGGACGGGACCACGGGACCCTCGTCGCACTCGACCGCTCGGACGGCGCTCAGCGGTGGTCGTTCACGGACGAGAATAGCACCGTCTACGAACCCGCGGTAACCGACGACAGGGTGTACGCCGGGTCGAACGACAACCACGTCTACGCGTTCTCGCGGACCGGGGAGCTACTGTGGCAGATCGAGACGAACAGCGTCGTCGGGACGGTCGTCGCCGGGGAGGGGTTGGTCTATGCGGCGACCAACGAACGGCTCTTCGCCATCGAACGGTCGTGATCGTCTCCGGCGTAGCGCACGCTCGGTCCCGGCTGGACTGCTGATCGGCTTCGTGGTGGCAGTGTTCTCTCTCACCTCGTACTGTCGTCCGTGCGCTGACGTTCCCGGTCACGGACCGGTGGCGACGGCGCAACCACGCCACCGGTGAAACTAATAATCTCGTACGTTACCGTCGGGTATGATCGGGGTCGGCGACGAACCGCAGTGGGTTCCGGTATGAGTCTGGAGTCCTACCTTCCCGAGCGCGTCCGCTCGCGCTACGCACTGAAACTGCTCGGCGTCTCGCTCCTCATCGTCCTCCTGATTACGGCGCTCACGACGGTGACCGTGTTCCAAGTGTCGGACCGCGTTCGTGACAACCAGCTCCGGTCGGTCGAGACGAACGCCGAACTCGAAGCGCGTGCGCTCGGTCAGTGGATCGACGGCAAACAGCAAGTGGTTCGGACGCTCTCGAACCACGAAGGACTGACGCCGGTCGCCGATAACCGAACGCAGGCGACTCTCCGAACCGAACTCGACGCGCTCTCACCGGAGACGGCGTCGCTCTCGGTCGTCGAACGGAGCCCACACACCCACTCCAACGGGACGACAGAACCCATCGTCGCCAGCACCGATAGGCAGTTCGTCGGCCAGCCGCTGTCGGTGACCGATATCAACTGGAAACCGACGGTCGGATTCAACTTCGACGACACCGACGACGTGATCCTCTCGCTGGTGTACACGGATGGTAACGAGACCTTCGTCGCGCTGGCGTCACCGTTGCCGGACGGGGAGCACGTTCTCGTCGCCGAGTACGAGACGAGCGTTCGGGCCGAACGCTTCACGAGTACGATCAACGGTACTGACACGCTCGTTCTCGGGGGCTACACCGCCTACGTCCTGTTCGACGAGAACGAATCCAACGGCATCACTCCCTACGAGGGAGACCGACGGAACACGACAATCGGACGCACGATCCTTCAGTCCGACCCGACGAGCGACATCCACGGGGCGGTGCTCACCGACACCGAAGTGAAGGGGTACCACAGCGTCCCCGGTGAAAAGGTCGACTGGGTGGTCGTCAAAGAAGTCCCGCGGTCGAAGGCTCTCGCAGTCACCGACCGGGTGCAGCGCGACCTCTGGCTGGTGGTCGGCATCGTGATGGCTGGCTTTCTGCTCATCGGCGCCGTCATCCAACTGGGTCCGATTCGGTCGATCAAACGACTGGCGAGACAAGCCAACGCGATTGCCGAGGGTGACCTCAGCGTCGACGTCGACCACGGAAACCGAAGCGACGAGGTTGGAGAGGTCCGGTCGGCGTTCGACAACATCAAAGCCTACATCGAGACGATCACCGGACAGGCCGAAGCCCTCTCTCGCCAAGCGTTCGACGACGCCGTCTTGGAGGCCGACGTACCCGGCCGCGTCGGTGAGTCGGTCACGACGATGCGCCACGACCTGCAGCAGTTCATCACCCGGCTCGAAGTCCTCAATCGCATCCTCCGGCACAACCTCCGAAACCAACTCGACGTCATCAACAGTCACGCCGAGGCCCTCGACGACACCGAGCACCGCGATGCGATCCTCGCGGCGACCGGGACGCTAGCCGCTCTAGGCACTCGCGCCCGCCACATCGACCACATCCTCTCCAAGGACCCGCAGCCGACGATGATCGACCTCGCCGATCAGGTCGAGACCGTACTGCACGATGTCGAGACGGGCGACATCACCGTCACGACCTCGCTGGCCGACGACGCGACGGTGGTTTCCGACGCCGAAATCGTCGCCACCGCTCTCCGGAGCCCGCTGGAAAACGCAGTCAGCTACGCCGACTCCAGCGTTCGTGTCTCAGTTGGGTCTCTCGACTCGGGCTGCACCATCGAAATCAGCGACGACGGTCCGGGGATTCCCTCCTCCGAACTGGAGCCACTGACGACCGAACGGGAGACACCGTTACAGCACAGTCGCGGGCTCGGTCTCTGGGAGCTGAAGTGGGGGGTCGACAAACTCGACGGCGACCTCTCGTTCGTGACCGACGACGGCACGACGGTGGTGATCCGACTGCCGGATCTCGATTCGACAGCCTCAACCCACGGCTGAAGCCGTGGCGAGCGTCGGGGGCGACGGATAGGGTGGTGCCCGACCTACGCGTCGACGGCGCGCCACGAAACGAGGACGCCCGCCGCCGTGGTCGGCGGCGGGCGAACATCGAGGGGGCATGTCGCAAGTGTGCGACGCGGTGAGTCGACGACGGGGGGAAATCGCCGGCACAGACCCCGAGCGCCGAATGGCTTCCAGACAGCCGGACGGTTGGGCATGCCGCAGGCTGTCCGAAAACCGATCTAGCTTATGCCAACCAATTGTAATAAATCTGACCCGCCCTGCAGGATCAGCCGGAATATGTGGATCTGTCTACACGATGTAAGACACGTGTCGAGAATCACGGGGGCGGGGCGTCGTCGGCCGCGAACTCGTCTCCGTCGACCGTGTAGCCAGCGGCGCCGATGGACGGTTCGACGAGACGCCGTGGCCGACGGTGGGGACTACCGTTTCACCGAGACCACGTCGAATCCCGCATCGGTTCGCTCGAGGTAGAGGAGTACGTCGCCGTCGCCCCCCACGTCGTCCAAATCGGGTGCACAGCCAGTCATCCCCACCTCGTTGAAGCCACAGGCGCCACAGACGGCGTCGTCGGGCGACGGTCGATAACCGGCGTCGCGTTCCGTCGCCGAGAGATAGCCGGCGTCGTCGACGCTCCGGCCACAGACCGAGCACCTGAGGTCAGTCGGCATCGGATCGAGGTGCACGGCGTCACTCCTCGGGCGTGCCCCGAAGCTGTCGGAGCACCTCGTCGACGACTTCGTGGTCGGCGGCGACGAGGTACCGTCGCCCAGCGACGAGCGTCGTCGAGTGCTGGACGGCCACGTCGCCGCTGGTCTGGGAGATGACGAGCGAGCCCTCGGGGAGCACGTCGGCGACGACTTCGCCGGCGGCGGGGGCGTCGTAGTCGACGCGCACGTCGAAGAGTTCGAGATCGCCGGTCACGCCTTCGAGCGTCCGAATGTCGCTCCCGGCGAGGGCGTTGACGGCCGCCTTGATGCTCGCTCGCTCGGGGAAGTACACCCGGTCGACGAACTCGGTGTACTCGTCCCCGTCTTCGACTTGGATACGCGCGACGGTCTCGATGTCGGGGTAGAGCTGTTTGGCCGCCATGCAGACGGCGAGGTTGGTCGACTGGTCACCCGTCAGCGCGCCGATCACGTCCGTCTCGTCGGTGATGGCGCGTTCGAGCATCGACGGGCGCGTCGCGTCGCCTGCCAGATACGTGACGCGGTCGTCCACGTCCGCGGCGTCGATGCGACTCTCGTCCCGTTCGATGATGGTCACGGCGGTGCCGCGGTTGACGAAGTCCTCCGCGACCCGTCGTCCGACGCGGCCGCCGCCTGCGATCACGATGTGGTCCCGTTCGGCCATACGTCGTGCTACCACACAGCGTACGTTAAGTGTGGGGAACGAGGGAAATGTGGCCACCCCGCGTCGCTCTCAGTCGGCCGTCCGCCGTCCCACGACCGTCTCCATGTCGAGTTCGTAGAGCGTGAACGCCACGTCCTCGACGGATTCGTCGAACAGCCGGAACGGTGGGAACCACTCGTTGAGCGTCGTCTCGTCGACGGTATCCCTCCACTCTTCGACCGGACCTCGGACGTGGATGCTCCACGACTCGTCGTCGGCGGCCGCAAAACAGACGAACGTCGCCGTGTCGGTCGTGGCGAGGTAGTGCTGTTTCTCCGATTCGTCGTCGTGGGTGCTCACACGCAGGAGAAGTCGCTGGCCGTCGTAGTGGTAGCTCAGCGGCACCGCGTAGCCGTCGTCGCCGTCGGCGAGGGCGAGGACGCCGTGGTTGCCGCGACGCAGGTAGTCGTCGACCGTCTTCTCGTCCATCCCCACCGTAGTGATGTACTCGACGTGTTCCATGGCGGCAGTACGCCGTGGGGCGGCATATATCGTCGTGTCCCTGATCGCCGTCGATCAGTCCGCGTCGATGCAGACGGAGTCGTCGAAGGCGTCGGTCGACACCGGCGTCTGGCCGCGGAGGCGACAGAGCCGGTCACGCACGTCGACCGACTCGCTCCCGATGACGGCGAAGCCGGCGAAGATGGTCACGAAGCCCCCGACCGCGAGAGTCGAGATGATCTCGCCAAGGAGCGCCCAGCCGCCGAGCGCGGCGACGACGGGCACGGCGTAGAACACCAGATTCGCCCGGATGGCGCCCGCCTGATCGAGGAGGCCGAAGTAAGCGATGTAGGCGACGGCGCCGGCGAGGAGGCCGACGTACGCCAGCGCGGCGACGGCCTCGGGGTGCCAGACGATGGCGCCGGCCGATTCGCCGGCCGCCACGCTGAGGGCGTGTGCGAGAAGCGCCGCGAATGGGAGGCCCCACGCGGTGCGGGCGGTGCTCGACAGGGAGCCGCCGGCCCAGCGGATGAGGACGCTCCCCAGTGCACCGACGACGGCGCCGGCGAGCAGGATAGCCTTGCCGACGCCCAGATCCAGCACGGTCGCGGGGTCGGGGTTGACCACGAGTGCGACGCCGACGAAGCCGAGCGCCATCCCCGCGAGGCCGCGAAGCGAGAGGCGCTCGTCGGCCAGCAGCAACGCCGCGAAGATGGGCGTCAGGATCGGGTTGAGGCTGAAGACGATGGCGGCGACGGCGCTGGTCGTGTACCCCTGTCCCACGAACAGGAGGGCGTTCGTCGCGCCGATGGCGAGGACGCCCGTCGCGAGAATTCCGGCGGCGTCGCGCCACGTCCGCGGGAAGAGTTCGCCACGCGGCGTCGTCACCGCCGCGTAGGCGAGCAAGGCGACGGCCGCTACGTCGAACCGAAGTGCGACGAACAGGAGGGGCGGGAAGTACGCGAGGCCGGCTTTCGCCGCGACGAACGTGCCGCCGAAGAGGATACCCGCGACCGCAAAGGCGATCAGCGAGCGGCGATCCGCCGTCGTCACTCCGTGCCCTCGCCGACGATCCGTTCGTGTTCCGTTCCGAGAGCCGAAATCCGCAGGTAGTGAGTCATCGATAAGAAGTAGGTACCGGAGCCGTTTAGTTTAATTCGTAAAATTTTGCGTGCCAAGAAACGAGTGCGATCCGGGTCGCGCCGTTCGCGGTGTGCAACGGTTTCACGGTGCGAAAGTGGTTTCCCGTGTCGGGGTGCAGAGGGCGTATGGAGTCCGCACTGGCGGAAATCGAGTTCCTCGCGCTCTCGCCGAACCGGGTGGCGGTGCTGCGACGCCTCGCCGAGGATCGGCACACGCGCACCGACCTCGCGGTGGCGACTGGGGCCTCACAGGCGACGCTCGGCCGCATTCTGCGCGACTTCGAGGAGCGTTCGTGGATCGAGCGGGTGGACGGTGCGTACGTCGCCACGGCGACGGGCGAACTCGTCGCGGAGGGCTTTCTCGACCTGCTTTCGATCATGGAGACGGAGGGTGACCTCCGCCCAATCGTCGAGTACCTCCCGACGGACGCCCTCGATTTCGACCTTCGGCGGTTCGACGACGCGACCATCACCGTCCCGAGCGGGACGAAGCCGAACGCCCCCGTCGGGCGCGTCCTCGACCTCCTCCGCGAGGCGTCGTCGGTGCGGGCGTTCTCGCACGCGTTCAACGAGGACAGTCTCGCGGTCGTCGCCGAGCGCGTGACCGCTGGCGAGATGACGTTCGAAGGCGTGTTCTCTCGGCACGCCATCGACGCGGTTGCCGACGACGACCGGCTGCGGCGACGGCTCGAATCCCTCCTCGACGCGCCCGACGCGAGCGTTCGGGTGCGAGAAGAACGGATTCCGCTGGCAGTGACGGTCGCCGACGAGGCCGTCCACCTCCTGCTCCGCGACGCCAACGGCGTCCTGCAGGCCTCCGTCGACACCGACGACCCGGCCGTTCGCGACTGGGCGCACGACGAGTTCGAGGAGTACTGGGAGACGGCCACGCCGCTCGAACACGACGACCTCGGCGCGTGACGCGCCGAACCGGCCGAGAAGTCGTCGACCGAGCGCACCCTACGTCGGTCAGGAGTGGGAACGCCGATAGTTCACCAGCCGGCCACCGCAGGTCGGACAGGTCATCCGAAACGGCCCCGCTTCGAGCTCCCGGTCACAGCCCGGACAGACGTAGCGTGCCATAACGTCTACTCCAATGTCCCGAGCCCAATTAAACATTTTCGTGGATTAGGCCCCGAGACGTTGTATTCTCTCGATGACTATCGGACGAACGGCCACTCTCTTTCGGCGCGCCGGAGGGAAAATACTTAGCACGAGCCCATCGGAGTGTCGGCTATGCCCCAGTTGCGGTCCTGTTACTTCTGTGGTGCCGTCGGTGATTCGCTTCGGGAGTACGAGGTCGTACCAGAGCGACTGGTGCCGCCCGGCGAAACGCGCTCGGCGGTGTTGTGTTCGACCTGTCACGAGAAACTCCGGCGCGTACTGGAACCGCTCGTCGACGCCGCGGAGTCGTCGCCGGGTGGCCCCGGGCCCGGTGTCTCCTCTCTCGGTGAAGTGACGTTCGAGTCGGCCGAAGGAGTGGACGCGGACGGGACGGCGGACGGAGAGGACGGCACCGACGAGACGGCGCCGGATATCGAGGTGACGAAACGTGAGACGGCGGCGGACGAGGACCGGACCAGCGCGGACGCGGACACCGACGCCGCCACGGACGCCGACGATGACGTACCCGACGGCTACTACAAGGTCCTGCGACTGCTACAGAACCGCGAGTTCCCGATGGAACGGGCCGACCTGACCGCCCTCGTGACCGGCGCCTACGACGTCTCCGAACCCCAGTGTGAGCGCATTCTGGAGGCGGCTATCGACCGCGGCGTGCTGGTCGAGGACGGCTCGACGCTCGACATCGGCCGGCACTGACCGGCGGAGACACGAACAATTATGGATGATAACCGATAACATCCGAGGCGGTGGTAGCGAATGAGCCTCATGGACAAGGTGAAGGAACTACTTTCCCCGGACGAGGAAGAGACGGTACTGTACGACTACGAATGTCGGGATTGTGGTAAAACCATCACGTCCAACGACGAACCCGACGAGGCGACGTGTCGGAACTGTGGCTCGTCGGACCTGAAAGAGGTCGGGAAGATGTACGCCGGCGGCGGCGGTGGCGGGGGCGCCGGGTAGTCGGAATCACGGCAGTGAACTGCCTCGGGGTCAAGCCCCGAGGCACTCGCCTTGTTTTTTCTGTAGACGACGACCGAACTGCCGCCGAGCAGCCACAGCCACTCCCGGGGAGTCATGGACGAGCGGTTCGGCGTCGTCGCAAGTGAATGTTCCTCCATCGCCGGTCAGCACAGCCCCCGATAGATCCCAGCCAACCGTTCGAGCGTCGCGTCGACCGACAGCGTCTCGCGGTGGGCCAGACAGCCCGCTTCGAGGGAGTCCCGATCCTCGAACGCGGCGGCCAGCCGGTCGGCCATCGCGTCCGGGTTCCCCGGCTCGAACAGGTAGCCCGTCGTCCCCTCGTCGAGGGTCGACCGGAGCGCGCCGGCGTCCGCACCGACCACGGGCGTTCCGCACGCGATGGCCTCCAAGGCGACGAGCCCCTCCGTCTCGACCGGGCTTGGGAAGCCGAACACGTCGAGCGCGGCGTAAAACGCCGGCAGTTCCTCGCGATCCAGTAACCCGACGAAGCGAACGTCGACGCTCCGCCGGCGTGCGAGCCGTCGAAGGTCGTCCGTCGCGGGGCCGTCGCCGCCGAGAACGACCGTACACTCCCTGTCGAGGCGGTCTGCCGCGCGGACGAGGTCGTCGATTCGTTTCTCGAAGCCGTGGCGCCCCGTGTAGCCGACCAACGACCCATCGAGCCCGTAGCGGTCACGGAACGCCGAACCGTCCGTCGGCTGGAACGTCCGCAGGTTGACCCCGTTGGAGAGCGTCCGGACGGGGACCGCACCGTCGAGCCGCCTCTCGAGTTCACGTGTCGTCTCCGGGGAGGGTGCCAACACGAGGTCGGCGGTCTGGAGCACGCGACGTTCGTACGTCGAGAGTCCGGAGGCGAACAGCGACCCCCCCCACGTCGGTCGGCACGACGTACTCGGCGTACTCCGCCATCGGGGTGTGATACGAGACGACGAAGGGGCGGTCGCGCGTCCGGGCGAGCACCCAGCCGGCGGCCCCGACCGAGAACACGCTGTGGGCGTGGACGATATCGGGGTCTCGAACCGCCGACGGGATCCACGGTAGGGCGGCCCGATAGCCCGGGTAGAACGGGAACGGGACGCTGGAGATGGGGTGCTCGTGGTCGCGTGGCCGGTGGGCGCTGTCGGGGTAAACGACGTTCATCAGCCCGTACGACCCGTTCCAACGTCTTGCCCACTCCGCGACGGTGTACGTGACGCCGTTGACCGTCGGGAGATACGTATCGGTGAACGCGGCGACTTCGAGTCCGTCGGTCACAGCGAGGTGGTGAATCGGTGGCTAAATATAACGACCGGTCGTACCCTCGTCGTGCGAAATGGACGCCACACGGGTCGGGTGGGTCGTCGTCGGGAGCGCGATTCTCTGTGCCGGGATGACACTGGTCGGCGTGAACGCGTTCGCCGGCCGGCTGTGGCTGGTCGTCGTCGGGTTCGTCCTGTTCGTCGGCGGCTACCGGACGATGCAGTACGGCGCCCACGGCTGGCCCTCACTCGACGATGTAGGTGCGACGGAGACTTCCGCCACCGGATATCTCGCGCGTGGCGCCGGACTCACGCTCTCCGTCGCTCTCTGTGCGTACGGCTTCGTCCTCATGGGCGAGGCGGTCCGGGCGTCGGCGTGGGGGCCGACGGCCCTCTCCGGTGCATCGGTCGTGTGTGGCTACGTGATCGGACATATCGCCGCCAACGACGAGGTGTTGTGAGTGAGCGGGCGACGACTCCAGCTGTACGGCGGCTTGCTCGCCGCGACAGTCACGCTCGCGCTCGCCGTCGATTCGGCGGTTCGAGACGGCTACGTCGAGGTGTTCGGCTGGGTCGTGGCCTCGTGGGGGAGCTATCTCGTCGCTCACCACGGCACGACGGGACAGTTCGTCGACGAACCGGGAACGGGGGACTCGCCGGCGATGCCCCAGTCGTTACCGACTAGGGCGCTCCTCGTCACCGCGATTCTGGGGATGATGGTCGCGTTCCCGCTCGGCATCTTCGCGCTCGCCGGCGGCTCGTTCGGCCACCTCCTCGCCGCCGCGGCCCTCTTCGTCGGCGCGTACGTCGTGGGGCACTATCTACTGACCGGACAACCGCTGTAGGTCGTTGCAGGGATACTAGGTTTTACACGATGGGGTGTCAGAGTAGCAGACGATGGGCACCGAATCGCCTGACGAGGCACCCACTGCCGACTGGTATCCGACGGACCCGGATCCCGAGCAGCGTCCGTTCGACGCCTTCGTCCGCGGAAACGACCTAGCGACCCGAGCCGAGCGGCCGTTTTCGTCCTTGAGTTTCCACCAGTTCTGTTCGGTGTCGCCACGAGAGACCTTCTACACCCAAGAGCGTCAGGGCGGCTCGGTTCGAATCATGCCGGCCATCGCCCGTCCGGCTCTCCGCTACTGGCCCCTGACGATATTCGTCATGACGGTGCTCTATCTCCTCGCCCCCTTCGTCGAGCCGGGCCTCGAACCGATCTGGGCGTTCTTTCCGCCGCTGACCGCCGACAACCTCGTGTGGGCCGCCGGCGCGGCTGTCGTGTGGGCAATCCTGTTCGCGATTATCAGTCAGGTCGGCATCGTCTCCCGATACTCGCAGTTGGCCAAGCCCGCGTTCGTCTACAGCCTCCTCGGCATCCTGCTCGCCGGAACCGTGTTTTCGGTCTTTCTCGTCTGGAACAGCGACACCCCCGCGACACTCCCGCGTAACGTCGTCTTCGGCTCGGGCTTTCTCTTCGCCGCCTACGTCTCCGGAATGATCGCGTACGACCTGTTGATCCGAACGGAGAACATGCTCGAACACTTCGGGAAGAAGAACATCGTCGAGGACCAAACGCAGTACGAGGACGCCTTCCTAGCTGATTTCAAGAAGAAATTGGAGGCGTCGGTGTTCGGCGTGCCGCTCGCCCTCGTCTTCGGAGTCACGTTCACCAGTCAGCTCGTGGGGTTCTGGCTGCTGCAAAATGGGCCACACCAGCTCGATTCGACGATTGCGCTGGCCTGTAACGCGTTCTTCGACGCCATTCTGATGACGGCAATCTTTCAGTTCCTGATCTTCATCCGTCAGTTGAACCTCCTGTTAGACGACAAGTACGAACGCGACGGACAAGCGGTGGTACTCCGGTTCCAGCCGTTCCACCCGGACGGCCGCGGCGGATTTCGGGACATCGGCCGGGCGGCGATGCAGGTGAACGTTCTCGTCATTATCGCCGGCCTGTACTACGTCTACCGGCTGTACGTGCAGGGACTTCGCGCCCTCCCCGCAGGGGGCTTCGACGCCCTCCAGAACATGCAGGCCGTCGTCTGGCTAATCGACTTCGGCGGCCCCATCGTGCTGTACGCCGTCGTCTCGGCCGTCTGGCTCTACTACACCTTCTGGACGACCCACCTCAAGATGGCCCGGGACAAGGAGCGCATGATTCTACGGCGGCAGGCGTGGTACCGCAGCGACGCCACCGACGACGCCGCGACCGAGCCGATTGGCGGCGTGAACGACCGGGCCGGCTACGAGGAACTGCTCACGTCACCCGTGTGGCCGCTCGACAGCCGACAGCTCCAGACCGTCGTGCTGTCGAACATCATCCCCCTGTTTCTCACGCTGTCGAGTATCCCCATCTGATCGCTCGCGGCCGTGTCCGGCTCGCGCCGCCGAAGACGGTCCGCGGGTGTCGGGACGACGCCGCCGGCCTCACTCCGACCAGTCCATCGCTCCGACCGAGAGGTGCGCGACGGGGAGCGTCGACGCCGCGCCCGGGGACGATACCCCCGACGCCAGCGCCGTCAGGAACGACCGATCCAGCGGGGACTCCGCGTCGTCGCCCAGCGTCGTGTCGAGCCGCCGGCGCACGCGTGACGACGAGGGAGTCTCCGCGGCGAGCGCCGTTTCGAGCGTCCGACAGACCGCGAGGCTCGTCGCGAGGAGCGTTCGCGCCCGATCCACCGGCGCGTCGACGGCCGTCGTCGAGAGATACTGCGCGGCCGCCGTGTCCGCCACGGTGACGGTGTCGGTGGCGGACAGCCACGCCTCGATCCGTGCCGGCGTCGGCTCGCCGCCGACGTTCGACTCGGCGTCGAGGCGTCGGTAGAGGTCGACCTCCTCGTCGGCAATCTCGTGGAACACGTCGCCGACGACGACGGCGTCGGCCCCCGCCGACCGAACCGCGCGGACCTGTTCGCGCGCCCGCAGCCCGCCGCCGTACCAGAGTCGCGCCCAGTTGAGTTCGGGGGCGACCGCCTCGATTACATCGGCCGCCTCGTCACCGCCGTACGTGCCCGAGTACTCGACGTAGACGATTTCGCTCTTCAGGTGGCAGTCGGCCGTGACCGCGCGATGCCGGGCTGCAGTGGGCGAGAGCACGTCCCCCTCCGTTACGCCGGATTCCCGCGCCGCCGCGCTGTCGGGGTTCTGGATGATGTACGCCTCGAACAGGGCGCGGTTCAGGACGTACGACGACAGGAGCGGCGTCACGTGCGGCTTGATCGCGTCGCTCAGCCACGACGGGAGACGGTCGTCGAGTCGCGCGGCGATCAGATCCTCGCGAATGCCCTCGATCCCCTCCCCGAGCGTGCCCACGAGCGCCTCGGAGGTGCCGTTCAGTACCTCCGGTACGGCGAGGAAGGCCGATTCCGACAGCGTCGTGTCGGTGACGTGAGCCGGCGCGCTCGGTTCGTGGAGCGTGGGCACCGACGCGAATTCGAGGAGGCGGAACGTCGCCTCCGTGGTGGTCGCGGTGACGCCCGTCGATCCGCCGACGGAGACGGCGTCGGTGTGGGCGAGATACGCGGGATACAGGACGGGGAGCCGTTTCGCGGGCTCGGGGTCGAGTTTGGTGACGTGGCTCCACGAGCGGGGGACTGGATTCGCGTCGAGAACGCCCGCTTGTTCGACGCTACTCGTGATTCCCTCGGCAATCGAGTGGAGCCACTGCGACGCCGACCGCTCGACCATGGTCGAAGCGAGGGGGTGACGCCGCTTCTATCCACCGGTCCGGGTCGTCGCCGTAGGTGGTCGACCGCGACACGCGTCGGCGGCGAGCCGACGCCTCGGCCTGCAGTCACGAGCCCCAACCAGAAGGTTTGAATAGTTCTCTAGCGGCCATGTGTCTACATCGGCCGCGTCGACGACGGGAACGACGGGCGACGACGGGCCGACCCACACACGGAACCGAAACATGGTAGGGAGCACTACGGACGGCGTCGGACGGCGCGTGGCGGCGAGCATCGCCGAACGGACCGCCCTCCCGACGCCGGTGCGGGCCATCTTGGGGTACTACGCGGACAGCGGGCAGCTGTCGGTGGGTGCCCTCCAGCTTCAGCGCACCATCGACCGGTTCATGACCCGGACCGTCGAGGCGCTGTTCGAGCCGGTCGAGGACGCCATCGCGCGGGAGGTGGACGCGGCCCCCGACGCCGTCGAGTTCGAGTACGACACGAAGCTCACGCTCCCCGCGGAACTCACCCTCGGACAGGTGTACTACCGGGCGCGACGGGAGACGCCGGACGGGTTCGACCCCGTGACGCGCGACCTCACGTCGCTTCGCGCCCGTCTCGGCGGCGCGGACGAGGAGCGGCTGGCGCGGCTACTCGACGCCCACGCCGACCGCCTCGACACCATCGAGCGGGCGGAGCGGATGACCGAACTGGTCACGGCTGCCTTGATCGACGGGGACATGCGCGACGCCCTCAACGACGCGGAGTACGAGGACTTCCACGTCGACTTTCCCGTCGCCTCCGAGAAGCTGCACCGGGAAATCGCGTCGTGTGCGCAGGCGACGCTCCAGCGAATCGTCGACGAGCGATTCGAGGCGTTCCCGCCGGCGGTGCGCGACGCCTACGACGAGGCGGTGGCGATATCGGAGCGGCATCAGGAACGCGACGACCGCTTCCGCACGCTGGCACGCCGGGCGCGGGACGGGGACGACGACGCCGTCGCCGCCATCGAGTCGGAGTACAAGTTCGCCGACTTCGACTCGCCGCCGCCCGTGTTCGACGGGGACGACCTCGAACTGCCCTATCTCAAGACCCAGTACCGCCGCGTCGGCGTCATCTACCGGGGGATGATCGAGATGTACCGGGCCGCCGACATCGACATCGACACCGCCTTCGAGAAGTCGATTATCTTCGCCATCATCGGGGCGCAGGTGTGGCTCGACGACGTGGACGACTACGAGGCCGACTACGCCGAAGATCAGCTCACGCCGGTCACGGCCGAGTACCTGCTGGCACCCGACGACGAGACGGCGTATCGGCGGGTCGTCGACATCTCGCGGACGTATCTGGACGCCGCGAAAGCGCACGCGGAAGCGTCGAACTCTCCGCTCGCGGGCATCGGGAGCGACTACATCTTCCGATCCGGCGATCCGTCGGTGTTGCCGCAGTAGCCACAGTCACGGTCACGGCCGCGACCACGGTCACACCCCGTCGGCCCGACACACCACGCTCGCCACCGATGAGTTAGCTTTTCGGGCGTGGACCGCTCAGACACCACTATGCAGGTCCACACGGTCGGTGAGGGGACGCCCGAGGTAGCGGTCGTCGGCGCGGTCCACGGGGACGAACCCTGTGGCGCCCGCGCCATCGAGCGCTTCCTCGACTCCGACCCCGAGGTCGACCGCCCGGCGAAGCTGATCGTCGCGAACGAACGCGCCCTCGAACAGGGCGTTCGGTACGTCGAGACGGATCTGAACCGCGCGCTGCCCGGCGACCCCGAGAGCGACCTGTACGAGGAACGCCTCGCGTACGACCTCATGCAGGAGGTTCGGGACTGCGTCTCCCTCGGCATCCACTCGACGGTGTCGTATCAGCACGCCTTCGCCAACGTGGCGTATCTGAACGAGCGGAAACGCGACGTGGTCGCCCACCTCCCCGTCACCGGTGTCGTCGACTTCACCGTCGTCGCCGACGGCCGCTCGGTCGAGTTGCCGGGCTTCGTCGACATCGAGGCCGGCTATCAGGGCTCGGCCGAGGCCGTCGACAACGCCTACGACTGTCTCCGTGCCTTCCTCCAGACGACGGGCGTCCTCCCCGGCGAGCCGCCGGCGCCCGATCCGGGCTTCTACGAGGTGACCGAACCCATCTACAAGGACCCCGGCAAGGAGTACGAGTTCCTCGGCGAGAACTTCCAGCGCGTCGACGCCGGCGAGCAGTTCGCCACCGTCGACGGCGAACCCCTGACCGCCGACGAGCCGTTCTGGCCCGTCCTCATGTCCAGCCACGGCCACGACGTGCTGCTCGGCTACCGGTCCGAGTATCACGGTCCCCTCTCCGCCCTCTCGCTTTCGACCGTCGACGCCGACGCGGACGCCAGCGTCGACGCCACCGACGACCCCGTCACCGAAGACGCCGGCGACTAGTCCTCGACGACCCGAAGGTACGACGGCGGCACCCGATCCACCGTGTACGTCTCCCGGCCGCGTTTCGTAACCCGAGAGTCTTCCATCAGCGCCGCGGAATCGACTTCGAACACGACGGGGTCGGGCGCGTGCCGCCGGCCGACGGCGCGGGCGTCCTCGACGGACGCCGAGAGGTGCACTTGCTGGCGACCCATCGGCTGCAGCCCCTCCCGTTCGATGGCGTCGACGTTCTCTGGCGCGGTGCCGTGGTACAGCGTGTCGGGCACCGGCGCGTCGGTGGGTTCGAGGTCGACGGCGACGGAGTGGCCGTAGGCGGCGCGGACGCGGTCCGCGTCGCCGGCCGTCGTCCGACTCCCCGGTGGGCGTGGCCCGCCGCCGTCGCGTTCGAACCGGCCCTTCGGATCCGTGGGGACGACACCCTCGACCGCCGTCTCGTCCGCCCACGGATACCGGTCCGTCGCGGCGGCGACGAGGTCGGTCCACGCCACCCAGCCCCGGTCGTCGAGCGAGAGCCCCACGTCCTCGGGGAAGTGCCGGAGCGCGCCGCTCAGGAATTTCGAGAGGCGGGTGCGGCGCTCGGCGGAGAGGACTGTCTCCCCGGCGGTGCCGCAGGGACACGCGCCGTCGGTGTAGCCGTGATCCGGGCAGCGTCGAACGGAATCGGTCACAGTTGCGGGCGGAGGTAGACGGGCCGCCCGAAAAAACCTACAGGAAGCCTTCGATGTGGTCGGCGACTTCCTCGGGCGTGTCGCCGACGGGGACGCCCGCGTTGTTGAGCGCCTCGATCTTGCTCTCGGCCGTTCCGGTGCCGCTTCCGGAGACGATGGCGCCGGCGTGACCCATGCGCTTGCCCGGCGGGGCCGTCCGTCCGGCGATGAACGCGGCGACCGGCGTGTCCATCTCCGTGGCGATGAACTCCGCGGCCTCCTCCTCGTCCTCGCCGCCGATTTCGCCACACATGGCGACGGCTTCGGTCTCCTCGTCGGCCTCGAAGAGTTCGAGGGCGTCTATGAAGGAGGTGCCGATGATCGGGTCGCCGCCGATGCCGATGGCCGTCGTCTGCCCGATTCCCCGCTGGGTCAGGTTGTCGACCACTTGGTAGGTGAGAGTGCCGGATCGGGAGACCAACCCGACGTTGCCGTCGGCGAAGATGTTGCCCGGCAGGATGCCGAGTTTCGCCTCGCCGGGCGTGATGAGACCGGGGCAGTTCGGCCCGACGAGGTGGGTGTCCGTCTCCGAGAGCCGGCGGTTCACCGTCGCCATGTCCTGTGTCGGAATCCCCTCTGTGATGGCGACCACCAGATCAAGGGAGGTGTCGAGCGCCTCGAAGAGGGCGTCCGCGGCGAAGGCGGGCGGGACGAAGACGACGGAGGCGTCGGCGTCCTCGCGGCGCACCGCCTCGTGGACCGTGTCGTAGACGGGGACGCCGTGGACCTCCTGTCCACCTTTCCCGGGCACCGCGCCGGCGACGACGTTCGTGCCGTACTCGATCATCTGCTCGGCGTGGAAGTTGCCCTCGCCGCCGGTGATGCCCTGCACGACGACGCGGGTGTCGTCGTCGACTAACACACTCATGAATTGACCTCCTCGGCGTTCTCGACCGCACGTTGCACGGCGTCCTCCAGCGTCCGTTCGACCTGCACCAGTTCCGTGTTCAGAATCTCCATCCCCTCCTCGGCGTTGGTGCCGGCGAGGCGGACGACGACGGGTTTGGGAATCTCGTCGAACTGCGAGAGGGCGTCGTTGATGCCGCGGGCCACCTCGTCGCCGCGGGTGATGCCGCCGAAGATGTTGAACACGACCGAGTCGACGTTTTCGTCGGAGAAGACCATATCGAGGGCGTTGGCGACGCGTTCGGCCTTCGCGCCGCCGCCGATGTCGAGGAAGTTCGCGGGGTCGCCGCCGTAGTAGTCGACCAAGTCGAGCGTCGTCATCACGAGGCCCGCGCCGTTGCCGATGATGCCGACGTTGCCCGAGAGGCGGACGTAGTCGAAGCCGTACTCGCCGGCCTTGCGCTCCAGTTCGTCCGTGTAGGACTCCTCTTCCATCTCGGCGAGGTCGGGGTGCCGGAAGAGCGCGTCGTCGTCGACGTTCATGACGGCGTCGGCGGCGACCACCTCGCCACCGTCGGTCACCATCAGGGGGTTGATCTCCGTCTCGCTGGCGTCGTTGTCCTCCCAGAGGTCGTACAGCGTCTCCAGCACGCTCGATACGGCCCGGGACACGTCACGAGGCACACCCGCCTCGTACACCGCCTTCCGCGCTTGGAACGGGTGGAGGCCGAAGGCGGGGTCGACGTGTTCGCGCGCGATGGCGTCGGGGTTCGTCTCCGCGACTTCCTCGATGTCGACGCCGCCCTCCGAAGAGACCATCACGACGGGTTCGCCCTCGCCACGGTCGAGCGTCACGCCGAGGTAGAGTTCGTCCGTGAAGTCGACGGCCGACTCGACGAGGACGCGGTCGACGTGGTAGCCCTTGAGGTCCATGCCCAGAATGTTCTCGGCGGCCTCGCGGAGTTCGGCCTCGTCGCTCGCGATCTCGATGCCGCCGGCCTTGCCGCGACCGCCGACGTGGACCTGCGCCTTGACCGCGACGGGGTAGCCCAAGTCGGCGCCGGCGTCGACCGCCTCGTCGACGCTCGTCGCGAGCCGGGAATCGGGGGTCGGAATCCCGGCCTCGGCGAAGATACCCTTCGCCTGATACTCGTGGAGTTTCATCGATGAATCGGGCATCAGTTGCGTCGAACGGGAGTTAGTAGTATCGGTCGGGCAGGGTAGTGCCGACCGGGGTTTGCGTCGGGGGGTCTAAAGTCTCTCCCCGAACATTGGTCCCACTTTTTTGTAACCCACGTGTCCTTTACTAAAGACGTGGTAACAGTTGCCACCATGACCGGGTCACCACCACCAATCGACGGACTGAATGGCGAGCCATGAGACGGAACACGGTCGTCATCGTCGCGCTCGTCGTCACGGTGTTGCTGCCGATGTGGTACGTCGCCCTTCACGGCGAACCGCCGTCGGAGGAAGTCGCCATCGACGAGAGCGTCACCGAACTCCGACCGCTACAGGGCTTCGTCGACACGCCGAACAAACTCTCGCCGAGTCAAGTCGGCGTCATCGTCTGGGTCGCGCTGTTCGCGCTCGTCGGCGTCTTGGCTGCGGTGCATCGATTCATGAACGAGGCCGTGCGGCCACCGGACGACGCCTCCCCCGCCGTCTCCGCCGACGGCGGAGCGAGTGCCGTCTCCCTCCCGTGGCTCCAGACTGACCGCCGCTGGATCGTGGAGTACCACGACGCCTCCGACGCCATCGAGGGGCTGATCGCCATGGGCGGGCTGACCGTCCTCGCCATCGTCTTCGCTGCGCTGTTCACCGGCGAGTACCTGACGCTGGGACGGACGCAGTACTTCGGCATCTACGCCACCGGAATGTTCGTCTCGCTGGCGCTCTCGACCGTCGCCTACTACGCGTGGTTCATGCCGCACATCGAAGTCGCGGAACAGCGGGGGCACGAACCATGACGGGAGAGGACGGCGAGGATTGCCCCTGTGAAGGGGAGCCGGTCCGGCCGAGCATCTACACCGACCGCCGGGCGCGGATGGAGGTCCAGCGACGCGACATCGCGAAGCTCCTCGCGACGGTCGGCGGGCTGACGGCCATCGCGAGCCTCACCGCCCCGCTCGCGGGGCTGACACAGGTGTTCGAACGGGGGTACAGCGGCCCCATCTACTCCGACGGCGTCCACCTCGTCGACGGCGATGGCGAGCGCATCACCGAGGACCGCCTGTCGGAAGGGGAACAACTGACCGTCTTCCCCGAACCCCGACCGGGAATCGAGGACGCGCCGACCCTGCTCGTGCGATTCCCCGAGAGCGCGTACGGCGGCGAGACGAACATGGCCTTCACCGTCAGCGGCTACGCCGCCTACTCGAAGGTGTGTACGCACGCGGGCTGTATGGTGTCGGACCGCGAGGGCTCGACGCTCGTCTGCCCCTGTCACTTCGGGAAGTTCGACCCGACGGCGGGCGCGGCCGTCGTCGGCGGGCCGCCGGGGCGGCCCCTGCCTCAGCTTCCGATCACCCTGACCAGCGACGGCTACCTCGTCGCCACGGGCGACTTCGAAGCGGGCATCGGACCGGGAGGTGGAGAATGAGCCGCGCCGAGCGTCTCTACGACTGGTTCGACAGCCGCCTCGACGTGGCGCAGGCGCAGGGCTTCCTCGGCAAGGCCTTCCCCGCCGAGGACTCCTTCCTCCTCGGGGAGGTCGCCCTGTTCTGTTTCCTCTTTCTCGTCCTCTCGGGGATCTTCCTCGGCTTCTTCTACGAGCCGTCCATCTCCGACGTGGAGTACGACGGGAGCGTCGCCGAGTTCCAAGGCGAGGAGATGCCGGAGGCGTTCGTCTCCGTCCTCCACATCACCTACACCGTCCCCTTCGGGATGTTCATCCGCCGGCTCCACCACTGGGCGGCCCACCTCTTCGTCGCCTCCATCGGCTTACACATGTTACGGGTCTTCTTCACGGGGGCGTACCGCAACCCCCGCGAGCCGAACTGGGTGGTCGGCACCGGGTTGGCCGTGTTAGCGATGGGCGCCGCGTACACCGGCTACGCGCTCCCGTTCGACGAGTTCGCGGCGACGGCGACGAGCATCGGCTACAACCTCACCGTCTCGGTGCCGCTCGTCGGCGACTTCCTCGGCCAGATCGTCTTCGGCGGACAGTTCCCGACGAGCGCCACCATCCCCCGGCTCTACTTCCTGCACGTCCTGATCATCCCCGCGGCCATCGGGGTGGGACTGGCCGTCCACATGGCGATCCTGATCCGGCAGAAACACACCGAGGCGCCGCGGGACGGCGACGTGCAGGCGGGCGGACGGACGGTCGACCGCGACGACGATAGCGTGATCGTCGGCCTTCCAGCCGTCCCGAACCAGACGGCGGTATCGGCAGTCGTCTTCTTCCTGACCGCGGCGACGCTGTCGGCGCTGGCCGGCTTCCTCCCCGTCCACAACGTCGCGGAGTACGGCCCGAACGATCCGGCGGCCACGCCCAACCTCATCATGCCCGACTGGTTCCTGATGTGGGTGTACGGCTTCCTGAAGCTCCTCCCGAAGTGGTTCTCCTTCTCCGTGGGGTCGGTCCACGTCAGCACGGAGTTCATCGGCGGCATCGTCCTCCCCGGACTGGTGTTCGCCGCCGTCCTCGCGTGGCCATTTATCGACCGGACGGAAGCGACCCACTTCACGGCCGATCCGCTCTCGCGGCCGCGACAGACCGCCGTCGGCGTCGCCGGCGTCGCGTTCATCATGATCGCCTCCATCGCGGGGATGAACAACATCCTCGCGGCGCAGGTGTTGGGGACGACCACGGACGTGGTCAACCCCGTCCTGACCGCGGCGTTGCTGGGCGTGCCGCCGCTGTTCGCGGCCATCACGTACCTGCTCCTGCGCGACGGCACGGCGGAGCCGGAGTCGGGCGAGGGAGCGACGCCCGCGCCCGGGAGCGGTGGCGGTGGTGGCGGCGGTGACGGTGGCGGTGACGGTGGCGGTGGTGGCGGCGGTGACGGTGGCGGTGGCGGTGGCGGTGACGGTGGCGGTGGCGGTGACGGTGGCGGTGACGGTGGCGGTGGCGGGGGCGGGGGCGGAGGTGGGGCCGATGACTGATACGAACGGCCCGACGCTCACCGCCCGGCAGTACAGCCTGCTAGATACGACGAGCAAACTGGTCGGTCTCGGCCTCGTCGCCGCCGGCCTCGACGTCGGCGGTGCGACGCCGACCGGCTTCGCGCTCGCCGTCGCCGGCGCCGCCTGTGCGACCGCGACGGTGTTCATCTCTCATGAGTAACGCAAACGACGGACGGACTGACGGTATCGGCAGACGCGACTTCGTGAAGGGCCTCGGCGTCGCCTCGCTGCTCGGCGCGACGGGGCTCTCGTTCGCGGACGACGGAATGGAGGGCCTCCAAGTCGTCGACGACCCCATCGGCAACTACCCCTACCGCGAGTGGGAGGACCTCTACCGCGACGAGTGGGACTGGGACTCCGTCTCCCGCTCCACTCACAGCGTCAACTGCACGGGGTCGTGTTCGTGGAACGTCTTCGTCAAGGACGGACAGGTCTGGCGCGAGGAACAGGCGGGCGACTACCCCACCTTCGACGACTCGCTGCCGGACCCCAATCCGCGCGGCTGTCAGAAGGGCGCCTGTTACACCGACTACGTCAACGCCGATCAGCGCGTCCTGCACCCGCTCCGCCGCACCGGCGAACGCGGCTCGGGGCAGTGGGAGCGCATCAGCTGGGACGAGGCGCTGACCGAAATCGCCGACCACGTCATCGACGAGGTGCAGGCGGGGCGCTACGACGCCATCTCGGGATTCACGCCCATCCCCGCCATGAGCCCCGTCTCCTTCGCCTCGGGCAGTCGGCTCGTCAACCTACTGGGCGGCGTCTCCCACAGCTTCTACGACTGGTACTCCGACCTGCCGCCCGGGCAGCCGATCACGTGGGGCACCCAGACCGACAACGCCGAATCCGCCGACTGGCACAACGCGGACTACATCATCGCGTGGGGATCGAACATCAACGTTACCCGGATTCCGGACGCGAAGTACTTCCTCGACGCCGGCTACGAGGGGGCCAAGCGGGTGGGCATCTTCACCGACTACTCCCAGACGGCCATCCACACCGACGAGTGGCTGGCGCCGAACGGCGGCACGGACACCGCCCTCGCGCTCGGTATGGCCCGGACTATCGTCGACGAAGGGCTGTACGACGAAGCGCATCTGAAAGAGCAGACGGACATGCCCCTGCTCGTCCGCGAGGACACGGGCAAGTTCCTCCGCGCGAGCGAGGTTGGTCTCGCCGGCGACGCCGACGACCCCGAGAAGGTGTTCGTGATGGTCGACGCCGACGGGAACCTGCGGGCTGCCCCCGGCTCCCTCGGCGACCGAGACGGCCAGCACGACGCCTCGGCGAGCATCCAACTCGACTTCGATCCGCAGTTGGACGTGGCGAGAGCCGTCGACACGGCGGACGGCACCGTCGAGGTGCGCTCCGTCTGGGCGAACCTGCAGGACGAACTGTCCCAGTACACGCCCGCGTTCGTCCACGAGGAGACGGGCGTGGGCGAGAACACCTACCAGCGCATCGCCCGCGAGTTCGCCGACGCGGACGCCGCCAAGATCATCCACGGCAAGGGCGTCAACGACTGGTACCACAACGACCTGGGCAACCGCGCCATCCAACTGCTCGTGACGCTGACCGGGAACCTCGGCGACCCCGGCACTGGCGTCGACCACTACGTCGGGCAGGAGAAGATCTGGACGTTCCACGGGTGGCAGGTGCTCTCCTTCCCCGCCGGGAGCGTCCGCGGCGTGCCGACGACGCTGTGGACGTACTTCCACGCCGGCATCCTGAACAACACCGACCCCGACACCGCCGCGAAGATACGGGAGTCCATCGAGAAGGGCTGGATGCCCGTCTATCCCAGCGAACGCGAGGACGGCTTCCGGCCCGACCCCTCGACCATGTTCGTCTGGCGCGGCAACTACTTCAATCAGGCCAAGGGCAACGTCGCCGTCGAGGAACAGCTCTGGCCGAAACTCGACCTCGTCGTCGACATCAACTTCCGGATGGACTCGACGGCGCTGTACTCCGACATCGTCCTCCCGGCGGCCAGCCACTACGAGAAGTACGATCTCTCGGAGACGGACATGCACACGTACGTCCACCCGTTCACCCCGGCGGTGGAGCCGCTGGGCGAGGCGAAGACGGACTGGGCAATCTTCCGTGACCTCGCCGAGAAGATTCAGGAGCGGGCGCTGGAGCGCGGCGTCGACCCCGTCGAGGACCGCAAGTTCGACCGTACTATCGATCTCACGACCATCTACGACGACTTCGTCCGCGACTGGGAGACGGGCGAGGACGGGGCGCTCGTCGAGGACCGCGCCGCCGCGGAGTTCATCCTCGAACACTCCGAGGAGTCGAACCCCAGCGACCGTGACGAGCAGATCACGTTCGACGACACGGTCGACCATCCCCAGCGACTCCTCGAAGCGGGGGACCACTGGACCTCCGACATCGAGGACGGCGAGGCGTACGTCCCGTGGCAGGACTACGTCCACGACAAGGAGCCGTGGCCCACCTTCACCGGTCGCCAGCAGTACTACATCGACCACGACTGGTACCTCGAACTCGGCGAGGAACTGCCGACCCACAAGGAGGGGCCGGCGTCGACGGGTGGGGACTACCCCCTGTCGTACAACACGCCCCACGGCCGGTGGTCGATCCACTCGACGTGGCGTGACGACCCGAAGATGCTCCGCCTCCAGCGGGGCGAACCCGTCGTCTACCTCAACCCGGCGGACGCGGAGGAGCGAGGGATCGAAGACGGCGACACCGTCGAGGTGTACAACGACCTCGCGAGCATCGAGGTACAGGCCAAGATTTACCCCTCGGGCGAACCGGGGACGCTCCGGCAGTTCTTCGCGTGGGAGAAGTTCCAGTACCCCGACCGCGACAACTTCAACTCGCTCGTGCCGATGTACATGAAGCCGACGCAGTTGGTGCAGTACCCCGAAGATACGGGCGAGCATCTCCACTTCTTCCCGAACTACTGGGGGCCGACCGGCGTGAACAGTGACGTGAACGTGGACGTGCGGCCCGCGGGAGTTGCCGACGACGAGTCGGCAGCACATCGGACGCGGTCCGATGGAGGTGATTCCGAATGAGTACGAACGAGGACACGAACATCAACGTCGCGGAGGGAATCGACCATCAGGTGGCGATGGTGATGGACCTCAACAAGTGCATCGGCTGTCAGACGTGTACCATCGCGTGCAAGTCGCTCTGGACGGAGGGCGGCGGCACCGAGTACATGTACTGGAACAACGTCGAGACCAAGCCCGGCGAGGGCTACCCCCGCGGCTGGGAGGAGTCGGGCGGCGGGTGGCAGGGCGAGCAAGGCGAGGCCCACACCGACCGCCAGCCCGGCGACATCCCGTCGCGGGAGGATTACGGCCGGCCGTGGGAGTTCAACCACTCCGAAATCATGTACGAGGGGAGCGACGAACCCCTCCGCCCGCGCGATGGGGCCGAGTGGGGCCCCAACTGGGACGAGGATCAGGGCGCCGGCGAGTACCCCAACAGCTACTACTTCTACCTGCCGCGCATCTGCAACCACTGCACCCACCCCTCCTGTGTCGAGGCGTGCCCCCGACAGGCGCTCTACAAGCGCGAGGAGGACGGCATCGTCCTCGTCGATCAGGAGCGGTGTCGCGGCTACCGCTACTGCGTCGAGGGGTGTCCGTACAAGAAGGTGTACTACAACACCGTCTCGAAGAAGTCGGAGAAGTGTATCTTCTGTTACCCGCGACTCGAGGGCGAGGGTCCGGACGGACAGGCGTACGCGCCCGCCTGCGCGGAGGAGTGTCCGCCCCAGTTGCGGCTGGTCGGCTTCCTCGACGACGAGGACGGCCCCATCTACAAACTGGTCGAGGAGTACGAGGTAGCGCTCCCGCTGCATCCGGAGTTCCGCACCCAGCCCAACGTCTACTACATTCCGCCGTACGCGCCCGGTCAGCACACCGAAGACGGCGAGTCGGTGGACGTGGACCGTATCCCCCGGGAGTACCTTCGGGAGCTGTTCGGCGACGGCGTCGACGAGGCGCTCAACACCATCGAACGGGAGCGCCAGCGCGCCCGACAGGGATCGGACAGCGAACTGATGGAACTGCTCCAGCACAAGAACCCGGCGAAACAGTACCGGCTGGGAGTCTTCAACGACGATGACTGACGACCGAACGCGCGCGCTGGCGACGGCGCTCGTCGTCGGCGCACTGGTGCTGTGTTCGACGGTGGCGCTCGCGTCGCCGCTGGTGGACGCCCGTCCGGCCCACGAGATTCCGGTCACGGAGCGGCCGGACGCCGACCTCTCCGACCCGACGGCCGACGGGTGGTCGTCGGTGCCCGCGTCGGACGTGGCGCTGGCGAGCGCACCGAGCGGCGTGCCCAACGCCGACGACACGTCCATAGAACGGGTCCACGTGCAGGCCGTCCGGAGCGGCGGGCAGTTCTACGTCCGCCTGCAGTGGGCTGACCCGACCCACAACGTGAGCGCCGAGTCGCCGCGGCAGTTCGTCGACGCCGCCGCCGTCCAGTTCCCGGTGGACACGAGTTCGCGCCCGCCCATCGCCATGGGCGGCCGGGACAACCGGGTGAACGTCTGGTACTGGGCCGGCAACGGCGGCACGCAGGAACTGCTCGCTGGCGGCGCGGGGTCGACGACGGCGTTTCCCAGTCCGTCGGTCGCCGCGAACGCGACCTACGCGGACGGGACGTGGACGGTCGTCTACACGCGCGATATCGAGAGCGGGAGCGAGAGCGCCAACCGGACCGACCTCGGCTCGACCGACACGCTCGACGTTGCCTTCGCGGTGTGGAACGGCGGCAACGGCGAGCGCGCGGGCCGGAAGGCGGTCAGCGAGTGGCACTACTTCCTCACGGGCACGGGACCGCAGGGACCGCCCTACCAGACGCTCCTGTGGACCGTCGCGGGCGTCGCTATCGTGGGCGTCGTCGCCGTGACGGCGTTCGGCGTCCTCCGGGCGCGGAGCGGTGGCGGTGGCAGTGGCGGGAGCGAGGGAGGTGCGTCCTGATGGCGACGGCCGACGACGCCCTCGGCGACGACGTGGACCTCGACGCCGCCGCCCGCGGCACCGTGTTCGCGACGCTCGCGGGGGCGTTTCGCCACCCGACCTGCGAGTTCCACGCCCTCGCCGCGAACGGCGATCTGGAGACGGACCTCGCGCGGTGTCTCGACCGCACGAGCCTCGACGTGTCGGTGCCCACTCTGCAGACCGACGACGACTACGAGACGCTGGCGGCGCGGTACAACGACCTGTTCGAACTCGGCTACAGCGAGTACACGGATCGGACGGACGGGTCGCTGGAGGCGTCGGGACCGCCGGTCCCGCTGTACGAGTCGAAGTACCGCCCCGACCAGTCGTGGAACGACGTGAACCTCGACCTAGCGCGGGCGTACGACTACTACGGTCTCGAAATCGACGCCGACCGGCGCGACAACCACGACGCGCTCCGGTACGAACTGGAGTTCGCGGGCTATCTGGCGCGTCGGGAAGCGGCCGTCGAGGGTGACGGCGCGGCGGCCGCCCGTCTCGACTTCCACGACCGCCACCTCGGCCACGCGGCGACGGGCGTCGCGGACCGCCTCGCCGACGAACCCGGCACCGACGTGTACGGCGGCCTCGGCGTCCTCCTCGAAGCGTTCGTCCGCGCGGACCGCAACGACCTCGCGGCGCGACTGGAGGGGGACGGATGACGGCAACCCGTGTCGGACGGCGCTGGGCGGCACCGCTCCCCGCGAACCGCCGCCACGCCGTCGTCGCCGTCGCGGCGGCGGCCGTCGCGGTCCGGACGCTGGCGACGACGGCCGTCAACGCGCCGGTCGGTCCCTCGGGCGCCAGCGCCGCGCTGTTCGGCGTCACGACGGCCGTCGTGGCGTTCGGCGCCGTGGGGCTGGCGCTCACGGCCGACGATCCGGCTGTGGGCGTCGGCCTCCTCTTCGTCGGCGTGTTCGGCCTGCTGTCGCTCGTGACCGGCGCCGTCGCCCTGCCCGCCGCCGTCGCCGTCGGCGGGGGCGTGGCGGCCGTCGTCCTCGCGGCTCGGGGGTCGCTGGCGCCCGTTTCGATGGTCGCCATCGGCGTCTTGCTCGTCGCGCTCGTGGGGGGACTCGCGAGCGGCGTCGGCGGGTGGGTGACGCTCCGCTCGACGGCGTCGACGCTCGCGCTCGTCGGCATCGCCGTCACGCCCGTCTTCGCGGCGACGACGGGCCGGGCCGCCCTCGCGGGCGGGCTGGCGTTCGGCGTCGTCGTCGCCGTCGGCCTCGCGCGGCCGTTCGTCGCCGGCGCGGTGACGCTCGTCGGCGGCGGCGTCGTCGGCACGTCGCTCCCCGTCGTCGCCCTCGCGGCGGCGGGGGCAGTGACGACGGCCAGCGCCGCCCGGCGGCGCGGCGAGTGGCTCCTCCTCGGAGGGGTGGCGCTGCTCGCCTTCGCGGGCGTGCCCGCCACGCTCGGCCGGGCCGTCCCCTTCGCGCTCGGGACGGCGGCGCTGACTCTGCGGGAGGTGGACCGATGACCTGCCACGACGACGACGAGGAGTTCCAGAAGCACCTCGAGGAGGAGCCGGACCCGCAACTCGACCCCGCGAAGAGCCCGGGCATCGGGAGCGACATCGAGGCACTGGAGGACATCGAGGTGAGCCGCGAGGACGTGACCATCGGCGAGGCCGACCCGGCGGAGCTGGCGGCGGCCGACACGGAGCCCGTCGCCGGCGAGGAGGCGGCGTCGCTGCTCGCGGACCTCGACGCGGGCGACCCGGTGGACCGGCGGCGCGCGGCGCTGGCGCTGAAAGACGAGGCGACGACCGACGCGGTCGTGACGGGACTCGCGCAGGCCGCGACGCGGGACGACGACGCCGACGTGCGGCAGTTCGCGGTGGAGGCGTTGACGGCACACGGCACGAGCGGGGACGGGGCGGCCGTCGACGAACGCGCGGCCGCCGTCGCCGTCTCCCGCCTCGACGACCCCGATCCGTGGGTGCGAGCCGAAGCGGTCGTCGCCCTCGACAACGTCGACCGCGCGGCTCACGAGGACGAAATCGAAGCCGCCGTCGACGACGACCACCACGCGGTCCGCCGGAACGCCGCCATCTCGCTGTTCAAGTTGCGAGGTGAGGCGATGGAAGACCGCCTGCTCGCCCTCTCGCGCGACGACAGCGAACGCGTCCGAGAGTGGGCGGCGCACATGCTCGGCGGCGTCGACGCCGACGCCGCCCGTGACCGCCTGCGCGACCTGACCGACGACCCCGCGACCGTGGTGCGACAGACTGCCGAGCGCGCGCTGGAGGCGGACCCCGACCGGTTCCGTCGGCAGTTCGGCGCGCTGGAGAACGACGCTCGCCTGCTGCCCGGCGAGGACCGACTCAACCGCATGCCCGACCTATGACGGACACATCCGACGACCCGACGACGGCCCAGTTCGACGACTCGACGCTCGAAGACCGTGTGGAAGCGGCGCTCCGCGCCGTCCGCGATCCGGCGGCCGACCTCTCCGTCTTCGAGGCGGGGTTCGTAGAGGACGTGACGGTGACCGACGGCGACGTGCGCCTCGACGTCGACCTGCACGCCCTCGACGACGACACGGGACAGGGCGTCGTCGACGCCATGCTGCGCGCCGTCGACGACGTGGAGGGGGTGGGGAGCGTCCACGTCGAGCGCGCGACGCCGTCGGCCGAGGGGCGGGCGAGCGTCGCGGCGTTCGATCACGTGATCGCCGTCGCCAGCGCGAAAGGCGGCGTCGGCAAGTCCACCGTCGCCGCGCACCTCGCCTGCGCGCTCGCCGCCGACAGCGACGTGGCGCTGTTCGACGCGGACATCCACGGCCCGAACGTGCCGGCGCTCGTCGACGCGACGGGACCGATCCACGCCACCGACGAGGGCGATCCGATGCCCGTCCGCCGGCGCGGCATGGACGTGATGAGCGTCGGCCTGATGGAGGACGGCGCGCCCCTCGCGTGGCGGGGGGCGATGGCCCACGACGCGCTCTCCGACCTCTTCGAGAACACCGCGTGGGAGAACGACGACGTCCTAGTGATCGACTTGCCGCCCGGGACGGGCGACGTGGTGCTCACGACGTTACAGGACGTGGCCGTCGACGGCGTCGTCGTCGTCACGACGCCGTTCCACGCCGCCGTCAGCGACACGGGGCGCACCGTCGAACTGTTCCGCGACAACGACGTGCCCGTCCTCGGCGCCGTCGTCAACATGGCGAAGTACGTCTGTGACTGCTGTGGCGAGCCGAACGACCTGTTCGAGGAGTCGGTCGACGGCCTCGACGCGCCGGTGCTCGCGGAACTGCCGTTCACCCGGGCGCTACAGGGGACGCCCGCACCGGGCGACGTTCCGGACGCGGTGGCGGACCTCGGGGAGCGGACGCTCGACGCCCTCGACACCGCGGACGAAGTGGACGTACCGGACGACGCCGTCGACATCCGCGGGCGCCCTCCCGAGGAGCGAAAGGAGCGGGTCCGCGAGCGGTTCGAGTCGCTCGATCCGGGGGAGCCATTCGTCCTCGTCAGCGACCGAGACCCGACGCCGGTCGGCGGCTTCCTGAGTCGTCTCGCGGGGACGCCACGCGAGGCGTTCGACATCGAGGTGCGGCGTGCGACGCCGTCGGACTGGGTGCTCGAGACGGTCAAGGAGGCGTAGCGGCGATGCCGACGAACGCGTGTCGGCGCCCCGGGGCCACGTCGGTCGTTTAAGTGGTTCCCGAGCCACCACGTAGGCGTGCAGTCCGACGACTTCGACCACGACGCGCATCTACGGCGGACGTTCGACCTCGCTCGCGAGGCCGCGGCCCGTGGCGACGAGCCGTTCGGCAGCGTGCTCGTCCGCGACGACGAGGTCGTGATGGCCGACTCGAATCGGATCGTCACGGCGGACGACATCCGGCGCCACCCCGAACTCCACCTCGCGTACCGCGCGTGTCGGGAGTTCGACCCCGACGAGCGGGCGGAGATGGTCATGTACACCAGCACCGAACCGTGCCCGATGTGTGCCGGCGGGATGGTCAGGGCCGGCTTCGACCGCGTCGTCTACAGCGTCGGGAGTGACGAGATTGCGGCGTTCACTGGCGACGCGCCGTCGGTCCGCTCGGCGGAGATTCTGGCCGGCGTCACCGACGTCGTCGGCCCCGTCCTGAACGACGAAGGGCGGCGAGTCCACGAGGCGTTCGACTGGTAGCCGGGCGCTCGGTGGGTCGGGCGCCGGACACGACGGCGCCCGGGCACGCCGGAGGAGACGGCATGGCTTTATTCGGCCGCTCCCCGTAGCCAGCCGCATGCGCGCTGTTCGCTACCACGAATACGGCGGGAGTGCGGTACTGCAAGTCGACGAGGTCGACCGGCCGGAGCCGGCCGACGACGAAGTACTGGTCGAGGTGGCGGCCGCGGGCATCAACCCCGTGGACACCTACTTCCGCGAGGGGTCGTACCAGCCGTTCACGCTGCCGATGGTTCCCGGCGTCGACGCCGCGGGCGAGGCAGTCGCGGTGGGATCGGCCGTCGAAGGGATCAGCGAGGGCGACGCCGTAATCGCCACCGGCCTGAGCAAGGACCACTACGGCGCCTGCGCAGAGTACGTCGCCGTGCCGAGCGACCGCATCGCGCCACTCCCCGAAGGGGTCGACCCCGTGGCAGCCGGCGGCGCGGGTGTCGCCGCGGTGACGGCGTGGCGGGCGCTGATCGACCACGCCGGGCTGGAGCCGGCGGAGACGGCGCTGATTCACGGCGGGAGCGGCGGCGTGGGCCACGCGGCCGTCCAGCTCGCGGCCGCGGCGGGCGCCCGCGTCGTCACCACCGCCGCCCCCGAGTACCACGAGCGCCTCGAAGCGCTCGGTGCCGACGCCGTCCTCGATTACGCCCGCACGGACCTCCGCGACGCCGTGACCGCGGCGAGCGACGGCGACGGACCGGACGTGATCCTCGATCACCGCCTCGACGACTACCTGCAGTTCGACGCCGACGTGGCCGCCCACGACGGTCGGATCGTCGGTATCGGCGAGAACGACCCCGCCATCGGCTTCACGAACGACGGCGTCGCACGGAGCAAGGACCTCACTTACCAGTTCATGAGCATGTTCAACACGCCGGACCTGAGCGTCCCGCTCCGGCGGGTCGCCCGCCTCATGGGGACCGGTGATCTCGACATCGAAGTCGCGCGGACGTACGATCTGGACGAGGTCGGCGCCGCCCACGACGACGTGATGGCCGACAGCTTCCTCGGGAAGCTAGTCGTAGTCCCCTAGGCCTCGCCGTAGACAGGGACGGCGGCGCCGCTCGTTACGCTGGCGGCGTCGGAACAGAGGAAGAGGACCACCTCGGCGATGTCGGCGGGGTCGACCCACGCGTCGTCGGGGTCCATCATCTCGCGGTTCATCGGCGTGTCGATGACGCTGGGCATGACGGCGTTGGCGCGGACGGTTCCGAGGTTCTCCTCGGCGATGGTCTCGGTCAGGAGGCGGACGCCCGCCTTGCTCGCCCGGTAGATGCCGTCGCCCTCGCCGCCTTCGAGCGACGAGCGGGCGGATACGGAGACGATGGCTCCCTCCGTCTCCCGTAAGTGTGGGAGTGCGTGTTTGGAGGCGAGGAACATCGTCTTCAGGTTCACGTCGAAGAGGGTGTCGAACAGGCTGGCGTCCGTCTCGTGGATGGGGTCGCCGCCGCGCCACGTGCCCGCGATGTTGGCCAGATAGTCGATCCGGCCGTGGTCGTCGACGACGGCGTCGACGACCCGCCGTACGTCTCCCTCGTCGGTGAAGTCGCCTTCGTAGTACGTGATCGTCTCCGGGTCGACGAGCGACGACTCGTCGTCCGGCGCGACGATGTCGGTGCCACAGACCGTCGCGCCCGCCGCGTCGAAGGCGTCCGCGACGGCGCTGCCGAGCGCCCCACAGGCGCCCGTCACGAGCGCCACCTCGCCGGTGCAGTCGAACGTGGCGTCCATACGGTCACGGAGGGCCGGGCGCCGCATAAGCGTACGCCCCTAGTCGGCCAGCAAGGGTTTCCGTTCGGATCACTAACGCTTCTGGACGTGCCCCGAAGTCGTGGCGCCAGCGTCAACCGTCACCGAGACGAACAGCGTTCCCGAACGGTCGACGCCCTCCACGGCGAACTCGGGCGGACCGACCTCGCCCGGCATCTCGCGTTCTTCTATCGGTCACCACAGACACAGCGCGAAGTCGCGGCGGCGTTCGTCGAACAGGGACTCCGGACCGACAACCGCTGTCTCTACTTCGTCGACACCAACACCCGGGCCGCGATGGAGCGGGCGTTCCACTCGGCGGGCATCGACGTCGACGACCGGATCGAAGCGGGAGATCTGCGAATCGAGGAGGGGACGACGGCGTACCGAGAGGCGGGGTTCGATCCCGACCAGTTGATCACGTCGCTCACGGAGGCGTGTCGGGAGAGCGTCGACGCCGGCTACGACGGCCTCTGGGTGGCCGGCGAACTCTCGTGGTGTTTCCACACCGACCTCACCTACGACTACGTCGTCGACTTCGAAGCCGACTTCGACGCGGCGTGTCCCGACCTCCCCGTCACGGCGCTGTGCCAGTACGATCTGGACCGCTTCGACGACGAGTCGGTGGCCAAAGCGCTGTGGACTCACGAACAGATCATCTACCGCTACACCCTCGCCGAGAACCCGTACTACGTCCCGCCGGCGGAGTTTCAGTCGGACGCCGACCGACCGTTGAACGCACAGCTCATGCTGGATCAGATGCACACGCTGGCTCACGCGCGAAAGCAGGTCGACCAGCGCGAGCAGCGACTGTCGGTCGTCAACCGCGTCCTCAGACACAACATCCGGAACGATCTGAACGTCGTCCGAGGTATTCTGACTCACCTCGACGAGAGCGGCGGCGAGGACGGGACCGACCGTCTCGACACGGCAATCGCGCACGTCGACGGCATCGTCGACATCGCGGACAAGGCCCGGCACGTCGAACGGACCATCAGCCACACCGAGTCGACGGTGCAACGGACGGGACTCGCGTCGTTCGTCGCCGATGCGCTGGATCGAGTCGAGACGGCCCACCCCGACGCCGAGGTCACCGTCGACGGCGACCCCGAGGTGTCGGTCGTCACCGACACGACCCTCGACACCGCACTGGTCGAACTTCTCGGATACGCGATTCGACAGCAAGAGCAGGGGGGCACCGACCCGCGCGTCGCCCTCACCGTCTCGACGCAGCGGTCGGAACGCGTCCGGATTGACGTGCAGTATCCGGGCAGCGCGGTGTCGCGGAACGACCGCGACGTGCTGAACCGGGGTTCGGAGACGCAGTTACGACACTGTCGCGGACTGGGGCTGTGGCTCGCCAAGTGGATCGTCGAGAACGCCCACGGCCACCTCGACTTCCCGCCGAGTGGCGACCCCCAGATACGACTCGAACTGTACCGGTGTCTCGACTGAGACGGACCGTCGTACCTGATTCCCGACGGTCGCCGACATAGGGACACGACCACCGAAGACGACGTGCGACGGTGACGACGGCTCCCGTCGACGGCGTGTCAGGAGCGTGCGCTACGACGCCACCGCACACGGCCGTCGCCGGATCGTGAGCCTTTTTTCCGGGCTGACGATAGCCGGCCTATGGCACAGCAACAACGAGAGACGTGGACGACACGCGTCGGGTTCATCCTCGCGGCCGTCGGGAGCGCCGTCGGTCTGGGCAACGTCTGGCAGTTCCCGTTCCAGACGGGCGCGAACGGCGGCGCGGCGTTCATCGTCGTCTACCTCCTCGCCGTCTTCCTGATCGGCTTCCCCGCCATGCTCGCGGAGTTCGTGATCGGTCGGCGAGCCGAACGCAATCCGATAGACGCGTTCGCCCGCCTCGGTCACCGGAACTGGAAAGTCGTCGGCGCCCTCGGGACGCTCTCGGCGTTCTGGATCCTCTCTTTCTACAGCGTCGTCGGCGGCTGGGTGATTCGCTACGTGATCGGCAGTGTCCGCGGGACGTACTTCGGCGGGTCCGAGGCGTACTTCGGCGCCATCTCCGCCGGCCCCGAAGCGGTCGCGTTCCACGCCGTCTTCATGGCGCTGACCGTCGGCGTCGTCGCCTTCGGCGTCACGGACGGCATCGAACGGTCGACGAAACTGATGGTGCCGAGCATCGTCGTCCTCCTCGGCGGCCTAGCCGTCTGGGCCGGGACGCTGGAGGGTGGCGCCGCCGGCTACGCCTACTACCTCTCGCCCGACCTCGACGCGCTGCTCTCCAATCTCGGCTCCATCCTGCCCGCCGCCGTGGGTCAGGCCTTCTTCACCCTCTCGCTCGGGATGGGTGCGATGATCACCTACGCCTCCTATCTCGGCCGTGACGACTCGCTCCCGGCCGACGGCGCGACCATCGTGATCCTCAACACGCTGGTCGGCCTGCTGGCGGGGCTCGTGGTCTTTCCCATCCTCTTCTCGCTGGGCGTCGAGCCCGGGAGCGGCGGCCTCGGTGCCGCGTTCATCACGCTCGCCGGCGCGTTCGCGCAGTTGCCCGCCGGCCGACTCCTCGGCGTCGCCTTCTTCGTCGTCCTCCTCCTCGCGGCGCTCTCCTCGGCCATCAGCCTGCTGGAGGTGGTCACGTCCTACCTCGTCGACAACACCGACCGCTCGCGGCGGTCGCTCGCCGTCGCGCTCGGCCTCGCCATCTTCCTCCTCGGCGTCCCGAGTGCGTTCGGCCTGTCGATCCTCGGGTGGTACAACGCCATCGCGTACAACCTCCTGCTCCCCCTCTCGGTGCTCTGTCTCCTCCTCTTCGTCGGGTGGGTCGACGCCGGTGACGGCGTCGACGAACTCCGGCGCGGCACCGGCCTGAGCGAGTCCGGCGCGGCCGCGTGGCTCTGGTTCGTCCGGACGGTCGTTCCGCTGGGTGTGCTGGTGACGCTCCTGCTCGGCTTGCAGAGCCTCGCCGTTCGGGCTGACCTACTCGCCGAGGCAATCGTCTAAGACGGCTGACGGCTCCCGACTCGAAACCCACTTGACGCGCGTTCGCTGACCGAGAGATAATGACACGAGAGACGTGGGCGACGCGCACGGGATTCATCCTCGCCGCCGCCGGGAGCGCCGTCGGACTCGGGAACATCTGGCGGTTTCCGTGGATGACCGCACAGAACGGCGGCAGCGCCTTTCTGGCCGTCTACCTGCTCGTCGTCCTCGGAGTCGGGGTGCCCGGCCTCCTCGGCGAGTTCGTCATCGGGCGGCGGGCGCGACGGAATCCGATGGGAGCACTCCGCGACCTCTCTGGGTCGCGACGCTGGGCCGCCGTCGGCGCCGTCTCCGCCGTCACGGGCGTCGCCCTGCTCTCCTTCTACAGCGTCGTCGGCGGGTGGATTCTTCGCTACCTGTTCGTCTCGCTCGTCGGCCCGCTCACCGGCGGTGCGGCGTACCTCGGCGCGCCGGGCCCCTACTTCGAGACCATCTCCTTCGGCTACGAGGCCGCCGCCTTCCACCTCCTCTTTCTCGCCATCACCGGCGGCATCGTCCTCGGCGGCGTCCGCCGCGGCATCGAACTCGGGACGAAAGTGATGGTGCCCGCCGTCCTCGTCCTCCTCGTCGGCATGGCGGCGTGGGTCGTCACGCAACCGGGCGCGGGCGCGGGCTACCGGTTCTTCCTCGGCTTCGACCTCGCGACCCTGCGGGCGAACTTCTTCAGCGTCCTCGGCCCGGCCGCCGGGCAGGCCCTGTTCACCCTCTCCGTCGGCGCCGGGACGATGGTCACCTACGCCTCCTACCTCGGCGAGGACCGGTCGCTGCCGTTCGACGGGTCGGTCATCGCCCTCCTGAACACCGGCGTCGGCGTCCTCGCGGGCCTCGTGGTCTTTCCCCTCCTCTTCTCGCAGGGCGTCGATCCGGGGACGGGCGGGCCGGGCGCGCTCTTCGTCGGCATCGCGGGTGCGTTCGCCGCCCTGCCCGGCGGTGGCCTCCTCGCCGTCGTCTTCTTCGGCGTCGTCACCCTCGCCGCGCTGTCGAGTTCGATCAGCATGCTGGAGATTCCGGTCGCCGTCCTCGTCGACGAGGGCGGGTGGTCGCGGCGAGCGGCGGTGGGTGTGCTCCTCGCGCTCGTCGCCCTGACCGGGACCGTGACCGCGCTCCGTCCACCCCTGTTCGACTTCGTCGCCGGCACGCTCGTCGACCTGTTGCTCACCGGTGGCCTCCTCGCTTTCCTCCTCTTCGCGGGGTGGGTGCTCGGTCGCGACGCCGTCGACGAGTACGTCGCCGGCGCCGGCCCGATTGCGACTAGGCTGGCGACGCCGTGGCTGTTCGCCGTCGGCGTCGTCATCCCCATCTTCCTCGTGTTCACGCTCCTGACGACGGCCGGAGTCGACGCCCGCGTGGGCTTCTGGCCGACCGTCGGCGTCGCCGTCGCGGCCGTCGCCGTCGTCCTCGTTGGGCTTCGACGGCGAGCGACCGCCTGACGAACCGGGGGCGATTGCGGGCGGCGGAATCCTTTTGCCGATCCTCGAACCTTTACAGGACGATGATAGGTGGTCGGCCATGACCATGGAGGACCGGATCGAGGAGCTCCGCGAGAAGCGGGAGCGGGCGCTCCTCGGTGGAGGGGAAGACCGGATCGAGTCCCAGCACGCGAAAGGGAAGATGACCGCCCGGGAGCGCATCGACTACTTCCTCGACGACGGGACCTTCCGCGAGTTCGACCAGTTCCGCACCCACCGGACGAGCAAGTTCGGGATGGAGGAGCGAAAGCTCCCCGGCGACGGCGTGGTGACGGGGTACGGCGAGGTCAACGGACGAAAGACGTTCGTCTTCGCCCACGACTTCACCGTCTTCGGCGGATCGCTCGGCGAAGTGATGGCCGAGAAAATCTGCAAGGTGATGGACAAAGCGATGGACGTGGGGGCACCCATCGTCGGACTGAACGATTCGGCAGGCGCCCGCATTCAGGAAGGGGTCCGGAGTCTCGCCGGCTTCACCGACATCTTCCACCGCAACGAACAGGCGAGCGGCGTCGTCCCGCAGATTTCGGGGATCATGGGCCCCTGTGCCGGTGGCGCGGTCTACTCCCCCGCCATCACCGACTTCATCTTCATGGTGAAAGACACCAGCCACATGTTCATCACCGGCCCGGACGTGATCAAGACCGTCACGGGCGAGGAGGTGAGCTTCGAGGAACTCGGCGGCGCGACCACCCACGCCTCGCGAACGGGCGTCGCCCACCGCGCTTTCGAGGACGAGGAGACGGCGCTCGACAACATCCGCCGCCTGCTCTCCTATCTCCCCCAGAACAACGTCGAAGATCCGCCGCGGGTCGATCCGTGGGACGACCCGGAACGCTCGGCGGACGAACTGAAGACCGTCGTCCCCGACCAGCCACAGAAACCCTACGACATGGCCGACGTGATTCGAGGAACCGTCGACGAGGGCTCGTTCTTCGAGATTCACGACGGCTGGGCGAAAAACGTCGTCGTCGGGTTCGGCCGCCTCGACGGCCACGCGGTCGGCGTCGTCGCCAACCAGCCCCGGTCGAACGCGGGCACGCTGACCGTCGACGCGAGCATGAAGGCCTCGCGGTTCGTCCGCTTCTGTGACGCGTTCAACGTCCCCATCGTCACCTTCGTCGACGTGCCCGGCTACATGCCGGGGACCGATCAGGAGCACCGCGGGATCATCCGCCACGGCGCGAAGTTGCTCTACGCCTACTCGGAGGCGACGGTCCCCCTCCTGACCGTCATCACGCGGAAGGCGTACGGCGGCGCCTACTGCGTCATGGCGTCGAAACACCTCGGCGCCGACGTGAACTACGCGTGGCCGACAGCCGAACTCGCCGTCATGGGGCCGGAGGGAGCGGTGAACGTCCTCTACAGCGACGAACTGGAGGAGGCGGACGATCCGGACGCCCGCCGGGCCGATCTGGTCGAAGAGTACCGCGAGGAGTTCGCCAATCCCTACACTGCCGCCGACCGGGGCTTCATCGACGACGTGATCGAACCGCAGGACACCCGCGCCCGCCTCGTCGACGACCTCCACATGCTCAAGACCAAGCGCCGGAGCAACCCCGACAAGAAACACGGGAACATCCCGATATGAATCTGGACATTCCCGACGACGCCGACGACGCGGAGGCGGCGGCCATCGCCGCCGCGGTAGGGGCACACGTCCACGACGGCTATCTCGCGGCTGCGGCGGCCGCCGCGGCTGGCGACGAGGCAGAGACTTGGACGGGCGACGGCACACGCTGGACGTTCGCCGGCCGGATCGAGGGGTTACAGGGTCGGACGAACCGCGTCCCCGAGACGGCCCCCACGGACGCTTGGACGGCGTCGGGGCGCACGGACCGCTTCTGAGGGCCAGCCGCCCCGCCGCGACATCCAGTAGGCATATACGTACACCGTCCAAAAACCGGGCTCGTGAGTGGGGAGCACGGCGGAACCGACGAGACGACCCCCGGTCACCCCGTCGGGACCGACCTCGCGACCCTCCTCGACGACGACACCGGACACGGCGGGTTGACCGGGCGACTGGAGGCGGCCGTCGCTAGCGTCCCGCCCGCGTGGCGGCGGCGGATCGGCGGTGGCACCGTCGCCGGCATCGGAACCGTCTTAGTCGGCGTCCCACTCTACCACCTCTTCCGGCACAGCGTCACGGTCGACGCCGCCGTCGGGGACGCACTGCCGCTTCTCTTCGGGCTGATTCTCGTCGCCGCGGGCGTGTGGCTCGGCTGGATGAGCGACGACGACGTGGCGCCGCTAGTGGCGGCGTTCTGGGTCACGGTCGGCCTCGGCATCACCGGCATCGTCACGTTGTACTTCCTCACGCTCCACGCCGCCCACGGCCACGCCGTCGAAGCACCGTGGTTCCTCGTCTACGACGTGAGCGCCACGGGTGCAGTCGGCGGCCTCCTCATCAGCCGCTACGACGTGCGCTCGCGGCACCGCCACCGGCGCCTGAGCCAGCGGGAACGCCAGCTTCGAGCCGTGTTCGAAGGGACGCTCGACGCCCTCGTCGTCACCGACGACGAGGGGCGGTACGTCGCGGCGAACCCCGCGGCGGCCGACCTGTTCGGCCTCCCGCGGTCGGAACTGGTCGGCGAGCGTATCGCCGATTTCGCGAGCGAGAGCGAGGACCTCCAAGCCCAGTGGGCGACGTTTCTCGACGAAGGAGAGGTGCGCGGCGAGTTCGAACTCGTTCGGCCGGACGGCGAGACCCGCTCGGTGGCCTTCGCCGCCACCGCGAACGTCCTCCCCGGTCGCCACCTGTCGGCGCTCCGTGACGTGACCGAGCGCGTCGAGCACGAGCGAGAACTCGGGCAGGAACGCGCCCGCGTCGAGTTCCTCAATCGCCTCCTCAGACACAACGTCCTCAACGGGATGAACCTCGTGCTGGCGAAACTCGACGCGCTCGAACCCGCACTTCCGGACGAACACCGAGACAGCCTCGACGTGGCCCGCCACCGGAGCGAGGAAATCGTCGACCTCATCCAGACTGCCCGGCGTCTCGCGACCGACGTGGCGGCGGAGGTGGACGACCGGGCGATCCGCGTGTGCGATCCACTGACCGACGCCGTCGAGTCGGTGCGGCAGTCGTACCCCGACGCGACCGTCGAGTGTGACCTCCCCGAAGACGGGGCGTGGGTTCACGCAGACGGCATGCTGGAGACGGTGTTCGATCACCTCCTGACCAACGCCGCAGAACACAACGACGCCGACGTGTGTATCGCCGTCGGCGTCGCTGCGGACCCCGAGGCAGTCACCGTCACCGTCGCCGACGACGGCGAGGGGATGCCCCCGGAACGCCTAGCCCAACTGTTCGAGGACGAGGAGTTCACCCACACCCGCGACTGGGGCGGGTTCGGCCTCTCGATAGTACATGCCCTCGTAACGGAGTACGACGGCGACGTGTGGGCCGAAGCGAACGAGCCGAGCGGCACGGCCGTTCACGTCGAACTCCCGCGTATCGAGCCGTCGGACGGCGCGTGAGCTACGTGGCGGAGAACACCGAGAACGAACGACCGATCAGGCGTTGGCGGCCGCGCTCGCCTTCTTTCGCGTGATGTAGCCCGCGATTCGGTTGCGGACGCCCTTCGACTCCACGTTGGTCAGTTTCGAGACGCTGTCCTTGTTGGTCTCGAAGTCGGTGTTGAACGCCTCCGGATAGCGCTCCAGCAGAATCCCGCCGAGCTGCTTGACGTATTTGGGTTTGATGGCCATGTCCGTACGTTCGGCCGCTAGGCCACTAAAACGATTCGTTCCGTCGCTCCCGCCACCCGGTCAACTCGTCGATGCGCGCGAACGCCTCGCGCTCCGCCGGGCCGCCACACCGCTCGACCGTCTCGGCGAAGTACGCGAGGCGGTCGAGCAAGGCGTCGGTGTCGAACGCGGGCACGTCAAGTCGGGAGGCCGCCACCGTCGCGTCGACGACGGCGTAAAAACCACGGTTGATCGTCGGCACCGTGCGCTCGCGGACCGTCGAAGAGCGGGGGGAAAGCCCCCAACGCACCCACTCGGTCCCGTCGTCTTCGCCCTCCGCGATCCGTCGGGCGTCCACTTCCACCCACGCGGCTGCGCCGTCGCGGACCGGCTCGTCGGTTTCGGTGACGGCCAGCGCCGCGTCGACGAACTCGCGGGGGTCGGTCGTGAACTGGACGACCCCGCCGCCCCGGCGCTCGAAGTTACCGCGGGTCCGGGTCCGACCCCACGTCACGGCAGTCACGGGGCCACCGTCGTCGGGGGCGTGGAGGCCGAGCGCCGCCTGATTCCAGCGGTCGTTCGGCCCGAGCGTCGCCACGATTGATTCGGTGACGCCGCGGAGGGCGACGGGCCAGTCTTCCCCCTCGCTCACAGCTCCACCCCCCGTTCCAGCGCGACGAAAGCCGTCGCGGCGGTGAGGTCGGCGGTCGTTCCGGGGTTGATCCCCTCGTCGAGATACCGGCCGGCCAACTCTTCGGCAGCGTCGAGGTCACCGCGCACCGCGGCGGCCTCGCGGCCCACCGCTTCGGCTCGTTCCCGACCGTGTTCGACGGCGACGAGCGTGTCCGGGCGCTCCGCGAGCAGGTCGAGGAAGGTCCGCGCGAGTCGGTCGGGCAGGGGACCGTCGTCGTCGAGAACGCGGCTGGCGGCCGCGAACGTCCGTTCGAACCCCGAGGTCCACTCGGCGGCGTTGCCGTCGTGGTCGGCGCTCAGGTCCATCACGTCCGCGAGCGTCAGGCCGCGTTCCCGAAGCGTCGGGACGGCGTCGGCGCCACGGCGCACGTCGAGGTCCGGGGCGTCCGCCGGGGGATCGCCGACCGCCACGTCGACGTGTTCGAAAGCGCGGTAGAAGGCCGCGGCGTCGTCGACGGTCGTCGCCTCGACGACGTTCGTCAGCCCGTCCGGCGAGAGCCGATCCGTCGCCGCGGCGCGAACGAGGGGGACGAGCAGGAGGAGGCAGCCGAACTGCGTGTTGCCGCCGGACTGCTGGCTCATGCCGCGGACGGCGCGCTCGAAGGCGTCGCCGATGGCGGGTGGGCCGTCGCTACTGTTACCGCTACCGTCGACCCGCCCGGCCAGTTCGAGGCCCGGCCGCGACCCGACCGCACCGGTCAGGAAGTGCTCGAATCGCAGGTCGTCGTGGTCGCGGTGGCGGTCGACGTTCCCCGGTTTGGGCGTGCTCGCCACCTCCAGTAGGAGGGCGAGTTCGGCGTGGTCGGCGGGAGTCATGTCGGGGCGCGGGTGGGCGGCCGACCGCCGCGGATTCGTGCCGGTCATCCCGGCACCTCTCCGTCGATGTCGACCCGTTCGCCCCCGCCGCGGCGACGTTCCCAATCCGTCACCGCCCGGGCGACCCGCCGGAGGACGGCGGGGTCGTCGCTCGGCCGCCCGACGCTGACGCCGTCGGCGCCGTAGGCGAGGTACTCCCACGTCGTTTCCCGGTCGCGGACGCCGTTGTTAGCGAGACAGAAGAGCTCCGGCGCGGCGGCGACGACATCGGCGACGACGGCTTCGGCGTCCATCGCGTCGACGTGGACGGCGTCGGCACCGGCGTCCGAGATGGCGCGGGCCGTCGCCGGGAGGTCCACGCCGTCCACCTCGGCGCGCACCTTCACGCTCACCGTCGCGCCAGTATCACTCGCGGCGGCGACGTAGTCGACGAGGCGGTCGGTGTCGCGGAGGAGCGTCTCGCCGCACCCGACGGCACAGAGCTCGTCCTGCCGGCAGTGGGCGTTGATCTCCAGTACCGCGTCGTGGTCGGCGCAGACGGTGGCGGCTGCCCGAATCGGGTCTCGGGTCGCACTCCGGACGTTCATCCCGGCACGGATCGGCGTGTCGTCGAGAGCGGCGAGTTGCGCGTCGACGAACGCCAACGGATCGGCGGGGAGAAACTCCTCGCGGCCGCGGGCGACGAGTTCGCGGGCGGCGGCGCGCGAGTCGGCGTCGAGGGCGATGCCGCCGAGGACGGCGAGGTCGGCGTGGTCGGCGCCGGCCCGCGCCCAGTCGGCGTCGGACGCACCGCTGAGGCTGGCGAGCGCGAGCATCAGGTCACCTCCGCGAGGGCGTCCGCAACGGCGTCGACGACGCGGCGGGCGTCGTCGGCGTCGTCGATCCGGGTGTCGGTGCGGACGACCGGCCGGTCGAGGTCCGTCCGATCCGCCTCGTCGAGGACGAACGCGTCGACGAAGGGGTAGGCGTCGGCGACGCCAGCGGTCGAAGGGTCGAGGCCGACGCCGCGCATGAGGTCGGCCGCAGGGCCGGAGAACACCTCGTCCTCGACGAACGGGGAGACGGCGACGACGGGCGTCGCCGCGAGGGCGTCGTCGACGCCGGTGAGGGCCCGGATGGGGCCGACGCTCGTGATCGGATTCGAGGGACCGATCACCACGGGCGCGTCGAGGGCGTCGCAGACGGCCGGGGTCGGTTCGGCCGTCTTCGCCCCGCGAAATTCCACGTCTTCGACGGTCGGGTCGGCGCGGCGGGCGACCCAATACTCCTGAAAGTGCATCGCGCCCGCGTCGGTGTGGACGACGGTGGCGACGGGGTCGTCGCTCATGGGCAGGAGCGTCACGTCGAGGTCGAACGCGTCCGCGAGGGTGCGTGTCACCTCGGTCAACGTCCGCCCCTCGTCGAGGAGGCTGGTGCGCGTGACGTGGACGGCGCGGTCGCGGTCCCCGATTTCCATAAACTCCGCGACGCCGGAGAAGCGGCGCCAGCGAGCGACGCGTCGACCGGCCGTCTGGCGGTCGGGTGGGAGATAGCGCGGGCCGGACGAGAGGTCGGCGGCCTCGGCCAGTCGCCCGAGTTCGTCGTGGGTCGCGGTCGTGTCGCCGTCGATCCCCCACCACGTCTCGCGGTCGAGGACGCCACCCCCAGCGAAGAGGACGGTGTCGAGGTCGGGACAGACGAGGAGGCCGCCGAGTTCCACGTCGTCGCCCGTGTTGGCGACGACCGTGACCTCGGTGGGGTCGAAGGCGGTGTCGACCCCGTCGAGGAGCTTCGGCGTCCCCGTCCCGCCGGCGAGGAACGTAACCATGGCCGGCGTAACACGCCGCCGGATTTGTGCCTTTGGGGTGCGGTCGGGGTCGGGGTCGGGATCGGGGTCGGGGTCGGGGAGGCACTGCACCTATACGCCCGCCGGTCGAAGCGAGGGTATGAGCCGGATCGACGTCCTCAGGGACGACGTGTCGCTCGACGAACCGACGCTGGTCGAGGGGTTACCGGGCGTCGGCCTCGTCGGAAAAATCGCGACGGATCACCTCGCCGAGACGTTCGAGATGGTCCACTACGCCAACGTCCACTGTGAGGGGCTCCCGCCGGTGGCGACCTACGAGAGCGGGGAGCGCGGCCTGACGACCCCGGTTCGGCTGTACGCCGACGCCGAGCGGGACCTGCTCGCCCTCCGGAGCGACGTGCCGGTGTCGCCGCCGGCGGCGCTCGAATTCGCCGAGTGTCTGTCGGAGTGGGCCACGGACGTGGACGTGACGCCCATCTATCTCAGCGGGATCGGCCGCGAGCGAGAGGAGGGAGCGACGCCGGCGCTGTACGGCGTCGGCATCGGCGGCGCGAGCGAGGACCTCGACGCCGTGGCGGTCGATCCGCCCGAAGAGTCGGGGCTGGTGTCGGGACCGACCGGGGCGCTGTTGAGTCACGCGGTGCAGAACGACCGAACCGCGACCTGCCTGATCGTCGAGGCCAGTCAGCGGTTCCCCGATCCGCAGGCTGCGGCCCGCCTCCTCGAGGATGGCGTTGGGCCGTTGCTCGACGCGGAGATTCCGGTCGAGAAACTCACGGAGAGCGCCGAGGAGATCCGACAGGCCAAGCGCCGACTCGCCCAGCAGATGCAACAGGCCGAGGAGAGCACGCAGGCGCGGCCGCTCGGGATGTACCAGTGAACCTGTTCTGCAAGCCTTAAGCAACCCGAGGCGTTTCGTTCGACTATGCACGAGGACGCGGCCGACGGGACGGGGGCGGACGCCGCCCCCGCGGGTGACGAATCGGAAGCGGACACCGCCCCCGCAGACGAGGACGCCGAGAGCGAGGCGGCCGACCTCTCCGACCGTGTCGCGGCGTACGACGACGAACTCGGCGCGGCGGTCGAGAACCTCGAAGAACGGATCGAGGAGCTGGAGTCGGAACTGGCCGAGGAGCGAGAGCGCGCGGACGACCTCGAATCCCGCCTGAAGCGCAAGCAGGCCGACTTCCAGAACTACAAGAAACGCGCCAAGAAGCGCCAAGAGGAGATCAAAGAGCGGGCGACCGAGGACTTCCTCACTCGTCTGGTGCCGGTGCGTGACGACCTCGTCCGCGCCCTCGATCAGGACGAGGGCGTGGACATCCGCGACGGCGTCGAGTCGACGCTGGAGTCGTTCGACCGCGTCCTCGAAGCGGAGAACGTGACGCCCATCGACCCGTCGCCCGGCGACGAGGTGGACCCCACCCGCCACGAGGTGATGATGCGCGTCGAGAGCGACCAGCCCGAGGGAACGGTCGTCGACGTGTACCGCCCCGGCTACGAGATGGCGGGGACGGTGATTCAGGAGGCGCAGGTGACGGTCAGCGACGGGGAATAGGGGGCTGTCGGTGCGCCGTCAGTCCGTGTCGGCGGCCCGGTGGCAACGAATTGCAGTTCTATATAAACGTGTCCAGTGTGAGTCATTCACACGATTCGTAATCGGCAGATAGCGACGGGGTGGATGCCGCCACCACCTCACCCCGTCTAGTAACCTTTAACCGACCAAAACCGGTAAGCACGGACAAGATGGCGAGCAACAAGATTCTGGGTATCGACCTCGGGACCACGAACAGCGCGTTCGCGGTGATGGAGGGCGGCGACCCGGAGATCATCGTGAACG
>Ga0207757_100101_pt1 | contig 72445 bp, 76 predicted proteins | sample A23P3SouthBayCA_2_FD_187752 | JGI IMG/M metagenome (GOLD analysis project Ga0207757, IMG submission 187752) | Aerobic enrichment media microbial communities from Eden Landing Ponds, California, USA - A23 P3 (2) (SPAdes) | ecosystem: Environmental > Aquatic > Marine > Unclassified | place... | reverse complement strand
CTCGATTCGGTCGATACTACCGCTGAGGCTAGCGTTTTCGGGCATAGGATACTCAGAAAACGCTACGCCTCAGCTTTCAATCCTTATCTGAACACGACGGCTGTGACCGACGTTCGAAGGAGGATTCACCGCCCGGTTTTTGCCGTCCGCGGACCACCACTCCCTATGGACGTGATCAACGTCACCGCGGACGCGGAGGAGTTCACGTGTAACGCCTACCTGCTCACCGGCGAACGACCGACGCTGGTCGACGCCGGTTCGATGCCGGGCGTCGAGTCAGTCGTCGCCGATCACGTCGACCGGCTGGATCGCGTGGTGCTCACCCACCAGCACCAGGACCACGTCGGCGAACTCGACCCCGTTCTCGACGCGTTCGACGCCGAACTCTACGCCTACGCCGATCATCCGCGCCGGACCGACGGTCTGTCGGACGGCGACGCCGTTTCGATGGGCGACGAGTCCTTCGACGTGGTGTACACGCCGGGCCACGCCGACGACCACGTCTCCTTCGTGAGCAACCGGACCCTACTCAGCGGCGACGTGGTCGTCTACAACGACGGCGCGTTCGAGGACGGGAGCTTCGGACGGACTGACATGCCCGGCCAGTCCAGGGAGCGACTCATCGGGAGCCTGGAGACGCTGCTGGAGCGACTGCCCGAGTCGGTCGAGTCGATGTACGCCGGCCACGGCGATCCGTTCCACGCCGCCAACGAGAGTGTCCAGGACGTGATCGAGCGGGCGCTCTCGCGGGCGGAGCGCCGCGAGCCGAAGTACTAGGCGCTCCGGCGCTCTTTCGCCTTGGGGCGGAGCTTCTTGTACCCGCACTTGCGACAGCGCTTGGCGCGGGCGGCGTTGCGCGCGTTACACCGCATACAGATCTGCTTGTCGAGCATCCGCTTTTCCGCTTCCTCGAAGGTAGCCATACGCCCCGATTTCCGGTCGACGGGCATAACGCTTGCGAGTGCCCGCGCCGTCGGTCGGGACAACGCAAGCGTTTAGACGGGCCGTGGAGTAGACGGAGATATGGCGAACTGTCCACTCGCCGACGACTGCCCCAGTTTCTCGGAGCGGATCCAGGGGATGGGGTGTCAGCACTACGGCGACCGAGGGGGTGCGGAGTGGTGTAACCACTACGACATGCCCATCTCCGACCTGAAACAACAGCCGGTGAAACCCGGTGAGGAGATCGTCGTCGAGGTGACCGACATCCACGAGAGCGGGTCGGGCGTCGGCCGCACCGAAGACGGATTTATCGTCCTCGTCGACGGGACGCTTCCGCCGGCACGGGCACGGGTCCGAATCCATCGCGTGAAGGCCAACCACGCGACGGCCGACGAAGTCGAGCGGCTGCCGATGGACGAGGACGAGGAGGACGACGAGCCGAGCGACGACTCGGCCACCTCCGACTCCAGTTCCGGCTCCGGCTCCAGTTCCAGTTCCAGTTCCAGTTCCAGTTCCGGCTCCGGCCGCCCCGAGCAGTTGGGCAGCCGAGACAACTTCTGGGGCGGCTAGTCGGCAGCACCGGATCGATTTCGGGAGCGGACAGTCGGAAGTGTATCTTTTAGGGGGAGAGGACGTACCATCGAGGCATGGAAGACGATCCGGACGCGAACGCGCTGCTCGAACGCGCCGGTTTCGACCCCGAGAAGAGCGTTCTGACGCGTCGACAGGCCGAAGTGCTCGCCCTCCGCGAGCGGAACGTGCGCCAGTCCACCATCGCGGACCTCCTGGGAACGTCACGCGCCAACGTCTCGAGCATCGAGTCGAGTGCCCGTGACAACGTGTCGAAGGCCCGCGAAACCGTCGCCTTCGCGGAGGCGCTGACGGCTCCCGTCCGGGTCGAAGTCGACGAGGAGACCGACCTCTACAACGTGCCGAAACTCGTCTACGACGCCTGTGACGCCGCCGGCGTCAAGGTCAACCACACGGCGCCGGACCTGATGAAACTCGTCAGTGACGAGGCGGGCGAAGCGGTCCAGGGCCGCGAGATTCAGGCGCCCCTGCTCGTCGGCGTCACCACCGACGGCACCGTCCGCGTTCGGCAGTCGAAGTAGTCCTACGAAGTAGTGTAACTGTTTACCGGGGGTTCGTCGGGACGGTCCGGCGAACCACCGATACTGACTCACACTCATCCGTCTCAGAACTCGCCCCGTTCGTCCAGTTTCTCCACCAGGTCACGCACCTGCTGTGCCGCCGTCGTCGGCACCACGAGCACCCGGTCGTCGTACGCGACCACGGCCAGGTCGTCGACGCCGACCAGCGACACGTGCACGTCGTCGCCGGCGACCACGTTGTTCTCGGCGTCGAGACTCACGGCCTCGGCGTCGCCCGCAACGACCGTCCCGTTCTCGTTCGCCGGCAGGAGTCGACGAAGGGCGTCCCACGAGCCGATGTCGTCCCATTCGACGCCGAGGGGGACAGTCACCACGTCGTCGGCGCGTTCGAACACCGCGTAGTCGACGCTCACCGGATCGACCGCCTCGAACCCCCGCTCCGGGTCGCCCGCGTCGAGGGCGTCGAACAGGGGCGCGAGCGGCGTCCCGTTGGCTGCCCGACGAAACGCCTGGGGCGTCCACGCGAAGATGCCGGCGTTCCAGTAGTAGCCCCGCTCGACGTACGTGTTGGCCGTTTCGGCGTCGGGCTTCTCGTGGAATGCGGCCACCTCGGTGTAGTCGCCGTGGCTCCGGCCGGGTTCGATGTAGCCGTACCCCGTCTCCGGGCGGGTGGGGTCGACACCGAAGGTGACGAGCGCACCAGTCTCGGCCGCGACGTGGGCGCCCCGGCGAGCGGCCGTCCGGAAGTCGCCGTCGACGTGGTGATCGCTGGGCAGCGCGAGGATCACGGGGTCGTCGAACCGCTCGCCGATCCGGTGGGTGGCGTAGGCGAGGGCGGGGCCGGTGTCTCGACCCGCGGGTTCGACGAGAATCGTTGCTCCGGGGACCGCCTCGCCGACGGTGTCGGCGAAATCGGGGCGTGTCACGACGACCACGTCGTCGGCGAAGGTGACGCGAGAGACGGTGCGTTCGAGGAGGGTGTCGTCCCCGTCACCGAGCGAGAGCAACTGCTTCGGACGGTGGCTCCGGCTCGCGGGGTAGAGTCGAGAGCCGATCCCGCCGGCTAATACGACTGCGACGAGGGGCCGCTCGGTCGAGGATGGCACGATCACCACGTCTCGACGACGCCCTCGCGCACGTCTTCGAGACAGCCTTCGCAGTCGGGGTGGCCGGCCTCGTAACACGCCGGCCGCTCGGCGTCGTCGAGTTCGACGGCGCGGTGTTCGACCTCCCGCCGGCAGACGATGCGGACGCGCCCCTCGTCGTCACGCGGCAGGTCGATCGTGTCCCGTCCCTCGCGGTAGGCCTGCCGCGCCTCGGCGTAGCGTTGGCCCGCCGAGCGGAAGGTCGTCCGTACGAACCGTTCTAGCCGGTCGTCCATACGCCCCATTGCTCCGGTGGACCCAAAGAGTCGTCGGCATCGGCGTGCCGGGCAGTCCGTCGATTCCACTTTCGCCCCGCTAGCGGAATTTTTTATACCATCGCGCACCAACCGTCGTGTGCCTCCCCACGAGAACAACACGGAGGCGAGTGAGATCATGACCGATTTGCATACCCACGCGGAGGATATCGTAGCGCAGTTCTCGGACCACCTGGATCTGACCATCGACGAGGTCGAGGAGCGTCTCGATAACCTCGTCAACGAGTACCGGGTCCCGGTGGACGAGGCGCGCCGGAGCGTCGTGAACAGCTACCTCGACGAGGCTGGCCTGGAGCGGGACGCGCTGGGCGGCGGCGGCAACGCCTCCGTCGGCCTCGCGGAGATCGATCAGGACGAACAGTGGCTGGACGTGACCGCCAAGGTCGTCGAACTCTGGGACGCGCGGAGCGACTCCGTCGCGCAGGTCGGCCTGCTCGGCGACGAGACGGGGACGACCAAGTTCGTCGCCTTCGAGACCTCGGACCTCCCCGAACTGGAGGAGGGGGCGGTCTACCGCCTGGAGAACCTCGTCACCGACGAGTACCAAGGCAACTTCTCGGTGAAGCTCAACCGGACGACGACCATCACCGAGGTCGACGAGGAGATCGAAGTCGGCGACGACGCCGAGACGGTCGAGGGCGCGCTGGTGGACATCCAGAGCGGGAGCGGCCTCATCAAGCGCTGTCCCGAGGACGACTGCACGCGCGTCCTCCAGAACGGCCGGTGTTCAGAACACGGGAGCGTCGAGGGCGAGTTCGACCTGCGGATCAAGGGCGTCCTCGACGACGGCGAGGCGGTCCACGAGGTGATCTTCGACCGCGAGCAGACGGAGGCTCTCACCGGAACGACCCTGGAGGCGGCGAAAGACATGGCGATGGACGCGCTGGATACGACCGTCGTCGCCGACGAGATGCGCACGGGGACGCTCGGCCGGTACTACCAGGTGAGCGGCCCACAGTTCGGCCGGTACGTGCTGGTCGACGAGTTCGAGCAACTGAGCGATCCGGTCGACGCCGAAGCGGCCCTCATCGAAGCGAGGTCGATCTAACATGAGTCAGGCACCCACCCGCGAAGTCGCGCGCCGCGTCTTCGCCCGCGAGTTCAACGACGCGAGTCACACGTTCAAGGAGTCCGACGACGAACGCGCCCCGGTCTACCTCCTGCTCCCGACGGGCGAACGCGCCAACCGCGTGTTCCTCGTCGGCACTCTGACCGAGAAGGAGGACGTGGGCGAGGACGACGAGTACTGGCGGGGACGCATCGTCGACCCGACGGGGACCTTCTTCGTCTACGCCGGGCAGTACCAGCCGGACGCGGCCTCGACGCTCCGGGAGCTCGAACCCCCGGCCTACGTCGCCGTGGTCGGCAAGCCCCGGACCTACGAGACCGACGACGGCTCCGTCAACGTCTCGGTGCGGCCCGAATCCATCACCGCCGTCGACTCTGCCACTCGCGACCGCTGGGTCGTCGAGGCGGCCACCCGGTCCCTCGAACGCGTCGCCGCCTTCGACGACGAGGGCAACGAGTACGCGCGGATGGCCACCGAGGAGTACGATCTCTCGGTCGACGACTATCGGGGGATGGCGCTCGCGGCGCTCGAAGGCCTCGACGAGACGGACGAACTCGGTGCGGATGCGGACGCCGAGGGACTCGACGCGCAGGCCGAACACTGAGCCCCGCCCTCGGCGTCTGACGAACGCTTAAGTGAGTCGCACCCCGATACGGGGGTGACATGGGCAACAAGAACAAAACGGTCTCGTTCCGCGTCAACGAGGACGCCTTCGAGACCCTCCGCGAAATCGCCGAGGAGCGCGACATCTCGCTCTCCGCGGTGTTCCGCGACTACGTCGATATGCTCGTTGCCCACGACGGCCAGGTCGAAGTCGTCCCCGAGCACGAATACGCCCACCGCTCGGACGACGAGCCCAGCTTCCCGCCGACGGTCGAGGTGCCGAAGGAGTTCGTCCGCGAGCGCGACCGCCTCGAACTCGAGGTCGAACATCTGCACGAACAGCTCGACGAGCACAAACGCTACATCGAGTACCTGCAGGAGCAGTTGGAAGCCGAGGAGGAGGTCATCCACCTAGAGGATCTTGACGGCGACCGCGACGAACCGTACCAGATCGGCTGAACTGGGAGGCTAGCCGTTCGACAGCGCCCGGCGCGCCTCGGCGGCCCGGCGCTCCATCTCCTCGTCGTTTTCGACGGCGGCCAGCGATTCGACCGCTTCCAGCCGCCGCACCGCCCCGTCGAGGAAGGACAGCACGTCGCCGGGGTAGGCGTACAGCATGTATTCGTCGCTCATCACGTCGACGATGGCGTCGGGCCCCAGCCCCTGTGCGCGGAGTTCGAGGAGATAGCGGATGAACTGTCGTTCGGGATAGCCGGTGTAGAGGTCGTCGGGGTTCTCGCAGTCGAGGAAGTCGGTCGCGAAGTCCAGGAGTCGGTCGCGGGTGGCGTCGTCGAGTTTGGCGAGGCCGTCGCCGCTGTAGAGCACCTCCATCGTCGCCCCCTTGAACGCGCCCTTCGGGATGGACGTATCCAACTGGGAGACGATCTGGCGGTGGTTCTTCAGATAGATTTTGTCGGTGATGGCCACTGCGTCGAAGTACACGACGGCGAGACTAAAGGTTCTCGGCTTCCGGCGTGTGTCGACGACCCACGCCCGTCCCGAGTCGTAACCTACTTGACTCACAGCCCAGTATCCACAGTCGTGTCCGGGTTAGGGTAGTGGTTATCCTTCAGCCTTGTGGAGGCTGAGACGCGGGTTCGATTCTCGCACCCGGACTTTCTGTCTGTGAACGACCGTGACCAGACATAAGTCTCGCAATCGGGTTCGATTCTCGCACCCGGACTTTTCGGGACGAACGCGCGTGAGGACCACGAGTTCGACGACGAAGCGAACCACACGAGGCGAACGGCAGTGAGTCGCCCCTCGCTGCCGGACACTCAAATCACTCCTGTCGCTACGACAAGGTCTTTCACAGACCGACGTACACATCGGACTGCATATGGACGAACGACGTGCAGTGGTCGCCCTGTTCGGTCTCGCCGTGGCTCTGGTCATCGCCTTCATCGCGTATCGCTTCGTCGCCGCCCTCACCGTCGCCGTGTTCCTCTACTACTCGACGCGCCCTTTCTATCGGGCGCTCAAGCGGCTCCGGCTCCCGGATCGGGTGTGTGCCGTCACGGTACTCCTGTTGCTCGCCGTCCCGCTCCTGCTGTTGCTCAGTTACACGCTCGTTCTGCTCGTGACCGAAACCCAGCAGTTCCTCGAGACGTACCCCATCCTCGAAACCGCCGCCAACGTCCCCTGGTTACAGGGAATTGGGGAGTTCCCCGAGCTCACGTTCGAGGGAATCCTCGAAGCGTATCGCGCGGGACAACTCGACGCGATTATTGATTTTCTCGTCGAGAACGCCGCAGTCCTGACGAGCGCGATCACTGGTTTCTTCCTCAACCTCTTCATCGTCGTCGTCGTCACCTACTACCTCCTGATCGACGGCGATGTGCTCCGCGAGTGGCTCGAAGAGCGCTTCGAAGACGACGCGGTCGCCCGTCAGTACATGGTCGACGCCGACCGCGAACTCGAGGCCATCCTCTTCGGGAACCTCCTGAACGTCATCGCGATCGCGCTCATCGCCGTCGGCTCGTTCAAGGGGTACAACGCCCTCGCGCCAGCCGCGGTCGAGGTGCCGTATCCGGCGCTCGCAGGCGTCCTCACCGGCGTCGCAAGCCTGATCCCGGTCGTTGGCATGAAGATCGTCTACGTGCCGCTCGCGGCCGCCATGTCGATTCCCATGGTCATCAACTCCGAGTACTCCCTCGGCGGCTATCTCGTCGGTTTCTTGGTGATCGTCGTCGTCATCGTCGACACGATTCCGGACATCATCCTCCGCCCCTATCTCAGCGGCGACGAGACGCACGTCGGGTTGCTGATGCTCGCGTACATCTTCGGCCCAGTCATCTTCGGCTTCTACGGTCTGTTTTTCGCGCCGATCGTCCTCGCCCTCGGGATCACGTTCGCCCACACGGCGCTGCCGCCGTTGCTCGGCGGTGACGAGGTCGACGAGCCGTACCGTCCGCCACGGGAGCAGACGAGTCTCGACGACTTCTGAGCTACCGGTTCTCGCTTCATCGCCACGCGTCGACGCCCGTGACCTCGAATCGGACGCCGCCAGCCTCGCTGGCGGTGCAGTCGATGTTCCAGCCGTGGGCCTCGACGATGTCTTTGACGATGCGGAGGCCGAACCCGGTCCCGCCGTCCTCCGTCGAGTAGCCCGCCTCGAACACCCGTTCGCGCTCCGTGGGTGCGATGCCGACGCCGTCGTCTTCGACGTAGAATCCCCTCGGGTCACCGTCGGTCCCTTCGATTGCTCCGATGGTGACCGTGACGGCGGTATCGGACGGTGTCCGACTGCCCGTGGGACCGTGTTCCACGGCGTCACCGGTTTCGGACCGGGGGCTCGTGGGACCGTGTTCCACGGCGTTCCGAAACAGGTTCTCGAACACCTGTGCGATTCGACTCCGGTCGGCCATGACGGTGCAGTCGTCGACGAGACGGTAGTCGGCGTCGGCCGTCTCGACGTTGGCCCAGCACCGATCGACGACCGTCGAGAGGGCGACCGGTTCGGTTTCGTCGACGGCTTTCCCTTCGCGAGCGAGTGCGAGGACGTCGTCGACCAGGGTCTCCATCCGCTCGAGCGCCTGCACGGCGCTGTCGAGGTGGGAACTGTCACACGCTTCCCGCGCCAGTTCGAGGTGGCCGTTGGCGACGTTGAGCGGGTTCCGGAGGTCGTGGCTGACGAGGCTGGCGAACTCGTCGAGCCGTTCGTTCTCGCGTTCGAGTTCGGCTTCGCGCTGTCGGAGCGCGGCCTCGTGGGTGAGCCGCTCCATGGCGGCGGTGACGTTCTCACAGAGCAACTCGGCGAGGCGCCGGTCGTTCTCGTCGAACGCCTCCGGTTCAGTCGAGGCGACGAGGAGCACCCCGTGGTCGCCCAGTGGGAGGATGAGTTCGCTCCGGAGCGTCGTCGACTCGTTGTGGAGGTCGTCGACGTCGTGGAGGTCGTCGTACTGTCCGGGCTCGTCGTTCTCGAAGGCCTCCCAGGCGAGGCTTCCCGGCCCCAGCGTGGGCGGTTCACCGATCACGTCTTCGATTTCGTTCGTCCACGCGATCGGGACGAGCGCCCCCGTCCGCGAGTCGTACCGATGGATCGCGGCGTGGGTGAGCGTCAGGATCTCGTCCAGCGCCTCGACGGTCCGTGTCGCGATCTCCTCGACCGATCCCGCGCGCATCAGCGATCGGGTCGTCCGATGGAGTTCGTTCAGCGCCCGCTCGCGGTCCTTCCGGTCGGAGACGTCGCGCCCCATGCCGACGATACGGTACGGCTCCCCGTCCTCGTCGGTCAACGCCCAGCTACAGAACTCGTACGTTCGGCGGTCGCCGTCATCGGTGCGGAGGCGCAGTTCGCGCTCGTCGGCACCGGTTTCGAGCACCCGACGAATCCCCGCGTCGACCGCCTCGTGGTCGGCCGGATCGAACAGTTCGTGCGGGGTCATCGACTCGATCGCCGCCTTGGTGTACCCCGTCACCACCGGTTCGTTCACGTAGACGACGCTCCCGTCGGTGTCGAGTACGTAGAACACGTCGTCCAGCGTATCGAGAGCGTCTTCGAGGACGGTGCCGTCGATCCTCGTCTCCGCGGTCGCGTCGCGGTTGCGAATGATCTCCGCGAACCCGCGGTGATCGTCGTCGACGGTCGTAAGCACCGTGTGGGCGTGGAACTGACTCCCGTCCTTGCGGACGCGGACGCCTTCGTCTTCGGCCTCACCGGTCTCCCTGGCGGTCGACAGGAGCGTCGCCGGTCGCCCGGCCTCGCGGTCGGCGTCCGTGTAGAACGTCGACACGTGGTCCCCAAGAATCTCCGCTTCGGCGTAGCCGAGCAACCGTTCGGCGCCGTCGTTCCACCCCGTGATACAGCCGGTGTCGTCGAGGGTGACGATGGCGTACTCCTCGACGATGTCGACGAGGTGTGCCAGTCGCTGTCGATCTCGGCGGAGCGCCTGGAGTTCTCCCTGGCCGTTGGTGAGATCCTGTACCAGACAGATCATCGTGCCGTCGTCGGTGTAGGCGAGTGCGTGGCTCGTCAGGATGCGTTCGCCATCCGCGCACTCGTACACCGTCTGTCCGCTCCACCGCCCCTCTCTGTGGACCGTCGGCAGTATCTCGTCGTAGATTCGATCGACGTGGCGGTCGGGGTAGACCAGTTTCCAGTGTTCGTCGATGAGCGTGGTCCGTTCGTACCCCGTGATCTCGACGTAGGCCTGGTTCACGTACTGGAAGTATCCGTCTTCGTCGAGGAGGGCGATCCCTTCCCGCGCGGTGTCCATCGCGCCGTACGCCCGGCTGACCATCCGCTCGGCGTCGTGTTTCGTCACCGCGTTCTCGATGCGGTTGGCGAGGACGGTGTACTGGTCCGTCCCGCCCCCCTTCTGGAGGTAGTCGGTGACACCGGCCGAGATGGCCTCGCTCGCGATCTCCTCGTTCCCCTTGCCCGTAAAGAGGATGAAGGGCAGATTCGGATACTGCTCGCGGACGCCCCGGAGGAGATCGAGTCCGTTGCAACCCGGCATGTCGTAGTCGCTAACGACACAGTCGATATCGTCCGCATCCAGACGCGTGAGGGCGTCGTCGGCGCTCGTCTCCGTCACCACGTGCAGAGTGTCGCTGTTTCGTTCGAGAAAGGTTGCGGCGAGTTCGACCAGATCTGGGTCGTCGTCGACGTGGAGGACGGTTATCGACCCTCGGCCACGCGCGGTGCGGGGCACTTCTGCCGGGCCGTCGATGCTCATGCCCCCACCTGAGGGCGGGCCCATTAAAGTATCCTCGGGCAGACATTGGGCGGTGTGAGACCGGCGTCACGCCTCGTCTCCGACGACTCCTCGGCGGCGAGCGCTCAGCGCTGCACGAACTCCGGATCGGTCGAGAGCCGACTCAAACCGGTCCCCGACCCGACTTCCGAGCCACGGGTTCGGATGATATTGAACGCGGTGACCAGATCGGACCGGGAGATGAGGCCAACGAGTTCGTCCATCTCGTTGACGACGGGGAGGCGACCGACGCCCTCGCGTTGCATCAGCGAGATGGCGTCCATCGCGTCCGCGTCGGGCGAGATGGTCACCAGTTCCGTCGCCATCACGTCCTCGACACGGTAGGCGTCGCGTTCGACCTCTCGGACTTCGCGGGCGTCGTCGAGCGTCACCATCCCCACCAGGGCTCCCTGTCTGAGGACGGGGTAGCCCGTATGCCGTTCGCGAAACATGCGGTCGGTGAGCGCTCCGATCGACGTGTCGGCCGTGACGGTCTTCAGTTCCGCCTCGGGTGTCATGATGTCGCCGACGGACACGTCTTGGAACGCCGCCTTCATCACCGTCTGCTGGGCCTCGCTGGAGGCGCCGATGTAGATGAAAAAGGCGAGCGCCACCAGAAACAGGTTGGCGAAGAGGCCGACGATGGCGAGGACGACCGCGAACACTTTGCCCACCTCCGCGGCGATCTGTGTCGCGCGGGCGTGGGGTCGGGTGCGCGCCAGCAACGCTCGAAGGACGCGCCCACCGTCCATCGGGAACCCGGGAAGCATGTTGAACACCGCCAGCGCGATGTTCGTCAGGGCGAGGTAGGCGAGGACGAACTGGACCGTCGGAAGCGCGCCGGGGACGATCCGGAAGGCGGCGTAGGAGAGGACGCCGAGCGCGACGCTGACGATGGGGCCCGCGACGGCGATGGTGAACTCCTGTTTCCAGTCTTCAGGCATCTCCTCGAAGCGCGCGACACCGCCGAACAGCCAGAGCGTGATCGACTCGATCCGGTAGCCGTAGCGCATGGCCGTCAGCGAGTGACCGAACTCGTGAAGGAGGACACAGACGAAGAGGCCGGTCGCGGCGGCGGCGCCCAGCACCCACCGCATCGATCCCGCGGTGAGCGCGTCGACCGGCATCGTGGCGCCAAGCATGTCGTTGAGGACGGTGGCGAGGTTCGCCACGTCCGATCCGATAAGCCACGCGAACAGCGGGAGGACAAGGAGGAAGGTCAGATCGAGTTTGATCGGAATGCCGAACACGCTTCCGATGCGGATGCCGCGCATACCGATCGTTACGGGGGAGCGGACTTAACTCTTGCAAGCGGGAGGTGGCGACACGTCGAGACGGGCCCGGCGCCCGGCGTGCGTTATCGGTCCGTCACCGGCGTCACCTCGAAGCCGCCGACGGTGCCGCTGATCTCGAAGTCGACACAGAGCAGGGGGTTTCGGATCGGGCTCTCCGTCGCCGGGACGAAGTGGTCGATATCGGTCGGCGTCGGTTGGTCGGTCATCGACGCCCGTACGTCGACTCGGCACAAAAGCGTTCGAGTCGTCACGGGGCGGTGTCGGCACGTAACGCTTAGGCGCCGCCCCCGCGTACGCCACCCCATGAGCGACCACTCCCCGGCCCCCGTGATCAAGCACAGCGACGATATCGAGTACGAGTCGGTCGGCGCCGCCGACGGGCTGTCGAAGGGCGTCCTCCTCGACGAGTCGGACGGCACGCCACACTTCGCGATGCGACGGTTCTCCATCGATCCGGGCGCCAAGGTCCCGAAACACACCAACGAGGTCGAACACGAGCAGTTCGTACTGGAGGGCGAGTACGTCGTCGGCATCGACGGCGAGGAACATACGGTGTCGGCTGGCGACTCCCTGCTCATCCCTGCGGGCGTCGTCCACTGGTACCGCAACGAGAGCGACGATCCGGGGGCGTTCATCTGTGCCGTCCCGAACGGCGACGACAGCATCGAACTCCGCGAATAAGCGCCCGCCCACGTGGTGATCCCCCCCGAGACAAAAGGCAGTTAAGCCGTGCTACACGCCCTCCGTTTGCAACAGTATGACGCGGGTCGGACTGTGGGTGAATGCGACCGGACTGTTCGTCAGTTTCACCGGGACCGTGTTACTGCTCCTCCATACGACCAACGAGTACCACTCGGCCATTCAGGATCTCGGGTCGATCGCGGTCGGCTACCTCGGTCTGATCCTCTTCGGGGTGTCCGTCTCGGTCACCGGCGTCGCGCTTCTGCTTCGGGATCGGGGCAGGTGACTGGATCTCGTGGCGCCACGAGCCACGGGCACGCCACCCGCCATCGCTCGCACCGTCCGACCGGAGCCGCCCGGAGTCGAACCACGGTCGTTCCGCTCACTTTGTTCGCTCCACTCCCTGATTCGACCCCGAGAGGACGATTCGTCCTCACTGACGTTCGGACAGAATCGTCCGGTCGGAGTCGAACCCCTGAAATACTCGGTTCCCGTAGCCGTGCCCGTGTCACGGCAGGTCGGACGGGTCGAGACGCTCTTCCTCCACGAACGCGACGGCGACTACCTCGTCGCCGTCACTCGCGACGGCGAGCAGGTGTTCCGGGCCGTCCTCGAACTCAAGGAGACCGACGCCGGTCCGCGCCCCGCCCGCTTTCGGGTCCAGCGCGGGTCGACCGAGGAGCCACGCGACCCGAGCCAGTTCGTCGAACTCGCGCGCCGCGCCGAGCGCATCCGCATCTCCCAACAGACCTCTCCTGCGGGCCGCGAGCGGGTGCAGGAGATGCTCGACGGCTACCAGCTCGATGCCCTGACGGTCCGAACCTGTCGATACTGTGCCTCCGAGGGACGCTACTCGCCGATCACGGAGGACACTGCGATCAAGGCCGACCGGGACTACATCTGTCCCGACTGCGCGAAACGCGAACTCGACCAGGAACTCGCGTACGCCGGCGGGCTCACCGGGGCCGCCGAGGACCGGCTGGAGGATCTCCTGCTGGAGGTGCAGGACCTCGACCGAATCACGAACCTCCTGCAGGGGGAGCTTGACCCCGACCTCACGAAGTTCGACGAAATCGGGGCGACCGTCGAGGACGTCGACCCCGTGCAGACGGCCGACCTCGACCTCCACCCGAAGCTGAAGACGCAGCTCACGAACCGCTTCGACTCCTTGCTGCCCGTCCAGAGTCTCTCAGTCCGCAACGGCCTGCTCGACGGCGACGACCAGCTCGTCGTCAGCGCGACGGCGACGGGGAAGACGCTCGTGGGCGAACTCGCCGGTATCGACCGCGCGCTGAAGGGAAAGGGGAAGCTGCTCTTTCTGGTCCCGCTCGTCGCCCTCGCCAACCAGAAAGAGGAGAACTTCGAGGAGCGGTACGGCGACCTCGTCGACGTGACGATCCGAGTCGGTGGCAGCCGCGTCACCGACAGTGGCGCCCGATTCGACCCTTCGGCCGACGTGGTCGTCGGCACCTACGAGGGCATCGACCACGCGCTCCGGACGGGGAAGGACCTCGGCGACGTGGGGACCGTCGTCATCGACGAGATTCACACGCTGAAAGAGGGGGAGCGCGGACACCGCCTCGACGGCATGATCTCTCGGCTGAAGGACTACTGCGAGCAGCGGGCGGCTGGCGGCGGCAGCGACGACTACGCCGGCGCCCAGTGGATCTACCTCTCCGCGACCGTCGGCAACCCCGAGTGGCTGGCGAAGAACCTGCGGGCGACGCTCATCGAATTCGAGGAGCGCCCCGTCCCCATCGAACGCCACCTCACGTTCGCGGACGCCCAAGAGAAGACGCGCATCGAGAACCGACTCGTCCGCCGGGAGTTCGACAGCAAGTCCTCGAAGGGGTATCGCGGCCAGACGATCATCTTCACCAACTCCAGACGGCGCTGTCACGAAATCTCCCGAAAGCTGGAGTACGATTCGGCCCCCTATCACGCCGGCCTCGACTACGGCCGACGCAAACGCGTCGAACGCCAGTTCGGGAACCAAGACCTCGCGGCCGTGGTGACGACGGCGGCGCTCGCGGCCGGCGTCGACTTCCCCGCCTCGCAGGTCGTCTTCGACACGCTGGCGATGGGTATCGAGTGGCTCTCGGTCCAGGAGTTCGAGCAGATGCTCGGCCGCGCGGGGCGGCCGGACTACCACGATCAGGGCACCGTCTACCTGCTGGTGGAACCGGACTGCGCCTACCACAACAGCATGGAGATGACGGAGGACGAGGTGGCGTTCAAACTGCTGAAAGGCGAAATGGAGGACGTACGAACCGTCTACGACCTCTCGGCCGCCGCCGAGGAGACGCTGGCGAACATCACCGTCGCCGGGAAGCGTGCGAAGCGACTCAACGACCGGATGCTCGGCGACGTGCCGACGACGCAGGCGGTCGGCAAACTGCTGGAGTGGGAGTTCATCGACGGCCTCGAACCGACACCGCTTGGCCGGGCCGTCACTCGCCACTTCCTCGCGCCCGACGACGCCTTCGCCATCCTCGACTGCATCCACAGGCGGATGGACCCCTACGACCTCGTAGCGGAACTCGAACTCCGCGACGACGAGGGCTGATTACCTCCCGGTGGGGAACTCCACGGCTGTAGCCGTGGGTGGCTGTCAGGTGCGGAGCGACTCCATCGTCTCGACCCACGTCTCGGGGAGCGGCCGCGACCCGCCCTCTTCGGGATCGATGTACACCTGCGTCGTCTCCGCGGTGGCGGCCACCCGGCCCCCTGCGCGCACCTCGTACTCGATGGTGACACTCGACTCGCCGATCGAACGGACGCCCATCGCGACGGTCGCCGTCTCCTGATCGAGCGTGATCTCGTGGCGGTAGTCAATTTCGAGATTCACGAGAACCGTGTCGATATCGTCGAGGCCAACACCTAGAATCTCGGCGTAGTAGTCGACGCGTGCCTGTTCGAGATACGTCGCGTAGACGGCGTTGTTGACGTGGCCCATCGCATCTATATCGCGGAAGCGGACTTGCAGTTCGGTTTCGTACTCGAAGTCGGGCATATCGACCCGTGTCCGTCCGGAGGGATGTGCCTACCGGAGGGGGCAACGGGCGCGACTGGCGGTCGGCGTACGATCTCGCCGCCCGGCGTTCGTGATGTCGACTACCGCCTCGACGACGCCGTCTCGAGTTCGAACTCGACCTCGACCGTCTCGGTGATCGCCACCGGCGACGGTTGGAAGTCGGTGTCGGAGGCCAAATCCAGCGCCTCGTCGACGAAGCCCTGCATCCCCGTACTCGTCTTCCCCTCCCGTATCTCGCGCACCTCGGTCACCGCCAGTTTCTCGACGGCCGCGATCCGTTCGGCCTTCTCCCTGGCTCGCTCCATGGCCGCTTCGAGGGCCTCGTTCCGTAACTCCTGTCGGACCGCTTCGTGCAGGTGGAAGTCGATCGACTGGACCTCGCCGCCGGCGTCGGCCGCCTCGACGACGACGTCGCCGACCGTCTCCGGCACGCAGTCGACGACGAGTCGCTCGGTCGCGCGGTACGGCGCGTCCGTCTCCGGTTTGAACGCGCCCTCCGTGTCGGTGATACTTCGTTCGACCGTCCGAATTCGGTCGTCGGGGGCCGGCAGCGACGCCTCGATGGTCGCCGCGTGGTCGCGGGCCGCCTCGTGGGCGATCATCGCCGAGTCGCCGTCGCCCGTCGCCGTCAGTTCCACCACCGCCAGGTCGGGTATCGCCTCGCGCCGGCCGGTTCCCTCGGTTGTGATGTGGGATGTCATCAGTTGACATGTTCGTCGCTCGGGGTATTAGTCCCCGTCAGACGCGTGACTGACGCGTCGGCTAGACGGGATTTATACCGCCGACCGCCCACCGTGTGGCCGATGACCGAGACACCGCCGTCGGCCGTCGGCGTCGTCGGCGCGGGGACGATGGGACACGGCCTCGCGCTCCAGTTCGCCCGCCATGGCGCCGGCGTGACGCTTGCCGACCACCGCGAATCGAACCTCGACGACGCGCGGGCCGGCGTCGACGACGCCCTCGCCTTCCTCGACGCGGAGGGATGGCTCACGGCCGACCCCGACGCCGTCCGCGACCAAATCGACTACACGCTCGACACGTCGGCCGCCGTCCGCGGCGCCGACCTCGTCATCGAGACGGTGTCGGAGGCGCTGTCGGTGAAAGCCGACGTGTTCGAAACCGTCGCAGCGGCCGCCCCGGACGACGCCGTTCTCGCGACCAACACTTCGGGTATCCCGATCACCGACATCGCGGCGACCGTCCCGGCGGCGGCCGACCGGGTCGTCGGCTGTCACTGGTGGAATCCCCCCTATCTCCTGCCGACGGTCGAAGTCGTGCGCGGCGCGGAGACGAGCGACGCGACGGTCGCGCGGACCGCGGCGTTCGTCGAGACAGTAAACAGGGAGCCGATTCACGTCGAACGCGACGTGCCCGGCTTCGTCTGGAACCGCATCCAGTTTGCCGTGCTCCGGGAGTGTACGCATCTCGTGGCGGAGGGCGTCGCCTCGCTGGCGGATGTCGAGCGGGCGGTCCGGGACGGCTACGCCCTGCGGACGGCGGCCATCGGCCCGTTCGAGACGGCCGACCTCGCGGGACTGGACCTCTTCCGATCCATCGCGGCGAATCTCTATCCACACTTGACCGACGCAGACGAACCCGGTCCGCTGTTCGACGAGCGCCTCGACGCCGGCCGGGGCGGCGTCGACGACGGTGCGGGCTTTCACGAGTACGACGAGACGCCGGCGGACGTGATCCGGCGGCGCAACGAGCTGGTGTCGGCGATTCGGCGAGCGCGGGACTAGCGCATCTCGTCGAGACGTTCGAACGCGTCGGTATCGGCGGTCAGCCAGTGAGTGAGCCGCTCGATGTCGCTCGCCGCGGGCGGGTAGAGCGTCTGCCGGTCCGCTGACGCCTCGTACGTCACCACGACGGAGCGGAGGGAGTCGTCGTCGATGGCGGCGGTGGCAGCGGTGTCGGGCACGCCGTCGGTGTCGTCGGATGCGGAGGTGTTCGACATGACCCATCGACTGCTCGACCGCCGAGACGTTTAGTGTCTGCTATGTGGACTACGGGGCCGTCGATACGCCGGATGCCGCTCTCCACGACAACGGCTCTCAATGGAGTGCCCCCGAGACGTTCGACTGGAGATCACTCCTTCAACGCGAGGACGGTCCGGTCGAACGAGCAGACGAGACGGTCCTCGACGAACGCCTCCACGTGCAGCGTGACGACGCCCCGGTTACCGTCGCTCGTCTCGCGCTTGTCGCTGACGGTCGTCCGCGCGCGGAGGGTGTCACCGTGGTAGACTGGTGCCGGATGTTCGACGTCGTCGTAGCCGAGGTTGGCGACGATGGTTCCGTCGGTGGTGTCGGGGATCGAGAGGCCGACGGCGAGGCTCATGGTGTAGAGCCCGTTGACGATTCGCTCGCCGAACTCCGTCTCGGCCGCGAACTCGGCGTCGAGGTGGAGCGGCTGCTGGTTCATCGTCACATCACAGAAGCGCTGGTTGTCGCTCTCGGTGATCGTGCGCCGTCGGTCGTGGTCGATGGTGGTGCCCACCTCGAACTCCTCGTAGTAGCGCCCGGGCATGGGGGAGAGAGGGGGCACCGGGCAAAGGAAGTTGGCCCCGGCCATCACGGTGAGCGTCCCGGCGGCGACGAGCATCCGGCGGGCGTGATCGGGTGAACGGAGCCCCGACGATCCGCCGTGAGCCGTCGAATCGCCGGCGGTTCGGGAGTTTCCCCGTCACCGCCGAACTACAGGATCGTCCCGTGTTTCTTTTCCGGTAGGTCCGTCTCGCTCGTCTCGTAGAACTCGAACCGAGCGACGAGTTCCTCGCGGAGCGTGCTCGGCGGCACGATCTCGTCGATCACCACGTCGCTCGCCATGCGGTGGACATCGATGTCGCGGCGGTACTCCTCGCGGAGGCGCTCCTCCTCGCGTGCCCGCTCCTCCGGGTCGTCGATGGCGGCGAGTTTGCGGGCGTACACCGCGTTTATCGCCGCTTCCGGCCCCATGATCGCGATTTCGCCGCCCGGAAGCGCGAGCGTCGAGTCGGGGTCGTACGCCGGCCCCGACATGGCGTAGATGCCCGCGCCGTACGCCTTGCGCACGACGACACACTGCTTGGGCACCGTCGCCGACGACGCCGCGTAGATCATCTTCTTTCCCTTCTCTAGAATCCCCTCTCGCTCCACCCCCGATCCGGCCATAAAGCCCGGCGTGTCACAGAGATAGAGGAGTGGAATCCCGTAGGCGTCACAGGTCCAGACGAACTCGGCGGCCTTCTCCGCGGAGTCGGGGAAGATGGCGCCCGCCCGTTCGGCGGGCTGGTTGGCGACGACGCCGATCGGTCGGCCGTCGAGGCGGGCGAACGCGGTGACGATCTCGGCGCCGTACTCCGGTTTCAGCTCCAGTACCGAGCCGGCGTCGGCGACACGGTCGATCAGGTCACGCACGTCGTACCCTTTCCGGGGCGCCTCGGGGACGACGGCGTCGATGCCGTCCGGTGACGTTGCGGGCGCCCGTCCCTCCGTCTTCGGCGGGTCGGCGTCCGCGTTGTCGGGGAGATACGAGAGCAGTTGCGCGGCGAGTTCGCGGGCGTGCTCCTCGTCGCGGGCCACGAGATCCGCGCTCCCGGACTCGGCGGCGTGGACGGCGGGGCCGCCCAGTTCGTCCAGCGTGATCTCCTCGCCGGTCACCATCTCGACCATCCGGGGCGAGGCGATGGCCATCGCCGACCCCTCGACCATGATCGTGAAGTCCGCGAAGATGGGGGTGTAGGCTGCGCCGGCGATGCAGGGGCCGTAGAGGACGCAGATCTGTGGGACACGGCCCGAGAGCATCGAGTGGTTGTAGTAGACCCGACCGATCCCCTCGCGGTTGGCGAAGAAGCCGGTCTGCTGGTCGATCCGCCCGCCCGAGGAGTCCATCAGATAGAGGACGGGCTTGCCGTTCCGGAGCGCCCGTCGCTGGAGGCGGAGCAGTTTCTCTACGCCACGGCTGGCCATCGACCCCGCCTTCACCGTGTAGTCGTTGGCCATGACGTGGACCGCCCGCCCCTCGAACGTCGCGGCGCCGGCGAGGAGGCCGTCGGCGGGGAGGCGGTCATCTGCCTCGCTGTCCGGTGCCGACGGATGCCACGCGTCGAAGTTGGCGAACTTGCCATCCTCGAACGTCAGTCCCTCGAACCACAGGTCGAGGCGGTCGCGCACGAACAGTTTGCCCGCCTCCCGCTGTCGATCGCGGTACTTCTCCGGGCCGCCCCGCAGGATGTCCTCGATCTCGTCCCGGAGGTGTTCCTCGCGGTCGGTGGGGCCCATCTCGGCGTCCTCGCGCTCCCGATCAGTTCCGCGCCCGGGCGGGTCACTCTCGGCGACTGGCTCGTCGCCGTCGGCGTCGAACACCCGCACCCGTTCGCCGAACCGTGCGGCGAGGGCGCGACCGATGGCGGCCGCCTCCTCGGCGGTGGGACCGGAGACGCGTACGTCCCGCGTCATCAGTAGGCCCTCGGGAACCCCATCTCCTGCCCGATGTGGTTGTACGCCATCTGCTGGGTGACCGGAGCGAGGCGGGTGAGATTGATCTCCCGCCACCACCGCTCTACGTCGTACTCGGTGGCGTACCCCCAGCCGCCGAACGCCTGCATGGCGTGGTAGACGGCGTCGATGCCCGCCTCGACCGCGGCGGCCTTGGCGACGTTCGTCTCGTAGCCACACTCGCGCCCCTCGTCGAACAACCACGCCGCCTTCTGGCGCATCAGGCGCGCCGTCTCGACGTTCGTGTACGCCTGCGTGATGGGGAAGGAGACGCCCTGGTGGGTGCCGATGGGCGCGTCGAACACCTCGCGGTCGTTGGCGTAGTCGACGGCCTTCGACACCGCGAGTTCGGCGACGCCCGTCGCGCCCGCCGCGAAGCCGACTCGTTCGGGGTTGAGCGTCTCGACCAGGTGCCACCAGCCCTCGCCTTCCTCGCCCAGCAACGCCGTCTCGGGGACGCGAACGTCCTCGATGAACACCTCACAGGACTTGGAGTAGTTCAGGGCGTGTTTCGGGATGGGCGACACCTCGATGCCGGGGTCGTCCATGTCGACGAGAAAGAGGCTCAGCCCCCGTGTCGGCTTCTCCACCTCGTCGCGCGGTGTCGTGCGCGTGACGAGAATCATGTGATCGGCGCGGTCCGCGAAGGTGATCCACGCCTTCTTGCCGTTCAGGACGTACTCGTCGCCGTCGCGTTTGGCTCGGGTGCCGACGTTCAGCGTGTTCGTCCCCGCCTCCGGCTCGGTGATGGCGAAGGAGAACATCCGATCGCCAGCGGCGATGTCGGGCAGATACTCCGCTTTCTGGTCGTCGGTGCCGGACTCCCGGATGGCGATGGCGGCCATGCCCGCGGTGACGACGAGATACCACGTCCCCGCCATGCCACACCCCTCGGCACACAGCGTCTCCATCGCGAGACCCATCTCCTGCAGGCCCATGCCGGCGCCGTCGTACTCCTCGGGGATCAGTAGGCCGTGAAAGCCCGCCTCACCGAGTTCGTCCCAGAAGTCGGCCGCGAACTCGCCCGCTGCTTCACGCTCGCGCCAGTATTCGGGACCGTACTCGGCGGCGACGTCCGTGGCCGTCGACCGGATCAGCGCGTGTTCGGGTGGCGCGTCGAACTCCATATGAGGCACTCGGGGACGCGGAACCTATACTCTTGCTACTGGTTATCACGGTTGGTGGGAGCGTCGCCACGGGTCGGAACCGGTCACAGCCCCGCCAGTTGCGAGCCGTTCATCGCGAACGCCGCGTTGTCGCCGCCGCTCGGCACGATCGGATAGACGTCCGCCTCGGGATCGATGTGTGCGTCCACCACCGACGGGCCGTCGTACGCCAGCGCCGCTTCGAGCGTCGCCTCGACTTCGTCGCCCGTCTCGAGGCGGAAGCCCCTCGCGCCGAACGCCTCCGCGAGGGTGTCGAACTGCGGGACCCACGAGTACTCCGAGGCCATCCGGCGCCCCCCGAAGAAGGCGTCCTGCCACTGCCGGACCATCCCGATTGCCGCGTTGTTGAGGACGATCACCGTGATGTCGAGTTCCTCTCGGGCCGCGACCGCGAGTTCCTGGACCGTCATCAGGAACGAGCCGTCACCCTCGAAGCAGACGACCGACTGATCGTCGTCGGCGGCGAGTCGTGCCCCGATGGCCGCGGGGAGTCCGTAGCCCATCGTCCCCAGTCCGTGGGACGACACCCAGGTCCGGGGGTGGCGGAACGTCCAGTACTGCATCGCCCACATCTGGTGTTGACCGACTCCCGTCGTGACGACCGTGTCGTCGGGCGTCAGTGCGTCCGCCACCTCGACGACGAACTGCGGCTCCAGGGGACCGTCCTCGGACACCGTGTAGTCCATCGGGTAGTCGTCCTTCCACGCCCGACACCGCGAGCGCCACTCGGCCGCGTCGGGTGCGTGTGGCACTGCCGTCCGGAGTTGGTCGAGCACCGTCGCCGCGTCGCCGACGAGGGGGTAGTCCGCGTGGACGTTCTTGTCGATCTCCGCGGGGTCGATGTCGACGTGGACGACTTCGGCTCCCGGTGCGAACGTCTCGACGCCACCCGTGAGGCGGTCGTCGAAGCGCGTCCCGACCGCGAGCAACACGTCGCAGTGCTGGAGGGCCATGTTGGCGTAGCCGGTGCCGTGCATGCCCGCGACCCCCATCGCGAGCGCGTGGTCCTCCGGGAACGAGCCGAGTCCCGGCATCGTCGTCACGACGGGGACGCCGAACTCGGTCGCCACCGCCCGAAGTTCCCGCCACGCCTCGCCCTTGACGACGCCGCCACCCGAGAGGACGACCGGTCGTTCGGCGCTTGCGAGTGCGGCCGCGGCCGCGTCGACTTGCTCCCCGTCGGCCGCGTCGGGCACTTCGACGTGCGCGGGTCGTTGGGGCTCGTCGGGGATCGACTCGGCGGCATCCTGCGTCACGTCTTTCGGGAGATCCACCAGCGTCGGTCCCGGCCGGCCGTCGCGTGCGAGCGCGAACGCCTCGCCGACGACGTCGCCGACCGTATTCGCGTCGGTCGCGAAGTAGTTCGTCTTCGTGATGGGCTCGGTCATGCCCGTCGTGTCCGTCTCTTGGAAGGCGTCCTTGCCGACCAGCGTCGACGGGGCCTGTCCGGTCAGGGCGACCACCGGGTCCGAGTCCATGTCCGCGTCGGCCAGCCCGGTCACGAGGTTGGTCGCGCCGGGGCCGGACGTGGCCAGACAGACGCCCGGCGTGCCGGCGACGGTGCTGTAGGCGTCGGCGGCGTGGGCCGCGCCCTGTTCGTGGCCCATGACGAGGTGATCGATGTCGGAGTGGTACAGGGAGTCGTAGACGGGCATGATAGCCCCACCCTGTACCCCGAACGCGTGCTCGACGCCGGCGGCTTCGAGCGCCGCGACGACGGCGTCGGCACCGCTCGTGACTGGTCGTGTGGACGTGGCTGTGGACGATTCCTCCGCTGGGTCTTCGTGAACTGCCGCGTGTTCTGTCATTCTGGGTCGTGTAGCGACGGCGTCATCGGTGATCGGTGATGTCAGTAGTCGGGGGATGGTGCGAACGGACGGTCGAGGATGAGTCAGAGAGTGGGGCTACTGGGGGGCCCCAATAATCGCGACGATGGACGTACCACTCCCGATGGGCGACCGGCCGGGCGTGGTAGTCCGCGACATTCGTGCTGGAGTGCGGTGACAACGGTATTAAACGTTCCGATCGGCACGACCCCGCCGCCCGCAGTTTTTTGCGCCGGCCGCTCCCAGTGGCGGCATGGCCGACGGTGACGACCGTCCGAGTGACCAGTTGCGCGCCCGCGCCGCCGAGAGCCGGACGAAACTCTGGCTCTATCTGGAGGCCGACCGCCGCCTCGTCGTCGCCGGCCTCTTTCTCGCCGTGTTCGTGGCGCTGCTCGCCGTCGGTTTCGTCCTCCCCGGCGCCGGCGCGAAACTCCGCGGCGGCGACTCCGTGGACACCCTCTTTCAGGGCTTTCTCACCGCCACCATCACCGGCGTCACGCTGGTGTTGACGCTGAACCAGCTCGTCCTTTCCCAGGAACTCGGCGCCGTCGGTGACCAGCGCGAGCGGATGCGCGGCGCCCTGGAGTTCCGGGCCGACGCCGCGGACCTCGTCGAGGCGCCGGTCAGCCCCGCCCGGCCCTCGCAGTTCCTGCGGGCGCTCGTCCAGATGGCTGACCGGCGCGCCCGTGAACTCCGCGACGCGGTGGCCGAGGACGACGAGGCTCACGCCGCCGTCGTCGACTTGACCGAGAGCCTGATCGGCAACGCCGAGAGCGTCGCCAGCGACCTCGACGGCGCGCAGTTCGGCGAATTCGAAGTGCTGTCGGCGGCACTCAACTTCAACTACTCGTGGAAGATCTTCGCGGCCCAGCGCATCCGCTCCGACCACGACGCCCTCGACGACGACGCCGAGTCGGCGCTCGATTCCCTCGTCGACACGCTCGAACTGTTCGGCCCCGCGCGCGAACACTTCAAGACGCTCTACTTCCAGTGGGAGCTCATCAACCTCTCGCGGGGCATCCTCGCCGCGGCCCTACCGGCGTTGCTCGTCGCCGTCGGGATGATCGCCTTCTTCGACCCCGCGAGTCCGCTCGGTCTGTCGATCGGACTCGTCCCCATCGTCGCACTCACCTCGACGGTTTCCGTTCTCCCGTTTCTCGTCCTGCTCGCCTACGTCCTGCGGATCGCGACGGTGACGAAACACACCCTCTCCATCGGGCCGTTCATCCTCCGGGAGACGGACCAGGTCGAGGAGGTCGAGTGGGAGGACGGCGGGTCCCGTTAGCCTTTAGCCATCGGCCGTATAAGCCGGCGTAATGACTGCGCAGGCGCTTCAGCAACGTGATCTCGCGGTCGTTATCGGGCTGGAGGTTCACGTCCAACTCGAGACCGACACGAAGATCTTCTGTGGCTGTTCGACCGAGGCGGCCGACGACGAGGAGCCGAACACCCGGACCTGCCCCGTCTGTCTGGGCCTTCCCGGCGCGCTCCCCGTGCTCAACGAGGCGGCGGTCGAGGCGGCGGTGAAGGTCGGGAAGGCGCTCGACGCCAAGGTCGCCGAGGAGACCCGCTTCCACCGGAAGAACTACTACTACCCCGATCTGCCCAAGAACTTCCAGATCACGCAGTACGACGCGCCGATCTGTGCCGACGGTACGCTGGAGGTGAGCGTCGAGGACGACCGCCGGGAGATCGGCATCGGTCGCGCCCACCTGGAGGAGGACCCCGGCAGCCTCCAGCACGAGGGCGGCAGCATCGAGACGGCGGACTACTCGCTGGTCGACTACAACCGCGCGGGGACGCCCCTGATGGAGATCGTCACCGATCCGGACTTCCGCGGTCCCGGCGAGGTACGTGCCTTCCTCGCCAAACTGGAGGAGGTGCTGGAGTATCTCGGCGTCTTCGACGCTTCCCGGGACGGCAGCCTCCGGATCGACGCCAACATCTCGCTGGTGCCCGCCGACGAGATGGACGCGGACGGCGTCGTCGACGAGGCGACGCTCGCGGACGCCAATCGGACCGAGGTGAAGAACATCTCCAGTCACAAGGGCGCGGAGAAGGCGCTGGCCTACGAGGTGACTCGCCAGAAGAACGCGGTGAAGCGTGGCCGCGAGGTCGAACAGGAGACGCGCCACTGGGACGAGAGCCGGGGCATCACCGTCTCCATGCGATCCAAGGAGGAGGAGAAGGACTACCGCTACTTCCGCGAGGCCGATCTCCCGCCCTTGCAGGTGGCGGACTGGAAGGAGCGCATCCCGATCCCCGAACTTCCGGACGCCCGTCGCGAGCGCTTCCGCGAGGCGTACGGTCTCGATGCGGAGGCAGCCTCGAAGCTCACCTCGACCAAGGAGGTGGCGGACTTCTTCGAGGACGTGGCCGATCGGTTCGACGCCGGCCTCGCCGCGACGTGGGTGGCCGACGACCTGCTGGGCGAACTCAACTACCGAGACATGACGATCACGGACGTTTCGGGTCGGCTCGACGAGTTCGACCGGCTGATCGAACTCGTGGCCGGCGACGAGATCACGGAGAAGAACGCCCGCGAGGTGGTCCTGCGCACCATGCTCGACGAGGGGCTCGCTCCGGACGAGGTGGTCGAGCGTGAAGGGCTGGGCAAGGCCGGCGACGACGCCGTCGCCGTCGCCGTCGAGGCGGCCATCGAGGAGAACCCCGACGCGGTCGAGGACTACCACGCCGGCGAGGGTGGCGCGCTCAACTTCCTCGTCGGGCAGGTGATGAGCAAGACCGGCGGGAGCGCCGACCCCGGCACCGTCAACGGGTTGCTTCGGGACCGACTCGACGGCTGACTCGGCCGCCGATCGCGCGCCGACCGTTCGTGTTAATCTACTAAACAGCTCACACGGCTCGTCGCGTCCCGGTCTTCGGAGATTCCGTCAACAACATCGTCAACACCTCCTGGAGGCCGCGTGACCGACACGCATCTCGTCGCCTTCGAGCCGTCGGGCGACGAGACGGCGATCCGGGGCGTGCTCGACCGCGTCGTCGCCGGGGGTGGCGAACTGGTCGTCGTCGCCGGTCGCGGGGTGATCGTCCGCGCGCCCGGGGCCGTCGTGGAGGCAGTCGGCGCCGACCCCGCCGTGAGCCACGTCGGCGGCGTGACGCTGCCCGTTCGGACCCGCCGGCCGGCCCCGAAGTGACTGGTCGTATCCCCGCCTGGCGGTGCGTGTGTTCCGTTCACAACTACCACGTCCGGCGATTACGGCCACGAAAGCTTTACGCGGATGGTCGGCTTACGAGTCGTCGATGAAACGCGGCCCCGAACTGATCATCACGGAGAAGGACAACGCCGCCCGCCGAATCGCCGACATTCTGAGCGGCGGGAGCGCGGAGAGCGACCGCGTCAACGGCGTCAACGTCTACAAGTGGGGCGGCAAGCGGTGTATCGGCCTCTCGGGCCACGTCGTCGGCGTCGACTTCCCCCCCGAGTACAGCGACTGGCGCGACGTGGAGCCGGTCGAACTCGTCACCGCGGCGGTCGAGAAGCGACCGACCCAGGAGAACATCGTCGCCGCCCTCCGCCGCATGGCACGCAACGCCTCGCGGATCGTCATCGCGACCGACTACGACCGCGAGGGCGAACTCATCGGCAAGGAAGCGTACGAACTCGTCCGCGAGGTGAACGAGGAGGCACCGGTCGACCGGGTCCGCTTCTCCTCGATCACCGACCGCGAGGTGACGGAGGCGTTCGCCGATCCGGACGACCTGGACTTCGACCTCGCGGCCGCCGGCGAGGCCCGTCAGATCGTCGATCTGATGTGGGGCGCGTCGCTCACGCGCTTTCTCTCCCTGTCGGCCCGCCAACTCGGCGACGACTTCATCTCCGTCGGTCGGGTGCAGGGGCCGGCGCTGAAACTCGTCGTCGACCGCGAGCGCGAAATCGACGCGTTCGACCCCGAGGACTACTGGGAGCTGTTCGCGGACCTCGAGAAAGACGACGAGCGTTTCGAGGCGCAGTACTTCTACCTCGACGAGGACGATACGGAGGCTGAGCGCGTCTGGGACGAAGCGGCTGCCGACGCGGTGTCCAAGACGCTCGCGGCCGCGTCGTCGGCGACGGTCGACGAGGTGCGCCGGCGCACTCGCACGGACGACCCCCCGGCGCCGTTCAACACGACGCAGTTCATCCGCGCTGCCAGCGGCGTTGGCTACTCCGCTCAGCGCGCGATGAGCATCGCCGAGGATCTCTACACCGCGGGGTACATCACGTACCCCCGGACGGACAACACGGTCTATCCCGAGGATCTGGAGCCCCGGGACCTGCTCGACGCGCTCTCCGCGGGACCACGGTTCGGCGACGACGCCGCCTCCCTCCTCGACGCCGACGACATCACCCCGACCGCCGGCGACGAGGAGACGACCGACCACCCGCCGATCCACCCGACCGACGAACTCCCCTCGCCCTCGGATCTCTCGGAAGACGAGTGGGAGGTGTACGAACTCGTCGTGCGGCGCTTCCTCGCCACCGTCGCCGACGCGGCGACGTGGGAACACCTGCGCGTCGTCGCGATTGCGGGTGACGCCTCGCTGAAGGCCAACGGCAAACGCTTGGTCGATCCCGGCTACCACGCCGTCTACCCCTACCGCTCGACGAGCGAGAACTTCGTCCCCGACGTGGCTGAGGGCGAGGAACTCGCCGTGACCGACTCGCGCCTGGAGGCCAAGCAGACCCAACCGCCGCGGCGGTACGGGCAGTCCCGGCTCATCGAGACGATGGAAGATATGGGTATCGGGACGAAGGCGACCCGGCACGACGTGATCCAGAAACTGTACGACCGGGGGTACATCGAGGGCGACCCGCCGCGGCCCACCCGCCTCGCGCGCGGTGTCGTCGAGGCGTCCGAAGAGTTCGCGGACCTCATCGTGAGCGAGGAGATGACGGCCCAACTGGAGGCGGATATGCAGGCCATCGCGCGCGGCGAGGAGACCTTGGAGGACGTGACCGACGAGTCCCGGGAGATGCTCGAACGCGTCTTCGACCGCCTCACGGAGTCGCGGGAGGAGCTGGGCGACCACCTTCGGGAGTCGCTGAAGGCCGACAAGACCGTCGGACCCTGTCCGGAGTCGGAGCACGACCTCGTCATCCGGCGGAGTCGTCACGGTTCCTACTTCGTCGGCTGTGACGGCTACCCCGACTGCGAGTTCACCCTGCCGCTCCCGTCGACTGGGAAACCGATCCTCCTAGACGAGACGTGTCCGGACCACGGCCTCGCGGACGTGAAGATGCTCGCCGGCCGCAAGACGTTCGTCCACGGCTGTCCGCTGTGTGCGGCGGAGGCGGCCGAGGAGGAACCCGACCTGATCGTCGGGCCTTGCCCCGAGTGTGGCGACGAGGCGGGCGGCGAACTCGCCATCAAGCGCCTGCGCTCGGGCGGACGGTTGGTCGGCTGTACGCGCTACCCCGACTGTGACTACTCGCTGCCGATGCCCCGGAACGGCGAGGCCGAACTCACGGACGAGACGTGTGCGGAACACGGTCTGCCGGGCATCCGCATCACGTACGAGGACGGGGACCGCGAACCGTGGGACCTGGGCTGCCCAATCTGTAACTATCGCGAGTATCAGGCCCGGCAGGCGGGGACGGAACTAGAGGCCATCGACGGCATCGGCGAGAAGACGGCGGCAAAACTGAAAGACGCGGGCGTGGAGGACGTGGCCGGACTGAAAGACGCCGAACCCGACACGCTCGCGGACGAAATCGAGGGCGTCGGGCCGGATACGGTTCGGAACTGGCAGGCGGACGCGGACTGACGGACGCCCGGCAGTCGTGGCGAGTCGGACCCTTTTTATTAGATCCACGGAGTAGAGTGTGCCAATGACTGCGTCGTGGGACGAGTGGGACCACGTTCTGAAGGTGGACCCCGACAAGGAACTCGTGGACGGCGAGACGTTCGAGGACGTCTGTGCCACCGGAACCGACGCCATCGAAATCGGCGGCACGACCGGCATGACCAAGGAGAAGATGGAGACGGTCGTCGACGCCTGCGCGAAGTACGGCGTGCCGCTGTACCAGGAGCCGTCGAACCCCGCCGTCGTCATCGACGACGACGCGCTGGACGGCTACCTGATTCCGACGGTGTTCAACGCGGGCGACAGTTTCTGGGTCACCGGCGCCCACAAGGAGTGGGTGCGCATCGAGAACGGCCTCGACTGGAGTCGCACGCACACCGAGGCGTACATCGTCCTGAATCCGGACTCGTCGGTCGCGGAGTACACTGATGCGGACTGCGACCAGTCGCCGGACGACGTGGCCGCCTACGCCGCCGTCGCGGAGAAACTGTTCGGCCAGGAGATCGTTTACATCGAGTACTCGGGCACCCTCGGTGACCCCGAGACGGTACAGGCCGGAGCCGACGCCCTCGACGACGCCACCCTCTTCTACGGCGGCGGCGTCGGCGACTACGAATCCGCCTACGAGATGGGCCAGCACGCCGACGTGGTGGTCGTCGGCGACCTCCTCCACGACGAGGGCTGTGACGCCGTCCGCGAGACGGTCGAGGGCGTCAAGGACGCCCACGACCGCGAGTGATCACGTCGACGCCGACGGCGCCTCCGCCTTCTCTCCACCCTCGACGCCAGTCACGTTTTCCTCGTCGCCCGTCGCGGTGGGGCGTGCCCTGTTCCAGACGGCGAGTCCGACGACGAGTCCGTAGAACCGGACCGCCGCGGTGACGACGCTTCCGACGCCCGGTACCGGCGCCGTGGCGGCGGCGACGAGGAACGCACCGACGCCAGACCCGAGTACGGCGAGCGAGGCGAGAAGCCACGCTCGGAGCGTCGCGACCGAGCACACTCGACGGCGCAGTCGTCCGATCGCGAACGCGTCGGTGACCTCGTCGGTGTCGGCGTAGGCGGTCACCGCGACGGTCGAGACGTACCCACAGAGCGGGAGCAACGCCGCGCCGAGGAGACCGATACCGACGGACCCCGCGAGGGCAGCGAGGCCAGGGAGGCGACCGGCCGCGCTCGGCCCGAAGCGTACGAGTGTCTCCCACCGGAGGAGCATCGACGCCGACGCCGCGCCGCGCGTGCCGACGACGACGAGCGCCGCCGCCGGAAGGTGGTACGCGACGACGATACTCGCGGTGCGCACGCCCGTCTCGGTTAGCGCCCGGAGATTGGTGAACCCCGGCAGGGAGTCGTCGCCAGCGCCCGCCCGTAGGACACGGACGGCGTACCCCGCGAGCAGCACGCCCGGGACGACAAGCGGGAGCGTCGCGACGAGTAGTGCGCCGACGAGGACGGTCCGTGGCCAGTTCTCGACGTCGAGCGGCCAGCGTACCAACGTGTCGATATCTGGTGTCACGTCTGCGCTGAGGTGGCCGCGGGATCGGGTATAAACCCTCGTCCGACACCGGGTTTTTACTCGATGCCTCGTGAAGGGAAGGCGATGGAGATTACCGACGTACGCGTCGAACGGATCGAGGTGCCGCTGGACCGGCCGCTGGGGGTCTCCCGCGACCGTTCGATGTCCGCCCGCGGAGCGGCGTTCGTCGTCGTCGAGACGGACGCCGGCATCACGGGCATCGGCGAAGGGGTGGGGCCGGAATCGTACATCGTTGAACACATCGTCGAGGAAAAGTACGCCCCGAAACTGATCGGCGAGGATCCCCTCGACATCGAGCGCCACTGGCAGTCCATGGTGACCGACACGGTGTACAAGGACCGGAAGGGACAGGGTCTCTCGGCGGCCAGCGGCGTCGACATCGCGCTCTGGGACGTTGCGGGCAAACACCACGGCGTGCCCGTCTACCGCCTGCTCGGCGGGCCGACCGAGGGATCGCTCAAGCCGTACGCGAGCGACCTGTTCTGGCAGGATCCGGAGACGATGGCTGAGCGTGCTGGATCGTACGTCGACCGCGGATTCGCGGGCGTGAAGACCCACCTCGGCCGTGGTCTCGACGCCGACGAGGAGCGCGTGGCGGCCATGCGAGACGCCATCGGTGACGCGGCGCTAATGGTCGACATGAACTGTGGCTACGACCGCCCCGAGGCGCGCCGTGTCGGGCGAATGCTCGAGGAGTACGACGTCTACTGGTACGAGGAGCCGATGGCGCCGTACGACGTGGACGGCCTCGCCGCCTTGCGCGAGGAACTCTCCGTCCCCATCGCGGCCGGCGAGAACGAGTACACGAAGTGGGGCTTTCACGACCTGTTCGACGCCGACGCAGTGGACTACGCGATGCCCGACGTGATGCGCTGTGGCGGCATCACGGAGGCCAAGAAGATCTGTTCGCTCGCGGAGACGTACAACGCGGTCTGTTCCCCCCACTGTTTCACCACCGGCGTCGGCCTCGCGGCGACGATGCACGTGATGGCGGCGTCGCCGGCCTGCGAGTGGCTGGAGTTCGATCCCACGGACTTCCCGGTGTACGGACCGCTGTTCGAGACGCCGCCCGAAATCGAGGACGGACGAATCGCGCTCCCCGAGGAGCCGGGGCTCGGCGTCCACCTCGACGAGGATGTGATCAGCGAGTTCCGGGTCTGATACAGTTTGTTGTAAGTCACGACCGGCAGTTCGCCAAGGCGGTCCGGCGAACCACCGGTAAACAGTCACACCAAACCGTACGATCCGAAACGGGCGCGTTTAAGATGCGGGGTCCGATACGGATGGATATGGAACACCGAACCCACGCAGCCGACGTCGCGGCCGGCGAGACGGCCACGGTCGCCGGTTGGGTCCACGAGATTCGTGACCTCGGCGGCATCGCCTTCCTAATCCTTCGGGACAAGACGGGCAAACTCCAGATCAAGTTCGAGAAAGACGAGATGGACGACGACCTCGTCGAAACCGGGCTCGGCGTCCACCGCGAGAGCGTCGTCGCCGTCACCGGCGCGGTGGAGGAGGAGCCCCGGGCGCCGACGGGGCTGGAGATGGTTCCTGACTCGGTCGATGTGCTGGCCGAGGCCGACCCCGAACTCCCGCTCGACCCCTCGGGGAAAGTCGACGCCGAACTCCCCACTCGTCTCGACAACCGGACGCTCGACCTCCGCAAGCCCGAGGTGAAGGCTATCTTCGAGATCCGGAGCGAGGTACTGCGCTCGGTCCGGGAGTACTTCCGTTCCGTGGGATCGACGGAGATCAACACGCCGAAAATCGTCGCTACGGGTACGGAGGGCGGCACCGAACTCTTCCCGATCACCTACTTCGGCAAGGAGGCGTTCATGAACCAGTCGCCACAGCTGTTCAAACAGCTGATGGTCGGTAGTGGGCTGGAGCGCGTCTTCGAAATCGGCCCCATCTTCCGTGCAGAGGAGCACAACACGCCCCGCCACCTCAACGAGGCGACGATGATCGACTTCGAGTCGGCGTTCGTCGACCACCACGAGGCGATGGACGTCTGCGAGGGGACGCTCAAGGCGGCCTACGAGGGCGTCGCGGAGAACTGCCAGGACGAACTGGAACTCCTCGGCTACGACGACTTCGAGGCGCCCGACGACGACTTCCCCCGCCTCACCTACGAGGAGGCCATCGAGCGGATCAACGCGACGGGCGAACTCGACACCCAGTTGGTGTGGGGCGACGACCTGCCCACGGAGGCCGAGAAGGCGCTTGGCGACGACGTGGGCGGCCACTACTTCATCACCGACTGGCCCTCCGAGATCAAGCCGTTCTACATTCAGGACTACGACGACGACCCCCAGCTCTCGAAGGGGTTCGACCTGATGCATCCGCGGATGGAACTCGTCTCGGGCGGTCAGCGCGAACACCGCTACGACGAACTCGTCGCCGGCTTCGAACAGCAGGGGCTCGACCCCGAGCAGTTCGACTACTACACCCGGATGTTCAAGTACGGGATGCCGCCCCACGCCGGGTGGGCCTACGGCGTCGAGCGTCTCGTGATGACGATGCTGGATCTGGACAACATCCGCGAGGCGGTGCTGTTCCCACGCGACCGACAGCGGCTGAGTCCGTAGGACGAAGCCGTCCGGGAGCGTGGGTGCAGGGAACGAGCGAAGCGACGTGACCGTGTTCCCGCGGGATCGACAGCGACTGAGTCCGTAGGGCGAACGTCCTAGTTCCCCTGAATCGCGTCGATGACCATCGCGGCGGCGACGACGGCGTCCGTGGGCACGGTCCCGGCGTCGTCGACGACGATGTCGTACTTGTCCCGCAGGGACAACTGTCCCTCGATGCGTCCGACGTGGGCGCCGTTCGAGTCGGTTATCTCGTACTTGTGGGGGATGAGTTCGCCAAACGGGAGGAGGTTGCGCGCGAGAGTTACGAGCGCGCCCCGCGAGGTGATCTTCGCGAGTGCCGCCTCGGTCTCTCCGTCACGGATCGTCCACGTGTCCTGGAGGATGGAGTAGTCGTTGTCGAGTATGGCGACGCGGTCACCGGTCTCGGCGTCCACGATGACGTAGTTGCCCGCGACATCGAGGATGCTCCCCGCCTTGACGGTGAACACCTCGTTGCCGTCGGCGCCGACGAAGGGGAACTCCTCTTTCAGCTTGAACAGTTTCTGTTTGGCTCGGAGGACGAGGTCGCCGTTCCCGTCGTAGGCCGCGTACTTGTTGCGGACGAGGGTCTGCTCGACGGTGTACCGGGAGTCGTCCAGGTCGGTCGCCGAGAAGCCGTGATCGGCGGGCATACGATCATCTCACGACGTGATCGGTTATGAATGCTGGCCGCTCGCGAGGCGGTTCGCGCCGCCGTTTCGACAGGGCTTAACGACTTGCCCTCGCTCGTGACGATATGAGCGAGGAGTCGCGGGGCGCTCCACCGACCGCGTTCGTTCCCGGGCACGTCACCGGCTTTTTCGCCCCCCATCCAGCCGACGACCCGGCGCGTGCGGGCTCTCGCGGCGCCGGTCTCACTCTCACCGACGGCGTTCGGGTGACGGTCCGCGAAGCCGATGGACCGACCGTCACGCTCGACGGCGACCCAATCTCCATGCCACCGGTCGAGACGGTCCTCGACGGCCTCGGCGTGGCGGACCGGGCACGCGTCGTCGCCGAGAGCGACCTCCCCCTCGGGACGGGCTTTGGCGTCTCCGGCGCGATGGCGCTCGGGGCGGCGCTCGCGGCGAACGACCGCTTCGGCTGCGAGCGCTCGGCGAACGACCTCGTGACGCTCGCCCACTGCGCGGAGGTGGCGGCGGGGACCGGCCTCGGCGACGTGGTGGCGCAGGCCAGGGGCGGCGTGCCGATCCGTCTCGACCCCGGCGCGCCGGGGGACGGCCGCCTCGACGGCGTCCCCTCGACGCGGCGCGTCGAGTACGTCACCTTCGGCGACCTCTCGACGGTCGAGGTGTTGGCGGGCGACACCGACCCCCTCGTCTCCGCGGGCGACGCGGCGCTCTCCCGACTGGTCGACCGTCCGACGCTGTCCACCCTCGTCGCCGAGTCACGCCGGTTCGCCCGCGACGCCGGACTGCTCACGGACCGGGTTCGCGAAGTCGTCGACGCCGTCGTCGATACCGGCGGCGAGGCGTCGATGGTGATGCTCGGCGAGACGGCTTTCGCGCTCGACGCTGGGCTCACGGACGCCGGCTTCGACGCCGAGGCGTGCCGGACGTGTGACGCCGGCGCGCATCTTGTCCCCGCGGACGACCGCTGATCGGCGCGTTTTTTAGCCGTCACCGCCACCGAAGCGGCATGGCCGAGGGCGACACCGACATTCCGGCGGATCATCCCCGCCACGACTCGCTGGTGACGCGCCACCGCATCGAGGACGGCGTCGAGGCCGGCATCACCAGCCAGCAGGGCCTCATCGCCGAGGGGCGTGGCGAGGCGTTCGACTACCTGCTCGGCGAGCGGACGCTCCCGTCGGCGGACGACGCGGCGCGCGCGGCCGCCGCCCACCTGTTGCTCGCCCGCCATCCCGTCATCTCGGTCAACGGGAACGCGGCGGCGCTGGTGCCCGACGAACTCGTCGCCCTCGCCGACGCCGTCGGCGCGGATCTGGAGGTGAACCTCTTCAATCGCACTGACGAGCGGATGCGGGCCATCGCCGACCACCTCCGCGACCACGGCGCTCGTGAGGTGAAGGGACTCGACGCCGACGCGCGAATCCCGGGCCTCGATCACGAGCGCGCGAAAGTCGACGCCGATGGCATCGCCGACGCCGACGTGGTGCTCGTCCCCCTGGAGGATGGCGACCGCGCGGCGGCGCTTTCGGACCTCGGCAAGGTCGAGATCGTCGTCGACCTCAACCCCCTGTCCCGGTCGGCACAGGTGGCCGACGTACCCATCGTCGACAACATCCTGCGAGCGATTCCGAACGCCACCGCCCACGCCCGGGCGCTGGCGGACGCCGATCGCGCTACGCTCGTCCGGATCGCGCAGACGTTCGATCCGACGGCGGCGCTCGACGCCGCCGAACGCGCCATCCGTTCGGGCGACCTCTAGGGATTATCGTAGCCGACAGGTCCTCTCCTTGTGACGTGGTTCGATCCGCCCGAGAAGCATCTACGACCGTCTACGATAATTCCCCTCACAGACCGCTGACGAAGATAGCCACCCACCGGGACGGGTCGGGCCGCCGTCCCACCTCCACCGCCTCAACCCACTTCACCCACTGGAAGCCGCGGCGTCCGGGCGCGACGAGTCGAAGCGGGTAGCCGTGGCCGTGATCGAGTCGGTCGCCCGAGCGGTGTGTCGCAAGCATCGCCTCCCGGGCTGCCGGGAGCGGGAAACTCCACCGGTATCCCGTCACGGAGCGGACCGTCACCCACGCGGCGCCGTCGCGCGCCTCGGCGTCGTCGAGGAGGTCCCCGAGGCGGACGCCCCGCCAGTCGCAGTCGGCGTACCACCCGCTCGTGCAGTCGAGGAGCGCCCGGCGTTCGGTCGTCGGCTCGACGTCGTCGACGCGGAGTTCGAGCGGCCGCTCGACTAGCCCCTCGACCGAGAGCGTCCACGTCGCCGGGTCGACTGGATCGGGGTCGTCGGCCACCCAACTCGTGACTGGCGGCTCGCCGTCGTGTTCCCGCGACCCGGTGAACCGGCGGGTGGCAGCCGGCGTCCCGAACAGGCCGGCGAGCCAGCCCAGGAGTGTCGACGTGACGCCCGCGGCGGCGGCGAGACCCGCGTACTGGATGGCGACCCGTCGCTCGCGCACGTCGACACGGCGGAGTGGGCGATAGCGCGCCCGGAGATGGACGACGAGGAGTGGGACGAGCAGTAAGCCACAGAGGATGTGGAGGTTGAGGAGGGTCCAGAATCCGAGGGAGACGGTCATGCCGACGGCCCACGCGACGCCCGTCGCCGCGGCGGTCACGGCGACGGCCGCGAGTGCGACCGAGAGCGGCGTCGCGCGGTCCCACGCCCGCCGGTCGCGGACCCGGCCCGCGACGCGGCGGAACTTGTAGACGAGAAGCGGCGGGATCGAGAGGCCGACGACGGCGTGAATCCAGAACAGCGCCGCGCCGGAAGGGTGGCCGACCCAGAAGCTCGTCAGCCCCGTCGCGGCGGCGAGGCCGACGAGCGCGAACAGCGACCAGTCGACGAGTCGCGGCGGGGGAGCGAGACGGGCGAGCGGCCCCATGTGAACTCGTAGCGTTCGGTCGTCAAAGAAGCCGTCGCGCTTACCGGGCGTCGTCGATGGCGCGCTCGATCCGGTCGAGGCCCGCTTCGAGGCGGTCGAGACTGTTGGCGAAGCTCAGGCGAACCCAGCCCGAGCCCACCTCGCCGAAGCCGTCGCCCGGCGCGAGGACGACGCCGTACTCCCGGAGGAGATGTTCGGCTATCTCCAGGCTCGTCCCCGGAAGGTCGAGGTCGAGAAAGGCGTAGAAGGCGCCCTCGGGGCGGGGGCAGGTCAGGCCATCGATGGTCGCGGTGCGTTCGACCACGTAGTCGCGGCGCGTGTGGAACGCGTCGTACATCTCCTCGGCGGCGTCCTGCGGCCCGGTCAGCGCCGCGAGGGCGGCGTGCTGGCTCACGCTCGACGCACAGGAGGTGGTCGACTCGTGGATCTTGGTCGCCTGATCGACGATGTCGGTCGTTCCCGCAAGCCATCCGACCCGCCACCCGGTCATGGCGTAGCGTTTCGAACAGGAGTTGACCGTGAGGACGTTCTCGGGGTGGCCCGCCATGGCGGCGACGCCCTCGGGCTCTCGGTCGTAGCTGAGTCCGAGGTACACCTCGTCGGCGACGACGTAGGCGTCGTGGGCGGCGGCGGCGTCGACGACGGCGCGAACCTCGTCGGCGTCGTAGGTGCGCCCGGTGGGGTTGTTGGGCGAACAGAGGATCACGAGGGCGGTGTCGGGACCGATGGCGTCGACGAGGCGGTCGGCGTCGAGGGTGAACCCGTCCGCGGCGGGCATGGGGACCGGGTTGGGGATCCCGTCGGCCATCCGCGTCTGGACCCAGTAGTTGGGGAAACCGGGCGTCGGGAAGACGACTTCCTCGCCGGGCGAAACGGTACAGAGGGCGGCGAGGTGGAGCGCCTCCATCCCGCCCGCGGTGACGATCACTTCGTCGGCATCGACTCGAACGCCGTAGTCGCTCGCCATGTGGTCGGCGATAGCGTCGCGGAGCTCCGGATTGCCGGCGTTGGTGGTGTAACTGGTGTGGCCGTCTCGCGCCGCCGTGCAGGCGGCGTCGACGACGTGAGCGGGCGTGTCGAAGTCGGGGATTCCCACTTCCAGTCGTACGAGATCGTCGTCCATCTCCTCCGCGATGTCGAACATGTATCGGATGCTGGAGCGTTCGACGCTGCGGACGCGGTCGGTGGGACCGAGAGTCATATACGGCGGTAGCTCGGCGACAGCAAAAGGGGTTCGATCCCCCGTCAACTATACCAACCGCCGGCACGCTTTGTCGCCCGTGACGCGCATTCGACCCTACTTCTTCGGCGTCTACCACTGGCGCGAGCGCCTGCGACGCATCGCCGTCTCGGCGCTCCTGCTCGTGGCGTCGGCCGTCGGCTTCCGGCGTGGCCGCCGGGCGGTCCGAGCGCTCGCCGTCGTCGTCGCCGGCGGGGCGCTCTACCGCGGCGGCGACGCCGTTCGCCGCCTCGTCTCGCCGGCACCGTGGGCGCTCGACCGGGCGAAGTACGACGGCCTCGCTGCCATCCTGCCGCTCTCGGACGCCGAACGCGCCCTCGACGTGGGGTGTGGCTCCGGGCGGTCGCTCGTGGGGCTGGCGCCACACCTGCCCGACGACTGCGGCGTCGTCGGTCTCGACGTGTTCGACGACCGGGTGATCCTCGGTAACGGGCCGCAGTTGGCGCGGCGAAACGGCGCCCGTGCCGGTCTCGACGTCTCGCCCGTCCGGGGCGACGCCTCGCGGCTTCCCGTCCGCGACGGTGCCTTCGACGTGGTGACCGCGTGCCGTGTCGCCCACGACGTGCCCGCGGACCGCCGCGACGCGGCCTTCGACGAACTCCGGCGGGTGTGTGCCGACGACGGGACCGTCGGCCTGCTGGAGCTGCCCATCACGCCCGCGGGCGTGAGCGACTACGAGGCGTACTGGCGGCGGTGTCTGGAGGACGCGGGGCTTCGTGTCGAGCGCGTGACGACGATCGAACGGCCGCGACGACCGGGCGAGCCCTACGTCGCCATCGCGGCGACGCCTCGATGAGTTTCCGTCGTGTCGGGGTGAATGTACCACGTTACTTCGGGGACCACCCCGAAAACCCCGGCCCGCTGGACTCGGGGGCCTCGTTGCGCTCCTCGGTCTTTGGCCTGCGGTGCTTACGTCGGCCGCCTTCGTCTAGCGGGTCGCCCCTTTCACTCCTACCCACAGCGGCTGGTCGGGCAACCGATGCGGGTGGGACTGAAAGGGGCCGGGGGCGTTCGAGGTATCCACAGTCGCCCATTCTCAACCCTTCTTGGTTTCATCTGATAATACTCGTTGCACGCCGAACCGGCGGGCTTTAGGGTCACATCCTCCAGAGAACACGTATGAGTCACGAGGAGTTCCCCACGGAGCGGCCAGCGGTGGTGACCTGTGGGTTGCCCTACGCCAACGGCGACCTCCACATCGGGCATCTGCGAACGTACGTCGGCGGCGACGTGTACGCCCGTGCCCTGCGCAAACTCGGGCAGGAGACGGCCTTTGTCTCCGGGTCGGACATGCACGGGACGCCGGTCGCGGTCAACGCCGAACAGGAGGGCGTCTCGCCCGAGACGTTCGCGCTGGAGTGGCACGAGACGTACGAGTCGACGTTCCCGAAGTTCGGTGTCGACTTCGACAACTACGGCCACACCCACGACGCGACGAACGTGGAGACGACGACCGAAATCGTCCGGGCGCTGGAGGAGAACGACCACGTCTACGAGAAGGAGATCATGGTGGCCTACGACCCTGCGGAGGAGCAGTCGCTCCCGGACCGCTACGTCGAGGGCACCTGCCCCTACTGTGGCGAACGCGCCCGCGGCGACGAGTGCGACGAGGGGTGTGGGCGCCATCTCGAACCCGGCGAGATCGAGGATCCCGAGAGTACGATCACGGGCAACCCCGCCGAATACCGGGAGCAGACTCACAAATTCTTCCGCGTGTCGGCGTTCCAGGAGTACCTCGGCGAGTTCATCGACCGCCTCGAAGGCACGTCGAACGCTCGCAATCAGCCGCGCGAGTGGATCGAGGGGGAACTCCGCGACTGGTGTATCACCCGCGACATGGACTGGGGGATCGACTACCCCGAGGGCGAGGGGGCGGACGACCTCGTCCTCTACGTCTGGGTGGACGCCCCCATCGAGTACATCTCGTCGACCAAGCAGTACACGGAACAGGTGGGCGCCGACGAGTACGATTGGGCGGAGACGTGGCGGGAGGACGGTGAGATCGTTCACGTCATCGGCCGGGACATCATCCAGCATCACACGGTGTTCTGGCCCGCCATGTTGCGCGGCGTCGACTACACCGAACCCCGCGCCGTGATGGCCAGCGGGTTCATCACCCTAAACGGCAAGGGCTTTTCGACCTCGCGCAACCGGGCGGTGTGGGCCGACGAGTATCTCGACGAGGGGTTCGATCCCGACCTCCTGCGGTACTACCTCGCCACCAACGGTGGGTTCCAGCAGGACGTCGACTTCTCGTGGGACCGCTTCCGCGAACGCGTCAACAACGAACTCGTGGGCACGGTCGGTAACTTCGCGTACCGCGCCCTCCTCTTTGCCCACCGGGAGTTCGGCGGGGCGCCGGACGCCCCCCTCTCCGACGAGGTGCGCGAGCGCATCGAAGTGGCACAGGCGGACTTCACCGCCGCCGTCAACGACTACTCGGTGCGGGACGCGGGCGACGCCGCCGTCGCCCTCGCGGGCTTTGGCAACGAGTACATCCAGCGCAACGAGCCCTGGAACCTCGTCGACGACGACCCCGACCGCGCGGCGCAGGTGATCCGCGACTGTGTCCAGATCGCGAAGGCCGTCGCCGTCCTCTTCGCGCCCGTCGCGCCCGGCACCTGCGAGCGCCTCTGGTCGCAGGTGGGCGGCGAGGGCTCGGTTCACGACGTGACCGTCGACGCCGCGCTCGAACCACCCGCGTCGGATCTCGACGAACCGGACGAACTGTACGAGAAGATCCCCGAGGAGCGCGTCGAGGAACTGAACGCGAAACTGGACGAGCGGGTGGCGGACGCGGACGCAGACGACGAAGACGACGAGAGTGACTCAGCGATGACCGACTTCGACCCCATCGAATCCGACCGCATCGACTTCGAAACGTTCCAGGACCTCGACATCCGCGTCGGCGAGATTCTGGAGGCGGAGGGGATCGAGGGCGCGGACAAACTCGCCCGCCTCGTCGTCGACATCGGCGTCGAGGAGCGCCAGATCGTCGCGGGGATCAAACAGCTCCACGACCTCGACGAACTGCCGGGGACGCGCGTCGTCGTCCTGGCGAACCTGGAGCAGGCGGAGCTGTTCGGCGTCGAGTCGAACGGGATGGTGCTGGCCGCGGGCGAGGAGGCCGACCTGCTGACGACGGTCGGCGACGCGGTACCGGGCGAGCGGATTCGGTAGGCGCCACTCCAACTCCGGCTGCCCGGTGGCATGAACTCTGAAGTGTGCGTCTTTCGACTTCCCCGTATGGTCGGTCGGAGGACGGTGATTGGAACCCTGCTCTCGCTTTCGCTCTCCGGATGTGCTGGCAGCCGTATCGACCTCGAACCGCCGGATCGGCGACGGACTACACGAGACCGCGACGGTGACGGCGTTCCGGATCGAGCGGATGACTTTCCGGCGGACGATCGGTACTCGTACGTCGTCGAATCGGACTCCGACCGGGTTCAGCTGGCCCCCGGACGATTCAAACTGTATAAATTCGAAGCGACGGCGGCGTCCGATCTCTACTACCGAGCGAGAACGATCGACGGCGGTCGGGTGGACATCTTCCTCACGGACGAAACGAACTTCCAGAAGTACGAGAACCGCTCGAAGTGGACCTACTACGACGGTGGGAGTGAACTGAACACGACCGCGATGGAAACGACGTTCACGGTCGGTACCGAGCGGACGTATTATCTGATCCTCGACAATACGGCCGAGGGGGATGCCACGCCGTCGTCCGCCGATCGGAACGGACAGGTGACGGTCGACATTACGGTCGAGTTGTGGCGTCGGAGCTGAGATTCAGTCCAGTTTCTTCACCCAGAAGCCGTCCAGATCAAAATGCGCGTCGAACTGGGGGCTCATGTGGAAGTCGTCGATGCGGTACGACCAGCTCAGCATCGGCGAGATCTCGAAGACCGCCGTGGTCCCCTTCGTGACCTCGAACGGCCCGCCGATATTGAGCGGGGTCTGTCCCCGTTCGACACTGGTAACGACGTCGTATCCACGCCCGGGACCGCCGGGACTGTCGAGTTCGAGCAGTTCGTCGATGATCCGGTGCAGAACGACGCGGGCGACGAGTCCCAGCCCAAGAGAGTATCCGACGAGCGCGGTGAGAGCGGTTTCGATCAGGAACTCCCCGACCTCGGACGAGGCTCGCTGATTGCTACTCTGGAGGGACTGTGGAAAGCGCTGGTTCGCGACGACGGTAGACGTGTCGTAGTTCACTATCTGAGCGTTGACGTCGAACGACGTCATGACTTCGCCAGTTCGTGGAAGGTCGTACCGGAACGCGCCCCACCGGTTGAAGGTGGCTTTGAGCTGATACTGGCCGGTTTCTGGCGCCGTCCACGCCGTTCGATACGTTCCGGTCGCGTATCCGCTGGCCCGACCAGTCCCCCGATGCTCCGGTGCGAACGTTAGTCCCGTCTTCCCGTCCTCGCTCCGGATGTGTTTCGAACCATTGCCGAGGCCGGCCTCGAACCGACTGGCGTCGCTGTTGACGACCTCCTGTACCCGATACGTCGGAAGCCGCCCGTTCCGGGTTCGCCGGGGCTCTCCAGGTAGTTCGATGTCGACCTTGTCCTCGTTCGACGGCGGCGTGGACGCGGGGTCGCCGGGCGTTCCGACGGTCCCGTCGTCGCCCGCGCCGCCTCGCGGGGTCAGTGTCGGTGACTCACGCCCGGCACGGCGCCTCGTTTTGAGACCGACACACCCGGCTACCGAAGCGGCGACGCCGGTCCCGACGATGCTCAAAAACGTTCGACGGTTCTTCATCGGTCCATCTCGGTAACGGCAGGGACGAATCCGGCCGATCGTCGTGTTCTCCGGCTCACGGGCGTCCCGGCCTTATTTGATGGCTGACTAAGTTCTTTTCCCGTCCTGCACGGTCGTGGAAGCGAACGCCCTCTCGCTACCGACTTCGTGTTCCGTAGCGACCCCGATTCGCCGCACGCGACGGCACGGCGCGGACCGACCGGCTCCGTCTCGGGCCGGTGGCACGACGTGGGGCGCCGCTGATCCGCTGGATGTCGACGAGATTGAGGCCGTCACCGGTCGACCCACTTCGATGCTCCCTCTTTTTCACCCGCCCCGTCGAAGGGCCGGTATGCGACGAGCGAAGATCGTCTGTACGTTGGGCCCCGCCTCCGACGATCGCGAGACGATACGGAAACTCGCGGACGCTGGCATGGCCGTGGCCCGACTCAACGCGAGTCACGGCACGCACGAGGACCGCGCCGCGTTGATCGAGCGCATCCAGTCGGTGGACGCGGCGGTCGACGCCCCGCTCTCCTCGATGCTCGATCTGCAGGGGCCGGAGGTGCGGACGGCGGCCATCGACGACCCGATCGACCTGCCGGCCGACTCGACGGTTCGGTTCGTCGAGGGCGACGACGCGACACCGGCGGAAGTCGGCCTCTCCTATCCGATTTCGGCTGTGGAACCCGACGACACCGTCCTGCTCGACGACGGCCGGATCGAGACGACCGTCGAGTCGGTCGAGGGCAGAACGGTCACCGCCCGCGTCGTCTCCGGCGGCGAGTTGGGGAGTCGCAAGGGCGTGAACATCCCCGGTGTCGATCTGGATCTCGACGTGGTGACCGAGCGCGACCGACGGGATATCGAGGTGGCCGTGGAGAAGGAGGCGGACTTCGTCGCCGCGAGTTTCGTTCGCGACGCCGACGACGTGTACGAAGTCACCGACGCTATCGAGAACGCGGGCGGCGATATCCCCGTCATCTCGAAGATCGAGCGGGCGGGCGCGGTCGACCACATCGACGACATCGTCGAGGCATCCTACGGCGTGATGGTCGCGCGCGGCGATCTCGGCGTGGAGTGTCCGCTCGAACACGTGCCGATGGTTCAAAAGCGGATCATCCACAGCGCCCAGGACGCGGGCGTCCCCGTCATCACGGCGACGGAGATGCTGGATTCGATGGTCCACTCCCGGCGGCCGACGCGTGCGGAGGCGTCGGACGTTGCCAACGCCGTCCTCGACGGGACGGACGCGGTGATGCTCTCGGGCGAGACGGCCATCGGTGACCACCCCGTGCGCGTCGTCGAGACGATGGATCGCATCGTCCGCGAGGTGGAGCGAAGCGACGAGTACACCGAGACGCGGGAGGGACGGGTGCCGCCGGCCGCGAAAGGCTCACAGACGGAGTCGCTGGCCCGCGCGGCCCGCTTTCTCGCGCGCGATCTCGGCGCCGCGGCCATCGTCGCCGTCTCCGAGTCGGGCTACACGGCGCGGGCGACGGCGAAGTTCCGGCCCGGCGTCCCGGTGGTGGCGACGACGCCCCGCGACCGGGTGCGCCGCCAGCTCGCGCTCTCGTGGGGTGTCAACGCCCAGTACGCCGCCTACCGTGAGGACATCGAGGGGATGATCGACGTGGCGGTCGACGCCGCCATCGAGGCCGGCGCCGCGGAGAGCGGCGACACCGTGGTCGTCCTCTCCGGGATGATGACCGAACTCGAGGGGACGAACACCACCAACATGTTGAAAGTCCACATCGCGTCGGAGACGGTGGCGACGGGGCGAAGCGTCGCGCGTGGTCGGGTCACCGGCCCGGTGTTCCGGTGTCCGGACGGCGACCTCTCGAACGCGCCCGCGGGCGCCATCGTCGTCCTTCCGGCCACCTTCGACGGCGAGTTCACGGGCGACACCGGACGGATCGGCGGTATCGTCGACGCGCGGCCGGGGATGACGAGTTACGCGGCGCTGGTAGCGCGGGAACACGGCGTGCCGATGATCAGTGGCGCGCCCCTACCCGAGGAGGTGGCCGACGGCGCAACGATCACGCTCCACGCCGACCGCGGCGTCGTCTACGACGGCGACGTGACTCCGCGCGAGCACCAGCGGTAGGCCTTTCAGTGACGGCCCGCTACTCTCGTCTATGAGTGCGCTGTCCGACGACGAACGCGACGACGACGAGTCGCCGTGGCGGTTCGCCGTCGACGAAGTCGGTGAGGACGCCCCCGAACCTGAGACTATCGACCCCGGCTCCCCCGAACTGGAAAACGCCGTGTTCGTCCTGCTCGGGGTGGCGCTCTCGGGGTTCGTCTTCTATGCCGCCCTCGCCAGTCTGTAGGCGGCACTCGTGGCCGACAGTATAAACGCCCGCGGCCCAAACGTCCGCGTATGGTCGTTCCGATGGGCGTCCTCCAGTTGGGGTTCGACCTCGGCCCGGAGACGCTTCCTCTCCTCCTCGTCGTCGCCGGCCTCGGCCTCTCCATCGCGGAGGCGATGGCGCCAGGTGCCCACTTCGCGGTCCTCGGCGTGGCGCTGCTCGCCGCGGGCATCGTCGGCCTGTTGCTGGGCCCGCTGGCCGGCCCGCTCGTCCTCGCGGTGCTCGTCCTCGTGTTCGGCGGCCTCGCCCTCGCCGGCTACCGCCGGTTCGACCTCTACGGCGATTCGGCCGCGGCACAGACGAGCGACTCGGGCTCGCTCCGGGGCCGAACCGGGCGCGTGACCGAATGCGTCACGCCCCAGTCCGGCACGGTCAAACTCGACCGCGGCGGCTTCAACCCCAACTACGCGGCCCGGTCCATGGACGGCGAGATTCCGGTCGGGACCGAGGTGCTGGTCATCGACCCCGGCGGCGGCAACGTGCTGACGGTCACGTCGCTCGAAGACGTCGAGGACGACATCGACGCCGAACTGGCTCGGGGGCGTGTCGCCGACGCGGAGGCCGAGGCGGATGCGGCCGAGCGCGACACTGCGTCCGAAGACGAACCGGAGCGAGCGTAGCCGCCGCATCACCGTGGCGTTTAAATCGTGGCCGCTCCGAACGGACCACAATGGCTTTTGAGGAGCTGCTGAGCGATCCGGTGATCCAGAAGTACCTCCACGAACTCGTCGGACCGACGGGGATGCCGGTCGCGGCCGCGCCGCCAGACGGGGAGGTGACGGACGAGGAACTCGCCGAGGAACTGGGGCTCGAACTGAACGACGTGCGCCGCGCCCTCTTTATCCTCTACGAGAACGACCTCGCTAGCTACCGCCGCGTCCGCGACGAGGACTCCGGGTGGCTCACCTATCTCTGGACGTTCGAGTACGAGAACATCCCGGAGAACCTGGAGGAAGAGATGTACCGCCTGCTCGACGCTCTCGAGGAGCGACTGGAGTACGAGCGGACCCACGAGTTCTACCTCTCGGAGCCTGCGGGCATCCGCTTCGAGTTCAGCGAGGCGATGGAGTTCGACTTCCAGTGTCCGGAGACGGGCGCTCCACTCGAACCCATGGAGAACGACGATCTCGTCGAGGCGACCGAGCGCCGCATCGAGGGGCTCCGGAACGAACTCAACGTGGATGTCACTCGCTGATGGTCGTCATCGCAACCAAATGTTACGTCGAGGGGTCGGCGCGGGACCGGGCGCTCGACGGGATGACCTCACTCGTCGACAACGCCATCGGTGACCTCGATGTCGACTGGGAGGTCGGCGTCCGCCACGACGACTTCGTCTCGGTGACGGTCTCCGGTGAGGACGAAGTCGTCGCCCGCAACGTCCTGCGCGAGGAGTGGGGCGAGGTCGGCACGGGCTTCGAGGACGGCGAGGTGTACGTCGGCACGCTCGAATCCTGGGACGAGAACGGATTCGTCCTCGATGCCGGCGAGCGTGTCCGGATTCCGGCCGAGGAGTTGGGGCTGGGTCCCGGATCGCCGTCGCAGGTGCGGGACCGGTTCGGCCTCGTCCAGCATCTTCCCTTGCGGTTCGTCGCTGGCGACCCGCCACGACTCGCCGACGAGGAACGTGACCGGCTGTTCGAGTGGACGCGGAGCGACAACGGCCGGCTGAACGTCAACAGCGCGACGCGGGGCGAGGTTCGGGCGACGATCAATCGGGCGGGTCACGCCCGCGACATCGTCACCGTCGAGCGCCTCGGCCTTCTCGAACAGAGCGTCGTCTGCACGGAGGGAACCGATCCGCCGGGCCTGCTCGCCAGCGTCGGGGAGTACTTGCCGGCGGAGCTCAAATGCGTCATTCCCTGAGCGATGAACCGCCGGTATCTGATCCCCCTCGCGCTCGTCGTCCTCGTGTTCACGTCCGGCTGTGCCGGGTTCTTCGGCGGCGGGTCCATCTCGGACGACCAACTCGACGAGGAGCCACCCGCGCCGTACGTCTGGGAAAGCGACGTGAACGCCCACATCACGATCACGGAGAACGCCCGCTTCCAGGCCGTCTACCGGCTCAACCGGTCGTCGATCGAACTGTTCCGCCGCGACGGCTTCGGCGGGCGTAACTCGATTCCCGTCTCGGCCGTCCGCTACCGCTATCCCAACGGGACGGTCATCACGGGGACGGAACTGCGGGCGCGTGGCGGCGCCATCGACCGCTCGCGTTCGCGGGTGTCGATCACGCTCCCCTCGGGCGCCGAGCGCGGGAAACTCGCGTTCACGTCCGACAGCACGCCCAAGCGATTCAGCCTCCCGACGTTCGTCAACGGCTCGTACGCGGTCGTCCTGCCGCCGAACCGCCGCGTCGAGGTGTTCCCCTTCGGGAAGGTCAACCCCGGCGGCTACGAGGTCACGGCGCAGGGGGACCAGCGGGTCATCCGCTGGGACGGCGTCGAGACCGACGCCGTCTCCGTTCAGTTCTACCTCCAGCGCGACCTGCTGATCTTCGGCGCCGCCGCGGCGGTGCTGGCGGTCGTCGGCGTCGGTGGCGTCTTCTACTACAAGCGCCGAATCGACGCGCTCCGCCGGCAGCGCGAGGAACTCGGTCTCGACGTCGACACCGAGGACGACGAGTTCGGTGACGAGCCGCCACCGGGAATGGGCTGACGACCGCGGACGGCGACTTGTCGTCGGTCACGACCCTTTTCAATTCGGCCCGTCTACCCCCGCCCATGCGAGTCGCGGTCGTCACCGTCGGCGACGAACTGCTGTCCGGGGATACGGTCAACACGAACGCGACGTGGCTGTGTGACCGCCTCGACGAGCGTGGCGTGTCGGTCGAACGGGTCACGACCCTCCCCGACCGCATCGCCGACATCGCCCGCGTGGTCAACGAGTACCGCGCGGAGTACGACGCGGTGATCGTCACCGGTGGCGTGGGACCGACCCACGACGACGTGACGATGGACGGCGTCGCGGCCGCGTTCGGGCGCGAGGTCGTCCCCAACGCGGACGCCGAGGCGTGGATCGCCGACCACGGCGACTACTCGGCCGCGGATCTCACGCCGGGGACGACCCACCTCCCGGCGGGAGCGCGGATGCTGCCGAACCCCGAGGGCGTCGCGCCGGGGGCCGTCGTCGACGGCGTCTACGTGCTTCCGGGTGTCCCCGACGAGATGAAGGCGATGTTCGAGACGGTGATCGAGGAGTTCGAGGGCGCCCCGACCCACGTCGAGGAGGTGCGGACGAGCGAACCCGAGAGCGCGCTGATCGACCGGATCGAGGCCGTCCGCGATGAGTTCGGGGTGACCATCGGGAGCTACCCCGGCGAGGACGTTCGCCTGAAAGTGATGGCGGTAGACGCGGAGACTGCGGCCGCGGCGGCCGCGTGGCTTCGGGAACGCGTCGACGAGAGTAGTGGTTGAACCCGTTCGTACGTCCGACCTCTCGCGATCGGATCGTGACGACGTTCGAACGCGACCTCAGCGACCGAGATACAGGAGCCAGAGGCCGGTGACGAGAATACTGACGAGCAACACGACCGCCGCCGTCGCGGTGATGGGGAGAGATTCCCCAGCCTGAAGCGGGAGTGCGAGCATACTCGTGGGTATCGCCGGCAGTCGCTTAAGTGTTCGTTCCGCGGAGCCGCGACCCTTTTGCCCCGGCCCACGTAGGGTCGCCCATGCGACTCGGGTTCGTGGTCAACCCCATCGCGGGGATGGGTGGGCGGGTCGGCCTGAAAGGCACCGACGACAAGGTCGACGAGGCACGCGCTCGCGGCGCTACGCCGCGGTCGCCGGACCGTGCCCGTCGCGCCCTCGACGCCATCGCGGCGCAGGTGCCGGACGTGACGCTGCTGACGTGGGGCGCGCCGATGGGCGCCGACCTCGCCCGCGAGGCGGGGTTCGACCCCGAGGTGCTCGGCGACCCGGGGGGCGAGGAGACGGCGGCGGCCGACACCCGCGCGGCCGTCGCGGCCTTCCTCGACGCCGACGCCGACCTGATCTGTTTCGTCGGCGGCGACGGCACGGCCGCGGACGTGGCGGCGGCGCTGGATGGGACCGACACCCCGATGCTCGGCGTCCCCGGCGGGGTGAAGGTGTACTCCTCGGTGTTCGCCGTCTCCCCGGAGGACGCCGCGGACGTGCTGGCCTCGTTCGAGCGCACCGAGCGCCGGGAGGTGATGGACATCGACGAGGACGAGTACCGCGAGGGGTCGGTGAACCCGGAGCTCCGAGCCGTCGCGTGGGTTCCCGTCGGCGAGGACCTGCAGTCGTCGAAACAGACGGGGAGCGGGAACGTCGAGGCAGTCGCCGAGGGGTTCGCCGAGGAGGTCGATCCTGGCGTCACCTACGTGCTCGGTCCCGGAAGCACGGTCGGGGCGATCAAGGATGCGCTGGGGTTCGAGGGGTCGCCGCTGGGCGTCGACGTGTGGCGCGACGGCGAGGTGCTCGCCCGGGATGCGAGCGAAGCCGAGATTCTCGACGCGCTGGGCGACCGAAACATGATCGTCGTCTCGCCCATCGGCGGACAGGGGTTCATTTTCGGCCGGGGGAACCCACAACTCTCCCCGGCCGTGATCCGTCAGTGTGCGGTCGAGGTGGTCGCCTCGCGGTCGAAACTCGACGACCTCGGAGCGCTCCGGGTCGACACCGACGACCCCGATCTCGACGCCGATCTCCGGGGGTGGACGCGCGTTCGCGTCGGCCGCTTCGAGTCACGGCTGCTGGAAGTTCGGTAAAATCGCCCCACTTCAACATCTATCATGACGTATAATGGCGCATAGTGAAGATTAAGGTCACTGGAATAGATACCTATGGTATGGAAACCCGTAAAGTGCAACGACTGGGTCCGTCGACGCTGGCGATGACGCTCCCGGCGGAGTGGGCCAAAGAGCACAACGTCGAGAAGGGGGATGAGGTGTCGCTTCGGATGGGCGGCAAGGGGACGCTGACCGTGCTGCCGGAGTCGGCGAGCACGGAGGGGTCGATGGCGACCATCCACGCCGACAACCTCGATTCCCGGGCGCTCGAACGCGCAATCGTTGCTCAGTACGTCCTCGGGCGTCGCGTCATTCACATCCAGAAGTCCGAGGGAGCGCTCGACAGCGAACACATCAACGCCGTCTACCGGGCGGAGACGCAGTTGATGGGGTTGGGCGTGATCGAGGAGACGCCCGAACGGATCGCGATCCGGTGTTCGGTCGATCCCGAGGACTTCACGCTCGACAACCTCCTCGAACGCCTCGAGAACACGGGGAGTACGATGCGTGGCGAGTCGATCAAGGCGCTCGCCCACGGCAACCCCGACCTGGCCGAACGGGCACTGAACCGCGAGCGGCAGGCGAACAAAATCTTCGTCCTCCTGCTTCGCCTGATCTTCATGGCCTACCAGAACCCGAACCTCGCGCGGGCGGTCGGCCTCGAATCCGGCTTCCCGCTCATCGGCTACCGCTCGGTCGCGAAGAACCTCGAACTCACCGCCGACAACGCCGAGGACATCGGGAATATCGCCCTCGACGCGAAAGACAACACCCTCGACGTCGACGGGTCGACGATGCGGCGCATTCGCGAGTTCACCGACCAGGTCGACGAGATCACCGTCACCGCGGTCGAGGCGGTCGTCGAACGCGACTACGACAAGGCCATCGCAGTCGGGCGGATGTACGAGGAGATCACCGAACGCGAGATGGAACTGATCCGGAGTCTGCCGGACATGCCGAAAGTCGAACTCCTTCGCACGCGCGAGGTGCTGGTCAGCCTACAACAGACCGCACAGTACGCCATGCGCAACGCCGAAATCGCGGCGAACCTCGCGCTCAACGAGGAGTCCGAACACGTCACCATCGAATAGCGGCGACGTTCTATTGGACCGGTTCGACCGGCACCGTCCCCCCCGTCCCGACCGAGAGGAGTCCGTCGTCGGTGGGTGCGGGCGTCGGCGTCGGGGTCGGCGTCCCGCTCTCGTCGTCGAGGAGGCCGTCGGTGGGTGTGGGCGTGGCTGTCGGCGTGGGTGTGGCAGTTTCGTCGTCGGTGGGTGTGGGCGTCGCGGTTCCGTCGCCGTCGAGGAGGCCGTCGCCGGTCGGCGTGGGCGTCGCCGTCGCGGTGTCGCTCCCATCGTTCGCGCCGCTCGTCCCGCCGTCCGGTTTGTTGTCGAAGATGTCTGTGTCGATGGTCCGGGTGTAGGTCAGCGGATCGAGGGGCACCTCGATCGTCCCCGTCGGGAGTTCGAACCGTGCCGAGAAGTCGATCCGGAGGTCGGTCACCTGGTCGTTCTGCAGGTGGCTCACCCACCACTCGTCGATGTTGTCGTTGGTCAGGGTCGTCGTCGCCTGGATGGTCCGGGTCCCGCCTGGCGGGACGACACCCTGTCCCTCCGTGGTGCCGGTCCCCATCTCGATGTCGTTCATCGTCACTCGGTAGCCGAGTTCCGACACCGGCACCGCGTAGGCGTTGGGATTGTGCACGACGAACTCCATCTCGATGGCCGTCTCCGAGGCGCTCACGTTCCCCCACTGTGCGCTCGTCTCCCGGATGACGAGGATCGGTCCGCCGGTCGGCGATTCGCCGACTGGGCGGTCCTCGGTCGAATTGAACGCGGAGATGATGTCGGTCTCGATCGCTCGTGACACCTTCGGCGCGCCGAAGGAGGCCCCGAGCGCCGAGGAGTGGACGTCGGCGTTGACGGCAAGTGTCGTCCGCTCGTCGTTGCGGATGTGACTCACCCACCAGGTGGGGATGCGCTCGTTCTCGAGGGCGGTCGTCATCGGCACGGTCGACCGGCCCTGTTGGATGGAGACGCCCTTTTTGATGCCGGTCGCCATCCGGATGCCGTTCATGTCGATGGCGTAGTCGACGGTGAGGCCGCCGAGGGTGGCACCGATCGGATTGGGGTTTTGCACCTGTAAATCGCTCTCGATCACGGTCGTCGTCTCGTTGATGTCGCCGAAGCGGTTGTCGACACCGGTGACAGTCGGCTGGCTGAGAATGAGGAACGCGATGCCCGCCAGGACGACGACAGCGACGACGGCGACGGTTACGAGACGTTGAGTAGTTGCTAGCACCCGACGAAGCCAGGATAGCATGTGGGCTGAACGGCGGGCCGAGGACATACGACTTGTGGCTTTCCGAGGGAGCTTCCGGCCGCATACCCGATGTACGTCAGTGCCGGTCGTCGCCGTCTCCGATTCGGCGACGACCGGCGTACAGTTACACCAATCGGCGGAGATCGCCCACGAGACTTTTTAACCCCTCGGTCGTAACCCGCAAGCGCTCCGAATGTCTCGACACGCAGCTAGACCTCCCGGTGACCGGGCCGACCTCGAATGGTGTCACGAGGCGGTGCAGGGCGTCTCCCGAACGTTCGCGCTGACCGTCGACGTGCTCGACGAACCGATGGCGTCGTACATCTGTATCGGCTACCTCCTCTGTCGTGTTCCGGACACAGTCGAGGACGCGGACCACATTCCGCCGACCGAACAGGCCCGCCTCCTCCGCGAGTACGATCGTGTGCTCGACCCCGAGGACGACACCGACGCCGAGTCGTTCCGGGCGGCGGTGGACGAGTGGCTACCCGCTCCCGACGACCGAACCGACGACTGGGAGGTCGTCGCCAGCACCCCGCGGATCGTCCGAACCTTCCGGGAACTCCCCGACGACGTGTGCGAGGCGGTCACGCCGCCGGCGCGCGAACTCGTCCAGGGGATGGCGATGTTCGTCGAACGCTACGCCGACGAGGGCGGCCTCCGCATCCAGTCCCGCGAGGAACTGGAGGAGTACTGTTACTACGCCGCCGGCACCGTCGGCAACCTGGTCACCAACTTGCTGGCGCGCGGCGACCTGAGCGAGGGTCGCCGCGCCCGACTCAACGACACCGCCGAGGAGTTCGGCCTCCTCCTCCAGTTGGTCAACGTCGCCAAGGACGTTTACGACGACTACACCGAGGAGGACAACGTCTACCTGCCGGCAGAGTGGCTCGCCGCCGAGGACGTCCCACAGGAGGAGGTAATCGCCCCGGAACACGAGGCGGGCGCGGCGAACGTCGTCCGGCGCACCGCCCGTCACGCTCGGTCCTTTCTCGACGACGCCCAGACCTATCTGGAGACGGTGCCGACGACCGACGGCAACACTGTCGCGGCGTGGGCCATCCCTTTCCTGCTCGCGGTCGGGACGCTCCGCGAACTGCTCGCCCGCCCCGAGGACGCCCTCTCTTCGACCGGGGTAAAGATCTCCCGCCAAGAGGTGTTCGCCGTCGTCACCGAGATGACGGGCGCCTCGTCGGGCTCGCTCGCGGACCTCCGAGAGGACATCGCCGGCCAGCCGTACCACCGGACGCGTGGCTCGGCGGATTGACACCGGCGCGGTCTCACCGCTACGTCACCACGGCGTAGGTCATCAGGAAGCCGAAATAGAGGAAGACGAGCGCCGCCAGCGCCAGTAGTCTGAATCGCCGGAGGTCGGCGACCTCCTCCCCGTGTGCCGTCTCGATCGCCGCCTCCTCGTCCGGGGAGAGGTCGTCCGCGTGGTCGAGTCCCCGGTGGAGCGCTAGCTGTGACTCGTTGATGAACGGCCGCCCACACCGGTCGCAGACGTGTGCGGTCGCGTCCGGGGGGACGTGCGTGTCGTGGGTGGGATCGGGAGCGGTCATGTGATAAAGGGTGGCGGGACGTACGGTTCCGCGACGATCCAGAGGCTGAGCATAGTGTAGCCGATCATGACGGCGGTGACGCCGTACTGGCTCCGCACGGCCTGGAGCCGCGAGGGAAACAGGTCGTAGGCGGTGGCGTGGGCCACCCAGACGGCGAGCAGATGGCCGAGAAGGACGGCGGCGAGTTCGAGGCCGCCGAACCACGACGGCAGACTGGCGAGCTGTGGCGGCGACGCCGGCGGCGACAGCGGTGACGCACCCACGGCCGCCAGCGTCGGTGCGAGTACCAGCACCGAGCCGAGATTGTGGGCGAGGTGGTAGCCGGCGGCGATGGGGAGGAGCGCGGGCGCGAACCGGCGGGCGAGGTAGTCGGTCGAGAGGTACGTCGCCGCGCGACTCCGGCCGATCCGGCTTGCCGTGCGGTAGGCGAGGTAGAACAGCGTGGCGCCGCCGAGATAGGTCCCGAGGTAGGCGCCGACGGGCGGGACGCCGACGCCCTCGACGGCGCGGGCACCGTCCGCCCACAGCCCGGTCGCGACGAAGCCGTCGTACGTCGTGACGAAGAGGAGCGTGACGACGAAGGCCACGTCGTCGCGGCCGTCGAGGACGGTGTCGGGGAGCTCGCCGCCGGGAAGTCGGAGGCGGAGGCGACCGTCCACGAGCCCTACGGGGGCGAGGTCGCCGTAGAACCGGAACACCCGAGCGAGGGGGTCGACCTCGCCGAACCAGTCGTCGACACCGACGACCACGGTGCCAGCCAGCGTGACGGCGGTGTAGGCCACCAGTACGGTCGCGAGCAGTCGCGGGTCGTCGGCGAGCGGCGTCATCACTTCCACCCATACCAGGAGGAGGAGCCCCGCGACGCTCGGCCACGCCCCCAGACGGTCGGGGTAGGTGTGGTCGAGCGACGGGAGGTGTTCGGCGACCGCACGGAAGGGGTTGAGCGTCGGCCAGGTGTTGCCGACGAGGTACGTCGAGGCGACGTAGCCCCCCCACCAGGCCACCCAGACGACGAGGACGGCGAGGTTTCGGACGCCCGTTTCGGGGCCGAGGTAGCCGATGGCGACGGTGGCCACGAGGACGACGACGGCGCCGGTACGGACGAGCGTGCGGAGGACGCGGCCGGGGGCGGGCAGGGGACGATTCCAGTCGTGGACGGCGTCGACGAGTCGGCGGTCGGTGACGAAACTGGCGAGCAGAAAGGAGACGCCGACGACGCCACCCCCGGTGAGCAAGAAGAGCCAGGTGGGAACGGCGAGAGGATCCCGCGTCGCGCCGCTGAGCCCGCCGGTGTGTGCGGCGGCGACGCCGACCCACGTCACGAGTGCGAGGGAGAGCGCGAAGACGGTCCGACCCACGTGACCGGGACGCGACGATATCGGAACCATCGTGTTCGTGTCGGGGTTGGTCGCTCCCCGTGGAGTAGCTTCCGAAACCGAACGCCGTGACGGTTGGGAGGATTTTTGGTAGTTGAATCGCAACGGGGGGATATGAGTACGGACCACGGTGACGATCACGGACATCACCTTCCGGCCGTCGAGGACTGGCCGCGAGGGTTTGGAGAGGCGAGCTGGTGGCCGTTCATCACGGCGCTGGGCGCCGGTGGCCTCTATCTCGCTGCCGCCCTGTACATCGTCGCGGGCGGCGACGAATCGACGATCAACCCCCTGTTCGCACCGCTTCTCGGGGCGGCGAGCGTCGGGACCTTCCTCCTCGGTCTGTACGGCTGGCTGTACCACGCGTTCGTCTCCGAGTTCTGGTCGCGCGGAACCAACGAGACGAGCGGGAAGGCGCTCCGCTGGGGAATGATCGCCTTCCTCGGATCCGAGATCGCCACCTTCAGCGCGGGCTTCACGTACTACTTCTTCATCCGCGCGGGCACGTGGCCGCCGGGCGAACTCCCGCATCTGACGGGATCGCTGGTCATCATCAACACGGTCATCCTGGTGGCGTCGAGTCTGACGCTCCACTGGGCGCACGTCGCCATCCGGAAGAACGACCGTCGGAAGTTCGTGCTCGGGTTGCTGCTGACGCTGCTGCTCGGCGTGGTCTTCATCGGCGGGCAGGTGTACGAGTACTACGAGTTCATCGTCCATTCGAACTTCACGGTCACCTCCGGCATCTTCGGCTCGGCCTTCTACGGCCTGACCGGCCTCCACGGCCTCCACGTCTCGATGGGCGGTGTCCTGCTCGCCATCGTCACGATCCGTGCGCTCGCGGGGCAGTACTCCGCCGAGCGCCACGTCTCGATCAGCACCGTCTCGATGTACTGGCACTTCGTCGACGCAGTCTGGATCTTCCTCGTCGTCGTCCTGTACGCCGGCGCGTCGCTCGGCGCCTGATCGCCCGATTCTCTCCGGCGGCTCATTCCCGCCGTAAATTTATGTGGTCTCACGCGACAGACGTTGGTATGGAGGATTTCGAGCAACTCGTGTCATCGCTTACGCCCCGCGAGGAAAACGACGAAATCAAACTCTACCAGAACACCGTCTCGGTCGCGTGTCCGGTCTGTGAGAACCCGTTCGACGATCTCGTGGCGTGTAAGAACCAGGAGACGAGCCTCGAACAGATCGAGCCACTCGACATCTGCGTCACCGTCCACGAGGGGAGTCCGCTCCTCTTCACGCACAAGCACTGACGACGACCCAGTACGTAAGGGTTCCCGCGGCGACGGTCCGGCATGGCACGCGAAGTCACCCACACGGCGACCGGGCCGAAGATCATCACGCCCGAGGACATCGACGACGAGAAGGGCGACGTAGCGATCTGTCTGTGCGGTCTGAGCGAGTCGTACCCGTTCTGTGACGGCTCCCACAAGCGAGCCGAGGACGAGGCCCCCGGCGAACGATACAAATACGTCGACGGCGAGCGGAGACGGATATCGATCGAATTCGAGGAGTAGCGCGAGTCAGCCCTCCCGATCGTTTCTCGGCGGACCGCAACGACGAGACGCCGTCGTGACGGATTCGCAGCCGGGCGCCGGAAAGTATTTGGCTCGCTTTCGTCCAACCCTACACAAATGGACGCCGAGATTCTCGATGCGGTGACCGGCTGGGGAACCCGCCGCGTCTCGGACGGCGTGAGCGGTCTGTACGAACTGGCCGACGAGTCGTTCTCCGGCGCCGTCACCGACGGCACGGCGTGGGCGTTCGTCCTCAACGGTCGCTTCGTCGGCGTCTTCGACGGCGCCATCGAGGATTTCGAGGACGCCTCGCTCACCGCCCACACGGCGCCGGATCTGTCGCTGCCGCTCCTCTACGCCATGCAGGCCCGCGGCGGCGACGTTCGCGGCCAGTACTACTCGAACGACACGCCCCTCTCCGAAATCGACGACACGCTCTCTACCGGCAGTTTCGTCGGCTACGTCGAACTCTCCGAGAACGTGCTCTCGGGCGATTACTACGTCGTCTACTACGGCGGCCGGGCGCTTCCCGTGGCGTTCGTGGGCAACAACCGGCGCCTGCTCTCCGGCGACGAGGCGTTCGAACGCGCCGCCGACGAGGTCGGCATCTACTCGGTCGTCGACGCGGATATCGAGGTGGTCGATCTACCGGATCGGCCGGAGCCGAAGTCGGAACCGGATCGGTCGATGTCCGTCGACGACGCCGTCACGATCGCGCCCGATGCGGATGCGGAGACCGACGCCGGTTCGGACACCGACGCTGACGCCGGTTCGGACACCGACGCTGACGCCGGTTCGGACACTGACGGCTCGTCGCCGACTGTCGAGGACCACGTCGAGCCGGCGTCCCGTGCGATCGACGACGCTGACGGCACGGGGACGGGCACAGCCACGGCTGAGTCCCAGTTTAGCGCGCTGGATATGACCGGCGACGATGCCGACGATGCCGACACCGCCGCGGCGTCATCGAGCGACACTGACGGTGTGGCGACCGACGCGGAAGAAGTAGAGGCGACCGACGCGGAAGAAGTAGAGGCGACCGACACGGAAGAAGTAGAGGCGACCGACACGGAAGAAGTAGAGGCGACCGACACGGAAGATGTGGAGGCCGCGACCGAGTCCGTGTCGGAGACCGATCCGGAGGTGGCGACCGGCGCGGCCGCGTCGGTCGACGACGAACCGGGCGACGACCGCGACCACCTCAGGCAGGAACTCGATGCCGCACGCGCGGCGAAGGCGGAACTGGAGGCGGAGCGCGACCGGATCGCGGCCGAGCGCGACGACTACCGAGAGGAGATCGAACGCCTCCGCGAGCGGGTGGCGTCGCTGGAAGCGGAGATCGACCGTCTCGACGCGGACACGACGCCGGAGTCGACGCTCGATCCCGACGAGGCGCTCTCGGGGATCAACCTGTTCGTCAGGTACGAGGACAAGTCGGACGGGACGCTCGAACGCGCCGCCCAGGGGCGTATTTCGGAGGCGGAACTCCGGGACAACCTCCGCCTCGACTTCCACACCGAGTTCGAGTCCGAGGGGATGCGGGTTGACGACCGGTCCGTCGACGCGTTCCTCCACGGTACGCCCGAATACCGATTCTCCGTGTGGCTGTTGACGTCGCTGATCTACGAGATCAGGCAGACGGACACCCGGACGGAACTGTCCAAACTGTACGAGGCCATCGAGGCCGTCGATCGGATCGACCTCGACGGTGCGGTCGACGTAACTATCGAGAACGCCGGCGGCAACTCGGAGACGACCACCGTGACGTTCGACGTGGTGTTTCGCGACAAGATGGGCGATCCGCTGTTCGCGGCGTCGTTCGACGACTCCCGAGACCCGACGCGCGCAGAGGCAATACAGTCTCTCCTCGACGGCGCGCGGTCGGTGAGCGACGCGGTGCCGTCGTTCGCCGCCGCGTTCGTCGTGACGACGAGTTTCTTCGACGCCGATGCGATGGAAGTCGCAGTCGACGCCACTCGGGGCGGTCTGTTCAGCCGCAGTTCGCGGAAGAGCTACGTGAAGCTCTCACGCAAATCCGGGTTCCACCTCTGTCTGATCGAGGCGCGAGACGAGGACTTCTTCTTGACTGTTCCGGAACTTTAGCTCTGAATTTCGGCCGTCTCTTCGATCTTCATCGAGTCGAGTTTCTCGACGATCGAGTCGATCTTGTCGTCGAGATCGTCGACGAAGTCGGCCGTATCTTCGGTGGTGATGGCCCCCTGACTCGACGGTTCGATGAGGTTCTCCTCCTCGAGGACGCGAAGCGAGTAGCGGACCTTGTGATGTGGGTACCCCGTCTCGTTGGACATCTTCACGATGCCAATGGGTTCGTTCCCGATGACCATCTTCAGCACCTGAAGATGGCGTTCGAGCATGTCGACTTCTTTCTCGAGCCTGTCTATCATGACACTTGTTAACTTGTCGTAGCGGGTTTTAAAAGTTGCTGTGAGACCCGGGCGTCGAAAACGATCACTTACTAGTCCACAGTGAGAGTAGTTAACGCTTCGGGTCGCGGCTGATTCGACAGGCACTCCGTTCGAATCCCGTCGTCATCGGCCAGTTTTGCCGCCAGACGGACCCGGACGGTCCCGTCGTGAACGTATCGTAATCGGTTTAGCGAGCGGGACGAAATCCTCGGTCGGATATGACTGTCACCATCGTCGGGTCCCAGCTCGGCGACGAGGGCAAAGGCGCCCTCGTCGACCTGTGGGGTGGGAACGCCGACATCGTGGTCCGGTACCAGGGCGGCGACAATGCCGGCCACACCGTCGTCGAAGGCGGCGAGGAGTACAAACTCTCCCTGGTGCCGAGCGGCGCCATCCGCGGGAAGGTTGGCGTCCTCGGCAACGGCTGTGTGGTCAACCCGCGCACCCTGTTCGACGAACTCGATACGCTTCGCGAGCGGGGGCTCGACCCCGACGTTCGCGTCGCCCGCCGCGCGCACGTGATCATGCCGTACCACCGGGTCCTCGACGGCATCGAGGAGGAGGCGAAAAGCGACGACGACCTGGAGGCCGGTACGACGGGGCGCGGTATCGGCCCGACCTACGAGGACAAGGTCGGTCGGCGCGGGATTCGCGTCGGCGACCTGCTTGACCCCGACGTGCTTCGGGACCGTCTGGAGTACGTCGTCCCACAGAAGCGCGCGGTGGCCGAGAACGTGTTCGGTATGGAAGCCGGCGAGGCGTTCGACGTCGACGCGCTCCACGAGGAGTTCGCCGACGTCGGCCGCCGCCTCGACGCGGAGGATATGACGGTCAACGCGGGGGACTTCCTCGGCGACGAACTCGACGCGGGCGCGAATCTGCTGTTCGAGGGTGCCCAGGGCACCTCCATCGACATCGACCACGGTATCTATCCGTACGTCACGTCTTCGAACCCGACCGCGGGCGGCGCCTCCACGGGAACGGGCGTCGGGCCGACGGTGATCGGGCAGGGTGAAGTGGTCGGCATCGTGAAAGCCTACCTCTCGCGGGTCGGCACCGGCCCGCTCCCGACGGAACTCGACGGCGACGACGAGGACTTGGCCGACTTCATCCGCGAGAAGGGCGGCGAGTTCGGCACCGTCACCGGCCGTCCCCGACGGATCGGCTGGCTCGACGTACCGATGCTCCGGCACGCGGCTCGCGCGAGCGGCTTCACCGGCATCGCCGTCAACCACCTCGACGTGCTGGCGGGCCTCGACGAGGTGCAGGTCGGCGACGCCTACGACCTCGACGGCGAGCGACTGGAGACGATGCCCGCAACGACCGAGCGCTGGGCGGACTGCGAACCCATTCTGAAGGAGTTCGACCCGTGGCCCGAGGTGGACTGGACGGCCGTCGCCGCCGACGGCTACGACGCTCTGCCGGCCAACGCCCGCACGTATCTCGACTACCTGAGCGACGAGGTGGGCGCACCCGTCTACGCCGTCGGGATCGGTCCGGATCGCGCCGAAACCATCGAACTCGTCGACCCGTTCGAGCGGAACGCGTAATCCCCAGGCCCGGCCTCGGCCGGTGACGATGCGAAGCGTTTTTTATCGTCCGGGAACCCACCCCCGGCGTGCGCCGTTCCCTCCGATACGCCCTCGCTCTCGTCGTCGGCGTCGGGCTTGCCGCCCTCGTCGCCGTCCTCTCCGAGGCCCCTGGTCTGCCGGTGCTCTCGGTCGCCGTCGTCTACAGTGCCACCACGGCCCTCGTGCTCGCTCACCGGGACGACTGGGCTACGCTGTCGGGTCGAACGACGGAGTCGTCACGGACGCTCGGGGCCGTCGGCGGCGGCGTCGGCGCCTTCGCCGGTTCGACGCTGCTACAGGTTTCCCTCCCGGTCGGTGCAACCGGGCTCGGACTGTATCTGTTCGGCATGGCCCTGACCGTCGCGGATTGCCGGGTGGGATGAGTGCTTCCGATGCCTTGTCGGGGCAACCGTTTTACCCTCCGCTCGTGGACGTACACCCATGGTGACCACGACCGATCGGGACGGCATGACGTGGTACGAGTGTGAGGCCTGTGGCATGCTGTTCGACTCCAGGGAGGACGCCCAACAACACGAGGACAACTGCGACGACGACGGTGCCGATCCGTCCTATCTGCAGTAGCTACTCCTCCGCGACCAGTTCGTAGGACTCCTCGCCCCAGTCGTCTTCGACGAACACGAACACCCGGCCGCGCGCCACGTCGAGATCGCCTTGAATCCGACACCGCATCCCGTCCGGCGTGGCGACGGTGACGCCCGGAAATATCTCCTCGGCCTCCCCGCCGTCGAGGACGATCCGACCCACGCCGGTCGACTTCAGGATGTCGTCGTGGGTCTTGCGATCGTTGACGTACATCATCACGCCCTCGGTTTCTTCGGAGTTGGTGACGAGGACGTGGACTTCCTTTCCCGGGGCGGTCGTGAGCGTCTCCTCGGCCTTCCGTGGGGCGCCCCGGTACAGCGTCGTCCGGCCGTCGAGATACTCGACCTGCACGCCCTCCTCCAACAGTTCCACCGGAAGCGTGCTCGGCGCCACGTCGCTGCGAATGCTCATACTGGTCGTACCGGCCGCTGCGGCAAAAGCGTCGCGTCACGTCACGCGCGTCGACCCGGGCGTGTATGGATACCGTTATGGTGGGGTCGTGCATCACTCCGCTCGTGTCCGTTTCGAATCCTGCCTGGCAAACTGCCGCCGCGACCGGTATCGCGTATCTCGTCGCGCTCGCCGCGCTGTTCGTTCTGCTGTTCGTCGGCCCGTACGTCCTCTTCGGCGTCTAACAGAGCGGGTTCGGGGTTACGCGAACGCGCGGGACGCGTCGTCGTCGGTCGACTCCGCGCGGATCTTCTCCCACGCCGCCACGAAGTCGTCCATGTAGATCTCGGTGCGGTCGTCGCGGATGGCGAACATCCCGGCTTCAGTACAGATGGCCTTGATGTCGGCGCCGGAGGCGTCGTCGGCCATCTCGGCCAGTTCCGTGAAGTCGACGTCGTCGTCGATGTTCATGTCGCGGGTGTGGATCTGGAAGATGATCTCGCGGCCCTCCTCGTCGGGCTTGGGCACCTCGATGAGGCGGTCGAACCGTCCGGGGCGAAGGATCGCGGGGTCGAGCATGTCGAAGCGGTTGGTCGCCGCAATGATGCGGATTTCGCCCCGCTCTTCGAACCCGTCCATCTCGGAGAGCAGCTGCATCATCGTCCGCTGGACCTCGGCGTCGCCGGAGGTCTTCGAGTCCGTCCGCTTCGACGCGATGGCGTCGATCTCGTCGATGAAGAGGACGGCGGGTTCGTTCTCGCGGGCGACCTCGAAGAGGTCGCGGACGAGTTTCGCCCCCTCACCGATGAACTTGTGGACGAGTTCGGAGCCGGCCATCTTGATGAAGGTGGCGTCGGTCTGGTTGGCAACCGCTTTGGCGAGCATCGTCTTCCCCGTCCCCGGCGGGCCGTGGAGGAGGACGCCCGACGGCGGATCGATGCCGACCTGTTCGAACATCCCGGGACGGTCGAGCGGCATCTCGACCGTCTCACGGACCTCCTGCATCTGTTGTTCCAGGCCGCCGATGTCCTCGTAGCGCACGTCCGGACTGTGGTCGACCTGCATCACGCGGGCCCGCACGTCCGTCTCCTTGTCGAGGCGCTTGACGATGGAGAGGGAGTTGTTCACCGCGACGCGGGCGTCGGGTTCGAGCTCCGACTTCATCTCTCCGGTGACCTCGGTCAGCGCCTCCTGGTTGTTGCCGTGCTGTTTGATAATGACGCCCTCGTCGTTCACTTCCTGCACCGTCGCGACGAACAGGGGCGACTGCTTGAGCTTCTTGTTTTCGTGGGTCAGGCGCTCCAGCTTCTGCTGGTACTTGTTGTTTTCAGCGTTGGCATCCAGCAGCTTGTCGCGCATCTCCTCGTTTTGCCCCTCCAGCACGTCGAGCTGTTCACGGAGGGCCTCGATTTTTTCCTGCTGCGACGCCGCCTCCTCGTCGTACGGGAGGTCGACATCGTCCACAGTGTCGGTCATTGGCCCGTTTAAGGGGCTGATTCATAAGAGACTTCGGGTGGGCGCGGTCTTCGCCGTGATGCTCCCCCAATCGAATAACTGACATGCATCAAACTCGATGACAAATATTATTATGCTGTATGCGTGAGTGAGATGTAAGATGAGTACGACCGAGGCAGTTCCTCGTGACGCAGGATCGGATCGGTGGGCCGACGTGCGCGACCTGCCGCCGAGCGCGAAACTCGTCGCGAAGGTCCTCGACTACAACGAGACGTTGAGCCAGAGTCAGTTGGCCGAGGAGACGCTCCTTCCGCCGCGGACGGTCCGCTACGCGCTGACGCGTCTGGAGGACGCCGGCGTGGTCGAATCCCGTTTTTCCTTCTCGGACGCCCGCAAGCGTCTCTACTCCCTGAAGATTTAAGGCCGAGAACACGCCCACCCGCCCCCGTGACCGACGCCGACGTTCGCGCCGCACTCGGAGCGCTCGCCACCGGTGACTGCGGCTCTGGGACGGACGACCGCGCTGATTCTCGCCCGGTTTCGACCGCCATCGACGACGCGACGGCCGCACTCGACGACGTCCGTGCCGCCGCAGCGTTCGTCGAGGACGGCGGTCTCACCCGTCTCCGCCGGGCCATCGACCGGGCCGACCGTCGCGGCGACGACGCGGCCGCCCGCCGCGGACGGAACGCCCTCGCCGCGATCGAGCGGTGTCGACGGGCCGCCCGCGATCACTTTCACTCCGGTCGCGGAACGGTTTTGAGTGGCGGGAATCAAGAGGCGGAACGATGACACGGGTGATACACACCGGCGACACCCACGTCGGTTACCGGCAGTACCACTCGCCGGAGCGTCGGCAGGACTTCCTCGACGCGTTCGAGGCAGTGATCGACGACGCGATTCGGACCGACCTCGACGCCGTCGTCCACGCCGGTGACCTCTTTCACGACCGACGACCGGATCTCCCCGACCTGCTCGGCGTCCTCTCCGCGCTCCGCCGCCTCGACGACGCCGGCGTGCCCTTCCTCGCCATCGTCGGCAACCACGAGGCGACGCGGGGAAGCCAGTGGCTCGACCTCTTCGAGAACCTCGGGCTGGCGATCCGTCTCGACGACGAGCCGACGGTCGTCGGCGACACGGCCTTCTACGGTCTCGATCACGTCCCCCGCTCCCGCCGCGACGGACTCGACTACGACTTCGCCCCGCCGCCCGCCGACGCTGACGCAACGGCCCTCGTCGCCCACGGCCTCTTTACCCCGTTCCCCCACGCCGACTGGGACACCGAGGCGATGCTCGACGCCGCCAGTGTCGACTTCGACGCGGTGTTGCTCGGCGACAACCACGCCCCGGACACCGCTCAGGTCGACGGCACGTGGGTCACGTACTGCGGATCGACCGAGCGCGCGAGCGCGGACGAACGCGACGCCCGCGGCTACAGCCTCGTCACGTTCGGCGACGACGCGGTCGACATCCGGCGCCGGTCGCTCGATACCCGTCCCTTCGCCTTCGTCGACGTGGAACTCGCAGCGGACGAGGGCGTCGAGCGGGTTCGCGAGCGGGTCCGCGAACACGACCTCTCGGACGCCGTCGCCGTGGTGTCGATCACGGGTGACGGCGAGCCAGTCACCCCTGCTGCGGTCGAGGACGCGGCCGTCGAGGCGGGCGCCCTGCTCGCCCGCGTCACCGACCACCGGGCCGTCGGCGGCGACGTGACCGACGCCGACCCGGACGTCGACTTCGCCGATCCGGACGCGGCCGTCCGCGAACGGGTGCGCGAGATGGGGCTCTCCGACCTCGGCCACCGTCTCGACGAGACGGTTCGGGACGACGCGATCGCCGAATCGAACGTTCGCGACCGGGTGGCGTCGGCCGTCAGTGACGCGGTCGCGGACGACGCGCTCGACGATCCGTCCGCGTCGGACGCCGCCGGCGAGACGGAGACGGACGGCGACGCCGACGGCGACGCCGACGCCGACGCGCCCGACGAGGATCAGGTCTCGATGGGGGACTTCCTGTGAAGTTCGACCGACTACGCCTGCGGAACTTCCGCCCGTACGCGGACGCCGACCTCGACCTGCGCGACGGCGTGACCGTCATCCACGGCCTCAACGGGAGCGGCAAGTCGTCGCTCTTGGAGGCGTGTTTCTTCGCGCTGTACGGGTCGACGGCGCTTTCCGGAACGCTCGACGACGTGATCACCAACGGCGAGGCGGAAGCCGAGATCGACCTCCATTTCACCCACGCCGGGGCGTCCTACCACGTCCACCGTCGGCTCCGCGCGTCGGGCGAGCGGACGACGACCGCCGACTGCACGCTGGAAGGGCCGGACGCGACCGTGGAGGGCGCGCGCGACGTGCGGGCGTTCGTCGCCGACCTGCTTCGGATGGACGCCGAGGCGTTCGTCAACTGTGCGTACGTCCGGCAGGGCGAGGTGAACCAGTTGATCAACGCCTCGCCCGAGCAACGACAGGACGTGATCGACGACCTCCTGCAGTTGGGTCGGCTCGAGGAGTACCGCGACCGTGCGGGCGACGCGCGCCTCGGCGTCGAGGACGTTCGCTCCGAGAAGCGGGGCGAACTCCGAAAGGTGGAGTCACAGATCGAAGCGAAGGCGGACCGGAACCTCTACGCCACGCTCGACGACCTCGAAACGAACCTCGCCGAGGTCGACGACCGGATCGACCACTACGAGGAACAGCGCGAGACGGCCGAGCGAACCAGAGAGGAGGCCGCGTCAGTGCTGGAGGAGTACGAGGGAAAGCGCGCCGACCTCGACGCGGTCGAGACCGACGTCGAGGAACTGGAGGCGGCGATCCGGGAGGCCGAATCGGAGCGCGAGCGACTCCAGGAACGGATCGCCGAGGCGCGCGAGCGGATCGCCGAGGTGGAGACGGGGATCGAGGAGCGACTCGACGCGGCCGGTCTCGACGCGGCGACCGAGGCCGCCGTCGAGCGCCGTCGTTCGGAACTCGACGACCGCGCGGAGCGCCTCCGTGAGGAGCGCACTGACGCGAACGCGTCGGAGACGGGGCTGCGAAATCAGGCGACGAACCTCGTCGGGAAAGCCGACGACCTCGCGGACCGCGCCGACCGCGCCGAGTCGCAGGCGGCGGAGCTGCGCGCCGAAGCCGAGGCGGCCGCGGACGCGGCCGAAGAGCGCGAGGAGGCGGTTGCCGAACTGGCACGAGAGGCATCCGACCTGGCCGCACGGTTCGACGACGCGCCGGTCGACCGCGGCGAGGCAGCCGACCGGCTGGCCGATCTACGCGAGCGCCGGACCGAGGCCGGCGAACGAGTCGCGGAGCTGGAGGCCACACTGGAGGCGGCACGAGAGCGTGTCGCCGAGGCGGAGGAGTTGCTGGCGGCCGGTCGCTGTCCCGAGTGCGGCCAGCCGGTGGAGGACGCGCCCCACGCCGACGCCGCGGCGGACCGCGAACGGGTCGCGGAGCTTTCGGACGAAGTGGCCGAGGCGCGCGAGACGGTCGCGGATCTCGACGACCGGATCGACACGCTCGACGCGCTCGTCGACGCCGAGACGCGACTGGCCGAGATCGAGGCCGAACGTGACCGGCTGGACGAGCGCGCAGCGGAGAAGCGCGAACAGGCGGCGGAGAAACGCGACACCGCCGAGGAGCGAGCGTCGGAGGCGGCCGACCTGCGAGCGCAGGCGGCCGAGGCGCGCGAGGTGGCCGCCGAGAAACGCGAGGAGGCCGACGAGGCCGAGGCACGGGTCGAGAACCTCACCGCCGAACTGGAGTCGCTCGCCGAGACGCGGGAACGGGTCGACGCGGTCGAGGAGCGCCTCGACCGGATCGCCGACCTCGAAGACGAGATCGAGCGACGACGCGAGCAGGCGGCGGGTATCGTGGAGACGAACGACGAGCGCCGGGAACGCCTCGCGGAGAAACGCGACCGCCGCGACGACCTGCGCGAGGCCGTCGACGAGACGGCGGTCGAGACCGCCCGCGAGCGGAAGGCCGACGCCGAGGAGTATCTGGAGAACGTCCGGGCGAAACTCGACTCGCTCTCCGACCGGCGCGACGAGTTACAGACGAAGATCGGCGGCGTCCGGAACGAAATCGAGGAGTTGGAGTCGCTCCGGGCGGAGCGTGACGCCCTCATGGCGCGCGTCGAGGCGCTCGACGCCCTCCACGAGGAGGCCGAGCGCCTCGAAGCCATGTACGGTGACCTGCGTGCGGAACTCCGACAGCGCAACGTCGAGACGCTCGAACGCCTCCTAAACGAGACGTTCGACCTCGTCTACGGCAACGACGCGTACGCCCACCTCCGGCTGGACGGCGACTACGAACTCTCGGTCGTCCAGAAAGACGGGAGCGAACTCGACCCGACCCAGCTGTCGGGCGGCGAGCGCGCACTCTTCAACCTCAGCCTCCGGTGTGCGATCTACCGCCTGCTGGCCGAGGGAATCGAGGGATCGGCGCCTATGCCGCCGCTCATCTTGGACGAACCCACCGTCTTCCTCGATTCGGGACACGTCTCCCGGCTGGTCGACCTGGTCGCGGAGATGCGCGACCTGGGCGTGGCACAGATCGTCATCGTCAGCCACGACGAGGAACTCGTCGGCGCGGCCGACGACCTCGTGCGCGTCGAGAAGGACTCGCGGACGAACCGTTCGACGGTGTCGCGGTCGGAGCCGTCGGCCGTCACGGAGGTCGAGGCGGCGGCCGACGCGGGGACCGGCGCTGGTGAGTCGGACGACTAGCTACGCCGATCGCAGGTGGGCGATGGCGTCCACCGTCGTCTCGGTCGCCTCGTAGCCACGCTCGCCGGCGACGCGCGTCTCGTCGATCAGGCCGGCCGCCCGGAGCTCCGCCAGCAGGCCGTGGAGGTCGCTCTCGCAGAGGTCGTAGGTGTCGAGGAGGGTCCGCACGCCGACTGGTCCCCGATCCACGAACTCCACGAGGAGGCCAAGTGCGCGGTCGTTCGGTACCGCGGTGAGGACGCGCCGTACCGACGCGGGCACCGCCTCCGCGGCCGTCGCCAGCGCCGACACCTCGTCGTGGACGGTGAGGTCGGCGTTCGGCAGGTAGTGCTCGGTCCCGGTGTCGGGGTCGCGGACGAGACTCGACTCCGCCGACCGCTTCACGAGCAGGTAGCGTTCGCCCTCGTCGTCCCGGACGGTTTGCATGCCCGAAGGAAGGCGAGCCGCGGGGTTAGGCGTTCCGTTCGGGGGGTTCGGTCCCGTCCGCCTCGTCGCCGTGTCGTCGCTGGAAGGCGCGGTAGTGGTGGTACACCCGGAGGCCGGCAACGGCGCCGAGGGCAACGGCGGCGGCGCCCCACAGCCACTGTCCGCGGAAGAAGACGAGCATCGGGCCGAGGGAGAGCCCGAAGAGGGCGACGTTGGCGAGGATCACGCTCCGCCAGAACGTCTCCAGAATCTTGGGATCGACGTCCTTCTCCTCCACCGACGGCGTCGGTATCCGTGGCAGGTCACGCTCGGGGTCACCCCAGCGCGACTCCGGGTTCGGCTCCTCGGGTTCGTCGGGCCACGGGTCGAACACGCTCTGGGAGAGCGAACGCGACGCCAAAAGGGTTGTTATCAGGCGAGTTCTCGGATCGGCACCGCCGCCGACGACTCCACCCACGCGAGCGGGTTCTCCGCGTCGTACAGTACGGTTCCGTCTTCGACTTCGTACGCCTCGACGGTACCGATACCGTCGTGCTCCGGACGCTGAGCGTCCGCACTGTCCCACCGGCCTGCATCGACGTGGTCGGACATCGTCACGGAGTGTGGTATGATGTCGCATGGTATATGTCTTGTTGTCGTGGCAGAGCTTCGCGGCGCCCCCCGCGAGTCGTCAGCCGCTGGGCCGAGTGGCTGGGTTTTTACCGGGGAGTGTCGAAGGGAGCGGCATGAATCAGGCGGACCTCTCCCAGTTCTCGGGGGCGGACGACGTGGACAGGCCCGAGGCGGAGGCGGTCGCCGTCGCGGGCGACGCCGTGCAGGCCGTCAGCGAGGTGGTCGACGCGGCGGAGCTGAAGTTCCCCGACCCCGACGGCACGGTCGACCTTGCGGTCACGCAGGTCGACTACACTATCGAGGGACAGGGATCGGACGAATATCCGGTCGTCCACCTGTTCGGTCGGACAGCCGACGGCACGGCCGAACACGTCCGAGTGCTCGGCTTCGAGCCGTACTTCTACGCGCCGACAGCCAGTCTCGATGACGACGATCTCGACCGCGACGTGATCACGCGCACGGAGCCCGGGTACGAGAGCATTCGCGGCGAGGAACTGACGAAGATCTGCACTCAGACGCCGCGGGACGTGGGGCAGATTCGCGACGAGTTCGACCACTTCGAGGCGGACATCCTCTTTCCCAATCGTCTGCTGATCGACAAGGACATCGGCAGCGGCGTTCGCGTCCCCGTTCGGCGACTGGAGAGCGGGGCGATTCAGATCCCCCACGGAGAGATCGAAGCCGTCGAGGTACCGACCGACGTCCGGGTGAACACCTTCGACATCGAGGTCGACGACCGATCCGGCTTCCCCGAGGAGGGCGAGGAACCCATCATCTGTCTCACCAGCCACGACTCCCGGCGCGACGAGTACGTCGCGTGGCTGTACGACGCGCCCGAGGGCGACGCCGCCGTACCGGATGGTCTCGACGACTACGAGGGCCTCGACCAGATGGACGTCGAGGTGCGCTCGTTCGATACCGAGGCTGCGATGCTCGATGCCTTCCTCTCCTATATCGAGGACACCGATCCGGACGTACTGACCGGCTGGAACTTCGAGGACTTCGACGCGCCGTACTTCATCGACCGCCTCGAAGTGGTCGGCAAGCGTCCGGACGTCGACCGGAACCTGAACCCCGACCGCCTCTCCCGGGTCGGCGACGTCTGGCGCAGCGACTGGGGCGGCCCGACGATCAAGGGTCGGGTCGTCTTCGACCTGCTCTACGCGTACAAGCGCACCCAGTTCACGGAACTGGAGTCCTACCGCCTCGACGCGGTGGGGGAGACGGAGCTCGACGCGGGGAAAGAACGCTACACCGGCGACATCGGCGACCTGTGGGAACGGGATCCCAAACGCCTGCTGGAGTACAACCTGCGGGACGTGGAACTGTGTGTCGAACTCGACCGGAAGCGCGATATCATCTCCTTCTGGGACGAGGTGCGGACGTTCGTCGGCTGCAAGTTGGAAGACGCCCCGACGCCCGGCGACGCCGTCGACGTGTACGTCCTCCACAAGGTCCACGGGGACTTCGCCCTTCCCTCGAAGGGCCGCGCCGACGCCGAGGACTACGAGGGTGGGGCGGTGTTCGATCCGATCACGGGGGTCAAAGAAAATGTCAGCGTACTGGACCTTAAATCGCTCTACCCCATGTGTATGGTGACAATCAACGCGTCGCCGGAGACGAAAGTCGACCCCGCCGACTACGACGGCGACACCTACCACGCCCCCAACGGCACCCACTTCCGGAAGGAACCGGACGGCGTGATCCGGGAGATGGTCGACGAGTTGCTGGAGGAGCGCGAACAGAAGAAGTCGGAGCGAAACGCCAACGATCCCGGGAGCGAGGCGTACGAGCAGTACGACCGGGAACAGCAAGCTGTCAAGGTAATTATGAACAGTCTCTACGGCGTTCTTGGGTGGGACCGCTTCCGCCTCTACGACCGGGAGATGGGCGCCGCCGTCACCGCCACCGGCCGCGACGTCATCGAACACACGCAGTCGGCGGCCAACGACGTGGGCTACGAGGTGGCTTACGGGGACACCGACAGCGTCATGCTGGAACTCGGACAGGACGCACAAACCGACGAGGTCCCCGACGAGATCCGGGAGGCCCACCCCGAGATGAGCGAGTCGGGTCTCCAGCAGATCGCCGGCGCCATCGAGACGGGCTACGAACTCGAGCAGTCGATCAACGACTCCTACGACGAGTTCGCTCTCGACGAACTCAACGCCCACCACCACCGCTTCCAGATCGAGTTCGAGAAGCTGTATCGGCGTTTCTTCCAGGCGGGCAAGAAGAAACGCTACGCGGGCCACATCGTCTGGAAGGAGGGCAAGCACGTCGACGACATCGACATCACGGGCTTCGAGTACAAGCGGTCGGACATCGCGCCGATCACGAAGCGGGTCCAGCGTCGGGTGATCGAGATGATCGTCACCGGCGACGACGTGGACGACATCGAGGAGTACGTCTACGACGTGATCGAGGACTTCGAAGCGGGGAACGTGGACCTCGACGACGTGGGCATCCCAGGAGGCATCGGCAAGCGGCTGGACGCCTACGACACGGACACCGCACAGGTCCGGGGTGCGAAGTACGCGAACCTCCTGCTCGGCACCAACTTCCAGCGCGGGAGCAAGCCCAAACGGCTGTACCTGAAGAAGGTTCATCCCGAATTCTTCCGGAAGTTGGAAGCGGACGGCGAGTTCGATCCACAGACCGACGCGCTCTACGCCGAGTTCAAGCGCGATCCGGACGTGATCTGCTTCGAGTACGCGGACCAGATTCCGGATGCGTTCGAAATCGACTGGGACAAGATGCTCGAAAAGACGCTCAAGGGGCCTATCGAGCGGATTATCGAGGCGCTCGGCCTCTCGTGGGACGAGGTGAAGAGTGGGCAGCGCCAGACCGGACTCGGCCAGTTCTGAAACGATAGTTCTCTTTCTAGAAATAATACTTCTCTAAGCGAAAACTCGAAAGGGGAGAATGCGTAAGCATTATGCGTCTTACACCCTATCCACACGGTAGGGTTATGGCAACACTACAGATCAACAATCTTCACGCGAGAGTCGCAGAAGAGGACGGCGAGACCATCCTTCGCGGTGTCGACCTAGAAGTCAAGTCGGGCGAAATCCATGCGCTGATGGGCCCGAACGGCTCGGGGAAGTCCACGACCGCGAAGATCATCGCCGGCCATCCGGCCTACGAGGTCACCGACGGGGAGATCACGCTCGTCCTCGAGGACGAGGACGTGGCCGACATCGACGAGACGGTACCCGCCGAGAAGCGCGAGTGGGACCTGCTCGACCTCGAACCGAACGAGCGTGCGGCGCTCGGCATCTTCCTCGGCTTCCAGTATCCGGCGGAAATCGAGGGCGTCACCATGACGAACTTCCTCCGACAGGCGCTCAACGCCAAGGCTGAGGAACGCGAGGAACTGTTCGAGGACGAGGAAGCCGAATCCGAAGAGGAAGAGGAGTCGGGCTACGACACCTCCCCGATGGAGGGCGAGGCCGACGACGGCGAGATCGGCGTCGCCGAGTTCCAGCAGCTGTTGAAAGAGAAGATGGAACTGCTGGACATGGACGAGCGGTTCGCCCAGCGCTACCTCAACGCCGGCTTCTCCGGCGGTGAGAAGAAACAGAACGAGGTGCTCCAGGCTGCCATCCTCGAACCGTCCATCGCGGTGCTGGACGAGATCGACTCCGGGCTGGACATCGACCGCCTGCAGGACGTCTCCGAGGGGATCAACGCCCTCCGCGACGAGCAGGGCACGGGCGTCCTCCAGATCACCCACTACCAGCGCATCCTCGACTACGTCGAGCCGGATACGGTCCACATCATGCTCGACGGCGAAGTCGTCATGGAGGGTGACGCCGACCTGGCCGTCCAACTCGAGGACGAGGGTTACGACTGGGTCCGCGAGCAGGTTTACGAGACAGCGTAATACGGCTGCAGCCACAACACCATATCATGAGTTCCGATCAAGATCACCTCAAAGAGACCGACACCGAAGCCCGCTTCGAGTTCAAGAAGGAGGAGCGCTCCTCCTTCCAGGCCGAGAAGGGCCTCACCGAGGAG